>CEQK01031059.1_pt1 | contig 22993 bp, 18 predicted proteins | sample 531051 | NCBI WGS metagenome assembly CEQK01 (sample SAMEA2621229, study PRJEB7988) | marine metagenome | biome: marine biome (ENVO:00000447); feature: deep chlorophyll maximum layer (ENVO:xxxxxxxx); material: "saline water (ENVO:00002010), including plankton (ENVO:xxxxxxxx)" | depth 150 m
CCGGTGGAGGTAATTGCGAGTAATGGCGGCATCGCGCTCATCGCGCTGCGCCTTCGAGCGTTCTGCAAGGTAGCGGCGCAGGACGAGAATGAGGAATACCACCACGATCGCCGCGGCGAGGAACGTCGTCCCGGTCACCACCTGGCCGTACCCGATCATGGGGTGCCGAACCTGTATGACAACGCCAGGGTCCCGGACAGGCGGCGATAGCTGTTCTCGCGGTCTTCGTAGCTGGTCGCGCCCGACAGGGTGAAGCGGTCGGACAGCGGAACGGCCACGCCAAGCGCACCGCTGCGCAACTGCCTGACGCCGTCGGCTTCGACATCGGGATAGCTCGCAGCGATCGCAAACAGGGCCAGACCGCTGTCGGCGCGGTAGTCGAGCCGCGCGGAACCGCCCAGCCGATAGCTGTCGCCGCCTCCGAAGATATTGATCGCGCGTGCAGTCAGCGAGAAATCATCGTCCAGATCGAACCGCAGGCCCGGCTGCAGCGCGAGGATAGTTCCCGTTTCATATTCGGCGATACGCGTATCGAGGATCGCCGTGAGGCGTTCTGAAATCCGGTCCTCGCCGCCCGCCGCAAGGCTCCAGCGTTCCTGGAAGTCTGCATCGGGAACAGTGCTGGCAGCGATATAAACGAAACCGGTGCCGATCCGCCGGTCGATGCGCGCCGACAGGCGGGTGTCCTTGGTATTGCGATCCTCTTGGGCGAGGGCGAGCGTGATCGAAGAGCGCTGCGATACGTCGAACGCGACGGCCACATTCTGGCTGGTCCAGGTCTGGCTGCCGCGATTGTCGAATGCGATATCGGAAACGCTCGCGGACGCCGACAGCACGCGCAGGCGAAGGCCGCCTGCATCGCGCTGGCGCTGCAGGTTCGCCTGTAGCGGGGCGAGGTCAGGATAGTCGGGCGCCCGCGCGGCGATACCGGCCACGGCCTGTTCGGCCGCGTCGTACTGCCCGTTCCAGTAAAGGATATAGGCGCGCGCCAACGCGACATCGAGGTCGGCAGGCGCGCGCTGGGAAGCCTGCTCGACCAGCGCCAGAGCCTCGTCCAGATTGCCATCGCCCGCCTCGGTCATGGCGAGGCGGCGAAGCAGGTCGGCATCGTCGGGTGCTTCGGCAAGCAGGCTGCGCAGCAATCGCCGTGCTTCCGCAAAGTCGCTCGCGGAACGCGCAGCCTCGGCGGCTTCCACCTGTTCGCTGCGCGTTTCGAGCGATTGCTGTGCGGCGAGCGGCGCCGCCATGAGGGCCGATGCGGCGACAAGGATACGGGCCCCGGCCACAGGGATTACCCGAGCAGGCCTTCGATGCGGACGAGCAGTTCCTGCGGGATGAACGGTTTGGTCAGATACTCGGCAGCGCCGCCTTTCAACCCGGCGACGATATCGGCCTCGCTGTCGCGCGCGGTGAGCATGACCACCGGGATGTCGCGCACCGCTTCATCGGATTTGAGCTGGGCAAGGACCTCCGGACCGGAGAGGATCGGCATCATAGAATCGAGCACGATCAGCTGCGGCGCGCCGGACTGCACCATCGCCAATGCCTCCTCGCCGTCCTTGGCGACCGACACCGAATGGCCCGCACCCTCGAGCCGAAACTTCAGTATTTCGACAAGAATGGGGTCGTCATCGGCAATCAGTATTTCGGCCATCTATCGCTCCAGGCTCGTTCATTGGATAAGGAATGATTATTAAGGCAATTCTAAGGCATGTTCCCCGCGGCGGGCCATGCGTAGAACCTCGCAGTGCTCAGCTTTCCGCCGAAGCGCCAGCCGCGACCGTCGATATCTGCCCGCGAATGGTTTCCATCAGTTCGCGGCTGTCCCGATCGGTCCGGGATGCGAGGATCTTCCGTTCATACTCACGGCATGTTTCGCCAAGCGCTGCTTGTCCGAAATAACCGGCGACCCCGGCTATCTGGTGCAACAGGCTGGCTACCTCCTTCTTCCGATCTTCGGTAATTTCGTTTTTGCCAAGCGCTGCAGCCAGCGCATCGAGCGCAGCGGTCTTTCGTTCATCGAACATAATGCGCAAACGTGGATCGGTTTCCTCTTCGATCGCATTTTCTTCGCTGCGCGGCTCGATTACCACACGCGACGACCAGTGCGCGATTGCGGCGCACAGGTCTTTCAGGCGCAGCGGCTTGGCGAGGTGCGCCTGCATTCCGGCCGCCTTGCAACGCTGGATGTCGTCGGCATAGGCATTGGCCGTGACCGCGATAATAGGTAGAGTGTGGCCATCGAAACCCGCCGCGCGGATCGCCCTGGTTGCTTCCAGCCCGTCCATCTCGGGCATTTGCATATCCATCAGGACCAGATCGTAGGGGCTCCCGTTGCGCTTGGCGTTGAGCACGGCCTCGACCGCCTCGCGGCCATCCTGTGCAAGTTCGCATTCGTGTCCGGACTTGTCGACCATCGCCATGGTCAGTTCCTGGTTCACCGGATTGTCCTCGGCCACCAGCACCCGTAGCGTCACGTCATGCCCGCAATCGCCGGACGGCGCTTCCGCAGCCTGCTGCGCCACCTGCGCAGCGCTGGCTTCGAGCGGGATCGACAGGATGAAGGCAGAACCCACGCCCGGCTCGCTCTCGGCACGCAAGTCGCCGCCCATGAGTTCGGCGAGTTCCGCACTGATCGGCAGACCAAGGCCGGTCCCGCCGAAGCGTCTCGCCGTCGTATCGTCGGCCTGGGTGAATTTCTCGAAGATGCTTTCGAGCCGGTCGGCAGCGATGCCGATGCCCGTATCGCGCACCGTAACCTCGATATTGTCTCCCGGCTCGGACGCGCGCCTGGCCACCGATGCCGCGATCGTTACTTCGCCTTCCATCGTGAATTTCAGCGCATTGCCGACAAGGTTCAGCACGATCTGGCGGAAGCGCATCTTGTCGACGAGAACCATTGGCGGAAGCGCCGGATCGATGTCGAGTTTCAGTTTCAGGTCCTGCGATTGCGCGACCGGTTCCATCAATCTCTGGCAGCTTCTCAGCGTATGCCGCAGATCGGTCGGCTCGCTGACGATGGCCATCTGCTTGGCCTCGATCTTGGCGAAATCCAGAAGGTCGTTCAGCAGGCGGAGCATGGCGTTGCCCGAATCAGCGATTATTTGGAGGCGCCGCTTCTGGGCCGGTTCCTTTTCCTCGCTCAGTGCCAGTTCGGTGAATCCGATCACACCGTTCATCGGGGTGCGGATTTCATGGCTCATATTGGCCAGAAAGCTGGTCTTGGCCTTGTCGGCCGCCCGGGCTTCTTCCAGCGTCTCGGTAAGGCGTTCGCGCATCAGGGTCTCGGGCGTACGGTCGATCATAACGCCGAACAGGGCGCTGGCTTCGCCTCCTTCGCAAGTGTCGACCCGGCCGATCACCTCGACATGCCTGGTCTGGCCATCGGCGGTCAGGATACGCGCCTTGAACCTGCACGATTCGCCGCTCGCGATTGCCTGGTCGAGTGTATCCTCGACCCGCAGACGATCTTCCGGGTGGTAGAATTCGAACGCCCGGTCGAGCGGCGGTGCTTCCTCGGGCGCCAGTCCGTGCAGCCGGAACACTTCGTCCGACCAACGAATATCCTCATTGACCAGGTCGAAGTGCCAGTGGCCGATATGTGCGGTTGCCTCGGCCATCTCGAGCATGCGGTTGCGCTCTGCCAGTTCGGCGGTCGCTTCCTCGACCTTGCGCACGACATCGCTTTCCCGGCGCAGGAATATCGTGAGCAGCAGGCCCAGCAGGATCGTGATCAGGATGCCGCTTCCCAGCACCAAGGCCGGCGCGCTCGACGAATTGCGCTGTTCGAAGGGCGTCAGGCTGCTCCAGCGCAGTGAAATCGGCTGGCCTGCCAGTTCGACCGTCCGCGTCACGACAAATCTCGCCGCCGCATTCTTCGCCGTGGTCGAAAACAGCAGAGCGTCGGCGGCAGGCTCGTCGCCGTGGAAAACCTCGAGCGCGAATTGATCGCCCTGTCCGGGCGTCAGCGCCGAGACCAGCTCTTCCGCCACGACTGGGGCGTAGACCCATTTGCCGGTCGGTTCGCCGGCGCGGTCGAAAACTGGCCGCATCAGGAGGAAGCCCGCGCCCTGCTTTGCGTCCTGCACCAGCACGATCGGGCGAGTGAGTACCGGTTCCTCGGATGTCCTCGATAGCGCGATCGCGTCGCGGCGCCCTTCCTCGAACGCGAGGTCGAGGCCGAGAGCGGCGAGGTTGCTTTCCAGCGGCTCGATCCGGTTGATGACATAATGCTCGTCGCGCATCACTTCGGGATGGATTTCGAAGCGATCGCCGAACTCGCGAATGAAATTGTCGCGGAAGGCGGGCAGGTCGTCTGCGGACACAAATTCGAACGTGCCGAAGCCGCGCATGCCCGGATAGGCGCGGGTCATGTCGAGCTGGGCGACATATTCGCGCCACTCGGCCGGGGACACGCTTTCATTGACGGCGACGAACGCTGCGCCGGCTTCTAGCGCACGCTGGTATATCTGAAGGCGGTACCGCAGCGCATTGTCGGTCTCGTCGGCGATCGCCACGAAATTGGCTTCGGCCTGCCCGTATTCCCGCTCCGAGATGAACTGCCATGCGTAGAATGTCAGCAGCAGTGTCGTCACCAGGCTGATCGCCACCAGCGAGCTTGCGCCTTGCAGCGAGCGGTCGTGCCACCGCACTTCGACCGGCGAGCGATGCGACAGCAGGAGGATCGGGATGATCAGCAGCACGCCGAAGAAATCGCCGATATACCAGGTACGCCAGTTCTCCAGCACCATGTCGGGACCGATCGCGCCGGCCGCAAAAAGCATACCCGTCCCGATCGTGGGGGCGATGAGACAGGGCAGGACGATCACCAGCAAGACCGCCATGCCCATCCGGCGCATGCGCGAAAGCTCGATACTGTCGGAGAAGCGCTGGGCCAAGCGCAGACCCACCAGTGCCTGGATGCTTGCAGCGACGGCGACCACCGCGGCGATGGCAATGATCGGCACCGCACTGTCGAAATTGGCCCGGTCGAACCCGTTCATGACGTTGAGTGCGAAGGACCCCAGCCAGATGCCGGGCCAGATAACCGGGCCGCGCAGCAGCAGGGCACACAGCGCCACGCCTGATGCGGGCCAGATGATCGTCGCATAGCCCGGCGGCACCGCCAGTGAGAGGCCGATATAGCCCGCGACGAAATAGCAGATCGCCAGCAAGCCGATGTCACGCAGATTTCGTGGCTGGAGAACCTTGCCAAGGTTCGCAGAACCCCCGGCCTTGTGACGTTGCGACATATTGTACCTGATGAAACGATGGGGGGCGGCGCTGCATCCGCATGGGTGACGCAAGGTTAATAACCTCGAAACCAACGTCTAGCGCCCATTGCGGAGCAACCCGCATCGCCCGCCTAAAAGTCGCTATGGGATCAATGGCTTAAATCCGGGACGAAGTAGGCTGGCGATATCGCCAATCGCCACCGCTCGATCACCCGCTCGGCCATGTTGCGGCCGCGCATCGCACACCGGCCCGGCTTATCGTCTCGAACAGGCAGAATCCTGTTCGGCCGTATGGCGAAGACGACGAAAATTGGTCGGGGAGAGAGGATGCGAATCCACTTTTTCGACCGTCTGTCCGGCCCTGAAAACCGCCGGTGAACACGCACCAAATCGGGCGTGTGAACCATCATGTGTCACGCCATGTGCGGCGTTGCAAGGGCTGGTTTTCGATGGCGAATCGATTCGCGCAATTCGTGCGGCCAAGGCAGCGATTTCCGCATTTCTGGCGTGACCTTTTCTGCGGCAATCCGGTGGATTGCCGCATGATTGAAGGTCCAAAACGATGGAAGAAGCACCTAAAGCCCCGGCAAATGCCGGGATCACCATGTCTGATGCAGAAGACATTATTCGGCGTCAGCGCATAGACAAAGGCAAGCCGCCCAGTTGTCGGCCGCGGGCGGTCGATCTCGTCCGCAACAACGAGCCGATCATCCGCCAGCTGCGGGATGCAGGCTATAAACAGGAGGACGCTGTCCTCCTGTTGCTCGATCTTGGCCATGAAGGCCACCAGCCCGATACCCTGCGCAAGGCGCTCGCCAGCGTCTTGGGGCCGTGGAATAGCCGCGACGCGGACGTCGCTGACAGCACCCTCGTAGCCGACAACTCGGGCCAAAGCCCTTCAACCACCAATGGTGACGCCTCCGGCGCCGTCATGGACGGCGGCAGGCAAGCTGTCATCGGCACCGAAAGGAAGCGCCTGTGACCGAGAAGCGCTCAAAGCTCCACACCATCGTGCTGAACGTACGAGCCCATGAAGACACGTATTCGGCTATGCCGGTACGGGTTCTCAAGGCCATTGCAGATGTGGACAAAATTCCGGTCATCCTCGCTACAACGAACACGGGTGAAGACTATCTTCACTTCGTAGAGGGAGACAGCGTCCACGTCATTGATCCTTCGGACATTGAAGGATTGGCGCAGCGAGCGGCCGACGCCTGCGACGTCATCCTTGTGGACGTGCCGGTTGATCCGACCAATCTCGAGGCAAGCGTGCCGATCCTAGACGATTTTCGTCGCGAAGCCCGCTCATCGGGCCTGCGCCTCAAGATCTTCACAATGGAGAAGGGAGTGATTGCGCGATTGCCGATTGCCGGTGATCGCGGCCTTGTCCTCGGACGGGGCCTGGTCGGTATAATCGGTGCAGAGCCGTTCGACATCATGCTGCTACGGTCCAAGCATCGCCTTCCGTGTGTGATGCGTCTGCCGGACAACTATATGGATCAACCGGATCGACCGATCCTGACCTATCTGGAGGATGCCGCGTTGGCTGCATGGGTGCGGGTCACCATTGACCATGGGCGTGGCAGCCTGACTATCCGGTCGATACTCGATCGGCTCTGATGGGGTATTGCCGGCAAGGCCCGGTAAGTTGCTGCCACGCAATTGCCAAACCATTGCCAACACAAATGACGGCAGGGTCCCAACGGATCCTGCCGTTCCTCTTAAATACTTGAAATTACTCTATTGCTCCAAAAGGTACGCAGGATGATGGTTGTTTACACAACCGATGCTCGGAGGCTTCGCCTTTTCGCATCCGAAGGAGTGTAAGCATGGCTATCAGCAGACCAAACGTCGTTTCCTTCCGGCTTTCCGCGAAGGAATATAGGATCATCAAGAAAAAGGCCGGGGCAATGTCCGTGGCCGATTATGTCCGCCGATCCGCACTGAATCTGGACGCCGCCGATAGGACCGCAGAACGCGTGGCCATCGGCAAGACTATCCGGGCGATCCATAAGGCAATCGATGGCGGGCTGCCGAATGACCGCGCTGCCGATGCGAAGGCTCTGCTGGCCGACGCCCTTTGTATTGTCGAGCCGAGCCAGCCGGAGTCTGCGAAGCGGATCTCGTCATGACGATCTATCACAAATGCGATTCACCGGAGGCTTCGCGCGCAACGGATATTTCTCGCCTGCGCGGAAAGACAAGCGCGCTGATCCACTACGTTTGGCGGGCGGACCTCAAAGCATTGGCTCGAGCGTCGATGGAGACTGCTATCAACAGCTATCACCAAGACCTATTGCGCTACGTCCGGCGTGACGAGCATCAAGAAGAAGTAGCGGCAACGCTCGTGCGCAATGTTCTGACCGACAACCCGGATTTAATGACGGCTGAGATGGCCGCCCTAATGGAAGAGGCAGATGCTGGCGACGGAGTCGTCGAGCATGTCATCGTGAGTGTACAGCCAGGCGACGACCTTCTGGGGAATTTCGACGAGGCTGTCGAAATCCTTGTGGATGCTCTTGGCGTTGGCAATTGTCCCGCCATCGGCGCGGTCCATGCGGATACCGACCACATGCATTTTCATCTCGTCATCATCCGCGTCGATGTTGATACCGGCGAAGTCGTTGACTTGCCCAAGTACGACAAGATCCGGGGCCAGCAGGCGTTGGCAGTCATGGAAGATCGCTTCGGTTGGAAGCGCGAGGAAAATTCGCGCTGGCAGGTAGTCGATGGCAGGCTGATCTTGGACGGGACCGCCGACCAAGGCCCGGCAGACAATCCGCGCGAATGGCCGGACCGCTACTTTCCGCCTGCCGGTCTGTCGGCGCAGGGAAGGCGACAAGAGAAAACTTCCGGATATGTCTCCGCCGAGCGTCGAATTCGGGACGTTGTTCCGGACATTATCGCTAGAAATTCTGATCGCGCCTCATTTCTTGCCGAGCTCGCCAGGGAAGGAATTAAATTGGTCAAAGCTCATAGGGGGGCGGCCTACGTTGTGAGCCTGCAGGACGAGCGGGGGAGGAAACGCGAGGAACAGGTCAAAGCGTCGGTAATTAGGGGTTGGGGTGCGAAGGCCCTAGAGCAGCGATACGGAGCAATCACTGCCGATGGACCTGAAATCCAATCGAGAGCAGCTACGCCGAAAGACGGTAACTCCGAATGGCCTAGATACGCCCAAGCGAAATCCCAATATCGCGAGCGCCTCAACGCGATGTGCCAAAACGTGCGCGCTGCTCTTCCCGGGGGTGGCTCCGCCCGTGATAGCCTTGCAACTGCGCGATCGGCGTGCGCATTCCCCTCTTTTGAGGAATGGCAGTCTGGAATGCGGCCGCCGGACATTGGCGCCGCTTTATTCGCAAATTGCGGGGCGCTCGTTCTCGAAGGCAGCAGTGCAAGCCATCGGGTCAAACCAATGCTCGTACCGGACGAAACATTCGTCGCTACCCGTACAGATACGAAAGTCACATACATACGGCGCCGCTTAAAAAATACCTGCCGCGTCGTAGACTTTGGTGACAAGGTTGTCTTGGTCGGGCGGACAACGGATGTAGAAATTCACAAAGCCCTTCAGTTGCTAGCCATGCGCGGAGCGGAAGTCGTGAGTGGATCGGGCTTTTCGAAGCGTGAGATTCTTCGGGCACAGAAGATTGCGAAAGACTTCGGCATGACCGTTATCCCGCGCCCAGAAGCGCCTTCAAACCTGCAACTCGCCAACAGACCCAACGTAGCGGAACATATCAAGGACGTTGAAGCCGACGAAGTCGCTCGGCCGAAAAACCAGAGTGTATTAGCGCGTGACACTCTCCGTGGGGGAGAAATTGAACGGTAGCGCAGCAAGAGGTTTCAGTATCTGAGCCGGTTTTCGCTAAGTATCCCTATCAGAACGTTTTAATTGCCCGCACCCCAAACTGGTCGTTTACGATCTCAAAATCGTGGCGTTCGGTTCTCTCAGATCCCGGTGGCAGCGCCCCGGATCGGGCGACGCGATATCCAGCCGGATCGATCCACAGCACTCCATCTTCCGTTAGGATAGGACGAACAGAGTAACGTGCCAGGCTTCCCGTGACTTCGGTAAAGGTGGCCTGGACAACGGGTGCGGCCGGGACCGAATGCTGGGCCGACGGCCTTGTGTGGCTCCACTCGATGAAGAGCTGCGGATCGATCAGATCCTCGTCCGTGGGGCTTGCAAGTCGCTCCAACAGCCATGGCTCGAACTCGCCACGAAGGGCGGCTGCCTGTTCGCGCGTCCCGGCGAGACCCTGAGCAAGCGCAAAAGCGACGAACGGATCCATCGTCCCCCAGCGTATCAGTTCGCGAAACCAGAAGCCGACCCACGGCAAGCCGGTGGTGGCCTTCCACATCTCGAGACTGGGCACCTCCAGCGGTGCTGCGTTGGCGTTCCACGCCTCGGCGACCGCCGCGCCAACCGTGACTCCCAGTCGGAACTCGAGATTGTTGGCGACGAAGTTCTGCCAGCGGCGCAGTTCCGTCACGGGAGGCGGAGGGGCGCCGTCGCGCTGCAGCCACCAGCCAGCAACCTCGTGCCAGCGGGCGACCAGTGCCGTTTCGGTGGCGTTGCGCCCCACGTAGCCGAAGCCGCGGCCAGCACGGATGAGTTCGCCAATCCGCCAAAAAAGTTGGAATCGGTCTTCTGAATTCCGACGACCGTAATCAGCTGCGTCTCGCAGGGCGGCTATGATCGCAGGCGACACCTGCTGAAACTGCCGACCGACGTAGGGGGTAAATCCGATCTGGTAGAGCGCGCGACGAACTGCCGGGTCGGGATAGAGATGCTCAACCACAGCCTGCCCACGCTTTACGAAGGCGCGCTCCATCCACTCCTCGACGGCGCCCGCATAGCGGGTGAAGGTTCGCGCCCAGACCCGCTTGAGCGCCTCCTCGACATCGGCCGCAACTACCGCGTCTAAGCGCTCAACCTCATCGATTGCAGAGAGCAGAAATCCATCCAATTCATCTAGGCTGTCACCAAGCATTGCGAGCGGAAGGTGCGAGGCTGTCGCAATATCGTCGCTGACGGCCTCAGGCATCGTCACCTCGAGGAACTCGTGTAGTTGGGCTTCAGTGGTCATGCCAAGATGGTCCCGCAGCTTTGACCAGATCGAAGCCAGCAGGGTCTGGATCGGCGCGGAGACAACCGAGGCCATCTGCTCCTCGGCAGCGAGAGCGTCGAGCATCCGTGTGAGGTTCACCATGTAGTTATTGCGCTGGTTACGCTGTGTCGTCTGCTTGGTGGCGGCCCTAGACGAATTCGCCAAGGGCAGGCAGACGAGCGTCATACCCTCTATTGCCTCCGCTGCGCCGGGTCGGCCAGCGCGCCCCGCCAGATTGCGAAACTCGGCGGTCGGGATGATGTTGCTGACCGGCACACCATTAGGCAGCCATTCGGTGGTCCGCTCGATGCTGGGAAGGATTATCAGGTCGAAGGGCAGGTTGACACCTTCAGTTAGTGTCGCCGTCGCAATCGTGATCGGGCACACGCGGCGCTCGATAAGCTCGACCATGAGTCTGCGAAGCCGTTGGGGCATCTGGCCGTGGCTCGTGGCGATCCCGCGATCGAGTAGGCGCACCTCGTAGGACGTTGCTCCACAATAGTCGACGCACGCCTCACGAGCCTTGTTAAACAGTTGCCGCTCGTCATCGCCGGTTGGAACGAACTTGCGCACCGCCTCCCAGCCCGGCAGCGCGAAGGCATCGGCGCACCGCTTCATCGCCCGGTCGGGTGCCTGCGTGATTGAAATTAGGATGTTGCGCCCGCTGCCCACGAGGTTAAGCGCTGTCCAGAGTGCGTGGATCTGCACGTAGTGCGGTAGGCTGTCTCGGACTTTGGCTGGAGGATTGGGCATCGCGGGAACACTTAGCCTCAGGAAGACGGGGTCTTCGCGCCCGCGGATGTAAAGCGGCTGGCCATTGTTGAGTTCGAGCGTGATTCTAGGCGACTGCAGCGGCCGGCATTCGAGGACACCGACGAGCTGCCGGCTGCTGCGATAGCCGAGTCCAACAGGCACCGCGTCCTGTTTTCCCTCAATCCATCTGGCGACTGGCGGAGCGGCACCCCCGGCGACCGCGGTCAGTGCAATGCGAGAAATGTTGGGTTTGAGCGCGAGCAGTCGCGAGACGAGGCTTTCGAGCCGCATCGCCCGCTCCTCATGGGCGGCAAGGTCACGCATCGTCCTCTCGTCGCCGGGGACTACGACTTGATGCGCCTCGTCAATAATAAGCAGCTCGAGCCGGTGCATCAGAAGGTGCCCTACATAGCGCATCAACGCTTCAGCCTTCTCGACCGTCGCGATAAGGACCGTCGGCGTCTCGGCTGCCAGCCAGTAGTCGGTGATGCCCCAGTCCGTCCCTCCGTAGAGGCCAGTGACGGTCACCTGCTCGCTGCGGAACTCAGCGGCGAGTTTGGCTTCCACTTCCCCTGCAAGTGCGCGCGAGGGAACGAGGTAAAGCGCCAGACGCGACGGATTGCCGAGACTTGTCGGGGTTAGCAGCAGCTCTTTCACGAGGGCGAGGTTAGCTACGAGCGTCTTGCCTGACCCCGTGGGCGTGCAAAGCGCGAAGGACCGGCCTTCGACCAGTCGCTCAAGACCCTTGACCTGCGAGGGCCACAGGACGCCGCGTCCGCGCGCGAATTGCTCGCGCGCGAAGCGGCCGAGCTTCGCCGAGGCGGATTCTAAGCCGCCGGCGAGCGGCGCACCGCGCCGGTGAATGCTGTTCCGCAGGAAGCGTGTCGCTGTCGCACGCGTAAGGCGCAGGACGAGCCACGCCTCGTCCCCGGCCCACCGCGTGGCGAGGTCTGCGAGGGCGTCCAATTTCTCCATTGCAAGAGCGCTGCGGGCCTCTTCCCCGCGCCGTAGCCCGTCCGCGAGCAGACCCAAGGCGCGCACGGTTTCGACGACGACATACCAAGCGATCCGCCCCGCCGAACCGCTACGCTCTCCTGACGCGAGCGCGCCCTCATCCGAGTCTGGTTCCTCGTCGCCTTCCGCCTCGTCGCCTTCCGCCTCGTCGCCTTCCGCCTCGTCGCCGAGTGGTGAAGCCGCCTGTTCGGATGCGGGGAGCGATTTGGCGTCTGGCCCCTCCAACAGAACGGCGGACCCTTCGCTGCCGGTGAGGGCATCGTGCAGTCGCCAGAACTCGGCACCACGCCCAAGCACACGGTCGAGATCGCACGCCAGGAAAGCTCCGAATATCTCGCCGGCGCCTTGCAGCTCAGTCCGCTTCAGCAATCCAGTCGCCATCGCTGGAAGTCCCGCGAGCTGGTAGGCGCCGGCTGCAAGCACTTCAACCGGGACGTCGCGCGTCACCCTGTCGCGGGAGCGTGCCAGCCACTCGAGAATCTCACCGGCCCGCCGGTAACAGTCGGTCGCAGCCTTGGAGTTCTCGCCGTCGGTTTCCTCGAAGATTGAGGCGGCGTGGATGAGACGGCGCGCATCGGCGAAAAGCTCGACCGACTGGCGCGCCGTCCAGTCAAGCGGGACTACGCCCCAACTATTCTGAATCGATCGCACGAAAAGGCGCGCTTGCTGCGCCGTCAGTTGGTTTTCGATCGCGTGCGCGAACCTAAATTGCTCGGCCGCCTCGCGCCTCTCCTTGCCTAGTTCCGCCACTTCAGGTCCAGAGCGACTTGTAGAGGCGGTCGATTAGCTTCTCGCCGTCGGCCAGCACTAGCTCGACGACCTGCAGCGGCCGCTTGACCTTGTAGTCCGGTGGCGGGGCGCCGGTCGGCAGGTAGGTAATTCCCTTCGCACGCGTCTTCGCCCGGTTTCCCGCGATGAGAACGAGATCGGTCCGCGGTGGTGCTGGGCCACCTAGCAGGGCTTTATCGAGCGACAGGATTGTTGCTGCGTGGCCATCGCGGTCCTTAATTGTCAGCAGGTCGCAAATTTGCTGCAGCCCTTGCGGCACGGCGAGCCCGGTGTTGATTTCGTTCCACACGCCGTTGTCGTGATAGACACGCGCGGCGCCCTTACCTGTGCCGTCGCCTTTCATAATCGCGGTCATTGTGGACGGTGTCAGGCCGGTGCGCCACTTGGCCTCTCCGGCGATAAATCCTGTCACGGACCCGTCGGGCGCTATTTCGAGACCGATAAAGTCGTTCCCGGGCCGGCCGTGCACCTCCTTCACGCGGGCCGGATCTTGAACCAGGTCAAAGATGTAGCGCTCGACAGGACCGTGGAAGCGGAAAAGAAAAATGGGGACCTTCCAGCTCTTCCCGCCCACAAGTGGATATGCTTCCGATATCAGTCCGGCCATCACCTCGCCGAAGAGACCGCGGATCGCCTTGGGCGGAAGGCAATTAGGGTAGGTCGCGTTCGCACCACGCGCGATCGGCTCGGGGTGGAGCGAGATGCGCGCGGCGCGGTGAAAGACCTCGCGTGCGTCCGCGTGGGCGGATTCGAAGTAGGGCCGTAAGGCGGCGACGGTCGCGTCGTCGAAATCGGGGACGGTCTGCTCCAGAAGCAGGTGCCCGTAGCTTCCGGAGCCTGCGCTCGTGTCTGAGACAGCGGTTTGGATCGCAGATCGAGGGGGAGGGACGTTATGGAGCATCTATTCCCGTTCGAACTTCGCGACTAGGCGCGAACGATGATTTCGATGGCAGACTCGGGGACGTTAAGGCCGAGCGCGAGACCCGCCTTAGCCTCCGCGATCGTCAGGCCGGGCGAGGCGAGCTTAATTGGCTCGAACTTCAGCGACTTAAAGTCAATGCCCGGAAAGTCGCTGTCCTTCCAGTAGGCCACAGGGTTTCGGCCTGACCACTCGTCCGGGAAGTCGACAAGCGCGTATTCGCTGATCTGAATCAGCCAGCGCCCACTTGTCTCGGTCGAGGGAACTACGTCCTTGACCTTGCCGATCATGAAGGCGGTGCCGTGCGCCTCGGGACCTTCGGGATCGCGGGTGTTGGCGTTGCGGCAGATAACGACGTAGTCGCAGCGCGCAGCCCGCGTGCGGTCGAGTGCCCATGATTGTGTGCCACCTGCTTCTAAAATTGTCTCAACTGACTTGTACGTCAGCACAGCGATAACATCACTCACGGCATCCTCCGCTTCCGATTCGGCCAACCAATCCTATACTTTCCTAAAATATGCAAGATACCTGCTAGTATATTGTCGAAAAGTATCGGAAATTGGATGATCTATGCGATCGTCCAGCCACCTTCGCCTTTCTATGAATTTAGTTCGTAGTCCTCGAATCCGGGGACTAAAACGACCGGTGAAGGGGGCGCACAATAGGTCACGCCTTGCACATGATGGACGTTCGAGTGGCCGTTCACGAATTGAGCGGCGGAAGGATCGAGCAGGCAGAAGTTTACGCCGTCGGATACCGAGCTGCGATATTGCACACCGTCGAAGCCCTTCTGCCGAAGAATCTCCGCGAGCAGCTGAGTGAGCAAATAGCCGCCCTTGTCGTCGGGCGTGACCGGTGTGCTCAACAAACGGTCGAATGCTTGGATAATGTTGAATTGGTCGAGCCGATTTTCGTTCTGCGAGAACAGCGCGATGTCTGGGTCAAAATCGGCGAGCTTGCAGTCGGCGAGCGTACTGAATCCGCCAATTGAAACGTAGTGGCCGGGATGGGGCCTGATTTCGGCAAGCGCTGTATGGGCCTTCGAGGCCAAATACAGGACCGGCTCGCCTTTTCGGTTTAGCCGGCCATGCCCCGGCTTCGGAGATGCGCCTATCGCATCACCGGTATAGGGCTGGCGACGAATTTCTATCTCAAAGTCCTGGAAATGCTGAAAGGTTGCCTGCACGCCGGTGCGCGCCCGAAGACCGATGGTGCCCATTGGAAGCGTAAATGCCAGATCGCCCAAGAAGGGCGCGACGAGCGCCTCCAACGCTGGCTGGACATCGCCGAAATCTTCGACAAGCAGGCGCTGAGCTAGATCTCGCAGAATAGGCGGGTTAGAGCGCGATAGCGCCAGATTGACGTGACGGATGCCGTCTTCGTCATGGCCCGCATAAATTGCGATACCGTTGTCCGGGTCTGGATAGGGAGGTTCCTCAAGCAGATAAGTGAAATCGTCCAGATAAGTGTCGGCCACCGGCGGCGTGACAACCGGGTTGGCCTCGTCGGCGAAGAGTTCGGTCGCGCTCTCGCCGCCCCAATGCGAATTATAAGCGAACTCGTCCCAGTAGAACCGGATCAGTGCGCGCAGCAGCATCACCATCGGTTCGATATCATCCGGATCGCGGACTAACACACCGTCGCGGCAGCAGAAGGAGCATATGCCCGTGGCGCTATGCGCGGCGATCACCTTCCTTAAACTCGGATGGCGCGCACAATCGATGCAGATGCTGACCTTCGTAAATTCTTCCATTGCCACCTTGCCTAATCGTTATTTCATTGCCTGAACACTTAGCAGCCGTCTGCCGTGCGCCTTCATTTCATGCTCCGAAATTGCATCGAGTCGCGTCCATATAAATCGGCGACGCAAGGCAGCAGCACCTTCGCTTCGCCGAGAGACCGACCTTCGAGCAATAAAGCCGGTATAATCGGTACTTTTTAAAGGCGGCCATTGCCGAGCTAATATCGTGCAGGGATGGTGGCTAGCGGTCTTTCAAATGCCACGCGCGCATCCGCATTAGGAAAAGCCTGCTGCGCTTATGAAACTGAAAACCGGGAGAGAGCGCTGTCCGTGAGGGCAGCGGTTTGAAGGAAAATTTCAACGGTTGTCCTCGTCCAACAACGACGAGGAATTCGGAAATGAACAAAACGCCAAAGCCAGCCGAACACGGCGAGAATGAAAAGACCTGCGTTTTACACCGCGTTACTCCGCTGTCCGATTGGCGGGTGCCTGCCTATGCGGGACCGCTACACATGAAGGTGGCCGTTCTCGACCTCGAAACGACGGGTCTCGATCCGCAACATGACGAGATCATCGAGATTGCAGTCGCAATCATCCAGATTGATGCGCAAGGCCATGTGATAGGTGCCGAAAGTATGCGGACCGGGCTCCAGCAACCGAGCCGGCCAATTGAGCCCCATATCGCGAAAATCACCGGGATCGACGACTCCATGGTTGCGGGTAAGCGCATAAGTCCCCCCAGCATCTCCAGGTACCTCGGACGCGCGCAAGCCTGCCTTTGCTTCAATGCAGAGTTCGACCGCAGGCATCTGGAAATGCTAGTGCCGGAAGTCGCCGAGTTGCCCTGGATCTGCGCGATGGCAGATGTCGACTGGCACGCCCTGGGCTTCGATGGCCGCGCACAGGGACATCTCCTCATGCAGGCAGGCTTGTTCAATCCGATCGCGCATCGCGCTGCCGACGACGTCGTCAGCCTCGTCAACCTGCTCGCGCATGAATGCTGCGACGGGAAAACGGTGATGGCCCACGCCCTAGAAGGTGCGAAGGCACACAGTTGGCGGTTCGAAGCCAGCGATCTTCCGCATCGGCTGCAGAAGGACGCATATCGGAAAGGATTCCGGCGTTCGTACCACGGCGTGTATCACAAGCTCGTGCGGGAGGCAGAGCATGACGCCGAGGTTGCTTGGTACCGTGAACTGGTCGGCCGGGATCCTACGATCGTCCCCGTCGACTGGGTCGAGCGCTATCGCGCCGACTGGACGTGGTCACCGGTGAACCGGAAAGTGGAAGTGGCGCACTGGCGGCGCTGATGGTGGGCCATCCGGTTGAGGGAAAAGGCTCCGGCGAACACGCCGTCACACTTAAATAAGGAACAGGTTGATGAACAATACCCAAGCTGGTGGGCTCGAAGCCCACCGGGCGAACGCGCTCGCCCTTCGTCTGGAAATGGGTCTGCCGGTCACCGGCACGACCAGCGCCGCAATCACATTCGGCGGCATTCAAAGCGTTACGTGGCCGATCCTCGAGGGGATTGCTCGTAAAGCCGCCGAAGACAGGCAAGATGCCGTATTCGCGGTGTACAGCGACGAACGCTTTCCGGACGCGCCGGCCTGGTACTTTCTCGTCTATCGCATGCTGGACAGCGTCGCCATGGTGAAGGTGCATCCTGCGCACGTCGCCAAGAACGAACCGCTGGTCCTGGTGACCGACGACGGCACCCGCCAGTTCGCGGCTGACGAGCGCGGGGTGCTGCGCGAAATGCCGGTGCAGAAGAAGGCTACGAAGCAAATGGCCCACGCCAAAGCCGCCATCCGGATCAAGGTCATTGCCGACAATTTGGATGATGTGCTGGAGAGCGGCGCATGGGAGGCGACCACCTTCGCGTTCCATGCAGACGGCACCGCAGTCGAGGTCGACAAAGCCGCGGCCTGACAGCCTCCACACCAGACACAAAGGGCGGCGCTTCCAACGGGGAGCGCCGCCCTTTCTCGTTCTACAGCAAGGGACCATTTCCATGGCCGAAACTTCCAGGCGACATCCGCAAACCGTGTGCTCGCTCGCCATCATCCGCGACCGCAGCGAATTCTCCCCCCGGTCGGCGATCCGATCGACCGCCATCTTCACCGTCACCCGCTGTCCGGAATCGGTGGCGCGGTTCTCTATCGATCATCGCGCCTTCGACAGGACGGCGACCCGCGCGGAAATCCTTACTGGTATCGCCGAACGCATTCCGGCCAGCGCAACATTGATCGCACGCGCGTCGCGTACTCCGCAGCATTACTTGCGCCACAGGTTTGCCTCCGGCGGGCCGCTTCCGCCGGCCGACCTGCAACTGCTGCAACGGGAACGCGCGGATCTCGATATCCTGCCGCTGGAGTGCGCGAACAGCGTGCTGGAGGAGATCGCTGTAGCGTATCGGATCGAGCGCCCAGGTCCCGGTTCGAACATTCTGTCGCGGTCGCGCAGGGCGCCGGATGAAGCGCAATGCCTGTGGGCGGCCTTCATGTGGTCACACTCTTCCCGGCACGAGCGAACTTCACTCAGCGCAGCGTGGCAAGCGTGGCGCGTCATCGAACGGGCGCGCCCCGTCGGGTTTTAGCCCCCGGAAGTGAAACGGGTGGGCGGGTCCAACCTGAAGAAGGAAAATTACGATGCTGAAATTGACGTTCATCGACACCGAGTCCGCGTGGGACGAATATCTCCACGAAGATTACCGCGCTATCGATCCCAAAGGTATCGCAAAGCTGGAGCGCAAAGGTCTGAAGCGCCACAACCAAGCCTGCAAACGGATATTCGCAGCCGCCGCACTCGATCTCGTGTTCGGGGACGATCGCACGATGACGATCGAAGGGTTGTCGGCATGGACAGAATGCGAGCACGGCGACGAAGAAGCCGTGGTCGAAGGCCTGCTCGATCATATCCGTTATCGGCCGGATCACCGCGTGGTCACTTACGGCGGATTGTCGGCCGATCTGCCGTTGTTGACGCTGGGTGCGATGCAGTACCGGACGGTCTTGCCGCAACAGCTTCGATACGGACAACGTGCGCGCTTCGGTGAAATCCGACCCCACATGGATTTTGCCTTGGCCCTGAAGGACCAGGGGCGCCACTGGGCCCATCTATCTGAAATTGGCTTGCGGATGGGCATGCCGCGCGAATTGTTCGTCGGGAAAGCGGAGGTGGAAATCCCGCAAACCCCGGAAGAATGGATTGCGGTCCGCCATCACGTCGCTTTCGACACCGTGCTGACCGCCATGATCACACTGACGTGGCTGCGGGCGCAAGGATATCTCAGCGTGGATACGCCTGCTGCGATCTATCAGCTCGCCGACTGGTTCCTGCGCCGGACCGGCGATGAAACTCGCATGGCCGCACCGCTCGCCGAGTTGCGTATGCGGATGGCAGAGCAAATGGCGGAGGAGTTTGCCACCGCTGCTTGATCGGGTCCGTGCGGACACGGGCGATATGGGCGCGGAAGGGGGTAGCACTACTTGGGCAAATCGGACGGGCAACGAAGGTAACGTTGGCGTCCGTGTCCGTCGTGAATTTCTAGGTCACGGGGGCCTAATGCGAAGTCGACTTGGCGCGCAGGTTGCGGCCCGTCAGCATGGTTATAGGATAGTCGGGCGGTGACACCCTTTTCGCCGTGAGTGAAAACTTCATTGCTTTCGATCGCGATCAGTTCGTCCCAACCCTCGTAATACTCGATGCGGGTCGAGCTGATGAGCATGGCCCCAGTCATCTCGGGTTCGCATTCCGCGAGTGTTTCCGCCCACATTCCCTGAAGGTTCTCGGGAAACCTGGCAGTGCTGCCGAGCGATGGATCGTAGGACGCAAGCATCTCAGCGGACAGCAAGATTTCACCCGAATCCTGGGGTAGTATCTTCCTCCAACCCTCGTAGTTCCACCCGTCGCTGGTGATTTCAATGCCTAGCAGGTAAGGCTTCGCCGTAGCTTCCCAGATTGTCACACCTAGCCGCGGTTGGCCGTCCTCGCCATCCGCGAGCCGCACTATTGGCAGCCAGCCGACAGGCAAAGATTCCAGCCGTTCTGCATCGACACCCGTGTCACGCCAGATCTGCGCCCGGCAACCACCGCTCCCACACCATCCCGGCCCGCGGGTGTAGACGACGTACAGATCGGTGCCTGCGATCAACGCTCCTGCGATCTCTCCGTTTTCGCCGTCGAATGCCGCGAAGACCGCTGCCCTGACGTGGCTGGGTAGATTGGCCAGTGCAGGGCTTGCGTCCTTTTCCGGCCCGCCATCCTCGGTGACTTTTTGCAAATCGAGATATGGAGTCGGCGGGGCGACCGCCGACATCAGTGAAATCCAAAGGAACACTTCCGCGATCATATCGTCAAGAGCCCAGCAGGCTGCGCTGGCGTTCGCCGGTCGGTGCGCTGAACAGCGCGGCTATTTCCGCATCGCGCGCCGCCGTCATGGCCTCAAAGTTGGTCAGCGTTAGCGTAGCAGTTATCGATGGCGAATACGAAAGCTTAGGCGTGCCTCGGTCTGGCGACACATCGCAGGTGGCAATTCCTCCGATGCTGCACCAATGTGACCCGTGGCTCGCAAACATTTTGCTTGATGGAGGGCCATAGCGATCAGCCAGATCGACCTCCAAACGGTCGTAATCGTTCGTGTTGCGATCGAAGGTTAGCCTTATGGTCGATACGCGCGGTCCATCGCGAGTCTGCACGAAGCGCACGACCAGGCGATTGCGACCGGCATCGGTCCCACTAATTTCGGCAGGCCCGGCAAAGAACGCCACGTCGGGCCTCGGCTGGTTCAGTCTCGTAGCCTGCGCTTGAACAAGCCCGGCATATGTGAGGTGCCTGGGGACCGCTGTCTCAGCCACACTGAACCCCTTTTCCTGCATAACCGCGCGGACCTGATCGGGTGTCATGCCCAGTTCGATACCAGCGACATCGAAACTACCGACATCGTAGCGCGGAGTCCCGTCCGGTCCGATCGCTACGGTGGTTTCCGTCGCCGTCGCCTGCGCCATCGCCGCCGACGATAGGCCGACCATCAGTGCGGCGCAGAAGCTGTTAATCCTCAACATTTCAATCTCCCTCAATTCAATTTCAGAGTGTATGAAGCGACCGCTCGGACATCGCGCGCCTGCGCGTCGCTCGCGGCACCGAGGCGGAAGGCGGATCGTTCGCCCATCTTCTCGAAGCCGAAGGTCAGCTGCGGCGCCATCCGGCCGCGCATGTCGACGGTGCGGTCCTCGAAGACGAGACCGCGGATGCCGAGGTCGTAGCCGCTGCCCACGGTGAAGGTCGCATCGCCCGAGAGCGCGACAAGCCGCTGAGCGACCCCGAAGCTCACGAGGCCGCCGAAGGCCTCGCGACTGGCGGTGAAGCCGAACCGTCCGCTGGTGATCGTGTCCGCATCGGTGAGCAGCATCTCGTCAGCCAGCTTCAGGCGCGTCGCGCCCAGGCTCGCGTAGCCGTCGAACTGCCAGGTACCGAGGTCGAAGCCGCTGGCGGCCTCGACGAACACCGTGCTCGACCCGTCGCCGAAGCGCATCGCGCCCGCACCCACTGGGGTGCCGAAGACGGTGCCGGTCTCGTCGACCAGGCCCAGCTTCAGCGAGGAGGGACCCTGCTGCCACTGGACCGTGAGTCCGTTGGTCGCGGTGTCTTCCTGGCGACCCACGTAGGCGGATACGGCGACCCGGCCGTCACCGACCTTGTGGCTGACGCCCACGCTGGTCTGAGCGAGCGGCGAGTAGGCGAACATCGCGTCCGACGTGGGCGCGAGGCCCATGACATCGTCCATGACGTTGTCGGAACTGTTGTAGCCGGCGGTCACCGTCGTGTCCTCGTCGAGGCGCAGCGCGAAGGCCGCGTTCGAGAGGTGGTTTTGGAGGATAGCGTTACCGTCCTGATCGCGATGCTCGGTCTCGAAGGCGGTGTAGCCCAGCGAAGCCGACATCTTCGTGCTGACGAAGCCTGTCGAGCCGGCATTGGTCTGCGCTTCGACGCGGCGGCGCAGCCAGTTGCCGCTCGTTTCGCCGGGACGGATCACCAGACCAGAAATGTCACCGTTGTAGTCGCGGCCATAGGCATCGAGCACGGTGACGTCGCTGTAGACCGATTCGATCGAGGACGGACCGTATCCGCCACCGAACGCGCCGCCGACGACCATCACGGTGTTGTTGATTGAACTCGAGGTCTTGCCGTTCGAGAGTGTGGGGTCGACCGGTGAGAGCGCGGCCTTCACGTCAATCAGTCCGGCACCGAAGACTTCGTCCACGCCTTCCTCGCCGATGTCGCGGGCCGTGTTGATGATCACGTTGCCTGCATCGACACCGGTCAGCTGCGGCCATTTCGACAGGATCATGGCCGCGAGCGCGGTGACCTGCGGAGCGGCCGAGCTCGTTCCACCATAGCCGATTGTCTCACCGTTGACGTTGTGCGTGACATTGCCGCCCATGGCAGCGACGCAGCGATCCATCACGACCCCGCAGCGGTTCGAGTAGGTCGCCAGGCTGTAATCGGTGCCGTTCGGATTTAGCGCGACGACGAACAGGAGTGCCTCGGCGTTTTCGTCGGTCATGTCGAGATAGTTGCCGGGGTTGTCCTGCATGTTGTTGCCGGCACTGTTGATCAAGAGGCCGCCGAACGCGGCGTAGTCGGCCAGCACGTCCTGCATGATCGTCGAGACCTGCGTCGGGTCGCTGCGGGTCAGCGACATATTCAGGAGCATGATGTCGTTCGCCATCGCGTATTCGATGGCCTCGTTGCTGCGGAAGCCATACGTTCGGTTGCCGTTGACCATCGCGTCGACGCGCAGCGAGACGAGCGTCACGTCCGGGGCAAGCCCCTGGATGCCCTGTCCGTCGTTGCGAGCTCCGATAATAGCTGCAATCGGGGTGCCGTGAGTCGAGGTGGCGTCGCCGGTGTTCGCGCCGCCTTCGCGGGGCTGCAGCGCGCCATCGATGACGATTCCCCCAAAGTCGCGGCTGAGGTCGCGGTCGACCTGGCCTTCGAGTTCCGGGATATCGTTGATGCCGTCGTCAAGGATGCCCACGAGCACGCCGTCACCGGTCCAGCCGTTGTCGAGCGCATAGAGCGCGTTGATGTATTCGGCGGCCGTGTAGTTCGCCCGGTATTCCTCGTCGTCCTGCACCGAACGCTGCGGCTGCTGATCACGCGGCGTGATGACGTAGCCGCTTGGCGGAGCGACCGGCGCGCAGTTCGGCTCGCATGGCGGAGGCGGAGGTGGCGGCGTCGGCGTCGGTGTTGGCGTCGGCGTGGGCGTGGGCGTGGGTGTTGGGGTTGGGGTGGGAGTAGGCGTTGGCGTTGGCGTTGGCGTTGGCGTTGGCGTTGGCGTCGGACTCGGCGATGGTGTCGGCGACGGCGATGGGGTCGGGGATGGGGTCGGTGCGGGCGTACTGACAGGCGGCGGTGTCGATTGCGG
>CEQK01008787.1_pt1 | contig 22944 bp, 36 predicted proteins | sample 531051 | NCBI WGS metagenome assembly CEQK01 (sample SAMEA2621229, study PRJEB7988) | marine metagenome | biome: marine biome (ENVO:00000447); feature: deep chlorophyll maximum layer (ENVO:xxxxxxxx); material: "saline water (ENVO:00002010), including plankton (ENVO:xxxxxxxx)" | depth 150 m
GATATTCTTTAGCGACTTTAACCTGTGAACCTTCAATTCTATCCAAAATCCTACCCCATCTTTCATGCCGTGTAGGTCTGGTATTCCAGGACAAGATAGGGTTTCAACTCTGCTCCAATACACCCCGTAATCTTCTGTGTTTTTCTTGAGTCCTTTCCAAAAGTCAGACTCAGTCAGCTTTTTCTTCATCCTCTTCTACAACAATGTTCCCCTCAATAACAGACCCAAGTGCAGGAAACTCTTCTTGTAATCTTCGTATTTCCCTGACGACTTCTTCTCTTGACATTTGATCAATTTTACCATGTAGGATTTCTTTGCGGTCAATGTATAATCCTGCTGCTTGTCCTCTTTTTGTTTCAGCTGCGACTGCCGCTGGATAGTTGCCGTTTGCTAGAGCCTCATCACGAATCTGTGCTAACTTTTGCACATGTCCTTCAAATGTGACTTCATATTTCTTAGACAATTCTATTTTCAGTTCTCTAATCCTATTAACTACATGAGGGTATCGCTGTCCGTTAAGTAGCTGGGACGCAATGGCATGAGCGGACTTTTTAGAATATCCTGCTTTGAGAGCAGCCTCAGTTTGTGATATGTCCTCACATACATACAGACGACAAAACTCCTCTTGTTTAGGTGTTATCATCTTTTCCGTTCTGGGATTGGCAACCACCTCAAGAGTGTTCTTATGAGTTGCTTTTGCTTTTGGCATCGTTTCCTCCTTTAGTTTGTATTATAGGACGAAACACACAGGATGTTAATAACTTATTTATCTTGTAAAATCTTCGCGTAGACCTCGAATCTAGTTCACTAGATATTGGATTAGTGATATCACTTTTTGTTAAGTCTTTGATTTATAACAGATATTAAGATATTGTATATTCTCCAATCTTAAAATACTAAATTAGAGTATTCCATCTTTTCCTATATATAGAAAACTATCTAGTATAATCGACGAATAGTCTATTGAACCTCGGACCATTGTCCATAACTAGTTAGCAACTACCCTACCTAAAAATACTAAGATGCAATCTAACAAGCCTATTAGACAATCAGAACATTGGTCTATGGTTTATGAGTAATAATACAACAACCCAATAAAAAAAGACGCCGAGAGAAAGATAAATGCAAAAACTCTCGACGTCTAAAATGAGCGTTGGTAGGGGTCAGCGAACCAACCTATGTGAGAAGTCCAATATGAAAACAGATTTCATACATAATTTCACCATATACCTCATTTTTGATCATTGCAACACTAAATCTTCTTTTTTCTTCTTTCCAGAAGAGCGAGATCTCTGTTTTTATTGATCATTGCTTTTTCAAAATCTTGCAAGGCCTTATCATTATTACACAAAAGATCACTTAACGCCGCGATCAAGCATGCACGGTCATTATCAGTAGTCCACTCTTTAAGCGAACCATTGACTATGGCTTGTTCTTCAAGGTGTTCCTCCTTTGCTATGTCCAAATAATCCCTTACCATTTTGTTGATTTCTATTTTACTTGGTTTCATTATTTTTATTCCTCACGTTTAAAACCGTAAGATCATTAAACTCTAGGTCGTTATCTACTACAAATTCTATGACAAGTCTATTTTTAGCACTCCCGATGTAATACCATTTGACATCGGGTAGTTCATTTTCTATGGCGGACATAAGTTCGTATTCGGTCATCATTGTTTTAGTATCTCCCATTCGGACTCTGTATTATTGTCCCCAATATGTTTGATTGCAGTAATCGTTGCTCCTTCATATTCAACTCTACCTTTTGCAATCGCCTCCTTTTTATTTTTAGCATAGATAGTTTTAACTCTATTACTGTCTATTACTATTTGATAACATTTTTCTTTCATAATTGCATCTCCTTAGTTCGGGTAGACGGAGGTCCGTCTACCCTTGGATGAGACCTTAATCTAACAAGGTCATGTACTCTTCAGGATAGTGTTTCCTGAACCAGTCTAAACAGATACGGAACTGCTTTGTCTGTTGGAGACCCATTGCCTCCGTTCCCTTTATGTAAGAGTAAACAGCCTCTGCTTCGGGTGTGAGCTTTGCCGTCACACCAGAGAAAGGATTCTTTACTTCAAGCAAAGGATCACTCTCCTCTAATATATGGAATGGTTCAAAGCCATCCTCTCTGTTTAGACCTTCTATCATTTTAGTTGTCATTTTCTGCTCCTGCTTGTTTGTCAAGCTTTTTGAGAACCATACAGAGTGCGACCAGATACTTACTTAATACCCGAGCCGAACTATCTGCGTGACCCCTTACTTTAGAGAGCAATGCTCTCTCATTTATCTGTCCTTCGTCACGAGCAGAAATGTCGGTGTTTACTGCACCGAATCCCACTTCTAACTCATCTAACTCCTGCCGAACAGAATCCAATATACTAGATACATTACTATCGCATATCCTAATGCGGTCAATATTGTTAGTGCCATTTATGTTTTTCTCCTTACTCATGATCTCCACCTTTGAACTCTTTGTGTAGCCACTCATACATAGGTCTAGCTAGAGCTTGCACTCTAAAACCTCTACCCATCATACCATCGCTGTTCTTTATTGCCTGATGCAGTCCGAATCGTTGAGCTAAGTCATGAAGCACAGAAAGACTCGTGACTCCCTCCAGTTCGGCTACTGCCTCGCCATTAACATAGATAGTGCCTTTGCTCGTGCCGTCAGACTGTTCTTTGAATACAAATTGTTTGATGTACTCAACAGGGAAGCCCATTTTATGAAACCGCTCAGGATCCCATATAGTATGTCCGTCGCAAAAGGTATCAATGAAAACTTCTTGAGGTATTGCTCTACATATCTTCGCAAGCTCTTCAGTTTTAATGTCTTGTTTGTTTGTTGTCATAGGTTCCTCCTTTCTTTAAAAACCTGTTTACTTTCAACCTTTAGTATATAATTGATGCAACTCTTTATAAAGCCTCGTTTGTTCTTCTTTTGTCTAAAATTTATACTATATTATATACCCTATTTACCCTCTCTATCTAGACGCTCCCTTAACCATTCTGGTACTAATTCTCTTTCATATATCCAGACTCTTACCTTTGCTTTCTTTCTAGAATACATAGTGTGATCACTGTATGGCTTTTTGTCAATCCACCTTTGTACTCCAATAATATCTCGTGATTTATGAGATCTGCATTTTTTAATGATTCCTTGAGCCTCGCCCCAAGTACACTCAAAACTGCTCCCACTTTCAATGGTCTCTAAAAAAGAGTATTTGGTTTCACTTTTTTTGTGTACTCTGTTTGCTTTCTGCTCTTTGGGGGAAGGACATGGGATGTCTTTTTCTATTTTAAAGTTTTTCATGGTTTACTCCTAGTTTGGTTAATCTTCTTTTTGTGTCTTCAATTTTTTGCTCTAGTTTAGTATACTCTTTAAACGCTCTTGGCTTGAGTTGGCTTTTTTGACTGGCAAAGTTTTGGATTAAAAAGGTGGCCATATCTGCTTTGGTGTCTCTAAGCCTAACCTTGAGAGCATAGGGTGTATCAACATAATCTTTGGGTAGAGAGGTATTTCTCTTACGGACAAGGTCGTTCATTTATATCTCCTTTGTTTCTAATGTTTGTATAAATTCCCAATCTTCATCTACTTTGTCATGTTTATAGTTCTCTACTGCGTCCTCTGGCTCAACATAACAATCTTGCTTCTTACAAAACACCATAGGCTCATCTGATCCTTCGTCATAAACTACAGGTACTTCTACGTCAAAACTGACTTGCACATTATATTCTTCAACTACTCTAAATGTTTTATATTTTGGTTTTTCATCTACACTCATTTGCTTTCCTCCTCTAACCATTGCACATAATGACCAATAGCTTTTCTTATCTGTTTTAAACTTTCAACAGATAGCTCTTGGTCTCTTCGCACTCTACCAAACAAGTGCTCAAGACGCACATCCCAGATAAAGTTAATTTTGTTGAGCCTTGCTATCCTTTCAGGTGTAAGGGCTCTACTTCCTGTTTTCCGTAATTGCCTCATTCTAACGACCCATGTATATAGTTTTCTCATGGGATCGGTATTTGAGCAAAACGGCACAAGACAGTGTCCGTTTAGTTGGTAGAAAAAGTTCATCTGTTTATACATCTTTTCAAACGGTTGTCCTTTTTCTCTTGGTTTAGGCTTTGAAATCTTATTGGTTTGCTTTCTAGCCCTACTAATTGTTTTTTCTATATTCATAATAATATTATAATATGTTTTTAATTAGTGAGCTACTATCGCTTTATCTTATTTGTTCTAAGACTCCTCTACTTCATGAATTTCCCAACCCTCAGAGTCTTGTTCCTCTAGGTTACTGTCTACTGTTTGGTCGTGTGCAACTTTTATGTCACCCTTGTATGTGTTGTTAGATATCATTTCAGCTATTTCTTGAGCGTCATCTTCATTCTCAGCTTCTATATCCACATACGAATAGATTTCATTTCTAAATGTTATTCTGTACTCTTTCATTTGTTTTTCTCCTGTTAATTTATTAAGGATAGATAGGCGTATACCTTTACATCAACTTCACCTATCTATCCCATTTAGTTCCTACAGACTACTAGGTACTCATAATACCTTGTAGTCGAGCAGGAATTACTTTTTCCTGATTACACTTGTCACAACAACTGCCGTCCATAACAGGTTGTGCATTGTGACCATGCTCCCAGAATATTTTACCCTCTGCATCCCTTTGAGGTTCTATTGGAGAACCACAGATACAACAAGGTTCCTTCCTTTTTATGTTGCCATCATTATCAATGTAACTCCACTTTTGGTTTTGTTTCATTAGATTTTCTCCTTAGGGAGATACATAGGCTCGGGTACATCTATAATAAAATGCCCATTGTCTGAGTTATCTCCACTATTTTCGTCCGCTCCTAGATATAAACTACATGTAAAATATCTAGGATTGGTTGGTCTAGAGTGTGGTTCGCTCATATAAAACATGTGCGACTCACAATCATGACTAGAGTCAAAATCTTCCATCCTTGAAATATCTCGTATGAACTGCATCATTAACTGATTTGGGTCCATGCGAGTAATGGGGTCGGAAGAGTTTTTTCTGCGAGAACTTGCAAGTCGTTTGTTGTGTTTGTCTAACCATTGCTCAGCGAACGCTGGGAAGGATTTACCTCCCCAGTGATTAAACAATACAACAGACTTATAAGTCACAGGTTTATCGTTAAGACTTTTGGTCTTTTGGACAAACTGTATACTACATCTGTCACCCATAACTATTCCCCTGAACCGTATTTTTGTTCAAGTTCTTCATAGTTTTTTAGAATACTCATGTGCTGATCACGATCGATACCTATAATCTGAGCTACCGCGTTATCAACCATATTGTATTCACCAGAGTTTTGTATTCTCACAAAGTGATGAAATTGTCCCTTTGTGATTTCTACTGTTTCTGTTGTCATAAACACCTCCTTCTATAAGTGTTTTGTTAATGTATATATAGTATATACACAGACAGTTTTGTCTGTTAAGTCTTTTTACCTCTTATTTTATTTTCCACTCGCTACCTATTTTATAGCCACAAGTCGCACATGCGATTTTCCCTTCGTCTTCTCCTTCACCTATCAAATGGAAAGTGTTTCCGTGACAAAGACCACAGACCACAATACTGACTGTTTCTTCCTCTACGATAGGGGTTGGTCTTGCCTTGAATGGGATAACATTTGTGCCATGACTGTCTGCATGAACTTTGGGATTGGTCTTCTTTTCCATTTACAAAACCTCGCTTTTTCATTTATGTAATAGTTATGATAAGCCACAAGAGTATTTCTGTCTTTGTACTCTTCAGGCATTGCCTGATAGGGCGTAGTAAAACCTTCCTCTTTTAACTGTACAGGAGGCTCAGCGATCAATGCAAGAACTTTTTCACAAGCGTGAATCTTGTCGTAACGATAAGTGTATTCTTTACAAAGACTTACACCTAAATCATGCAACCATTTATAGTTATCAATGGTGGTTCCTGCCCAGAGAGTACATGGATGCTTTTGGTGAACAGGTTTGTAAGGACCATCATTAGTATATCGATGATAAACGGTGCTCAGCATTTGGGTGGTTTCTAATGGCATTTTGACTACATGCTTATCACAATGCCACTGAGCATTGGTTTGGTGATCCCAACTCAATATAAATATATTCATTTTACTAAATCGTTTCTTTTTTCAGTAGCAAACACAACCCCAAGATTTCTCAACCTTTTAACTTCTTTTTTGTGGTCTTTTGGTGTAGCAGGAATGTATTCTACTGTTCCGTCTTCGTAAACGCTCATGTATAAGTTTTCGTTTGGTCTTAAGTTTATATTTTTTTGTTTCATTGTTTTCCTTTAAGTTCTTCAGGTGTTGTGTTTTCTATAAAATTGTCGAGTTTATTTTCATAGGTATTTATTTCTCCGTGTAGATACGCGTCAAAGTGTTTTGGTGGCAGAGAATCGTATTTTTCCCTGACACATTTGAGTATGTATAAAATACTTAGGTCATCCATATGCTCCTCCTGTGTACTTATCTATCCCACATTATAATCAAGCTAAAGATTACTGCACAAGTACAGAAACCAAAAAGCCAGATTATAAATTCATAAAACATACAAATAATATAACATACAAAAATTTAGTGAGCTTTTCTTTTTATTTCTTGTGTTTTCACATAGAGTAGAGTTTTTCTAGCATGTCTTGTATACTATCTTTTCTGGGGTTTGTTTTAGCTAACTCCTCAAGAATGGGGACAACAATTTTAAAATCTTTGTTATCTTTATATTTAGATCTCAGATAGTTATATCCTTTTATAAAAACATCCTCTGCATGAGTGTTTCCCTCTTTCAGTAGTCTGTGACAATGAAACACTAACTCTAGTTTATCTGCCATATCACAAAGAGACTTTTCTCTTGGGGATACTTTTATCGTGTTTTCACCAATACCTAGTTGGTCTTCGTAATCTGATTCTACTCTGTTCATGATTTGGGCAAGCTCGTCATATTTCCATTTAGTTGTCGCTGGCATGTCTCCTGTTTCAAACTCGGCAACATCATGGTAAAGCATGTGTAAAAGAGTATTTTTGCTCACATCAGGCCAAAGAGTGTGTAAAATCACTACTGTTTTCCAAGTGTGAGCTGCGACATTCTGTCCATTCATTATTTCGGGGCGAGTGTGATATCTTAAAACCTGACCTCCTCGTAATCTTTTTTCTAATAGTTTTAAGTTTTTGTCTTCCATTTTTTATACTCCTCAAAAGGTTGTTTTGCCTCTCCCCAATTTGTACCGACCTCTGCATCTACAACACTTGGGACTTTTAATTCAACACAGGTCTCCATGATTTCTTTTATGTGTTTAGCTTGAGCTTCACTTTCAACGGATATGTCTAACTCATCATGTACTTGTATCATGGGTAATATTCCCTCGTTTGCAAGAGCGACCATCGCCGCTTTCGTTTGGTCTGCTGCAGATCCTTGGATTAATTTATTTAGAGCTTTGTATGTAAATGCTCTTTTGATTGCAGGACCATGTTCATTGTATGCCTCCTGATAAGTCATGGGTTTCCAAACTCCATACTTGTTCGGCTCCCACTTATCAAACCTACATCTTCTTCCCAACAGAGTACGGATTACTCCCTTATTTGTTGCACGATTAGAGCAGTACTCATGGAGTTGTCGTACGAAAGGCACTTTTTCATGGTAGATAGCAAACAAATCTTGTGCATCTTCAAAGTCTAAACCTAGACTTGCAGCGAGCTTCTTAGTTCCCATACCATAGAACAATCCTAAGTTTATGTCCTTAGCTTGTTTTCTTGGTACGTTCACGATATCTGCCGCCATTTGATGAAAGTCTGTGTATGGGTCTTCATTATACTGTTGTGCAAATTCTTCTGCTCCATAAAAATTCATCAAGGTAGCATAATGAACAACTATTCGTGGCTCTTGGCTATTATAATCAAAGGCTCCCCACACTGTGTCTTCTTCTGGTAAAAACAAGCTACGAATCATTGGACCAATTTCTCCATGGCGAGCTGGAATCTGTTGTAGATTTGGGTTGCTATAACTAAATCTTCCTGTCACCGTACCACCGTCATCACTACGAAGAGGATGAAGCTCAGCATGGATACGACCATTTATCTGATGTTTTAAAATAGTGTCAATAAAAGTTGACCGAGCCTTTTGGTATTCTCTTGCCTGAACAATCATTTGGGGTACTTCGTGAGGGTGGTTGACCAAAAATCCTTTAGTAAAACTTGGAGCTTGAGTTTTTTCTGTTTTACTGTAATACAGACCTAATTTATCAAAAACTTTTGCCACACTCTCTGCTGCCCAGATCTCTACAGCAATACCTGTCTTGTTCTTTATAGCAGACAATAGTTTTTCTTCTCTCTTTAAAAGATCTTCTTTTATTTTTTCTGCTTTGTCTAGATCTACTCTTACGCCCTTGTGTCTCATGGGTATGATTGTTTTGAGAATATCTAATTCTAAATTAAAAATATCTTGTATGTCCTCTTTAACCAGTAGGGGTTTGAAATGTTGCCAGAGTTTAAGAGTTAATCGAGCATCGTGTTCTGCATAAGAACCCACATGTGATGCTGGAAGTTTGTACATCTCACTTTTAGCGTTTACTCCAAAAGCTGAGGCTGCCTCGTACAACTCTTTTTCGCTCTTACGGTCTTGTAAGTAATCTTTACATAATGAATTAAGAGCATAACTAAAACGATTCTCGTCTAACAATGGGGCTACGACCATTGTGTCTATGATTTTGCCAGAAATAGTAATGCCCTCAGCAAGTAACCAACCGACATCGTAAGTAGCGTTATGAAAAATATACTTTCTCTTTATACTACATAAATCTCGCACCCAGTTGAGAGTTATTTTCTCGTCTAGATTGGGACCAATTTCATGACGAATAGGAAAGTACCACTCTCCTTTTGTACAGGCAACAGCGATGCCTATGATGTGTCCATCTCTTCTAGCCCAACCACTACCCATTGTCATTAAGTTTGGGTCTTTAGTTTCTAGGTCGATACATATTTCTTGTTCTGCTGATAAATCAGGGTAGCCGTCAGGCATAACCCACTCAGTTGGAGGTTGAAACAGGGGTATCTGCATTTTTATGTACTCTCATAGGTTGTTTACACTCACAAATCGGCCATTTATTTTTAAGATTACGAAAAGTTACTATCTTTTCAATTTTCCCACACTCACAAACAGCCTTTGCTTTTTCATCTAATCCTTTATTCAATTATTTTTTACCTCTTCTTGCTTCCTCTATAACAATGAAACTAACCTCTTCTTCTACAAGTAATAAGTATCTTCGTAAATCCCTTATGTCATCTAGTATACCATCATCGCTCATGTTTGACCTACATGCTGATAAAATATCATAATTAGTTTCTTTAACTTGGTTTTCTATTCTATCCCACTTACGAGCAAGCATCATAAAAGCACCAACTCCGCCACGCTTTTTCCAACTGTTTCCGTAAGAGCGTTTTGCCTCTACCAAACCTTCGATATCATCTTTAACAAGATCCTGTAAGTTTTCTATAAACTTTTCTGTAGTCACTTTTGCCTCCTTTGTAACCATTCAACACATGCCTTTCGCCATGCTCTATCATTGATAGTTTTTGCAACCTCTATTGCTTTTACTAATTTCTTTGATTTGTACAGCTTCCAAGCATATCTCATAGGGGTAGCTGTCACACCTAAGAAAACATTTTCATAATCAGTACGATCTTCATTTGCTTCAAACCATTCTTCTAACTCTTTGTCAAAAGAATGTGGGTGGGTCAGCATGGGAGCAGGATCATACTGACCGTTATCGTCTCCTATAGTAAGATAATTTTCATAATCATTCTTTATGTCTTTTATTTTTTCTAACACGTCTACATAAGCATGTAGGTTATTAGAAAACTGATACATCTTACCTACTCTTATTCTCAACATACCAGCCATGTATTCTTGTAAAACTGCCATGTGAACCGCATTTGCTCCATAAGCTCCCCATATCATGTCATTACTACGGTTTATAATGGACATGTGTAACATTTCATCCCTACGCCAGAAAAAGATCTGAGTATTGCAAGGGTAGTCTTTACCATCGTTACTAGTAACTAAGTCTGCCGTAGGATCCCACATGGTCAGCACGGCTCTCCTATCGTTTTCGTAAGTAGCTAATCTTATAAAACATTTTTGTAATTGGTCTTTTGCAAACCATTTCCTCCATCTGTAACCGTAAGCCCCATGGAAAGTTTCACCATCATCACTATAATTATTTATGCGACCATTGAACTTACTAATCCATTCAACATCGTTTCTTCCTGCTAACATCCAAAGGGACTCCATTAAATGAAAAAATGGATTAGCATCTCTTTCTGGGTAAAACAAAACCTTTTCTGATGGGTGACTGTATTCTGTCACAACTGGGCTTTTAAATTCTAAAGCCATGCCATTTCTAGTTTTTACCTCTCTACCGTGTCTATATAGTCCATTTACACCCTGATAGAGAGCTTCGCTTACATTCCTGATAATATTCGCCTTCATATTTCCCCCATTTTGCCTCGTTTTAATACCTTGCTATACCATAACACCCTACAAAATTGCGACTTATCTAATGGCATCGATATGCCCCACAGAGAAGAAATCTAAATTTTTATTGCATTTTGCAATGGTTTTTTCGCTTGGTTTTCCTATTGTTGTATTACTTTTTCCCTCAACCAGTGAAACATACTCACTAGCAACTGTTTTTTGGTCAAACATCTGAATTAAAGAACGATTGTTATCCCTAATCTTGTGCCATAAAACTGAATCTGTTAAACCATTATCAATAATTTCTGCAAACACTGTACTTTCACATCCTGCTGGGATCTCTATGTAATTTTCATTTGGTTTAAAAATCTTACTATTCTTCATACCCCAGTCTGTAGCAACTGGAACTGCTCCACAAATCATGGCTTCTACAGTTGTTCTGTTAAAATGTGCTCCAAACTCGCTGTACTTTTTACTATAACTAGGATCTATTTGTAGTCTCACCTTTTTTAAAATTTCTAAAACTTCCTCATTGGGAACTGTGCCAATATGTTTCATTCCGTGTTCTAAGGCAACATCCCATATCCTTGAACCATCTTCGTAAAAGTATTTATCTTTGCATTTATCTTTACTGGTCATGTATCTGTATTCTATTCCTTCACCACCTACAATTTTACGTTGGCCACGAAGCATGTGTGGAATAGCTTTTATCAAACTATCTACTCTTTTCCAACCTTTAAATACTTGTATCGCTGCAAATCCATTACGAGTGCTGTAGTCCTCTTCCGCACTATTACTAAGATCAAATGGATTTACAATTAATTTTCTTGGTATTGGTAAAACCTCTGAAGAATTAAAAGCGGACTCATGAACACAAACACACGAGTCAAAGTGTTCTGCAACTTTTAACATGTGAGGATAAAGCTCAGGCATATTACCATCGTGTATAATTGCAATGTTTTTTGTACCATGATCATATAAGTCTAACCACTGATCTATGTTTTTGTTTTCTTTACTCATTGTCGGTACAGGTATATGCCATAGGACTGCATCGTACTTACCGCATTTTTCCTTAAATAAACTTCTATGATAACTACTTAGATATGGAATTTTAGGTAATCCATACCAACCTCTTGCTTGGTGAAAACGATATCCCGTGCCTAACTTACGATATTGATGTATGTCTTTGGGTACGGTGTGTCTTCTTACTACTTCTTTTTTAGGGGCAAGTATGCAAAAATCAATTTCATGCCCTAGTTCTTTCATACCTAGTGCGAGATTTTCAGCATGGTTTATAATGCCACCGTAGTCTTGTATCTGAAATAAAGTCATGAGGAACTTCATTCTACGCTCCTTTGTTTTTAGTTTAATTATATATTATACGAAAAGTTTAAGTCAATTACTATTCCTTATTACTCATGTTATTTCTAGAGTAATGGTTTAGCATCAATCGCATTAAACTTACTTCTAGGTCTGCCTTGATTTAACCGTACTCTTTCGTATTTATCCCATTCACACAAACTGTGTTCTATTGCTCTCATATCTATTTCTGATAACGGAACATGTTCCATACAGTAAAGATTCTTTTGCATCATAAGATAGTGCATTTCTTCATTCGCTATTTTTTGTGTGATCTTCTTATTTAACGGTCTGTCACTTAACCTGTTCAAGCCACGAATTGCTCCAGGACCAGCGTTTGCCCAAGTGTATCTGTCTGTTGCTTTTTCTAAAACGGGAGTATGGTTTAAATCAGTTACAACTTCGTAAGCCATAAAACCACCTCCGCCCCAACCTTTATACTCTGCAAATCTTTTATGTAACTCTTCTAGATAATTAGTTTCGGCACATTCTGCGAGTTTGTTACGATCTTCCCAAATTGGTTTTAAAAAATGATTTACCACTACTTGAGATTTCTTAGCTTTTAATCCTTGATTAGTTATTATATACGCACCTGTAAAACATCTTCTGTTTTCTGTGAGTCTATCTTCTATAACATTTATAGTATAATCTGGATCCCATTCATAATTTGAAACCCAACCGTGATCATCAGCAAACTCGCTTGTACCTATCATTCTAAACAAACAACAATTAAATATTATCTCTGCATGAGATTTGTCTTTGTTTGGCTTTGTCCAATTTTTTCTCATCCACCTTGTTGTTCTGTCGAGTTCTCTGAACACATTAGTAAATTTATAAGATTGAAGAATGAGATCATTTGTCCAAGGTGGATCAAAAGGGTTTTCTAATCGTTTAAGATAAATAGCATGTCTTTTGTTTATCCAGTTATAAAAATCATACATTTTACTTCCCCGCATCTTTTTTCTCCTTTTTTTGCATTTCAGCTATTTTTTCTGGGCAACCAGTCCCGTACTTTTTCTTTATAGCTGTAATCTCTTTTTTAATACACATCAACCATAAACAATCATTAAAAGTACAAATCTGCACATCATCCACAATCCTAAGATAATGGTCATGAAGTATCCTTAGATATTTAATGGTATGGTCGTTTCCCATAATGTTTACTTTTTTTGCTACAGCCTCAGCTTGCTCTTGGTTTATATTTATTGTTGGTGCATCCATTCTATGTCTCCAGTTTGATTGCTTTATATTTAAGAGCAATTTTTATATCTACTCCTCCTCCAGGAGCAGGACTCATTGCCCTTAACTTTTCCATAGCCTCACCAACAGTAGCACTTTCCATAATCGCTAACATGTTTCTGTGACGATTTGTTCCTGACTTAATTGGTGGAGTATCCATTAATTTAACTATGCTAAGATTTCTATTAAATCTAGGTCTCTTTTGTTTTATGTTTTCCATATTGTTCTCCTTTTGTAAAGGATAGGTAGATGTTACGATGGTACCTCACTAAACCTACCTATCCCGTATTTATCTATGCTGCTTTCGCATACTCAATAGCTCTTGTTAAAGCTTTCCTTTTAAGGTTAGCACCAGAGCCAAAGAACGCGGAATGCAAAGCATTTCCTTCTTCTTTCTCTTTTGCACGTTTAGTGTGATCCATTACATAAGTCACACCATTGAGTGCTCCCCACCAAGTACCCTTTGAAGATGAAAGCTCAGCTCCTGGACTTGTTTCTATTGCACGTCTGACAGTGTCAGCAGTGTTAGTAAGTGCTTCTCTAATATTGTCCGCACCAACTAAACTTGGTTGGAATAACTCCGCAACAAAAGTATCTACTTCTTTGTCTTTTGCTTTTTTACTAGCAAGAAACTCAGATTGCTCTTTGAATGTTTTCATTTGTTCAGTACTCAGCCCCAGAGCTTGCTCTGCAGATTGAATTATTTCCTCATCAAACATTCTTACATGTGGTATCCTATAAGACATACTTCCGTCTTTTAAAGCTATTTGAAGAGTGTTATTACAAACAACTCTTATAGGTGTTAGCATAATTGTCATCGCTTTTCCTACAGAATGGCTGTTGTTAAGTAGTAAATAACTCTCAACATGGTCGCCTCCTGCTAGTTTAAAGTCAGAAGAGATTTTTGCTAAACCCCATATTTCTTTTCCGTTTTTTAAGCTTCCCGCAGTTTCCATAGTCATTTGTCCTGCTTTGGTAAACTTTTTAAAGAAGCTCATAACTTCTTTGTTTTGAAAAGGTACATAGCTATCCTTACAATGTGAAAGCACTTTGTTATCTGTATCACGAACAACATAGTAATGATCTTCGCATTTAATAAATTGTGCCTCACCAGTAGGATCGATAATGTTCCAGCAGTTAGGTTTGTCAACAGTATAAGCTTGACGCTTACTTACTGACCAATCTAATCCAGCTGCCACTAGCATTTCTTCAGGGGTCATGTTGTCTTCAACTTTTTCCCCTAATCCATGCCAAGGAACCTTTCCTGCATACGCCATTGTTTCAATTTCGTGTGACATATTTCCTCCTTTCTATGAGTTAAGTTAATTAATGTCTGGTTCCACCATCTAAATCTGGTGCATCGACCTCTAAATAAGGTAAATCAACATACCTGTGTTTAGATATATCCAACCAAACGGTTGTTTCAGGACCAAGTAGTAATTCAGTTGCTACTAGCCTTTTATCACTACCAACAATATGGAAAACTATAGGGAACTTAGATTCTTCGTTAAGTTCTTCTAAAGCTTTTGTTGACAAAGATTTTTCGTAGTTGTTTCTAACCGCTTCTTTGTTTGCTTCTATCAAAGATTGCTTTGTAAAGTACCTAATTTCCATAATAACCTCCATGGTTTTTGTTAGTACATATTAATTATATAGTACGCATAACCTGTGGATAAAGTCTTTTTTGTTCAATTAGATAAAGAAAACCCTTGACTAAACATAGGATGTACCAAATGTAAACAATTAGTAGCTCTTGTTAATCCAACGTAAAAAACCCTAGACTCATCGTCTTCATAACTACTGTTTATTTTTCTCCACATGCTGTATGGTCTTCTCATGGTGTCTGTTAATAACATGACATTAGTTGCTTGAGCTCCTTTTGCCGAGTGTATAGTAGATATTCTTATACGAGGTGTTTTGGTTAAGCTTTCACCTTTTCTTAAACAAGCTTTAATATAGGTTTTGTCTCTTTCACTTATCTTACCAAGCCCTTGATCCCAAGGAAGAGAGTGCATTAAACCGTGATGGTTTTTTAATTCTTGTAGTCCATAAAAAGTTCCCTCTGTTCCATCTGGCATGGTCTTGTGTCCATACTTTATTTGAGTGTTTACAAGCATGTGACTATACACCAACCTAACTTGATCCATGTCTAAACGATTGCCTTGCCTTAAAAATTCCCATAACCTAACTGCATCTAAAACTTTACTGTCTATGCTTTTAGAACCATTGTAGATGTACAAATGTCCTCTTCTGCGAACCTCTTCTTCTATTTGTTGAGCACCCCTTGTGGTACGACTTAACAATAACCAGTCTCCAGAGCTTAAATCGACCTGTTCAGAGTGCCTATGCCAATGAATAACGCCTTGCTCTTGTTTTGGTTTAAAAACCTTTTTTCTTCTGCCTACGATACTCTGTATAACCTTATTACTTAATTCATGGTGTGAACATGGTATTCTGTAAGACTGATCTAATAAAGTCACTTTACCCTTTAGGTTTACAAAGTGTTCTACATCAGCTCCCGCGTAACGAAATATTGCTTGATCATCATCTCCTGCTACATAACAAACATCACTATTTTGTTCTAACATCTTAACCATTTCCCACTGAATAGGAGAAAGATCTTGTGCCTCATCAATAAAAACAGCCTCTAGTTTTGGGCATAGTTTCCTTTCTAAAAAACACTCTAACATTCCAGCATAGTCTTCTAACCCAAATGATTTTTTCCAATGTTTTAATCCTTTGTCTACATATTGAACTCTAGCCCAATCTGTTTTAAGTGGGACGATACTATCGTTATAAACTTTTCGTAAAGGTTGGCGAAGAATACGCGACATGTTTATTAATTCTAAAAATTTATCACCATAGCCAAAGTCTTTATAAGGACCTTGTTCGGTCACTGTGCCTGTGTAAAACTTTCCTATCTTTAACCAATCAGCTACCTCTTGATATTTTTTGGGTGTCATGATTTGGGAATGGTTTAACCCAGACATCATAAAAGCTAGACTGTGTAGCGTTCTAAAGTAAGGTAGCTCTTTTTTAGATAAACCAAACTTTTCACAAGCTCTTTCTACTGCCTCAGTCGCTGCTCTCCTTGTAAAAGCAAAATAACCAATTTTATCTGGCGATACTCCTGCTTTCATGTATTGCTCTACTAATCCAAGAAGTTTAGTTGTTTTTCCTGTCCCTGGAGGACCAAGTATTATATTCATTAAATTACATCCTCGTCTGTTGGGAGGTTTGGTAGCTCTATTTCTCCTTCTTCATTTTGGAAAAAAGTCTGGCTAATAGACCAGACATGCACACCTTTCCCCCTTACTCTCCAAAACATTTTTTCTGCTTTGAGCTCTTGTAATCTTAGAGTTATTTTATTAGAGGTGTAATGATTAAAGTCATTTACCGATAGGTGCTTCTTAATATCTTTTACTTGAAAGTAAACCTTATCGTCAACCCAAACCGCTACCCCCTGTAGTATGTCTTCTCTTTGTTCTCCTTTTGCTCTTTCACAACAGAAAGCGTGGAGTAAATCTTCAAACTCACCTCTCAGTGTAGCATCTGGTGGAACTTCTACAATGGTTAAATTATCGAGCAGAAGTTGTATTCTTGATTGCCAAGCTCTTTGATTCATGGCCACTGGGAACTTATTTATTTGACCAACACATTCCTTTTGGAATTGAACTTGGCTAGTCAAACCATTAGTAGAAAGCTCTACTCGTTCACCGTCTACGTTCAATATCCATATGGGTGGATCCCCGTCTATTTTAGTTAAACTAGACATGTCGTTACTAATGCCAGCAGGACCGACTCCATGCTTTCTAGTCTTACAAACTTGTTTATCACAAAAAGGTTTGATGGGTTGGTCTTCACATTTATAAAAGTAGTCTTTCTTTTTTAGCTGTCTGATCACAAGCCCCACCTCATTATGTGAAAGAGGAGGTTTTAAAAAATCCATATTGTATCTTTGGACTGTAACTTCCCAATTATCACCGTCAGACATTCTTGCATACACGCCTAAATTAAATAGAGCATTGTTTCTACTGCCCTCTCCAAAACCTTTCCTACACAAATGTTGTAAACATGGCGGACCGTCCTGTAACACCTCTTCGTCTGTTCCAAAACTTGTGTCTAGTTTACGGAATTTATTAGGTGTTGTAATGAAAGGTTGAACATAGTCCAAAAACTCTTTTGTATTAAGAGCTTCCCCATTGTCATCAAAAGCGTACCTTGTTGTACGAGAATCTGAATGATAGGGCATGTTTAAAAAGTTTCCCGTGTCTCCTCTATCTATTAATATTTTAGTTTGTTTAGGAAACACCTCACTACCCGAATGTCCTAGAGCAGCAGATAATTCTGTCATTTTTCTTTGCATGTCTTCTGCATCAATAGGCTCTGATAAGAACACCCAAACGTGAGCTCCACCAGACTTTGTTCTTCCTACGATTGCAGGAATTTTATTTTCTCTTAATGTAGAAACTAACACCTTGTGATTAACATCATATTTATCTATATCTATTGCACCCCACTGACAAGTGTTATCGCTTCTTATGGGTATAATACCCAGACCAGTTCCTCCTTTTAAATGTTCCTCCCACATTGCAACTGTGGTCGGCTCTCTTATAACCTTTGCTGTTCCTTGCTTTTTTCCATCGCTCCTATTGGATTTTACTATGTATGTTCCATGTGCTATGTCACTACCTTTAAATAATTTATATAAATCTTCTGCGAGATTTTTCATAAACTTCTCCTTTCCTAAATTTTACTGTCTAAATATTTATGAAAGACCCAATTACCCTCTGATGAAACATCTATTGCTGTCCCATTTTTAAGCACTTTAAGTATTCTGTATTGAGACTGGTCATCATCAAGCTCAGCTAGCATATGTTTATTAGTGTCTATTTCATCAATATTTGTTGTCTTTACTTTTTTCCACACATCTATTTTCATTTTTAACTTCTCCTATTATAAAGAGGAGGGAGTACAGACCGTTAAAACTATACTCCCCTTGCAGTTCCAAGGCGATCAACCCTCGTTACTGAAACTACATTACCTCTTTTTCGTTATCAACAATAACTTTCTCGTTATCGCCCCAAGACTCGTCAGCATTGTCTGACTTAACCTGTACATCACCCTGTTTTACAGAGTTACCGAATCCAACAGCAGTATCAAATATACTTGACTCTTCATCGTTTGTAAGGTCTAACTGTCTATCCCTTGTTATATCCCAACCATACCAACTGCCTTTATCATTAGACTCTGGTATAGTGCTGAGATTATATACTTGGGACATTAAAGGTAGAGTAAATACTCCGTTCTTACCTTTTGCAGTTATCGACTGTGCCTGAGCTAACCACTTACGAGATTTTTTAAGTTGTGTAGAAGTCATGGCAATCAAAGCTCTTTGTATGCCTAATTCTTCATGTAAGAACAACACAAAAAACTGAGCAGTATTTGCTAGATAGTTGCCGTTTTCAAGCACGTCTCTACCCTGATCATCTCTTGTTGTGGTGTTTACTATGGGATCAGATGGATCAAATGATTGAACATATCCACCGCCCTTAGTTTCTCTTGGTATCCACTCTACAAAACGACGATTGTAATGGCATGGTATAACTTTAATACCTTTCTCACCATCATATACTTCGTTAAGTACAGTATTGTATATCATTCCTGGCTCAGCTCCTTCCACATACGCACCGTCACGCTTTTTAACTTGTGGTGAACCATCTGCCAGTATCCTTAAAAAAGGTACGGCTATGTCATCTGTGGTTACTTCATCAAAACCAGCAGACGACAAAGCTTCGAAGCTTTCAGCGGTTGCTAAAGCCCCTCCTTCTTTTTTGACGGCTACTTCTTTCTTATCGTTCATTTTTTACCTCTTGGTTTTACGATTGTTGCCTTTTCTCCTATGTACAGACCAAACAAATCTTGGGGTACGTTTTTCCCTTGCTCTGTTTGATCTTTCACAAAAGCCTTTAATGTCATTGGCTCAACCCATGTTTTAGAGCTTACCGCCAATCCTCTATCTACAAGTTCTGTTGTGAACTTTCGTGCCTCTTCCTCTTGGCCGCGAACAAAGTTTGTAGAAACTTGGTTTTTAATCAAATCTCCGTACTTATTGTCCACCAACCATTTGAAAGCTTCATCCTTTCTATCTGTAGGAATAGAAGCACTATAGAATTTTTTTACATTTATAGCAGATCCATCTTCAAGCTCTAGCTTAGTTAGATTATGCTCTGCCATCGCAGCTGGAAGTTGGTCTTCAGCGACCTCTTTCAGTTGCCTTTTGGTTTCTTTTAGTTGTTCTTCCAAAGAGTCTACTTGCTCTTGGAGATTAACTTGTTTTTGACATAGCTTACTTACTTCACTCAAGCCTTTCTCATCTACTGAGTTTAGCTTGTTTGCTACATCTTCAAATTGACTCATCACTACCTCCTAATGTTTGGTTAATATTAGCGGACAAAGGAAAATACTTGTTTTCTTGGCGATCCCATTTAAGCATTTTAAATCTGCCCATATTTACTTGAGCTACTATGGAAGAAGCCAAAGCAATAATCGCTGGATCACCAGACAACAACAAGTAATCTTCGTCCGTGAATTTGCTGAGCTTACGCTTCATTTTCCTAATGGTAGGTTGGGTGGCGTAACTCGCTTGTTCTCCTGCAGGGATAAGTATTTCAACATCACCAAAGCTTGTGGCGTCGGTAATATCTCTACCCCTCATTTCTTGTGTTATATATACAGTCATGTACTTTCTCCACATGGTTGATTAATTTTCCGCTATATTTAATATATTTACTTTTACTATTACACACTAAAAGCCCCCATAAAATAACACTTTTTTTCTCCAATATTTTCGCGTAGACCCGAAAGTATATTGTATATCGGAAATTTCATGAAAAACATTTTTATGTTTCTTTGGTTTTGGTTGTATATAGTAAACCTTAAATAATCCATTCTCTGTGTCCCTCTGCTAACACTTGACTACTAATATCTATTTTACTTCTGAGAGCTTTTATAATTTTTTCATCTACTGTTTTTTCAGTCACAATATCCACATAAGTCACCTTATTGGTTTGTCCTATGCGATGAGCTCTATCTTCACTCTGTAGTCTTATTTCTAAATCATAACCATTACTGTAGTAAACAACAGTCTTTGCTTGTGTTAAAGTAAGACCGTAGCCTCCTGTTCTTGGTTGTCCTACAAAAAATCTCATTGGGTGGTTAGGATCTTGGAAACGCTCTACAATATCTTGTCTTAGTTCTGCATTGGTTTCTCCGTAAAATAGTTCTACAGAGTCAGATCCATATTTTTCAGCTAAAACCTTTTGTATATGTTCTAGGTCATGAGTAAAATTTGCCCATATGATTACCTTACCGTCTGTTTCTTCTAAACAACTTAACAGTTCGTTTATTTTATTTGAGGCTACCTCAATAGTTCTACCATCTTCTAGTCTTGCAAACCCTGAACATAATTGTTGTAGCCTTAGTAATTGAGTAAGAACTGTGGGTGCTGTCACTAAACCCTCTGACTCTATGACCGCTAGTGCAGTTTTTTTCATTTGTTTATATAACTTTTCTTGCTCCTCTGTAAGTTCTACTGTGCGACGAGTGTATACTTTATCTGGTAAATCTAAACACTCCTCTTTACGAATTCTATAACTGAAAGGTTCTATGATACCGTTTAACTCTTCTAAATTTTGATAACCTAAAACTTGGTTATAACTACGATTACCCACTGTTCTTCTCATCAGTTTTGCGTACCTGTTTTGAAAAGTCCAGAAGCTACCTTGTTTTAATACATAGTGTTCTAAAAACTCACATTGTGTAAACAAATCTAAAGGTGATTTAGTTACTGGAGACCCTGTAAGTATTCTTCTGTAGGGAGCGTGTTTGCTCAGTTTAATTAAATTCTTAGTTCTTTGAGCAGTTCTTGTTTTGATCGTAGTGCTTTCATCTACAACTAAAAGAGATCGGTGAGAACATAAAAATTTATCTGCTATTTCGTAGCCTCGTTTTGTGCTAAACGCCTCTACATTCATTAAGAATATTTGTAGTTTATCGTTTACTTCAAATAAGGATTCTAATTCTTTTTGTTTTTTCTGTGTTTTTTCAGGTGACCAAGCAATTACATTCGCCTCTATGTGTTCAGGTAAATGAGTGGGTATTTCTTTACGCTCCCAATTTTTGTATACACCTTTGGGTGCAATGATGAGAGCACTTGTTATTTGACCTTTATCATAGAGTATAGACATATTGTCTATGAGTACTTTTGATTTACCTGTACCCATATCCATAAAATAAGCAAAATAAGGCTTATTCCATGATTTATTTAAGGCATCTAATTGATGCTCATACGGTTTGTGTTTAAATTTGTATCTCACTTTCTTTCTGCTTTCTATTAAAGTAATACTTTATTATAGCAAAAATAAAATTAGATTTTAGTCTTTTATTTTCTAAGTAGGTAACGTGCCGATTCCTGTTGGAGGAGTTCTTCGTTTTGCAATCGCTATAGCGGTAGCATCATTAGGGAATAAACTAGCTGTGTCTACAGAGCTTATGTTTGGAGTTGGTGGTGTTTGGATCTTACTGCTTGGAGAAAAAATATCTTTATCCATTGAAGGAGTTGGTGTAGGAACCACTTCTTCTTTTTCTTTTCTTAAATCTTTTGGTAGCACGGGTTCTGGTCTAGTTTTTGGATCAGGAAATTCTATTTTTATAGGAGTTGGAGTTCCTCCTTTGTCTATATTAAATATGTTTAGACCACTTATCTCAGCCCCAGATCCATAAAGATAATTGCTAAGATATTTAGATTGAAAAGGCTCTGTTGGGTTTTCAGGAGAAATCATAAATCCTAAATCTTTATTCGCTTTTATAGGTCTTGCTAATTCCTTAGCGAGTTGTGGATCAAATATAGCGTCTCTAAAAATTATTTGAGCTCTGTTCACTTGACCAGCATTAATAAATCTTGTTAGTATGTACGCTCCTGTAGTTCTTGCACTAAGACGACCTTCTTGTACGGCAATACCTCTTGAAGTTAAACTCTGCACTGATGTTCCAAGGTTCTCAGAAAGTTGGTTTAACCAACCTGATCCTCCTATTAATGAAGTTACGTTTCCTGGTTTTTCTACAGGACCAGTTGCTAAAATTCTTTCGTAGGTTTCTCCAATTAGTTTTAAAGAATCTAAGTGTTGTTTCCCTATTGCTTGTGTTAGCATTTTTTCTTTTTCAATTAAAAAATCTACAAACTTGTTAGGATTCATTACTGGATCTGGAGCTATTCCTTTGCCGCCTTCTCCACGCATAATTCTACCGACCATTATGGCATTAAAAGTAGTTTTTAAATCTTTTTGCGATACTCCTGGAATAACACTCTTTTCACCACTAGCATCTATTTTTAACCTAGATTTTAAATCTCTTAGTAATTTAGGGTTTTTAAGAGCTTCCTCAAAAAGTTTTTCTGGCTCTAATTCATCAAATTTATTTGTTAAGTTTTTATAAATAAGATTAGTGTTTATAAATTTTTTCCTTGAGTCTAAGTCTGCTTTTCGTCGTGCTAGATTTTGGAGTAACGAACTAGTGTCTATTAATTCATCATAAAAATTAGCATAAGGCTCGCTTTGAGGTCCTGGAAGTTTACCGTCTACGTTTCTAAATCGAAACGAGGGTATTTCTTTTAACATGTCAGCGTTGTTGTTTATATATTTATTTACAGCATCTGGTTTTAATGCACCTTTTTTACTGTCATATGCTGCCCGATGTATAGTATCTAATATTGCAGATTGTATGTGTCCTATGTCGTTTTCTCCTTTAAATGTATCTACATAAAATTTTGAGGTATTACTGTCT
>CEQK01019690.1_pt1 | contig 22913 bp, 35 predicted proteins | sample 531051 | NCBI WGS metagenome assembly CEQK01 (sample SAMEA2621229, study PRJEB7988) | marine metagenome | biome: marine biome (ENVO:00000447); feature: deep chlorophyll maximum layer (ENVO:xxxxxxxx); material: "saline water (ENVO:00002010), including plankton (ENVO:xxxxxxxx)" | depth 150 m
CCTCTACGCGGGAAATCGTATCGACCGCCAAGCGCACCGGCGCTGGCGTGCGCGGTCCGGTCCCGCTTCCGACCCGGATCGAGAAATTCACGGTCAACCGCTCGCCGCACATCGACAAGAAGTCGCGCGAGCAGTTCGAAATGCGCACCCACAAGCGCCTTCTCGATATCGTTGACCCGACCCCGCAGACCGTTGACGCGCTGATGAAGCTCGATCTGGCTGCCGGCGTGGATGTGGAAATCAAGCTCTAAGGAGCTTTCATGACCGTCAGATGACGGTCCTCTGAAACCGAATGCGGACCTTAGAAAGATCCGTGTACGAATGAAGGATTGAACCGATGCGTTCAGGTGTGATTGCACAGAAGATTGGGATGACGCGGGTCTATAACGACGCCGGCGAGCACGTCCCGGTCACCGTCCTAAAGCTGGACAACTGCCAGGTTGTCGCCCAGCGGACCGAGGAAAAGAACGGCTACACCGCCGTTCAGCTCGGCGCAGGCGTTGCCAAGGTGAAGAACACGTCCAAGGCCATGCGTGGCCATTTCTCGGTCGCCAAGGTCGAGCCGAAGGCCAAGATGGTCGAATTCCGCGTGTCGGAAGACAACATGATCGACGTCGGCGCCGAGCTGACTGCCGAGCACTTCATCGTCGGCCAGCTGGTCGACGTCTCCGGCATCACCCAGGGTAAGGGTTTTGCGGGTGCCATGAAGCGTCACGGCTTCGGTGGTCTTCGCGCCACCCACGGCGTGTCGATCTCGCACCGCTCGCACGGCTCCACCGGTTCCAACCAGGATCCGGGCAAGGTCTGGAAGGGCAAAAAGATGGCCGGTCACATGGGTCAGACCAAGGTGACCACCCAGAACCTCGAAGTCGTTTCGACCGATGCCGACCGTGGCCTCATCCTGATCAAGGGTGCGGTACCGGGCTCGAAGGGTGCCTGGATCGTCGTCAGCGACGCCATCAAGTCCGGCATCCCGTCCGAGGCGCCGCGTCCGGCGGGCCTGCGTAACGGTGCTGCTCAAGAAGCTTCGAATGAGGGAGCCGAATAATGGATCTCACCGTCACCACTCTGGAAGGCAAGGACGCCGGGAAGATTTCCCTGTCCGATGACCTTTTCGGCCTCGAGCCGCGGCAGGATCTGCTGCAGCGCGTCGTTCGTTGGCAGCTCGCAAAGCGCCAGCAGGGCACCCACAAGTCGCTTGGCCGTGCGGAAATCTCCCGCACCGGTGCGAAGATGTACCGCCAGAAGGGTACGGGCCGCGCCCGTCACTCCTCGGCTCGTGCACCGCAGTTCCGCGGCGGCGGCAAGGCCCACGGTCCGGTTGTTCGCAGCCACGCCCACGATCTTCCCAAGAAGGTTCGTGCACTCGGCCTGCGTCACGCCCTCTCGGTCAAGGCCAAGGGTTCCGACCTGATCGTCGTCGACAGCCTGTCTGCCAACGACGCCAAGACCAAGGCGCTGCTCGCTTCACTCGGCAAGCTCGGCATCACTAATGCCCTGTTCATCGGCGGCAACGAGCTGGACAGCAACTTCCGCCTCGCAGCCAAGAACATCCCGAACGTGGACGTTCTTCCGGTTCAGGGCATCAACGTTTACGACATCCTGCGCCGCGGCAAGCTGGTCTTGTCGAAGGACGCCATCGCGGCCCTGGAGGAGCGCTTCAAATGACCGATCTTCGCCACTATGACGTGATCGTCTCTCCGGCGATTACCGAAAAGTCGACCCTGGCATCCGAACAGAACCAGGTCGTCTTCAACGTCACCCGCACTGCCACCAAGCCAGAAATCAAGGCTGCAGTGGAAGCGCTCTTCGGCGTTAAGGTCACCGCCGTGAACACGCTGTTGCGCAAGGGCAAGGTCAAGCGCTTCCGCGGCCACATCGGCAAGCAGAGCGATGTCAAGAAGGCGTATGTGACGCTGGCCGACGGTCAGTCGATCGACGTCTCCACCGGCCTGTAAGGTCGGGCGAAACAGCCCCGAAAAGGGAACGGAAAGATGGCACTTAAGAAATACAATCCGACGACGCCGAGCCAGCGCCAGCTGGTCATCGTCGACCGCTCCGCCCTCTACAAGGGCAAGCCGGTCAAGAGCCTGACCGAGGGTCTGTCGCGCAAGGGCGGTCGTAACAATACCGGTCGTATCACGGCCCGCCGCATCGGTGGCGGTCACAAGAAGACCTACCGTATCGTTGACTTCAAGCGTCGCAAGTTCGACGTCGAAGGCACGATCGAGCGTATCGAATACGATCCGAACCGCACCGCGTACATCGCTCTCGTCACCTATACCGATGGCGAGCAGGCCTACATCCTGGCGCCGCAGCGTATCGCAGTTGGCGACAAGGTGATTTCGTCTGCAGGTGCTGTCGACGTGAAGCCGGGCAACACGATGCCGCTGCAGTTCATGCCGGTCGGTACCATCGTGCACAATATCGAGATGAAGCCTGCCAAGGGTGGCCAGGTTGCCCGTTCGGCTGGCGCCTACGCCCAGCTGGTCGGCCGCGACAACGGCATGGCGACGCTCCGTCTCAACTCCGGCGAACAGCGTCTGGTTCAGGGCTCCTGCCTTGCAACCGTCGGCGCCGTGTCGAACCCGGATCACCTGAACATCAACGACGGCAAGGCAGGCCGGACCCGTTGGCGCGGCAAGCGTCCTGCAGTCCGCGGTGTCGCCATGAATCCGGTCGACCACCCCCACGGTGGTGGTGAAGGCCGGACTTCGGGCGGTCGTCACCCGGTATCCCCCTGGGGCAAGCCGACCAAGGGTAAGCGTACCCGTTCGAACAAGTCGACGGATCGCTTCATCATGCGGTCGCGCCACCAGCGCAAGAAGTAAGAGAGGACGTCTAAATGGCTCGTTCGGTTTGGAAAGGTCCGTTTGTTGACGGTTATCTTCTCAAGAAAGCAGAGAAGGTCCGTGAAGGCGGCCGCAATGAAGTGATCAAGACGTGGAGCCGCCGCTCCACCATTCTGCCGCAGTTCGTCGGACTGACCTTCGGCGTCTACAACGGCAACAAGCATATCCCGGTCTCCGTGACCGAGGACATGGTCGGCCAGAAGCTCGGTGAATATTCCCCGACCCGTACCTACTACGGTCACGGCGCCGACAAGAAAGCGAAGAGGAAGTAACGATGGGCAAGGCAAAAACCCCGCGCCGGCTCAAGGACAACGAAGCGCAGGCGGTTGCGCGCACCATTCGCGTCAGCCCGCAGAAGCTCAACCTCGTCGCCGCTCTCATCCGTGGCAAGAAGGTTGACCGCGCTCTCGCGGACCTGGAATTCTCGCGCAAGCGTATTTCCGGTACCGTTCGCAAGACCCTTGAATCGGCAATCGCAAACGCCGAGAACAACCACGACCTCGACGTTGATTCGCTGATCGTCGCCGAGGCCTATGTCGGCAAGTCGATCGTGATGAAGCGCTTCCACGCTCGTGGCCGCGGCCGTGCATCGCGCATCGAAAAGCCGTTCTCGCACCTGACGATCGTCGTGCGCGAAGTCGAAGAGCAAGGGGAGGCCGCATAATGGGCCAGAAAATCAATCCGATCGGCTTCCGCCTCGGCGTCAACCGTACTTGGGATAGCCGCTGGTTTGCCGACAACGCCGAATACGGCGAGCTGCTGCACGAAGACCTGAAGATCCGTTCCTACCTCAACAAGGAACTCAAGCAGGCCGGCGTGTCGAAGATCGTCATCGAGCGTCCGCACAAGAAGTGCCGCGTGACCATTCACGCTGCCCGTCCTGGCCTGATCATCGGCAAGAAGGGCGCGGACATCGAAAAGCTGCGCCGCAAGCTGCAGGAAATGACCCGCTCGGAAACGCATCTCAACATTGTTGAAGTGCGCAAGCCGGAAATCGACGCGACCCTGGTCGCCCAGTCGATCGCCCAGCAGCTCGAGCGTCGTATCGCATTCCGTCGCGCCATGAAGCGCGCCGTCCAGTCCGCCATGCGCCTCGGCGCGGAAGGCATCCGCATCACCTGCGGCGGTCGTCTCGGCGGTGCTGAAATTGCCCGTACCGAATGGTACCGCGAAGGCCGCGTTCCGCTTCATACGCTTCGTGCCGACATCGACTACGGCACGGCAGAAGCACACACCGCCTACGGTATCTGCGGCGTGAAGGTCTGGATCTTCAAGGGCGAGATCCTCGAGCATGATCCCATGGCTTCCGAGCGCCGCGCCACCGAGGGCGATGCGCAGGGCGGAAACCGCCGGCGCGAAAACGCCTGAGGCCGGGCTACGTAATTCGGAGAATTGAACAATGTTGCAGCCAAAGCGTACGAAGTACCGCAAGCAGTTCAAGGGTCGTATCAAGGGTGTCGCCAAGGGCGGCAGTGACTTGAACTTCGGCTCCTACGGACTGAAGGCGCAGGAGCCCGAGCGCGTCACCGCACGCCAGATCGAGGCTGCCCGCCGTGCCATCACCCGTCACATGAAGCGTGCCGGTCGTGTATGGATCCGCATTTTCCCGGATCTTCCGGTCACCTCGAAGCCGACCGAAGTCCGTATGGGTAAAGGTAAGGGTTCGGTCGATTACTGGGCAGCTCGCGTCAAGCCGGGCCGCATCATGTTCGAGATCGACGGCGTGAACGAAGAAATCGCTCGTGAAGCTCTGCGTCTCGGCGCAGCCAAGCTTCCGGTCAAGACCCGCTTCGTGCAGCGTATTGCCGAGTAAGGAGCATCATCATGAAAGCCAATGACGCACATACGATGACCGTCGATCAGCTCTCCGATGAACTCGCGAAGCTGAAGAAAGAACAATTCAACCTGCGTTTCCAGAAGGCCACCGGCCAGCTGGAGAAGACGTCGCGCGTGAAGGAAGTTCGCCGCGATATCGCACGCATCAAGACGATCGCCCGCCAGAAGGCGGCGGACGCCAAGGCCTGAGGAAGAATAATATGCCAAAACGTATCCTGCAGGGCACTGTCGTTAGCGACAAGAACGACAAGACCGTCGTCGTCCGCGTGGAACGCCGTTTCGCGCACCCGCTGTTCCAGAAGACCGTTCGCCGGTCGAAGAAGTACAAGGCGCACGACGAAAACAACTCTTACAAGGTTGGCGACCTCGTTTCGATCGAGGAATGCGCGCCAATCTCCAAGGACAAGCGCTGGACCGTGGTCTCCACTGCCCAGGCATAAGAAACAAGCAGTCAACGCGCCGGCGGATAATGTGATCCCCGGCCGGTAGAAGAAGGCGGTCTGGTATGATTCAGATGCAAACAAACCTCGACGTGGCTGACAATTCAGGCGCCCGTCGTGTCATGTGCATCAAGGTTCTGGGCGGCTCGAAGCGGAAATATGCTTCGATCGGCGACATCATTGTCGTTTCGGTCAAGGAAGCTATTCCGCGCGGCCGCGTCAAGAAGGGCGATGTGATGAAGGCGGTGGTCGTGCGTACGGCCAAGGATATCCGCCGCGCCGACGGCAGTGTGATCCGGTTCGACCGGAATGCCGCCGTCCTGATTGACAACAAGAAAGAGCCTGTCGGCACCCGTATCTTCGGCCCGGTCCCGCGCGAGCTGCGTGGCAAGAGCCACATGAAGATCATCTCGCTGGCTCCCGAAGTGCTCTAAAGGATAGGGACCGATGCAAAAGATCCGCAAAGGCGACAAAGTCGTCGTTCTCACCGGTAAGGACAAGGGCCGTACAGGCGAAGTCATTGCCGTCATGCCGAAGGAAGACCGTGCGGTCGTCCGTGGTATCAACATGGTGCGCCGTCACCAGCGTCAGACCCAGACGCAGGAAGCCGGCATCATCAACAAGGAAGCGTCGATCCACCTGTCGAACCTTGCCATCGCCGACCCGAAGGACGGCAAGCCGACCCGCGTCGGTTTCAAGATGGAAGGCGACAAGAAGGTCCGCGTCGCAAAGCGTTCGGGGGATGTCATCAATGGCTGACACCAAGTATGAACCGCGTTTGAAGAAGGTCTACAGCGAGAGCATCCGCAAGGCGCTCCAGGACCAGTTCAACTACGCCAACGAAATGCAGATCCCGCGCCTCGAGAAGATCGTTCTCAACATGGGCGTCGGCGAGTCGACTGCAGATTCGAAGAAGCCCGCCGTTGCTGCCGAAGATCTGGCCGCCATCGCTGGTCAGCGTCCGGTCATCACCCACGCCCGCAATTCGATCGCCGGCTTCAAGCTGCGTGAGAACATGCCGATCGGCGCGAAGGTGACCCTGCGCAACGCGCGCATGTATGAATTCGTGGATCGCCTGGTCAACATCGCGCTGCCGCGCGTTCGCGACTTCCGCGGCCTGAACCCCAAGAGCTTTGACGGCCGTGGCAACTTCGCCATGGGCATCAAGGAACACATCGTCTTCCCCGAGATCAACTACGACAAGGTCGATCAGATGTGGGGTATGGACATCATCGTTTGTACGACGGCCAAGACCGACGACGAAGCCCGGGCGCTCCTCAAGGCGTTCAACTTCCCGTTCCGTCAGTAACCGTTACGGCATTCGTAGAGAGGAAAATCCGATATGGCGAAAGTCAGCGCAATTGAAAAGAACAAGCGCCGCCGTGAAATAGCCGCCCGCGACGCCGAAAAGCGCGCCGCGCTCAAGGCGGTCATCAAGGACCGTGATACGCCGATTGAAGAGCGTTTCCGCGCCACCCTGAAGCTGGCCGAAATGCCCCGCAATGGCTCAAAGACCCGTATTCGCAACCGTTGCGAAGTGACCGGCCGTCCGCGCGCCTATTATCGCAAGCTGAAAATGTCGCGTATTGCACTGCGCGAACTCGGCTCGCTCGGCAAGGTGCCGGGCCTGCTCAAGTCGAGCTGGTAAGGAGACGCGAAAATGGCAATGTCTGATCCGCTGGGCGATATGCTCACACGTATCCGTAACGGCGTCTCGCGCCGCAAGGATTCGGTTTCCACGCCGGCCTCGAAGCTTCGTGCCCGCGTTCTCGACGTGCTGCAGGCCGAAGGTTACATCCGCGGTTACTCGGAAGTCTCCTTCGATAACGGCAAGTCGGAAATCAACATCGAGCTGAAGTACCACGAAGGCGCTCCGGTCATTCGCGAAATCGCGCGTGTCTCGAAGCCCGGCCGTCGCGTCTACGTCTCGGTCAAGTCCATTCCGCAGGTCGCCAATGGTCTCGGCATCACGATCCTTTCGACTCCGAAGGGTGTGCTGGCCGATCATCAGGCGCGCGAGCAGAATGTTGGTGGCGAGGTTCTCTGCTCGATCTTCTGATCGTGCAGGACCTCCAACTCGAACAGACAGGTTTGAACAATGTCTCGTATCGGCAAGAAGCCCATTCAGGTTCCCCAGGGTGTGACCGCGACCGTTGATGGCCAGAAGGTCGTCGCAAAGGGTCCCAAGGGTGAACTCTCCTTCGTCGCCAATGACGAAGTGACCGTCAAGCTCGAGGACAACGCAGTCGTGGTGTCCCCGGTCGACCAGTCCAAGGACGCGCGCTCCAAGTGGGGCATGTCGCGCACCATGGTCGAGAACATCTTCACCGGCGTGAAGGATGGTTTCGAACGCAAGCTCGAAATCAACGGCGTCGGTTATCGTGCGGCCATGCAGGGCAAGAACCTGCAGTTGGCTCTTGGCTTTAGCCACGATGTGGTTTATCAGCCGCCGGAAGGCGTCTCCATCGCGTGCCCGAAGCCGACTGAAATCGTTTTGACCGGCATCGACAAGCAGGTGCTTGGCCAGGCGGCTGCGCAGATCCGCGAATACCGTCCGCCGGAGCCCTACAAGGGCAAGGGTGTGAAGTATGCTGAAGAGCGGATCATCCGCAAAGAAGGCAAGAAGAAGTAAGGAAGACGCGACATGGCTACTAAAAAAGATGCGCTTACGCGTCGCGCCGCTCGTGTGCGCCGTCAGCTCAAGAAGGTGGCGAACGGCCGTCCGCGGCTTTCCGTTCACCGTTCCTCGAAGAACATCTACGTCCAGGTCATCGACGATGCCGAAGGCCGGACGCTGGCTGCTGCTTCGACCCTCGACGCGGATATCCGCGGCAAGCTGAAGACCGGAGCGGACGTTGCTGCCGCCGAGGCCGTCGGCAAGCTGATTGCGGAACGCGCGACGAAGGCAGGCGTCACCGAAGTGGTCTTCGACCGCGGCGCCTTTATCTATCATGGCCGAGTCAAGGCCCTCGCCGACGCTGCCCGTGAGGGCGGCCTCACTTTCTAAAACAACAGCCGATTGATTCCGGAAAAGAAAAAGGAAAAGGACAATGGCAAGAGAAGGACGCCGCGACAACCGCGGCCGTGACGACGAGCGCGACAGCGAATTCGTCGACAAGCTCGTCCACATCAACCGCGTTGCGAAGGTCGTCAAGGGCGGCCGTCGCTTCGGTTTCGCAGCACTCGTCGTCGTTGGCGACCAGAAGGGCCGCGTTGGCTTCGGTCACGGCAAGGCGCGCGAAGTGCCGGAAGCTATCCGCAAGGCGACTGAAGCCGCCAAGCGCGACATGATCTTCGTTCCGCTGCGTTCGGGCCGGACCCTGCACCACGACGTGCATGGCCGTCACGGCGCCGGCAAGGTCCTTCTCCGTTCGGCCAAGCCTGGTACCGGCATCATCGCCGGTGGCCCGATGCGTGCAGTGTTCGAAACGCTCGGCATGCACGACGTTGTCGCCAAGTCGACCGGCTCGTCCAACCCATACAACATGGTGCGCGCCACCTTCGATGCTCTGAAGAACCAGATGCACCCGAAGGACATCGCCGCTCAGCGTGGTCTGAAATACGCCACCCTCCAAGAGCGCCGCGCCCACGTTGTTGGCAACGAAGACTAATCCGGGCATCTCGCCTGACTTTTTGAGGAGCCTGTCCAATGGCTGATACCAAAAAAGGCAAGACGGTCACTGTCGAACAGATCGGCAGCCCGATCCGTCGCCCGGGCGCTCAACGTGCTACGTTGATCGGCTTGGGGCTGAACAAATTGCACCGTGTCCGTACGCTCGAGGATACGCCGTCTGTGCGCGGCATGATCCGTACCGTCGGCCACCTCGTCCGCGTTGTGGACGAGAAGTGAATTCCGGAGTTGCGATCATGAAACTCAACGACATCAAAGACAACGAAGGCGCAACCAAGCCCCGCAAGCGGGTTGGTCGCGGCATCGGCTCGGGCCTCGGCAAGACCGGCGGCCGGGGTGTGAAGGGTCAGAAGTCGCGTAGCGGCGTCTCGATCAACGGCTTCGAAGGCGGTCAGATGCCGATCTACCGCCGGCTTCCGAAGCGCGGCTTCAAGAACATCTTCGCCAGCGACTTCAACGTCGTGTCGCTCGGCCGGATCCAGACCGCAATCGACGCCGGCAAGCTTGACGGCAAGGCAACGGTCGATGCTGAAGCGCTCAAGGGCGCAGGCGTGATCCGCCGCGTCAAGGACGGCGTCCGCGTCGTTGCTGACGGTGAACTGAAGACCAAGGTCGCCCTCAAGGTGGCCGGTGCGTCGAAGTCCGCGGTCGAGAAGATCGAGAAGGCCGGCGCGTCTATCGAAGTTCTCGCAGCCGCCAAGTCGGCCGAATAAGACAAATACCAACCGCCCGGTGCTTCACATCGGGCGGTTTTCCACCCATATGGGAGATCGGCCGGCGCAGTTTTCGCGCGATTGAGGGGCCGGGGCAGGGCGGGAGCACCGTTTGATCGGCACAGGTCTCGTCCGCGACAACAGAATTTGATCCGGCGGAGCCGCTGTTCCAGCCTCCGGTCGGAGCTTGGAGATCTCCATGGCATCAGCCGCCGAACAGCTCGCAGCAAATCTGAATTTCTCCGCCTTCTCCAAGGCGGAAGACCTCAAGAAGCGCATCTGGTTTACCCTGGGTGCGCTTTTGGTCTATCGGCTGGGCACCTATATCCCGCTGCCCGGTATCAACCCCGCTGCCTTTTCGCAGGCCTTCCAGGGCCAGGCAGGGGGCATCCTCGGCGTCTTCAACATGTTCTCCGGTGGCGCGGTCGCTCGCATGGCGATCTTTGCGCTCGGGATCATGCCTTACATTTCCGCCTCCATCATCATCCAGCTGATGACGTCGGTCGTTCCGTCGCTCGAGCAGCTGAAGAAGGAAGGCGAGCAGGGCCGCAAGGTCATCAACCAGTACACCCGTTACGGTACGGTGCTTCTCGCCACGCTGCAGGCCTACGGCATTGCGGTCGGGCTCGAGGGCGGCAACAACATCGTTACCGATCCGGGCTGGTTCTTCCGCATTTCCACGGTTCTGACGCTTGTCGGCGGCACCATGTTCCTGATGTGGCTGGGTGAGCAGATCACTTCGCGCGGCATCGGTAACGGCATCTCGCTCATCATCTTCGCGGGCATCGTGGCGGCGCTTCCGAATGCCATTGCCGGCACACTGGAGCTTGGCCGTACCGGCGCTCTGTCCACCGGTCTCATCATCGTGGTGATTCTCGTGGCGGTCGCCTGCATCGCCTTCATCGTGTTCATCGAACGCGCGCAGCGGCGGCTGATTATCCAGTATCCGAAGCGTCAGGTCGGTTCGCGCATGTTCCAGGGCGACACTTCGCACCTGCCGCTCAAGCTCAACACCGCCGGTGTTATCCCGCCGATCTTTGCGTCGTCGCTGCTGCTGCTGCCGGCCACGATCGCGGGCTTTTCGAACACCACCGAGCTTCCGGGCTGGGCAAGTGCGGTGCTGGCATCGCTTGGTCACGGCCAGCCGCTCTATATGCTCTTCTATGCAGGTATGATCGGCTTCTTCGCCTTCTTCTACACGGCTATCGTGTTCAATCCGAAGGACACGGCGGATAACCTCAAGCAGCATGGCGGCTTCATTCCGGGTATCCGTCCGGGCGAGCGGACCGCGCAGTACATCGACTACGTGCTGACCCGTATCACCGTGATCGGCGCGATCTACCTCATTCTCGTGTGTCTCTTACCCGAATTTCTAATCGCGCAGACTGGCGTTCCGTTCTATCTGGGTGGTACGTCGCTGCTGATCGTCGTCAGCGTGACGCTCGATACGGTTGCACAGATACAGGGACATCTGATTGCCCAGCAGTATGAAGGGCTGATCAAGAAGTCCAAACTCCGGGGAGGAAAACGGGGACGATGAGACTTATTCTTCTGGGTCCGCCGGGGGCGGGCAAGGGTACCCAGGCTCAGCGGCTTGTTGAAAAGCACGGCATTCCGCAGCTCTCGACCGGCGACATGCTTCGTGCCGCCGTTCAGGCCGAGACTGAAGTCGGGTTGAAGGCCAAGGCCGTGATGGATGCGGGTGAGCTCGTATCCGACGCCATCGTCAATGCCATCGTTTCCGAGCGAATCGATGCGGAAGATTGCGCAAACGGGTTCATCCTGGATGGCTATCCGCGCACTCTCGCCCAAGCTGATGCCGTCGCCGAGATGCTTTCCGCCAAGGGAATCAATCTCGATGTCGTCATCGAACTGGTAGTCGACGACAAGCAGATGGTGGGCCGAATCCTCAAGCGCGCCGATGAGGCACGCGCCGCCGGCCAGCCCGTCCGCAAGGACGACAATGCCGAGGTTTATGACGAGCGTCTGCGGGAATACTACAAGAAGACCGCGCCGCTTATCGGTTACTACCATGCCAAGGGCCTTCTTACGGGCGTAGACGGTATGCAGTCGATCGATCAAGTAACCGCCGATATCGAAGCCATCCTGGCAAAGTATCAGGCTTGAAACAGGACGCGGGGGAGTTGACTTTTCTCCTCCGAGTCCGGTAAAGACCGCGCAACTCGCGACACAACTGCGATCAGCGCGTCTCTCCGGGGATTCGGGGAAACGTTCCTGATCGCTATATTTGTGCCGGGAATTTAGCGCACACGCCCGCGGCTCTGCCGCGATGAACGAAGAAAACCGGAGCAATCCGGAATCAAGGAGTAGAGACGTGGCCCGTATTGCTGGCGTCAACATCCCGACCAACAAGCGCGTTATCATCGCGCTGACCTATATCCACGGCATCGGCGATCGTTTCGCCAAGGAAATCGTGGAGAAGGTGGGTATCCCGTTGGAGCGTCGCGTGAGCGAACTCTCCGATGCAGAAGTCCTGCAGATCCGTGAAACCATCGACCGCGACTACCAGGTCGAAGGTGACCTGCGCCGTGAGCACTCGATGAACGTCAAGCGCCTCATGGACCTGGGTTGCTACCGCGGCCTGCGTCATCGTCGTGGCCTTCCGGTTCACGGCCAGCGCACGCACACCAATGCCCGTACCCGCAAGGGCCCGGCAAAGGCGATTGCAGGCAAGAAGAAGTAATTCGAAAGCGATTAGCTAAATAGCGATTAGCGAATAGCAGGGTAACCGTATTCGCCATTTGCTACTTCCTATTCGCTTTCTTGGGTGTAGCCGCTGGAGATACGGCGGTGCAGATATCGTTTGAAAGGTAAAACATGGCCAAGGAAGCCGCACGCGTCCGTCGTCGCGAACGCAAGAATATCTCGTCGGGCGTTGCCCACGTGAACTCGACCTTCAACAACACCATGATCACGATCACGGATGCCCAGGGCAACGCGATCTCCTGGTCGTCGGCTGGTTCGAAGGGCTTCAAGGGTTCGCGTAAGTCGACCCCGTTCGCTGCACAGATGGCTGCTGAAGATGCTGCCAAAAAGGCTCAGGAACACGGCATGAAATCGCTGGAAGTCGAAGTTTGCGGACCCGGTTCGGGTCGCGAATCGGCTCTGCGCGCCCTGCAGGCTGCCGGCTTCACCATCACCTCGATCCGTGATGTGACGCCGATCCCGCACAATGGCTGCCGCCCGCGCAAGAAGCGCCGCGTCTGATCCACTGGCTTTCTGACCCGTCGAGCCTTCGAGGCATCCGGCGGGTCCGTCTCTTATGACCGTCACGATTGGATAGTGGCGGCAACGGAAGGCAAACAACATGATTCAGAAAAACTGGCAGGAACTGATCAAGCCGAACAAGGTCGAGTTCACCGCTTCGGGCCGCACCAAGGCGACCGTCGTTGCGGAACCGCTCGAGCGTGGTTTCGGCCTGACGCTCGGCAACGCGCTGCGTCGCGTTCTGCTGTCCTCGCTCCGCGGCGCTGCCGTGACTGCGGTTCAGATCGACGGCGTTCTGCATGAGTTCTCTTCGATCCCCGGTGTTCGCGAAGATGTCACCGACATCGTTCTCAACATCAAGGAAATCGCTGTTGCCATGGAAGGCGACGAGCCCAAGCGCATGGTTGTGCGCAAGCAGGGCCCGGGCGTCGTCAAGGCTGGCGATATCCAGACCGTTGGCGACATCGAGATCCTCAACCCGGAACTCGCTCTGTGCACGCTCGATGAAGGCGCTGAAATCCGTATGGAATTCACCGTCAACAACGGCAAGGGCTACGTGCCGGCAGATCGCAACCGCGCCGAAGACGCACCGATCGGTCTGATCCCGGTCGACAGTCTGTATTCGCCGGTCAAGAAGGTCTCCTACAAGGTGGAAAACACCCGTGAAGGCCAGGTGCTGGACTATGACAAGCTGACGCTCAACATCGAGACCGACGGTTCGGTTACCGGTGAGGACGCAGTGGCTTATGCTGCCCGCATCCTCCAGGACCAGCTCGGTGTCTTCGTCAACTTCGAAGAGCCGCAGAAGGAAGTCCAGGAAGAGACCGTTGCAGAGCTCGCCTTCAACCCGGCGCTGCTCAAGAAGGTCGACGAACTGGAACTCTCTGTCCGTTCGGCGAACTGCCTGAAGAACGACAACATCGTCTATATCGGCGATCTGATCCAGAAGTCCGAGGCGGAAATGCTCCGTACCCCGAACTTCGGCCGCAAGTCGCTGAATGAAATCAAGGAAGTCCTCGCTTCCATGGGCCTGCATCTCGGTATGGAAGTACCGTCCTGGCCGCCGGAAAACATCGAGGACCTCGCAAAGCGTTACGAAGACCAGTATTAACCGTTCAAACGGCAGGCTTATGGGTAGGCCTGCATGTGAAGGAGAAGGGCCATGCGCCACGGAATTTCCGGCCGCAAGCTGAACCGCACCTCTAGCCACCGCAAGGCAATGTTTGCCAACATGGCGGCTTCGCTCATTGAGCACGAACAGATCGTGACGACCTTGCCGAAGGCAAAGGAAATCCGTCCGATCGTCGAGAAGCTCGTCACTCTCGGCAAGCGTGGCGACCTGCACGCTCGTCGTCAGGCGGTCTCGCAGATCAAGGATCAGGACGCTGTCCGCAAGCTGTTCGACTCGCTGGCTGCGCGCTATGCGACCCGCAACGGCGGCTACCTGCGAATTATGAAGGCTGGTTTCCGCACCGGCGACAACGCACCGATGGCTGTCATCGAGTTCGTGGATCGCGATGTGGATGCCAAGGGTGCGAAGGATCGCGCCCGTCTCGAAGCCGAGGCAGCCGCTGACGAATCCGAAGCCGCATAATTTCCACGCGACTTCACCAGATTTGACAGAAGCCGGGCCCTCGGGTCCGGCTTTTGTCGTTTTACGGCCGGAATGGTGCGCTACTCGCGTGGTTTCGGGGTAGTGACATGCACCGCTCATTGATTTAGTCCGGCTAACATATCCAGAACCGGTGCGCGGCGTGACCGCGAAGCGGTCGGCAAAAGACATATATGGAGGAAGGCTGATGCCCGCATATCGGTCGAAAACGAGTACCCACGGACGCAACATGGCCGGCGCGCGCGGATTGTGGCGCGCGACCGGCATGAAGGACGGTGATTTCGGCAAGCCGATCATCGCCGTCGTCAACTCGTTCACCCAGTTCGTGCCCGGTCACGTGCACCTCAAGGATCTCGGCCAACTCGTCGCGCGCGAGATCGAGGCTGCCGGCGGTGTCGCCAAGGAGTTCAACACGATTGCTGTCGATGATGGCATCGCCATGGGCCATGACGGGATGCTCTATTCGCTCCCGTCGCGCGAGATCATTGCCGACTCGGTCGAGTACATGGTCAACGCCCATTGCGCGGACGCCATGGTCTGCATCTCCAACTGCGACAAGATCACGCCCGGCATGCTGAATGCCGCCATGCGGCTGAACATCCCGGCGATCTTCGTGTCCGGCGGTCCGATGGAAGCCGGCAAGGTCACGCTCAAGGGCAAGCAGGTCTCGCTCGACCTGATCGATGCCATGGTGGCTGCTGCGGACGACAAGGTGTCCGATGAGGACGTCCAGACCATCGAACGTTCCGCTTGCCCCACCTGCGGTTCCTGCTCGGGCATGTTTACCGCCAATTCGATGAATTGCCTCACCGAGGCTTTGGGTCTTTCGCTGCCGGGCAACGGTTCGACGCTCGCCACTCACTCGGACCGCAAGCGCCTGTTCGTCGAAGCCGGTCACCAGATCGTAGACATTACACGCCGCTATTACGAGCAGGACGACGAGAGCGTGCTGCCGCGCTCGATCTGTTCGAAGGAGGCCTTCGAGAATGCCATGTCGCTCGACATCGCCATGGGCGGTTCGACTAACACGGTGCTGCATATCCTGGCGGCTGCCTATGAGGGCGGTATCGATTTCACGATGGACGACATCGACCGTCTGTCGCGCAAGGTGCCGTGCCTGTCCAAGGTCGCGCCTGCCAAGAGCGATGTTCACATGGAAGACGTCCACCGCGCCGGCGGCATCATGCGCATTCTGGGCGAACTCGACCGTGGCGGCCTGATCAAGCGTGATTGTCCGACTGTTCACGAAGCCACACTTGGCGATGCGATCGATCGCTGGGACATCACCCGCACCAATTCGGAAACCGTCCGCAATTTCTACAAGGCGGCTCCGGGCGGCATCCCGACCCAAACCGCGTTTTCGCAGTCGTCGCGCTGGGACGAACTCGACACCGACAGTGAGAACGGCGTCATTCGCTCAGTCGAAAAACCGTTCTCCAAGGATGGCGGCCTCGCGGTTCTGACGGGCAATATCGCGCTCGACGGCTGCATCGTGAAGACAGCCGGTGTTGATGAGAGCATCCTGAAGTTCTCCGGCCCGGCAGTCGTCTATGAGAGCCAGGATGCCGCGGTGAAGGGTATTCTCTCGAATGAGGTGAAGGCCGGCGACGTCGTCGTCATCATCTACGAGGGTCCGAAAGGCGGTCCCGGCATGCAGGAAATGCTCTATCCGACGAGCTACCTTAAGTCGAAGGGCCTCGGAAAGTCCTGTGCATTGATCACAGATGGCCGCTTCTCGGGCGGCACTTCGGGCCTGTCGATCGGTCATGCCTCGCCGGAAGCGGCCAATGGTGGCGCCATCGGCCTCGTCCGCCAGGGCGACATGATCGATATCGACATTCCTGGCCGCACCATCAGCTTGCGTGTCAGCCCGGCCGAGCTTGAAGCCCGCCGTACCGCGCAGGATATGAAGGGCTGGAAGCCGGAAGCGCCTCGCAAGCGCAAAATCACCACGGCGCTGAAGGCCTATGCGGCCTTCGCGGCAAGTGCCGACAAGGGTGCGGTCCGGGTCCTGCCGGAGTAGTCCTGCCCACTTCGTTTCTCATTGAGGCCGTCGGCGAAAGCCGGCGGCCTTTTTGTTGGACGGTCTGCTCAGCTCTCGTCGACGATACTGGCGATCTTGCCGTCCCGGATGCGGAAGGCTGAAGCCCCGGTGAAGCTGAGGCGCTGTCCGGCCTTCCATCCATTGGGAAGGTCGATTGCGACCACGGCGGCGTAATCGACTTCGGTCAAAGTGGTGTCCGCAACCGTGATTGCGTTTGTCACCATCTGAGACCTTGTCTCGAATGCCGTCGCGCCGAATTCTGCCATTTCCGCAAACGCGGTCTTGTTCGAAGCTTCGGCGGTCACGACACCACCTGATATGTTGCGGAAGACGACATCGTCGGACAGGCAAGCGATCATTGCCGGCACATCCTTCCGATTATAGGCGGCAATATAGGTTTCGATCACGGCAGGCAGCGGTGACATTGGATCGGGCTCCGGTTGAAAACGAGGGATTAATCAGATTTCGCAAGATGGCATGCCCTCCGGATACGCATCAGCATCCGGAATAATCTCTTGAATACGGCATAAATAGATCATATGATCGATTTATGAAAGAGAAGAAACAACCCTATGTTCGCGGCGCCGAGCGCCGGGACCTGATTGCAGACGCTGCACGCGCGCTGATGGTCGAGGCCGGCCTCGCTGCCCTGCGCACCCGCGAGGTCGCTGCTCGGGCGGGGATTACCGTTTCGACACTTCATTTCCATGTTGCGACCAAATCCGACCTGATTGCGCTCGTGGCGGAAAACAGCCGCGATCAGTTTCTCGCCCTGTTGCCCGAGGCGCCGGACCCGGATCTTCCGGCTCGAACACAGCTTCGTGCCGAGGCGCGCGCCTACCACGACAGCCTGCGCGACCGACCGGAACTGGCAGCCTGTTTTGCGCAATTGCAGCAACTCGGCGGGTCCGAACCGCATGTGGCGGAGATGCTTGATGAATTCACCAGTGGCTGGCTCCGGCGTTACGAGACAATTCTCGAATTCGGGTGCACGCGTGGCGAGTTCCGAGCGGATCTAGCGCCGCTTCCCGCCGCGTTGGCGCTGACAGGGGCTCTGACATCGTTTGCGCAGCGTGGTGAGGGGGGCTTGGCGCTGTACTGGCCCGTCTATGGTGAGCTCGAGCGGGGCTTTCTTGCGGCTCCCTCCTTTGGTGGAGAAAGACGATGAAATTCTCGACGCTTGCGGAACGGCAGATTCTCAAAGCTCAAACCGAAGGACAATTCGATCATCTCGAAGGCGCGGGAAAGCCTTTGAGCGGCGAGGGCGGCGGCAGCGTCGAGGCTGTCGGCTTCCGCATCATGGCGGAGGCAGGTGCAGTGCCGCGCGAGGTCCAGTTGCGCAAGGATGTCGAGCAGCAGATGCGCATTCTGGCCAAGACCAAGGATCCGGAGGAGCGGAAGGCGCAGATGAGAAAGCTCGCCGATCTTCAGCTTCGGCTTGGCATAGAGGAAGATGCCCGCCGTCGCTTCTTTGGCAGTTGAAATCATTCGTCGAGCTGAACCTGTCGGATTCCGATCGTTCAGATGGGCCGATGGCATCGTGTTTCCCTGCGCAAAGAGGGAGGCGATTGGCGCTGATGCCCCGAATCTGCCACGAAAACGGGGATAACCCTTTCAGCAGCGGACCCACGATCCCATATTGCCGCTATTGCTGCCCATCACGTTTGCGAGGATTTCCATGCTGCCGCGAAACATCATCCGCCACGCCGCCGCCGTACTCACTGTCGCGCTCGTCGCGACCGGGACAGGCGAGGGGATCGGCTGGGTGATGCAGGCGCAAGCGCAGGACGCGCAAAAGAGCTTTACCGAAACGCTCGGCGAACTGTTCCGGGATACGCTTGGCGGTCCAGAAGACGACCAGCCGGCCGCCCCCGAGCCAAATGCACCTGATACGAAGGCTCAGGCTCCCGTAGCCGTGCCCGCACAGCCGGTTGATAGTTCTGCCAGGGAAGTGCCGGCCTCGCGCTCCGAGATGGTGATGAGCTTTTCGCCTTTGGTGAAGCAGACGGCGCCGGCCGTGGTCAATGTCTATGCCGACCGCACCGTGACCAGCCGCAGCCCGTTTGACGGCGATCCGTTCTTCGAACAGTTCTTCGGCCGCTCGCTGCCCAACCGCACTCAGAAGCAGTCCTCGCTCGGTTCCGGCGTCATCGTGCAAAGCTCCGGCATCGTGGTTACCAACAACCACGTCATCGCCGGTGCGGATGACGTCCGGGTGGCTCTGTCGGACGGTCGGGAATTCGAGAGCGAGGTTCTTCTGAAGGATGAGCGTTTCGATCTTGCGGTTCTGAAGATCAACTCGGACGGTGATTTCCCGACTGTCGGCTTCGGCGATTCCGATGCCATGGAAGTCGGCGATCTGGTGCTGGCCATCGGCAATCCGTTCGGCGTCGGCCAGACCGTGACCAGCGGCATCGTGTCGGCGCTTGCGCGCAACCGCATCGGGGTGTCGGATTTCGGCTTCTTCATCCAGACCGATGCGGCCATCAATCCGGGCAATTCGGGTGGTGCGCTCATTGACATGCATGGAGATCTGATTGGCATCAACACGGCGATCTTCTCGCGCTCGGGCGGCTCCAACGGCATCGGCTTCGCCATTCCCGCCAACCTCGTGCGCGCCTTCGCGCTGACAGCGGAGAACGGCGGCGACCGTTTCGATCCGCCCTATATCGGGGCCACCTTTCAGCCGGTGACGCCGGACATCGCCGAGGCGCTCGGCATGAGCAAGGCCACCGGTGCACTGGTTGTCGATGTCGACGAGGAAGGGCCCGCAGCGGAAGCGGGGCTGCAGTCGGGTGACATCATCACCGGGTTCAACGGACAGCCCGTCGAACACCCCGATGCGCTCGGCTACAGGCTCGCCACCGCCGCGATTGGTGAGACAGTCGATCTGGCGGTCACCACCAATGGCGGTCAGGAGACGTTTTCCGTCAAGTTGATCAAGACACCAGAGGACAAGATGGTGCGTCCGGTGCCGATCAGCGGCGACAGCCCGTTCGCAGGCGCCTCGGTGCAGCCGCTGACGCCAGGGGATGCCGCGCAGCTCAAGATTCGCTCGGACGTGAAGGGCCTGGTCATCACGGCGGTTTCCCAGCGGTCGCCGGCAGCCCAGTATGGTTTCCGTCCGGGCGACGTGATCACTTCGGTCAACGGACTGGAAACGACAACACCGGAAGCGCTTCAGGAAGCTGCGGACGAGGGCGGTTTCACCATCCGCTTCGAACTCATCCGCAACGGGCGGCTCATCCGCCAGATGCTCAACCGCTGATGGCCGATCTCTTCGCAGATCCGTCCGCGGCCGAGAAGGTCGCCCGGCCGCTCGCAGACCGGCTGCGTCCGAAGTCGCTTGCGGAGGTCAGCGGCCAGGACCATCTGACCGGCTCGGACGGGATCCTGACACGGATGATCGCATCGGGCAGTCTCGGCTCGATGATCTTTTGGGGGCCGCCCGGGACTGGCAAGACGACTGTGGCGCGGCTTCTCGCCGGTGAGACCGATCTCGCCTTCGAGCAGATATCGGCCATTTTCTCGGGCGTGGCGGACCTGAAGAAGGTTTTCGAAGCAGCGCGGTCCCGCCGCATGGGCGGACGCCAGACGCTGCTCTTCGTCGACGAGATCCATCGCTTCAACCGCGCCCAGCAGGACAGCTTTCTTCCGGTGATGGAAGACGGCACGATCGTGCTTGTGGGGGCGACGACGGAAAACCCGTCATTCGAGCTCAATGCCGCCTTGTTGTCGCGTGCGCGCGTGCTCACCTTCAAGTCCCATGACGAGTACAGCCTCAACAATCTTCTCGCGCGTGCCGAGGAAGACGAGGGCAGGGAACTGCCGCTCGACGATGGGGCGCGTCAAACTCTGGTGCGCATGGCTGATGGAGATGGCCGTTCGGCGCTGACGCTCGCCGAGGAAGTCTGGCGTGCCGCGCGCGAGGGCGAGACATTCGATACCGCGACGCTCGTTAGCGTCGTTCAGCGCCGTGCGCCGGTCTACGACAAGGGTCAGGACGGGCACTACAATCTGATCTCTGCGCTTCACAAGTCGGTCCGCGGGTCCGATCCCGATGCCGCGCTCTATTATCTGTGCCGGATGTTCGATGCGGGCGAGGATCCGCTCTTCATCGGCCGCCGGCTTGTCCGGATGGCGTCCGAGGACATCGGGCTTGCCGATCCACAGGCACTCGTCATCGCCAATGCGGCCAAGGATGCCTATGACTATCTCGGGTCGCCCGAGGGCGAACTGGCGCTCGCGCAGGCCTGCGTCTATCTCGCCTCGGCGCCCAAGTCGAATGCTGTCTATACCGCCTTCAAGCAGGCCATGCGTGTCGCCAAGGAGCACGGGTCTCTCCTGCCGCCCAAGCACATTCTCAATGCGCCCACAAAGCTCATGAAGGGTGAGGGGTATGGCGATGGCTATCTCTATGACCACGACCAGCCTGATGCCTTCTCCGGCCAGGATTATTTTCCGGAGGCCCTAGGGCGTCAGGTTTTTTACGATCCACCTGAGCGCGGTTTCGAGCGCGATATCCGCAAGCGTCTCGATTTCTGGGCGCGCCTGCGTCGCGAACGCGGTCGCTGAATATCGCGACGGTTGATCTCCCTCAACGCCTTCAATCGCGCTTGCGGTTAGCTTTCTTCCATCCCGCTGATGGCAGGAGGAGTGGCATGGCAATTCTCGTGCTGTATGCGACCGTCGAGGGGCACTCGCGCAAGGTTGCGACGCGGATTGCCGAACATCTGGAAGACCGGAACTACATAACCCTGCTCGGCGACGTGCGGGAGCCGGGGTTTACCGTGCCGGGAACCTTCGATGCAGTCTTCATCTGCGCGCCAGTCCACGTTGGGCGCTACCCGGAGCCGATCGCGCGGTTCATTGAGGACTGGAAAGATGCGTTGGACCTGGTGCCGACGGGATTCGTGTCGATCAGCCTGAGCATCGACTCACATGATCCGAAGGAGAGGGCGGAGGCGCAAACCTTTCCCGAGAAGCTCTCCATGCGCACCGGGTTCTTCGCCTCGCATGTTCACCACGCCGCCGGTGCGCTCAAATATCTCGAGTACGACTACTTCAAGCGCTGTCTCATGCGGCAGATCGCGGAGAAGGAGGGCGGACCCGTGGACATGAGCCGCGATTACGAGTTTACGGACTGGGACGCGTTGGAGGGTTTCGTCGAGGACGTTATTGCCGAGATTACCGACTGATCCCACATGGCGGTATGGCAACTCTGATGCCTAGTCGTCGAAGGGTGGATCCTGCGCCATCGACTGCACCTGCGCCAGACTTTCCCTGATCTCCTCCAAGGCTTCGTTGGGGCGCGCGAACAGTCGATTGCACGCAAGCCAGACGACCGCCCCTGCAAGCAGGATGGCGAAGGCTGTCATGATGTACCAGGGAGTGGTGTCGGCCACCGGAGGAAATACCCGCACCGAAGACGCTTCGGTGTCGCGCGTAAATCCCGCAGTCAACGTGAGAAGAATGCTACCGAGAACCCAGATCGCCAAGACCGTGTAAAAGCACTTCTTCTTCCAGTATATTTTAGACGTACCGGAACCGCCCGCCGCTTCTGCCTTGTGAGTCATGGGAGCGTCCCTTTCACCGCAGATGCCAATCAGCTAATTGTATTTTGCTATAGCTCCCGACTCCATCGCGCATACGTAAGTGTTTTCCGAAATTTCAACCGTTGGATGCGGGTTTTCCAGCCTGTGAAGGAAAATAATGTACGCATATTTACTCATCTTTGTCGGTGGCGGTCTCGGCGCGCTTTGCCGATTCGCTGCAACATCCTTTGTGGGAAAGGCTCTTGGAACGAAATTCCCGTGGGGTACGATGGTCGTCAATGTGGCCGGCTCACTCCTAATGGGTTTGGTGATTGCGTGGCTGGCGCGGCGTTCCTCCGGGGATGCCGGCTTGCGGCTTCTGCTGGCAACCGGCTTCCTCGGCGGCTTCACAACCTTCTCCGCTTTTTCGCTCGATGCAGTCTCCCTGTATGAACGGGGTGCAATCTCCGCCGCGGCAGGCTATATCGCGGCCAGTGTAGCCGTATCGATCCTGGCGCTCTTCGCGGGGCTCTTCGTCGGACGGCAGTTCTGATCAGGAGAGTACCGTGGCAGGCGTGGAAATGAAGGAGGTCGATGGCGACGAGGCGGGCATGCGTCTCGACCGCTGGTTCAAGTCGCACTTCCCGGGATTGGGCTTCGGTGCCTTGCAGAAGCTCTTGAGAACCGGACAGATCCGTGTCGACGGTTCGCGCGCCAAATCCGATACAAGGCTACAGCCGGGTCAGCAGGTGCGGATTCCGCCTCTCGGCGTCGATGAAAAGGCACCGGGTCCTCTGACGGGCAAGACCATCCGCAATCGCGAGGACGGCGACGTGCTCCAGGCGATGGTGCTGCACGAGGATGACAAGGTGATCGTCTTCAACAAGCCGGCAGGGCTTGCGGTGCAGGGTGGATCGGGGATTACCCGTTCGGTCGACAGCATGCTCGAAGCCTGGCGCAACAAGAAGGGCGAGAAGCCGCGCCTCGTTCACCGGCTCGACCGCGACACGGCGGGTGTTCTGG
>CEQK01059091.1_pt1 | contig 22766 bp, 20 predicted proteins | sample 531051 | NCBI WGS metagenome assembly CEQK01 (sample SAMEA2621229, study PRJEB7988) | marine metagenome | biome: marine biome (ENVO:00000447); feature: deep chlorophyll maximum layer (ENVO:xxxxxxxx); material: "saline water (ENVO:00002010), including plankton (ENVO:xxxxxxxx)" | depth 150 m
TCGATAATGGCAGACATCTGACCAATCGACATATCCCCCGAATACCGCTTTCCATCGATGAAGAAAGTCGGCGTCGCGTCGACCCCGAATTCCTCGGCAGCCTTTGTTCTGACGGTGTTCACATCATCGAGAAGCTGCTGGTTCGTCAAGCAAGCCTGGAAGCTCTCCTGTGTAAAACCGGCCAGCTTGGCGATATTGAGAAGTTCAGTGCGAGCATCCTGCGCAGTTGCCCATACGGTCTGGCGTTTGAAGAGCACGTCGACCATGGCGAAATACTGGTCGTTGGGCGCGCAACGGGCCAGCATGATGGCCGCGGCGGCACGCGGGTCGAGCGGAAATTCACGCAGGATGAAACGCACCTTGCCGGTGTCGATGTATTTTTCCTTGAGCGCCGGATAGGTGTTCTCGTGGAACTGACGGCAATGCGGGCAGGTCATCGACATGTACTCGACGATCGTGACCGGAGCATTTTCCTCACCTTCGGCCATTTCCTTCATCGGGCCGGGCGCCATCAGCTTGTCGACGTCGACCTCGCCACGTGCTTCCGGAGCCTCGGTCTCACCTACCGTTTCATCGGTTGTGTCGGCCTGGGCCAGTTCGACGGCATCGGTCTTCGCGGGCGCGGCAGTGTCGTTGCTCTCAACCGGCGTCACGGATCCGGTGGTTTCCATCGACGGCGCGGGCGCTTCGGCTTTGACAGCCGTGTCGGAGCTGTCGGAGCAAGCCGTAAGCGCGAGTGCAATAACCGCGGCGGACAATGCGGTGGTGAGCCTGCTGGTCAACGAAGCCATAAGTGAATTCCCTGTGTTATTGTTCGCAAGGTGGTGCCCGAAACACATAGGCAACACCTGCCGCCTGCAAAGCGGCAGTTGCCCGTTTTCCTATAGGTTCAAATGTGGCCAAACAAGAGCGGGCCCTCTCACACCGGTGTGATAAGGCTGGTTGACGGCAAGATTACTCAGTTGCCCAGCGCCATATGCGCCGAACCCACGACCCGGTCCAGAAAGCCCTTCTCGATGGATGCAAGGCGTTCTTCCTCGTCCTCGATATAGTTCCGGGTGATCGGAACCGCATCACGCTTGTTGGCGAGCTGCAACTGGAAGACGTGGGACGTGCCATCCATGAAGCTGGCTTCACACATGGTGAGGTAGAACTCCCACATCTTGCAGAACCGTTCGCCCATGATCTGCACGGCCGTATCGCGGTTGGCGGCAAACCGTTCACTCCAGTGGGCGAGCGTGTAACCGTAGTGCTGGCGCAGGATCTCGCAATCGAGAAGCCAGAGATTGGAGTTCTCGACAGCTGTCATCGTTTCCGAGAGCGCCGGCGTGTAGCCACCGGGGAAAATGTATTTGTGCAGAAACGGCATCGAGCCGCCGGGCGGCGCGATCGACGAGATCGCATGGATGAGTGCCACGCCGTCGTCTGTCAGACGGTCGCGCACGGTGGAGAAATATTCACCGAGGTAGCCGGCGCCCACATGTTCGAGCATTCCGACGGAAACGACCCGATCGAATTTCTCAGTGACAGCGCGATAGTCCAGCAGTTCGAATTTCACCCTGTCGGAGACGCCGAGGATCTCGGCGCGACGCTGCGCGACTTTCAGCTGCCGCTCCGACAGCGTGACGCCCAAGACCTCCACATCAGCGAGATGGGCGAGATAAAGCCCCATACCGCCCCAGCCGCAGCCGATGTCGAGGATCCTCTGGCCATCAGCGATCTGCAGCTTGGCGGCGATGTGGCGCTTCTTGAGTGTTTGGGCTTCTTCGAGCGTCTCCTCGCCTGTCGGGAAATAGGCGCAGGAATATTGCATGTCGCGGTCAAGGAAGAGGCGATAGATGTCCTCGCCGATGTCGTAATGGACGGCGACGTTCTTCTTGGCGCGACTGGCAGGATTGTATTGTTGGATAAAGCGGAAGCGGTGGGCGACCTCTTGCCAGAAACGCTGGAAGGGCGACTGGTTCATCCGGTCGCGGTTGATCATGAAGATACGGATCACGTCGTGAAGCGTGCCCTCCTCGATGACCAGCTTGTCGTCCATGTAAGCTTCCGGACCACCGAGTTCCGGATTGAGCAGGATTTGCCTTTCCACGCCGGGCTCGGTGAAGCGGATGGCCGCATCGGGTCCAGGTTCCAAGCCACCGAACTGCACGCGGCTGCCGTCTGTCTTTGTAACCTTGAGGCGACCCGCCTTGATGGCACGGTGAAGAATGGGATCAAGTAAACTCATACGCCGAACCTCGCCACAGGCGGACGTTGGCACTTATCCGGTTCGCAGGCCGGCCGAAGCCGATTGTCTTGCCCCATCGATACCACCACGCCGCTTGAAATGGTGAACAACGGATAAAGCTCGGAGCTCTCTCCGCACAAAGTATTAAAAAGCGTGGATTGTCAGGAAATCAAGTCCGGCGGTTCTTGCGGGACATGACGCCCGTTCCGAGGCGCTCAAGAGCCGCGCGCAATTTCGGATCCTCCACCTCGTCGAGGATGTCGTCGAGCTTGCGTTTCTGCAGCCGGTCGAGTTTGGGCTCGGGCGGCTTCTGCGACGGCTGGCGGACAGGCTTCTGCACGAAGCGGATGCGATCGACGGCGGCAAAGCCGAAGAAGGCGTTGACGCGCGAGACGAGCTGGCGCTCCTCGTGCATGAGAAACACCGCACTCGCCCCTTCGCAGGCGACCGTCAATTGGCCGGGCGAAAATCCCGCGCCGGTTTCCGTCTCGCCATTATCCCGCGGCCAGCGGATGCGTTCGGGCCGCGAAGTTTCCGAAAAGCGCTCGCCCACGATCTCGCCCCATGAGGAGAGCAACATCGAATTTATGCCGGCCTTGCGGGCAAGCAGCGGATCGACCAGCTTGTTGGCAAGTTCGGCAATGGTGGCGACGCGTCGCGGTTTGTAGGCCATGGATGCGGGCAGTCTCTTCATTTGACAGAACCACGATAGCACATCTCGAACCCGACGTGCGAGGGCTCGACAGGCATGTCCGCTCTGAGTGAAGAGGCTATCCGGCTTCCTTCACCTTGCTCTCGCGCCAGATGACATAGATACCGCTCGCGGTGATGACCGCGGCGCCGATATAGGTCGCAAGGTCAGGCATGTCGCCCCAGAATAGGAAGCCCAGAATGGTCGCCCATATCAGGCCGGTATAATCGAAGGGTGCGACAATGGCCGCGGGCGCGAGCCGGAAAGCCTGACTCATCATCGTCATGCCGGCCGTGCCGAAAACGGCAATGCCGAGAAACTGCCAGATATGTTCGGCCTGCAAGGGCACCCAGACGAAGGGCACGACGAAGGCGCTGAGAACCGCGCCGGTTCCGGTGAGCCAGAGAAGCAGCGTCCAGACGCTCTCGCGGGGATCGACCCAGCGGGAACTGATCATCAGGAAGGCGTAGACCGCAGCCGCGCCGATCGGCAGGAGAGCCGCCGACTGAAACGCAGCGCCTCCCGGACGTACAACGATCAGCACGCCCAAAAAACCGATGCAGACGGCGAGCCAGCGTCGCCAGCCGACATGCTCCTTGAGCACGATCGCCGAGATGGCCGTTATGAACAATGGCGCGACGAACACGATCGCCGTTGCCTCTGCCAGCCCCAGATGCATGAGGCTCGTGAAGAAAAACATGGTCGCCGCAATCCAGAGGAAACCGCGCACGAAATGCGCGAGCGGCCGGCGGGATCTGAGAGCTGCGACACCGCTCATACGAATTGTCAGGAGGATTGCGATCGGCAGGGCAATGATATTGCGCATGAACAGGATCTGCAGCGGCGAATAAACGTCGGTCAGCGATTTGGCCATCGCATCGTTCATGCACAGGCTCGCCACGCCCACGCACATGAAGGCGATACCCGCTGCGGAATGTTGCGGAGTGTTTTCGTTTGCCATAAGCCGGTCCTGACGCTCCCCCACGCCGAGTATTTGCGAGACACGTGTTTTAGTGTCCACGAACAAAAGACGCCACCCGCCCCGATGACTTCCGAAATCGCTCCCCATCTTCTTGCCTGGTATGATCGCCACCACCGGTCGCTGCCGTGGCGGGTCACGCCGGATGATCGTGCGGCGGGCGTGATCAACGATCCCTATGCGGTGTGGCTGTCGGAAATCATGCTGCAACAGACAACCGTGAAGGCCGTCAAACCCTATTACGAGCGGTTTCTGGAGCGCTGGCCGACGGTGAAACAACTGGCAGGCGCCGAAGACGAAGACGTCATGCGGCTCTGGGCCGGGCTCGGCTATTATTCCCGCGCCCGCAACCTTATTGCCTGCGCGCGCGCCGTTGCCGATGATCACGGCGGGCGCTTTCCGGAAACGGCCGAAGGGCTCTCGAAACTGCCCGGCATCGGTCCCTACACCGCGGCCGCTATTGCGGCAATCGCCTTTGATGAGAGCGTGGCGGTGGTCGACGGCAATGTGGAGCGGGTCTTCACCCGGCTTTATTCCATCGATACGCCACTGCCAAAAGCCAAGACCGAGATCAAGGCACGGGTGAGCGAAGCCCTGCCCAAGACCCGCGCCGGAGATTTTGCCCAGGCCCTGATGGATCTCGGCGCCACGATCTGCACGCCGCGCTCGCCGGCCTGCGCGATTTGCCCGCTTCTGGAAGACTGCGAGGCGGGCGGCGCCGGCAATCCGGAGGCCTTTCCAGTCAAGCCGCCGAAAAAGGTCAAGCCGGTGCGCCTGGGCGCGGCATTCGTCGCGTCCCGGCCCGATGGCTCGGTTCTGCTCGTTCGGCGTCCGGACAAAGGCCTGCTCGGCGGCATGCGGGTCGTCCCGACCACCGACTGGACGGCGCGGCAGGATGGAGCGACGGATACAGATGCCGCCCCCTTCCCCGCAAGCTGGGAGAAGAAGGGGCAAGTCATCCACGTCTTCACGCATTTCGAATTGCGTCTGAACGTCTTTCACGCTCTTGTCACATCCGACGACAAGAGTGCCGGCACGTTCGACGCATTTCTGGACGCGCGGTGGAGCGATGCTGAAGACCTCGCCGGCGAGGCGCTGCCCAGCGTGATGAAGAAGGCGATCACCATCGCACTGCCCGAGGCCTTCCGGCCACGCAAACCGGGCAAGGACTGACCTGACGATCAAGAGGAAGAGTACCATGACCGAGACCACACCCGTCCGCCATATCGTCTTCGACATCGGCAGAGTCTTGATCCATTACGATCCGAACATCCCCTACAGCCGGCTCATTCCCGACGATGCGGAACGCGCGGAGTTCTTCGCCACCGTCTGCACGCACGAATGGAACCTCGAGCAGGATCGTGGCCGCAGTTGGGAAAAGGCCGAAGAGATCCTGATTGCCGAACACCCGGAGAAGGAAGACCTGATCCGTGCCTTCCGCGTCCACTGGCCGGAGATGGTTTCGCACGCCTATGACGGCAGTGTCGCCATCATGCTCGACTTCATCGAGAACGGACACGACGTGACGATGCTGACGAATTTTGCCGCCGATACGTTCAAGCAGGCCCAGGAAAAATTCCCTTTCCTGAAGGCCCCGCGCGGCGTAACGGTTTCGGGCGAGATCGGCCTGATCAAGCCCGACCAAGCAATCTACGATCGCCATGTCGACGTGTTCGATCTCGATCCCGCCGCGTGTCTCTTCATCGACGACAGCCTGCCCAATGTCGAAGGCGCGATCGCTGCAGGTTGGCAAGCCGTTCATTTTGTCGATCCGGCGCAATTGAGGATGGATCTCAAGGCGCTTGGACTACTCGAGAACGCCTGATTTTCAGGGCTTCGCGCCAAAGAGTCAGATTAAGGACCATTTTTCTAAATTTTTTCGGAACCGCTTCGGCGTCTGCGCGTTAACCCCGCAAGGGAGTTATTGCAATGACATTGAAGACCGATTTCTGGGACCTCGAAAAGCACTTCTGGACCGAAGGTCCGGGCTTTTATCGTGACAACATGGCCCGCAACGCGATCATGGTCTTCCCGGCCCCTGTCGGCCTCCTGAGCGGGCAGGAAATCATCGACGGGCTCGATGGCACGCCGCGCTGGGAGGAGGTCGAATTCGAAGATCGCAAAAAGCTGGAGAACGGCAAGTTCACCGTGCTTTCATATCGCGCGGGCGGCAAGCGCGCCGACGGCGACAGCTATTCGGCGCTTTGCTCGACGAGCTACTACAAGGAAGATGGACGCTGGAAGCTGTTCGCACACCAGCAGGCCGTCGCCTGAGAACATCGGCCCGTAACGGATAGACAACGCCCGGCTCAAAGCCGGGCGTTTTGCTTATCAGGTGGAGGTCGTCGCCGTCTCGGGCGGGAAAAGCAGGTCGTAGCCCCAGGTGAAGACGAATGCGTAGGCCATGTAGAAGCCTGCGAAGGCGATATCGATCAGGAAGGCCTGGAAGAGCGAAATCCCCATCCACCAGGCAAAGATCGGAAGAAGCAGGATCATAAGCGTGATTTCGAACAACACCGCATGCAGGATCCTCAGCGGCAACGTCTTGGTCGTATGGCCGCGCCATGCTCGTAGCGCGTGATCGAATCCGAGATTGAAGAGATAATTCCAGAGCGTGGCGCCCGTCGCACCCATCAGCGCAAGTACGCCGGTCTGCTCCATGGGATGGGAAAACAGCCAGGCAAACAGCGGCGTGACGATAATGAGCCCGATGATCTCGAAACTAAGGGCCTGGCGGATACGGTCTTTGGTGCTGCGCATGGGGTGCTCCGATTATAATGCATCGGGCCGTCCCGCATGGTGACCGCAAGGGCCAGACGAAGCCGTCTTCGTCCGTGGCTGGATATAAGTCCATCGCCGCAGCGAGGCAATATCCCCGTTTTCATGAAAAACGCCCGGCCTTTGGGAAGCCGGGCGCTCTAGTTCCACCGGTGACTGGAGATACTCGACGACCCGGTGGTATTTGCTCATATCATCCGGCAGGTTTTCACCAACCGGCGAACCTTCACACGTGTTAGCCTGCGCGTGCCATTTCGGCGCGCACGATAGTCCGGAATTCATCGATCGGGGCGAGGTTGCCGTCCTTCTCGGTGTGCCAGAAGGTCCAGCCGTTACAGGCATCGAATCCCTGGACGGCAGCGCCCACCTTGTGGATCGAACCGGCGACATTGTCGGCGACCACGGTGCCGTCGGCGCGCACGATCGCCTTGAAGCGCTTGCGGCTGTCGGTCAGCACCTGGCCCGGACGGATGAGGCCGGCTTCGATCAACACGTTGAACGCCACCCGCGGCTCGGCACGCTTGCCGGTCATGACGGTGAGTTCCGCCTTGCCGAGTGGCTCGACGGCGTCGATGCGCTTGCGGGCGGCCTCGATATAGCTGTCCTCGCGCTCGACGCCGACGAAATGACGGCCAAGGCGACGGGCGACAGCGCCGGTGGTGCCGGTGCCGAAGAAGGGATCGAGCACCACGTCGCCAGGCTTGGACGATGCCATCATGATGCGGGCCAGAAGCGCTTCCGGTTTCTGGGTCGGATGGACCTTGCGGCCGTTCTCGTCCTTGAGACGCTCACCACCGGTGCAGATCGGGAACAACCAGTCGGAACGCATCTGCACGTCGTCGTTAGCCGCCTTCATGGCCTCGTAGTTGAAGGTGTAGGACTTTGCGTTTGCATCGCGCGAGGCCCAGATCAGCGTCTCGTGGGCATTCTGGAACCGGCGTCCGCGGAAGTTCGGCATCGGATTGGTCTTGCGCCAGACGACATCGTTCAGGAGCCAGAAACCCAGATCCTGCAGCGAGGCGCCGACGCGGAAGATATTGTGATAGGAGCCGATGACCCAGATGGTGCCGTTCGGCTTGAGCACACGGCGGCAGGCCAGAAGCCAGGCGCGGGTGAAAGCGTCATAGGCCTGGAAGCTTTCGAACTGGTCCCAGTGATCATTGACCGCATCGACCGCCGACTGGTCGGGGCGGGTCAGGTCGCCTCCGAGCTGCAGGTTATAGGGCGGGTCGGCGAAGATCATGTCGACCGAGCCAGCCGGCAGCGCCTCGAGGGCTGCCACGCAGTCTCCCTTGATGATGGTGTCGAGCCAGGCGTTGTCGGCTGCGGGGGAGAGCTTACGGATCTCGGCAAGCGAAACAGAAGAAGCCATCGCGGTACTCACTACTAGGACGCGGAACAATTGGCATCATGGTTACCGAACAGAGTAAACAACCGGTGAATGACTGACATTTTTCGGGAAAGAGGGGTTTGGGACGCAGACTTCGCTCCCTGCGGAAATCGGCACGAAACCCTGCAATGCCTTGCATCCGCCCCATCCTTCAGGTAGCCCGCCATCGTCACGAACAAGGAGACCGGAAACCCCATGTCAGGTTTCGACCTCATCATCTTCGATTGCGACGGCGTGCTCGTCGACAGCGAGATCATCGCCGCCCAAGTGGAAAGCAAGCTGCTCGGCCAGGCCGGCTACCAGATTTCGCCTGAAGAACTGGCCGCTCGATTCGCAGGTCTGACTTGGAAGGACATTCTTCTGGAAGTCGAACGCGAGAGCGAGATCCCGCTGCAGGCAACGCTTCTCGACAAGAGCGACAAGATGATCGACCAGCGCCTGGCCCGCGACCTGCTCGCGATAGATGGTGCCGCCCGTGCGGCAGCCCTTCTGCCGGGCAAGAAGTGCATCTGCTCGAATTCGGGCTCGAAGCGGCTCGAGATGATGCTCAAGCGCACCGGTCTCGCTCCGATATTCGGCAAGAACGTCTTTTCCGCGATGGATACGCCGGATGTGCGCACCAAGCCCGCGCCCGACATTTTTCTGTATGCCGCCAAGGAAATGCAGGCCAAGCCCACCCATACGCTGGTGATCGAGGATTCGGTTCACGGCATCGAGGGTGCGAGGGCCGCCGGCATGCGCGTCATCGGCTTCACAGGCGCTACCCACAGCTATCCCGGCCATGCCGACCGTTTGACGGATGCGGGCGCTGAAACGGTGATCCACCGCATGTCGGACCTGCCTGCCACGATCGAAGCACTTTCGGCCTGGTCGGAACTGAGCTGACAGTCACGTCTCGTATCGACCTAACGCGATGTTTTCCGCTGCAAAACGCGCCTCTTGAGTACTCCAAATAATACTGCATCGACTACCATTTGGTAGTCGTGAGGCTGTGAAAACCGACCTACGAATCCCCCCGAAATTCAATATTCGCAGCGGGGATTTAGTGCATGAACATTACCAAGCTTTGTAGCGTAACCATGCTGCTTGCATCGGCGGCACTCGCCGGATGCAACAGCACCGGCTCGTCAGGTACCGGCGGCACAGGCGGGGGAACTGATGGCGGAACCGGCGGTGGCACGGGCGGCGGCACGGGCGGCGGGCTCACCAACAACCTCTATACTGCGAGTTATGCAACGGGCAGCAAGAACAGCATGGCCACTGCGTTCGCCGCGGCGGGCGACAAGCTCGAAAGCGGCACCGGGGCGGTTCGCCGGACTTTCGGCAACCCTGACGATACCCATTCGCTCGACCAGCCGACGAAGGTCACCGTGACGAAGACGGCCAACGGCTACGATCTGGCCTATGGTGAAGCGAGTTTCTCGTTCACCGATTCCGATCTCGTCGATGGTTACTACGAGAAAGAAACTGCAAACAGCAGTGCATCGCTCTTTGCACTTGAAGGCGATACCGACGTAGCGCTCTCCTCCCCGCGTGCCATGGTGCCGCTCGGGTTCGGAGCAGCACTCGACGGTGACGATGCAGCCGGTACCGACGACGCGACATCGCAGCTGGCCGGCTATACGGTGGTCGGCCTTGAAACCAATCCGGACGATATGCCCAACAGCGGAACAGCGACCTATACCGGCAAGGGGCGGTTCGACTTCTACAACAAGTCCTTTGAAGCCGGCAGCGAGGACGTCAGGCGCATCCGCTATGGCGGCAATTCCTCTATCACCGCCGATTTCGATGCAGCGACCGTGAACGGCCAGGTCGACGTAACCAGCCGCGTCGTCAGGCTGGGGGACGGTACAAATACGGCGGATGACATCTCTGCGAAGGGCGCATCCGTCGGCTTTGAAAGCAACATCGTGGAAAACGGCTTCGTCATTGATGAAATGCTCGGCAACGCCGCGCTGGAAGCCGAACTCGCCGATGTGGGAATCGGGGAAGTGGAAGCTGGTGGCGAAGGCCGCTTCTACGGGGAAAACGCCGAATCCGTCGGCGCAGTGATTAGCGGCGAATCCGAAACCGCAGCGATGACGGGCATCATTTACGGAGACGAGGTGAAGTAGTTCGATCGCCTCAGGCTCCCGGCACGCTCCGATCCTTAGGCGTGCCGGGAGCACCCCCAACCGGAATGATACGGAGCCGACGCCTCGGGCAGCGGCTCAAAAGGCTTTCACTCTTCCATGCCCAAGCGCCACACGTTGCGATCGCTTCTTCTCTCGGCAGCCATGCTTTGCGGCCTTGCCGGCGAGAGCCCGGCTCAGCCGTCAACAGAGCTGCCGCCGACAGATCTGGTCAACATCCTCATCAGCAAGGGCGGGTTCGATGCGGCCGCATCGGCCGCAGCAGGTATCGCTTCCCAGAGCCGGCAATATGCCTGGCTGCCAGAGTACGTCCGCATCAACCGCATGTTGGCGACGGGTGAGGCTGCAAAAGCAGAGCCACACACGCGGGCACTTCTCAAACAACATCCCGACGAGACCGATATAAGACACCTGCTCGTCAATATTCTGATCGCACAGAAGAAATACAAGGCTGCACGGTATCACATAGGCAAAAGCACCGGAAAGCTGCGCGACGATGAACTCGACGCCACCTACAAGCGTTATCTCGACGCCTATCTCAAGGTTCACAAACCCTATGGAATGAAGGTTTCGTTCGGCGCCACACCTTCGACCAATGCCAACCGCGGCTCTGCCGAAGAAACGGTCGATATCGGTGGGCTGAGCTTCAACCTCGACGACAATGCCAAGGCCCAACAGGGCGTGAACCTCGAAGCCACGCTTTCCGCGTTCTATCTGCAGCAGATCGGCGAGGACACCGATCTTCTCATGCAAGGGGCGGCGACACTCTCCAAGAACACGTCGTCCGAAGACAATGATATCGTCACCCTCGTAGCCTCACCCCAACTCCAGCACCGTTTCGACAAGGGGCGTTTCGGCATTGGGCCCGTCGCCGAGTATCAGTTCGTCGGCTACGCCCCCTACGTCGCGCGATACGGTGTCGCGGGAAGCGTAAGCTACAAGCTCACTCCCGATATCATCATTCAGAGTCAAGCGAAGTTCGTCTGGCAGGACTACGACAAGGAAGACTATCGCGACGGCACCAAATTCACCGGTCTATCGCGCATTCTCTTTCCCGTAGCGGACCAGCTAACCGGAGACGTTTCGGTCCGGTATGAATTCGAAAGAACGCAAAGAGACTATCTCGATTCCAACCTTGCAGGGGTGGGTGTCGGGTTGACCCGGAAATGGGAAAGATTCGATCTCGCAACGTCGGTGAGCGCTGAATACGCCGTCCGGGAGTTTGACGGAAATTATCCTCTCGCCGGATACGCGCGAAAGGACGAAAAGCTGACGCTTTCCGTATCTGCATCCAGCAATCGTTTCTCGATCATGGGCACCCGGCCGAGCATTGGCTACGAGTATGTTCAAAACAACTCAAACATAGCAATTAAGTCATATAACTCTCACAATATTCTCGTTGGCACCAAGCGCTCCTTCTGATTTCCAGCAAGCGAGGCAATGGAACCTTCGTGTTGGAAAGTGAGGCGGACGGTTGACTGCATCTAGCCACCTTGCACTGCCTCAACACAATAGAAACGCTTATTAAGCGCACCTAATACAACCATTTTTTCAATAGTTTTTTTGATAAACCCAATTGATTGATTTCAACATATCTGCATTTACTTGAGGACAGAAAGCCAAGACACAGCCGGCGTGGAGAGAGTGTTTGCAGGATCTGACGACCATCGACTCCTTGTATGAGGCAGCCGTTGTTCCCGACCGCTGGTCCCAAATTCTTCGAAACCTATCGCTGCAGGTTGACGCAACGGACGGGCTGATCATTTCGAATATCGGCCCGCGCGTGGAAATGCTGGGCTCATCGGATAGGTTCATCTCCATTGGGCAGGAGTTCTACGCTCGTTTCGGGCCCGACAATCTGCGCACCAAGCGCGCGCTGCAGAAAAAGATCCCGGAATTCGTCGTGGATGAAGACCTGCTCTCGGAAAGCGAGATCAGGGAAGAGCCCCTCTACAAGGATTTTCTCGTACCGGAAAAATACGGCCGGTTTATCGCCACCCATATCGACATTCCGGACGGCGACACGATCCTCGTCCATTTCGAGGGAGACCGCAGGGACGGACCCTTTTCCCAGAGGGCGCGGGACCACCTCAACGCACTCCGCCCCCACATGAGCCGTGCAGCGGTGCTCGCGGCTCGCTTCGGCTTGCAGCAAAGCCGGATGGCGGTCGCAACGCTGGAACTCATCGGTCTTCCGGCAGCGGTCCTGTCCCATGCCGGCCAGGCCGTCACGATGAATGACCTGTTCGCCGCAATGGTACCAGGACGCTTTCAGGATCGCCGCGCGAGACTGATGGCCGTGGATACGCAAGTGGACACGGTATTGAACAACGCCCTGGCCTCGATTGCGGAGTTGGGGTTTCCGGCGCCGGTCGGTTCAATCGCCCTGCCCGCCGCCGGAACATTTTCGCCGGCGGCTCTTCATCTGGTTCCAATCAAGGGTCTCGCGCATGACCTCTTTTCCAGAGGCGGCACGATCGCAATCGTGACGTCGCTCGGACAGATCAATCAGCCGCCGGAAGAGCTCGTGCAGGCGCTGTTCGATCTCACGCCCACCGAGGCACGGCTCGTCAACGCCGTGGCCGGAGGCAACACGCTCAAGGAAATCTCCTTGTCGGAGAACAAGGCCGAAACGACCACGCGCCAACAGCTCAAGCAAGCCATGGCCAAGCTCGGGGTCAGCCGCCAGCTCGATATCGCCAACCTGTTGAATTCGATAAGTTCGCCGGTCCGCCTGGATTAGCGACACCGGCGGGCCGGTTGGAACTGCTCAGTAGCTTATGGTGTGTCGTAGGGGCCGGGATCGAAGCCGACCCAGACCTTGACGTTGCCGGCCTGGCTGGCCGGGAACGTCACTGCATCATTGGTGAAGAGGAACTGCGCGGTCGGATCACCGGAAGGCAGGTCAACCGTCGTCTTCTGCAGGTTCGAATAAAGAGTGGCTTCGTTGCTGCGCACCACGACGCGAAGCGGAAGTTCAACGGTTCCGGGACCACCGGCGGGGCCGGCAACCACGCGGCCCGAGGCCTGCACGGTCATGACGATATCGGAACCTGAAATACGGCACTGACGGGTGGTGTCGGAAATCGAAGCCTGATGAATCACTTTGGATGCATCGCCATCGCCGCCCTTGGCATATTTCGTGAAATAGGCCGTACCTTCCCTCAGCGAAAGCGTCGGGCACGTGCCCTGCACCACAGCCGACTGGGTTTTCTCGTCAATGCCTGACTTCAGATTTGGATTGAGAACCTTGGCGGCATCCGTACCCTGACAGGCCGTCAAAAACGCGGCGAGCGTCAGGGCGGTGGCGATACGCGGTAACGAATTGAACACGATCTAACTACCCTCGAAACAACCCCTTTTTATGCAACAGTAAGGGGCCTTTGCATGTCAATGTGGCTTGGTTTATACCAGCGCCGCGGCGGAAATGCGACCGGCGTTATGTCATCTCGCGCCGTCCGCGTCCAGATCGGACACGATCCGCCTTCAGGGCCGTCAGAATTGCCGGCTCAATCCATATCGGGGAAAGTCAATTGGAATACATCTCGACACGCGGCGAGGCCCCTGCACTCGGTTTCAGCGACGCGCTTCTGGCCGGTCTGGCGCGCGATGGCGGCCTTTATGTTCCGCGTGAATGGCCGCAATTTTCGAGCCGAGATATCCGGGCGATGCGCGGACAGAGCTATCAGGAAATCGCCTTCCGCATCATCTCGCGGTTCGTTGACGGCGAGATCGCCGATGAAGCGCTCCGCGCCATGATCGAGGAAGCCTATGCCACCTTCCGGCATCCGGCCGTCGCACCGCTTGTCCAGTCCGGGCCCAATTCCTTCGTCCTCGAACTCTTCCATGGCCCGACGCTCGCCTTCAAGGATGTGGCGATGCAGTTGCTCGCCCGCCTGATGGATCATGTCCTGGCAGAACGCGGCGAGCGGGCAACCATCGTGGGTGCCACGTCGGGCGATACCGGTGGCGCCGCGATCGACGCATTTGCCGGACGCGACCGCACCGACATCTTCATCCTCTTTCCCGAGGGGCGTGTCTCGCCGGTGCAACAGCGCCAGATGACCAGCTCGACCGAGGCCAATGTCCATGCGCTGGCTATCGAGGGTAATTTCGACGACTGCCAGGACATCGTGAAAGCGATGTTCAGCCATGCCGAATTCCGCGACAAGGTGCAGCTTTCCGGCGTCAATTCGATCAACTGGGCGCGAATCATGGCCCAGATCGTCTACTACTTCACCGCAGCGGTCTCGCTTGGCGCACCGTCGCGCAAGATCTCGTTCACGGTGCCAACGGGCAATTTCGGCGACATCTTTGCCGGCTATGCCGCCAAGCGCATGGGGCTGCCGGTTGCCAAACTGGTGATCGCCACCAACGAGAACGATATTTTGGCGCGTACGCTGCGCACCGGGCGCTACGAGATGAAGGGCGTGACCGCCACTACTTCGCCTTCCATGGATATCCAGATCTCGTCGAACTTCGAGCGGCTTCTGTTTGAAGCCTCGGGCCGGGATTCGGCTTCGGTGCGCGCGGCCATGGGGCAGATGCGCCAGTCGGGCGGCTTCGATCTCGAAGAAACAACGCTGAAGGCGATCAAGAAGGAGTTTTCGGCGGGGCGGGCCAGCGAGAAGCAGGTGAAGGCCAAGATCGCCGAAATCGCAGGTCAGACCGGATATGTGGTCGACCCCCACACGGCAGTCGCCATGCATGTGGCGGCGAAAGCCGAAAAGGCCAACGCGCCGATGGTCGCACTGTCGACCGCCCATCCGGCGAAATTCCCCGAAGCGGTAAAATCCGCAAGCGGTATTGACCCGGCGCTTCCGCCGTGTCTGACTGATCTGATGCAACGGGAGGAACGGTTCCAGGTGTTGCCCGCAGCCCAGGGTAAGGTTGAAGCCCATATCCTAGCAAAAGCGCGGGCCGTTCGCTGAACCGGGAAAGCACAAGCATGAACGTACGCACTACCACACTCTCCAACGGTATGACTGTCGTCACTGAGACGATGCAGCACCTGGAGAGTGCCGTGCTCGGCGTCTGGGTACGCTCGGGATCACGAGACGAAAATCCGGATGAGCACGGTATCGCCCATCTTCTAGAACACATGGCCTTCAAGGGCACAAGGCGTCGCTCGGCCCGCCAGATCGCCGAGGAGATCGAGAATGTCGGCGGCGAAGTCAACGCCGCGACATCGACGGAAACGACCTCCTATCATGCCCGCGTGCTGAAGGACGACGTGCCGCTGGCAATCGACATCCTGGCCGATATCATCACCTCCTCGACATTCGATGCCGGTGAGCTCGAGCGCGAGAAAAACGTCATCCTGCAGGAGATCGGTGCGGCCAACGATACGCCCGACGATGTGGTCTTCGACCGTTTTGCGGAGGCCGCCTATCGCGACCAGACGATCGGCCGGCCCATCCTCGGAACGCCGACAACCGTCAAGTCGTTCACGCCCGACCAGCTGCGTGGCTATCTCAAGTGTCACTATACCGGCGACCGGATCGTCGTCGTCGCTGCCGGCGCTGTCGACCACGAGCGCTTCGTAAAGATGGTGGAAGACGCCTTTGGCGACATGATTGCGCCGACCAACGACGCATTGCCCGAGCTGACGGAAGCCAAATATACCGGCGGCGAATACCGCGAAATGCGTGACCTGATGGACGCGCAGGTTCTCATCGGGTTCGAGGGCCGCGCCTACCAGGCACGCGATTTCTACGCTTCGCAGGTTCTGGCCAACATTCTGGGCGGCGGCATGTCCTCGCGGCTGTTCCAGGAAGTGCGCGAGAAGCGCGGACTGTGCTACTCGGTCTACGCCTTCCACTGGGGTTTCTCGGATACCGGCATGTTCGGCATTCACGCAGCCACCGGCCCGGAAGATCTCGGCTCACTGATGCCGGTGATTTTCGACGAACTCTCCAAGGTCGCCGACCACGTCGATGTCAGCGAAATCAATCGTTCGCGCGCCCAGACGCGTGCGGCCCTTCTGATGTCGCAGGAAAGCCCGGCGGCCCGTGCCAGCCAGATCGCGCGGCAAATGCTCTTGTTCGGCCGTCCGGTCTCCAACGCCGAACTGATGGAACGGCTCGATGCGATCACCCCGGACCGGCTGACCGATCTCGCGGGCCGGCTGTTCTTCGAGACGCCGCTGACGGTTTCAGCGGTTGGTCCCGTAACACCGCTGATGGACGGCGACACCATGAAAGCCGCCCTTTCCGGTTCGCGCCGGATGCAGACGGCCGCAGAATAGCGGTACGCCCGGGAATATGCTGAGACCGACTTTCCGCTTCCGCCAGCGCCTCCGCGATATCACGGTGCTGGACGGAGAGAAGGTCTATCTCGCCCACCCCCGCCACGAGGATTTCGACAACTGGCGCGAGCTGAGAAGCACCAGCCGCGCCTTTCTCGAACCGTGGGAGCCGCGCTGGCCGGTGGACGATCTCACACGCGAAGCCTTCCGCCACCGGATCCGTCGCTACGATGCGGACCGGTCCGGCGGGTTCGCCGATCCCTATTTCATCTATTTGACCGAAACGAACGCTCTCGTCGGCGGCATCACCATCGGATCAATCCGCCGGGGCGCATCGGAAAGCTGCATGCTCGGTTACTGGATGGGCGAAAGCTATGCGGGGCAAGGGCTTATGTATGCCGCCCTGCAGGTGCTCATTCCCCACATCTTTGAAAAGCTGCGGTTGCACCGTATCGAGGCGGCCTGTATTCCCGAAAACCAGCGCAGTTCCAAACTCCTTGAAAAAGTCGGGTTTCGCCGTGAGGGGTATCTGCAAAGTTACTTGCGCATCAACGGCGTTTGGCGTGACCACCTCCTCTACGCGATGATCGCGGAGGAATGGCGGGAGCGGCAGGCCGCCTTGAAGGCCACGAGGTGAATTTGTCCCATTCCCGATCTCCTCATCGCAGCGGGCTGAGTTGTTTGAAGAACGCCGTGATCTTGCTCGGGTTGATGATGACGGCGCTCATCGAACTCACGGGTGCGGCCCGCGCGCTTGAGCCGGTTCGCATCAGCCGCGAGGACACGGCGCTCGATCTTACCGCCACGACTGAAATCTACCGCGCACGCGGTGAAGCCTTCCAGGTCTCCACCGCGCCGGGGGCTGACGGCATCGTCCGCCGCATCGAAGTCCGCGCGTCGGATGCAAAGCATTCAGGCGACTGGGCGGTTTTCGCACTCGCCAACGTCTCGGATGAGCAGCTCGACAGGTTGATCGTGGCACCGCATTTCCGCCTCGCCGGCTCTGGCGTGTTGTGGCCGGATCTCGGCTCCGAGCGCATTCTCTCGATCACACCGAGCGAAGGCTTTGCGCTCGACCGGGTGCCGAACGATGAGGACGATGTTTTCCGCATCACGCTCAACCCCGGAACCGTGGTGACCTTCGTTGCCGAACTGGCGACCCCCGACCTGCCGCAGATCTATCTCTGGGAACCCGACGCCTACAAGGACACGGTCAACGCGTTCACCCTCTATCGGGGCGTGGTGATGGGCATTGCGGGCCTCCTGGCGGTGTTCCTGACGATCCTGTTCGTGGTCAAGGGCACCTCAATGCTGCCCGCCACTGCCGCACTCGCCTGGGCGGTGCTTGCCTATGTGTCTGTCGATTTCGGTTTCCTGTCCAAGCTCATCAGCGTCACGCCCGGAGACGAGCAGATGTGGCGGGCGGGAACGGAGGTCTTCCTCGCAACCGGCCTGGTGGTCTTCCTCTTCGCCTATCTCAATCTCAATCGCTGGCACATCAATCTCGCCTTTGTGACCGCGGCCTGGATCATCGGTCTCGGCGCCCTGTTTGCCGTTGCCATCTACGATCCGGCCATCGCCGCGGGCATCGCGCGGCTGTCACTGACAGCGACCACAATCGCCGGCGTGGCGTTAATCCTCTTCCTCGGTTTCAATCGTTATGACCGCGCCATCATGCTGGTGCCCACATGGGCGCTCGTGGTGTGCTGGATGTTCGGCGCCTGGCTGACGGTCACGGGTCAGTTGTCCAACGACATCATCCAGCCCGCACTCGGCGGCGCTCTGGTTCTGATCGTGCTGCTGATGGGATTTACGGTGGTCCAGCACTCGTTTGCCGGCGGTGCGTTCCATCATGGTCTGTTCTCCGACATGGAGCGTCAGGCTCTCGCCCTGACCGGCGCCGGCGACATAGTCTGGGACTGGGATGTGCTGCGCGACCGGCTTATCACCATCCCCGACATCTCGCCGACCTTCGGTTATTCGCCCAACAGCCTATCCGGAGCTGTCAGGAACTGGTTGCCACATATCCATCCGGATGATCGCGACCGTTTCCGCACCTCGCTCGATGCACTGCTCGAACACCGTCGCGGTCGGCTCAACCTCGAATTTCGCGTCCGGGCCGAGGATGGCCATCATCACTGGATGCAGCTGCGCATCCGTCCGGTCCTCGGATCCAGCGGCGAAGTCATCCGCTGCGTCGGGACCATCGTCGACGTGACCGAGCAGAAGGCAGCCGAAACCCGTCTGCTTCACGACGCCGTGCATGACAACCTGACCGGACTTCCGAACCGGCAGCTCTTCGTCGACCGCCTCGAAATGGCAATTGCGGCAGCGGAAGCCAATCCGGTCATGCGGCCGACCGTGTTCATGATCGATCTCGACGATTTCCGCCGGGTCAATGAGAAGCACGGCATGTCGGTGGGCGACACGATCCTGCTCGCAGTGACGCGGCGATTGAAGCGCCTATTGAAGCCGCACGATTCGCTGGCGCGCATTGCCGGTGACCAGTTCGGCCTGATCCTTGTTTCCGAACAGGAACCGGCCCGGGTTGCAGCACTGGCCGAAGCCATCAGCACCGCGATCTCGGCGCCGATTGATTTCGCCAGCCAAGAAATTCATCTGACCGCGTCCATAGGCCTCGTGACCTGGGTCGAACGTGGCGCGGTTCCCGAGGAACTGATGAAGGATGCCGAACTCGCCATGGCCCAGGCCAAGCGTTTTGGCGGCAATCGCATCGAGCCGTTCCGGCCCGCCTTCCGCACCGTCGGGTCCAATCGCCAACGCATGGAACAGGATCTGCGCCGCGCGATCGACCGCGGCGACCTGAACCTCGTCTATCAGCCAATCGTGCGGTTAGAAGATGCCGAGATTGCCGGTTTCGAAGCGCTGCTGCGCTGGGATGACCCGAAGCGCGGCGTGGTCTCGCCTTCAGAATTTATCCCCATCGCCGAGAGCTCGGATCTGATCCTGCGTCTGGGCATGTACGCGTTGCGTGGTGCGGCCAACGACTTGTCCAGCTGGCTGGCATCTGTTGGCGACATTCCGATATTCATGTCGGTGAACCTGTCCTCGGCCCAGCTGTTGAAAGCCGATTTGTGCAACGACGTCATCCACGCGATCTCGGATTCGCGCTGCGCGCCCGAACGCTTCAAGCTGGAACTCACCGAAACGCTGGTGATGCACAATCCGCAGCAAGCGCTGGTCACGCTCTCGCGGCTGAACGAAGCCGGTATCGGGCTGTCACTCGACGATTTCGGCACAGGGCATTCGTCATTGTCCTATCTCACCCGCTTCCCCTTCTCGACGATCAAGATCGACAAGTCGCTGGTCAGCGAGCCGACCGAGCGGCGCGGCGTTCTGTTGCGCTCGATCGTCAAGCTCGCCAAGGATCTCGACATGACAGTGGTGGCCGAAGGCGTTGCGAACGAGGACGACGCGGACCTGCTGACCGATATGGGCTGCGACTACGCGCAGAGCTTCCTCTATGGCCCGCCGATCGGCCCTGATTCGGTGCTGCGGCTCCTGCGCGAGCGCTACAGCCATTCCGCCGACGGAACCGGCACGGACGGCTAGGCGGCGCGCAGCAGGCAGCCCATTATCGAAAAATCATAAGTTTGATCAGGCGCGACCGGCCTGCATGGACAGCATGGCGGGCTGCACGCCCATCATCTTCAGGACGCGCTCATACTTGTCGTCGGTATAGGCGTCGAAGACGATGTCGTCATTGGCGGGACAACTCAGCCAGGCATTGGCAGCCATCTCTTCCTCGAGCTGGCCAGGTGACCAGCCGGCATAGCCCAGAAGCATGATGCCGCGCTCGGGGCCCCTGCCCTCATTGATGGCACGCAGTATATCGACCGTTGCCGTCAGGCAGAGTTCGTCGCTGACGGGCATGGTCGACTGGCTGTGGTAATCATCCGAATGAAGCACGAAACCGCGGCCTGTATCGACCGGCCCGCCCGAGAGTACGGGAAAATCGACGGCCTCGCCCGATGCGCTGCCAATGGCCTTGGCGCGGTCGGCGTTCTGGAAGTCGAGCTTGTTGATGAGCTCGGAAAAGCACATGTCCTGCGGACGATTGATGATAAATCCCATCGCGCCGTCATCGGAATGGGCGCAGATGAAGACCACGGTCCGGTTGAACCGCTCATCCGCCATGTTGGGCATGGCGATGAGAAAATGGCCGTCCAGACAGCCGCGTTCCCGAACTGACAGGTGTTCTTCAGGTTTCGTCATGCAGTCAGCGTAGCAAGTTTTGAGCGGTTGGGAAGGGCTATTTGGTTACGTAAAACCGGGATACCCCGGAGATCGGTATGTCACGCGGATATGATCGGCGGTGAAACTTGATCACTGGCAAAGGGCCTGGCACCGCGATAGTTTCCCGGGCACCAATGCTTCGCAGGAGACAGGATGTTCCGCAAATCTGCCGTAACGGCACTTCTGGCCGGTGTTTTGGCCGTTTCGGGCACACCCGCAATCGCACTCGACAGCGGCTGGGTGACGACAGAGGGCGCACGCATGCGTCTGGTCGTCGATCCTGAACCCGATCCGTCCGGCATCACGCGGGGTGCACTCGAGATCGACCTCGACGAAGGGTGGAAAACCTACTGGATCGACCCCGGTGCCTCCGGCATACCGCCACAGATCGATTTCTCGCCCAGTACCGGCATCGAACTGGACGCCCTTCGCCTGCCCGCTCCTATTCGCGTCGATGACGGCTACTCGGTCTGGGCCGGCTACAAGCATCCGGTCAGCTTCGCGCTCGAAATGAAGCGGGATGGCGCTGCCGATCTCAAGGCCAAGGTTTTTCTCGGCCTGTGCGAAAAAATCTGCGTGCCGTTTCAGACGGAGTTCAACATCGAAATTCCCGCACCTGCGGATATCACCGGCACCGATGTGAAGGCGAAGGTTGCCGTAGAAAAAGCCTTCTCCGCGCTTCCGGGCAACGTAACGGAGAACTTCGACGTCCTCTCCGCCCGCAGCGATGAAGACAACAGGACGATCACCGTGGATGTAAAAGTCCCGGAGGGCAGCGAGGATCAGGCCGCGATCTTCGTTTACGGGGACGGGGGGTGGCTATTCGGCACGCCGGAACCGGTAATCAGCAATGACGATACCCTGCGCTTTGCGCTCCCGATCGAGGGACGCCCCAAGTCGGCTGCAGATGAAGCTGAACTCGATATCGTTGTCACACTGGGCCAGCAGTCCATCGAAAAATCAGTTCTTCTCGAAACGAACTGAATTTCTTCGTCCTGTCAGCTTTTCGTGCTCTCGACCTTGCGCCCGCATGCGATAGATATGGACACATCCGCTTTTTCATAACCATCAGATACGGAGATACCCATGACCATTTCGATTGGCGACAAGCTGCCTGAAGTCACTCTCAAGGAAACAGGTTCCGATGGCATGAAGGAAGTGACCACCAGCGAACTCTTCGGTGGCAAGAAAGTGGTCCTCTTCGCCGTTCCCGGCGCCTACACTCCGACCTGCACGCAGAACCACCTGCCCGGCTATCTGAACAACTACGATGCCATCAAGGCCAAGGGCGTTGACGATGTGGCTGTCGTCGCCGTCAACGACGCGTTCGTGATGGACGCTTGGGCGAAATCGACCGGTGGTGCAGGCAAGCTGCGCTTCCTCGCCGACTGGGATGCTGCCTTCACCAAGGCGCTCGGCATGGAAATGGACCTCTCCGCCGGCACGCTCGGCACGCGCTCGAAGCGCTACTCGATGATCGTCGAGGACGGCAAGGTGACCCAGCTCAACGTGGAAGACAGCCCGGGCGAAGCAGTGACCTCGGGTGCGGAAGCGCTACTCGAACAACTCTAAGGCTGTAACAAAAAAAGTGGGCTTCGGCCCGCTTTTTTATCGTCTTCAGATAAGGTTCTACCGGCTACTTCTTGAACGGCGCCATGCCTTCGCGGGCCAGCTCGTCGGCGCGTTCGTTTTCCGGATGGCCGGCATGGCCCTTGACCCAGTGCAGCGTCACCTTGTGGCGGTTGCGGGCCTCTTCAAGCTGCTGCCAGAGTTCGGCATTCTTGACCGGCTTCTTGTCGGCAGTTTTCCAGCCGTTCTTCTTCCAGCCGAATATCCACTTCGAGATGCCGTCCTTCACATAGGCGCTGTCGGTGTAGAGGTCGATCTCGCAAGGGCTCTTGAGGGCGTTGAGTGCCTGGATGGCTGCCATCAGCTCCATACGGTTGTTGGTGGTTTGAGCCTCCCCGCCCGACATTTCCTTTTCCTTGTCGCCATAGCGCAGGATCGCGCCCCAGCCTCCCGGGCCGGGATTACCGGAACAGGCACCGTCGGTGAAAATATC
>CEQK01063422.1_pt1 | contig 22743 bp, 25 predicted proteins | sample 531051 | NCBI WGS metagenome assembly CEQK01 (sample SAMEA2621229, study PRJEB7988) | marine metagenome | biome: marine biome (ENVO:00000447); feature: deep chlorophyll maximum layer (ENVO:xxxxxxxx); material: "saline water (ENVO:00002010), including plankton (ENVO:xxxxxxxx)" | depth 150 m
TCAGCATATAGGGCTGCCCCGTGGGCAGGTTGGCGACCACCATGTCCTTCCAGAACACGCCCAGGCGAAATCCGGTGCCCAGCGCCTTGGCGCAGGCTTCCTTGGCGGCGAAGCTCTGGGCGAAGGAGGCCGCCGGATTCTGCCGACGATAGGCCTTTTTCTGCTCGCCCTCGGCGAACAGGCGGTCGACGAAGCGGTCCCCGAACCGGTCCAGCGTGCGCTCGATCCGGCGGATGTCGCACAGGTCCGTGCCGATTCCGATGATCATGGGCGGGATGTCATGGTCTGCGGGCGTTCCAGCGTCGTCACGCGGAGCGTTCGCCCAGGGCTTCGGCCCGGGCCTGGTCCATCAGGGCGCGCATGCGCTTGATGGCGCTTTCCAGGCCGCCGAAAATCGCCTCGCCGATCAGGAAATGGCCGATGTTCAGCTCGGCGACGGTGGCGATCGCGGCCACCGGCCCGACCGTGTCGAAGGTCAGGCCGTGCCCGGCATGGCATTCCAGGCCGATGGCCTCGGCATGGGCGGCTGCGTCCTTAACCCGCTGCAGTTGCGCCGCCTGGGTGGCCGGCCCGGCGTCGCAATAGGCGCCGGTGTGAAGTTCGACCACGGGGGCGCCCAGGGCCTTGGCGGCGTCCAATTGCACGGGGTCAGGTTCGATGAACAGGGAAACGCGGATGCCGGCGGCGTTCAGGGCGTCGACATAGGGTTTCAGGGATCCCATGCCGCCGGCGGCGTCCAGGCCGCCTTCGGTCGTCCGTTCCTCGCGCTTTTCCGGCACGATGCAGGCCGCATGCGGCTTATGGCGCAGGGCGATGGCCAGCATTTCCTCCGTCGCCGCCATCTCGAAGTTGAGCGGCAGGTCGATCTGCGCCACAAGCCGCGCCATGTCGTCGTCGGAGATATGGCGCCGGTCTTCGCGCAGATGGGCCGTGATGCCGTCGGCCCCGGCCTGGGCGGCGGCGCGGGCCGCGCGCACGGGGTCGGGATGGCCGCCGCCGCGGGCGTTGCGGATGGTCGCCACGTGGTCGATGTTGACGCCGAGCCTGAGATATCCGGTCATCGTCTTCAAATCCTTGCCTGCCCTAGCCTTTCGCGCGTTCGACCGAATTGACGGCGGGCGACGCGCGTAGCGCCGCGATGATGTCGGTCAGGTGCTTGACGTCGCGCACCTCGACATCGATCAGCATGTCGAAGAAATCGGTCGAACGGTTGATGATCTTGAGGTTCGAGATATTGCCGTCGTTCTTGGCGATCATGGTCGACAGATCGCCGAGCGAGCCCGGTGCGTTGGCGACGGTGACATGGACGCGGCCGACATGCAGGTCGTGCTGCGCCTCGCCCCGATCCCAGGCAAGATCAAGCCAGCGTTCCGGCTCGTCGCCGTAACCTTCCAGAGTGTCACAGTCGATGGTGTGCACGGTGACGCCGCGCCCCGTGGTGACGATGCCGACGATGCGGTCGCCCGGCAGCGGATGGCAGCAGCCGGCGAAATGCATGGCCATGCCGGGGATCAGGCCCTGAATGGGGACGCCGCCGCCCTCCCCCTTGTCCTTGCCGCGCTTGCGGCTGCGCGCCTCGGCCAATGGCACGACGATGTCGTCACCGTCTTTATTCTTGCGCTTGGCCCGGGGATAGACGGCTTCCAAAACCTCGCGGCCGCTCTGATTTCCCATGCCGACGGCGACATAGAGATCGTCGACCGTCGCCAGGGTCAGTTTTTTCAGGGCCGCGTTTAACCCTTTTTCAGTAAGCTCGTAGTCGGCTTCCTTGAAGCTGCGCTGCAGGATGGAGCGGCCGAGCTTTTCGTATTCTTCGCGCTCCTGCAGGCGGACGAAGCGCCGGATGCGCGCCCGCGCCTTGCCGGTCACGACGAAGCGCTCCCAGGTCGGGTTGGGCGTCTGCGCCTTGGACGTCACGATCTCGACCTGATCGCCGTTTCGAAGCTCCGTGCGCAGCGGCATCATCTTGCCGTTGATCTTGGCGCCGACGCAGTGGTCGCCGACCTCGGAATGGACGGCATAGGCGAAATCGACGGTGGTCGCTCCCCTCGGCAGGTTGATCAGGTCGCCGCGGGGCGTGAAGCAGAACACCTGGTCCTGGAACATCTCCATCTTGGAGTGTTCCAACACTTCCTCGGGGTCCGAGGCATGTTCCAGAATGTCGAGCAGTTCGCGCAGCCAACGGTACTGGGTGCCGTCCTTGGCCGGCCCGCCCTGCTTGTAATTCCAATGGGCGGCGACGCCCAGTTCGGCGACATCGTGCATGACCCTGGTGCGAATCTGCAGTTCGATGCGCTGTTGGTGCGGACCGAACACGCCGGTATGAAGCGACTGATAACCGTTCGGCTTCGGCATGGAGATGTAGTCTTTGAAACGTCCCGGCACGACCCGATAGGCGTTGTGCGCCACGCCAAGCGCCTTGTAGCAGTCCTCGATGCTGTTCACGGTGATGCGGAAGGCCATGATGTCCGACAATTGTTCGAACCCCACGTCGTGCTTCTGCATCTTGCGCCAGATTGAATAAGGCGACTTCTCGCGGCCGTTGACCTCGGCCTCGATACCGTTCTCCGACAGGGTTTCCGTCAGTTCGCCGATGATCTTGGGCACCAGCTCGCCACCCTGCTCGCGCAGGGTATCCAGGCGTTTGACCACGGCGCGACGCGCTTCCGGGTTGATTTCGGCGAAGGCCAGGTCTTCGAGTTCGGTCTTGATTTCCTGCATGCCGATGCGTTCGGCCAGCGGCGCATAGATGTCCATGGTTTCCATGGCGATGCGGCGGCGCTTTTCGTCGCTTTTGATGTAATGCAGGGTCCGCATGTTGTGCAGGCGGTCGGCCAGTTTGACCAGCAGCACACGGATGTCCTCGGACATCGCCAGCACCAGCTTACGGAAGTTTTCCGCCTGTTTGGCGCGGTCCGATTGGAATTCGATGCGGGTCAGCTTGGTCACGCCATCAACCAGCTGGGCAACCTCGTTGCCGAAGTGGGCGCGGATATCCTCCAGCGTCGCCACCGTATCCTCGATGGTGTCGTGCAGCAGGGCCGTTTCGATGGTGGCGCTGTCGACCCGATAGGAGGTGAGAATCCCCGCGACCTCGATCGGGTGCGAGAAGTACGGATCGCCCGATGCGCGCTTTTGCGAGCCATGCGCCTTCATGGCGAACACGTAGGCGCCATTGATCCCGACCTCGTCCGCGTTGGGATCGTAGGCCTTTACCCGTTCAACAAGTTCGAACTGGCGGATCACGAAGGGGGCGCCTTATTCAGTCAATAACGGGACGCCGCCCTCAGATTGCCGGAACACGCGGCACGGCCACGGTTCCGGTCGGGAATGTGTCATGGACGAGGACTTTAGTCCTCCAGCCCAATCTCCGCATCCTTGAAAACGACGTCTGCCCCCATCGTAGCAGGGTCCGCGCCGTCGTCCACGTCCAAAGTATCGTCGCCGTCATCGTCGTCAGATGCACCGGCGGTCGCACCCATTGCGGACAACTGCATGGCTTCCGGAACCGCGGGATCAAGATCCTCGATGGATTCCTCCATCTGCACGTATTTCTGCATGCCCTTGATCAGGGATTCTTCGAGTTCCGGCAACGTCACGGCTTCCTCGGCGATTTCACGCAGGGCCACGACCGGGTTCTTGTCGTTGTCGCGGTCGACGGCCAGCGGGGCCCCGGCCGAAATATGGCGGGCACGCTGGGCCGCGAGCATGACCAGCTCGAAGCGGTTGGGAATCTTCAGAACGCAATCTTCGACCGTAACGCGGGCCATGCGGAACCTCCGGGGTCGGAATGTCAGGAATATGGGTCGCCAATCATTGGCAAGGCTGTGGGTTATATGCCGGAGTGCAGGGATTATCAAGCTTTTCGGCGAATTATTCGGAGGTCTGCCATTCCGTGCCCAGATAGCCCCCGTCGTCGGCGAGCGGGCGGATTTCCTGGTCCGCCGGCAGGTCGGCGCAGAGGTCTTCGATCGTGCGTCCCAGTAATGGGTGGCGCCAGCCAGGGGCCACGTCGCGGATCGGCAGCAAGGCGAAGGCGCGGGTATGCAGACGCGGATGCGGCACCTCCAGATCGCCCGTCAACACCCGGTCGCCGAAGGTCAAAAGGTCGAGGTCCAGAATGCGCGCGGCGTTGCGCTCGCTGCGGCGCCGTCCGAACCGGGTTTCGATGTCCAGCAAGACTGCCATCAGGGCATCCGGGGTCAGGTCCGTGGCCACGGCGACGGCGCCGTTGACGAACCAGGGTTGATCGGAAATCGGTACGGGAGCGGTTTCGTACCATCCGGCGTGGGCCGTGATTTCGACCCCGGGATGTTGTGAAAGAACCTGCAGCGCCGCCCCGCAGGTGGCGCGTGGCGGCCCGAATTCCGCGGTCGGCAGGTTGCCGCCAACCCCAATAACGATGGGCCCGCTCACGCCGGAATCCCTGGGCCGGCGGGCGTTGAATCCTTGTGCTTGGGGGGAATGGGGCTTAAGTGTTTCATTATTGGTATTGTGTAAAAAATTAACGCTGTGATTTCACCAAGGGATTGATGGTAATGAATTTTTATCCTGAAGAACGCGTGGCCCTATTCATCGACGGCTCTAATCTTTACGCCGCCGCCCGGGCGCTCAACTTCGATATCGACTACAAGCGTCTGTTGGCCGTTTTCTCCGGAAAATGCCGTTTGGTGCGGGCCTTCTACTACACGGCCATGGTCGAGGACCAGGAGTATTCACCGATCCGCCCCCTCGTCGACTGGCTGGACTACAACGGCTACACCATGGTCACCAAGCCGACCAAGGAATTCACGGATTCCGCCGGCCGGCGCAAGATCAAGGGCAACATGGACATTGAACTGGCCATTGATGTGATGGAAATGGCCGACAAGCTCGACCATATCGTGCTGTTTTCCGGCGACGGCGACTTTCGCCGCCTGGTCGACGCCGTGCAGCGCAAGGGCTGCCGGGTCAGCGTCGTATCCACCGTGCGCTCGCAGCCGCCCATGGTCGCTGATGAACTGCGCCGCCAGGCCGATATCTTCGTCGAACTGCAAAGTCTGCAAACGGCCATCCAGCGCGCCGGCGGTCCGTCCAACAACGTCATGCCCGATGACGACGATGACGATTATGATGACGACGATTACGACGATGACGAAGGTGAAGCCGAGGTCGAAGTCGTCTGAGCCGCATGCCCGCCGTATTCCAGAACCCGCCCCGCGACTGTGCGAAATGCCCCAGATTGGCCGGATTTCGCGCCGATAACCGCGCCGCCTTTCCCGATTGGCACAATGCCCCCGTCCCCGCTTTCGGGCCGCTTGATGCGCGGCTTCTGATTGTCGGGCTGGCCCCCGGGCTGCGCGGCGCCAACCGCACGGCGCGGCCGTTCACCGGCGATTATGCCGGCGACCTGTTGTACCCCACGTTGGGCGAATTCGGCTGGACCGAAGGCACCTATGGCGCCGCGCCGGACGATGGGCTGCGCCTCAAGGGCTGCCGCATCACCAACGCCGTGCGTTGCGTGCCGCCGGAAAACAAACCGACGGGGGCTGAATGCAAGGCCTGCCGCCCTTATCTCGCGGATGAAATCGCGGCCATGCCCAACCTGCGGGTGATCCTGGCCCTGGGCGGCGTCGCCCATGCCAACGTCCTGACGACACTGGACGAGCGGAAAAAGGATTTCCCTTTCGGCCACGGCAACAGTCATGTCCTGACATCCGGCCGGCGACTGATCGACAGCTATCACTGCTCTCGCTACAACACCAACACCGGCCGCCTGACCCCGGACATGTTCCGCGACGTGTTCGCCGCCATCGCCGCCCTGATGGCGGCCTGACCCGTCATTCATCCCCCCGGAACAAGGGCTTGGCGGCAAGCGGTTGTTCGGGTTATCGTTTTTACGGCGCCTTGTCTGAGACGCGCCGGTGCGAACGGAGGGACGAGATGGCCGCGGAGATCGTCAACTTACGTCAATACCGCAAGGAAAAGCAGCGCCAGGAGCGCGAACGAACCGCCGAACAGAACCGAGTCCGGTTCGGCCGCGACAAGGCGCAGCGGCGGGAAGACGAGACGGATCGCCGACGCAGCGAACAGGACCTGGACGGTAAGCAGATCGACCCCGAAAGCGACAAGCCCGCGGGCTGACGGCCATAAGGCCGCCCCCAACCAACCTAGTGGTTGTGGGCTTCTTCCGGTTCCAGCAGCCGGTGCAGGTGCACGATCACGTACTTCATGTTGGCGTCGTCCACATGGGACTGTGACGCGCCGCGCCAGGCCGTCAAAGCCTTGGCATAGCTGGGATAGATGCCGACGACTTCCAGATTATCCGGATCGACGAAATCCTGGCCCTGGGGGTCGGTTACCTTGCCCCCGAAAACGAGATGCAGAAGCGCATTCGACATATTCAGTCCCTTTTCCGTTCTTTTGACTGCCTCTGGACGTTTCCTCACGGATTGTTCATCCGCGGACCAACTGTTGTTCCGGCGCATTCACTGGCGGCCGGCGGAATTTTCCCTAAACTAGGGCCAATCCCGCGGACGGGCAATACACCCAAGGTCCAGTCTCGCGGCCATCGAAACCTTTGAAAGGTCTGCAACGACAATGATCGATCTCTATTCCTGGCCTACGCCCAATGGGCACAAGGTCCATATCATGCTCGAGGAAACCGGGCTGGCGTACAACGTGCACCCCATCAACATCCAAAAGGGCGACCAATTCCAGCCCGAGTTCCTGAAAATCTCGCCGAACAACCGAATCCCGGCGATCGTCGATCAGGACGGCCCCGGCGGAAAGCCCTACTCCCTGTTCGAAAGCGGCGCCATTCTGATCTATCTGGCCGAGAAAACCGGCAAATTCCTGCCGACCGACCCCACGGCCAAATACGACACCCTGCAATGGCTGATGTGGCAGATGGGCGGCATCGGCCCGATGTTCGGCCAGGCTCACCATTTCCGCGGCTATGCACCGGTCGAAATCCCCTACGCCGTCGATCGTTACACCAAGGAAGCCGGTCGCCTGTACGGTATTCTCGACAAGCGTTTGGGGGAATCGGCCTACCTTGCCGGTCCCGACTACACCATCGCCGATATCGCGACCTTCCCCTGGACCCGCTCCATCGACCGCCAGGGCCATTCACTCGACGACTTCCCCAACGTGAAGCGCTGGTCCGCCGAAATCAACGCGCGGCCGGGCGTCGCCAAGGGCGTGACCGTTCTGGAAGCCGCACGCGGCGAGCGCAAACCGCTGTCCGACGAAGAACGGGCGGTGATGTTCGGCGACAAGCAGTTCGCAAAACGGTAAGATCATCGGCACAGGCCGGATCGCCATCGATCCGTCACCGTCAGGGCGTAGGCCATTTAAATCCTGACGGTGACGGGCGGACGGCAGCGCCAGGAGGGGGCTCGTATAAGCGCGATAGACGATCAGTCATCGACCGCCCGTTCGACCCCGGCGGGGAGTCTCCCCCTCCTCCGGGCCGCTGCCTTGATCGTCCTGTATTTCAGTCTGCTCGTACTGCCGGTCGTGGCGGCCTGGCTTCAGGACCTGCCGCCGCGGAAGTGGCAGGACGATCTGTCGTCGGGCATCGCCATGTGCGCCTTCGCCGGCATCCTTGCCGAGTTCGTGTTGTCCGGCCGGTTCCGCGTGATTTCAAGCCACCTTGGGATCGATACGACGATGCGGGTCCATCAGCTGATGGCCCGCGCGCTGACGGTCGTCGTGCTGATTCACCCGATGCTCTACGTCACCCGGGGGCCGGCCTATCCCATGCCCTGGGACACGACGCGCCAACTGAGCCTTGATTTCAGCCTGATCGCGGTGCTGACCGGGCTCGTCGCCTGGGTGGCCCTGCTCGCCCTTGTTCTTTCCGGGATATTCCGCAACAAGCAAGGGGGCAGCTACGAAGCCTGGCGGGCGTCCCACGGCCTGGGTGCGGCAATCGTCGCCCTGTTCGGCACCTTGCATACGCTTGAAGCCGGGCGTTACAGCGAGCATCCCTTTCTCCGGTGGTTCTGGCTGGCGATGCTCACCGTGGCCCTCTTGGCGCTGGTCTGGATCTATCTTCTGAAACCGTTGTGGCAGACGCGCCATCCCTATGCCGTCCGCTCGGTGCGCAAGATCGGCGACCGCACCTGGGAGCTCGCCATCGCCCCGGTCCGGGGAGACGCGCTCGCCTTCGATGCCGGGCAGTTCGTCTGGCTCAACGTCGGGCATAGCCCGTTTTCGTTGCACGAGAACCCGTTCTCGATCGCCTCCGCGCCAAGTACGCGCGACCAGTTGAGCTTCGTCATCAAGGAGGTCGGCGATTTCACCCGCAGCCTCGGGGACCTCACGCCCGGAACGCCCGCCTTCGTCGACGGCCCGCACGGCAATATGACGCTCGGCGGGCGTGCTGCCGCCGGTATCGCGCTCTATGCCGGCGGTGTCGGCATCGCGCCGATCCTCTCGATCCTCCGCGAACTCCGGGCCCGGGGCGACCGCCGCCCGCTGGTTCTGTTGTTCGGCAACCGGGTCAGGGATCAGATCGTTTACCCGGACGAACTGGACGCGATGACGCGGGACCTCGACCTCAAGATCACGCATTTCCTTTCCGAGCCGCCCGCCGGCTGGACCGGCGAGACCGGGATGGTCGACGCATCAGCCCTGAACAAGGTGTTTGACGGCCGCAACGCCGGTCAATGGCTGCATGTGATCTGCGGGCCGCTGCCGATGATCGAAATGATTGAGGCGGCGCTATTGGACCGCGGTGTCCCGGACGGACAGATACTTTCCGAGCGTTTCTATTACGACTGAGGCCCCCGATGACCCAACGCCGCCGCATCCTGCTGACCGTCCTGGCCCTGAGCCTCGGCATCCTTTTGGTGTCGGTCGCGTTTTCCCTGCGCTGGGGAGGGCCTCACCCATAGCGTTGCTGTTTCCAGGGATCGCCCAGATTGTGATAGCCGCGGGTTTCCCAATAGCCCGGGGCGTCCTTTTCCAGGAAGGTAATCTGGCGCAGCCATTTGGCGCTTTTCCAAAAATACAGGCTGGGCACCACGGCCCGCGCCGGGCCGCCGTGGTCGCGCGGCAGCGGCGCCCCGCCCCAGGAATGGGCGATCAGGGAGGCGTCCGCCAGGAAATGGTCGAGCGGCAGGTTGGTGGTATAGCCGTCGTGACTGTGCAGCACGGCGAAGGCCGCATTGTCGCGCAGGTCCGCCGCCTCGGCCAAAGTCCGCACGGCGACGCCGCCCCAGCGGTTGTCGTATTTGGACCAGGACGTGACGCAATGAATGTCCGTGGTCAGATCGACCTGCGGCAGGGCCAGGAACTGGGCCCAGGACAAAGTCAGCGGCCGTTCGACGGCGCCCAGGACCTTCATTTCCCATTGATCGGTCGGCACCAGCGGCCGGTGGCCCAGATCGAGGACGGGCCAGTCCTTGGCGAGGTGCTGGCCTGGCGGCAGGCGCCCGCCGCCGTCCAATCGGCCCGGGGGCAGGCGCTTGTCCCGCGCCCATTGTTCCTTGGTCTGGGTCAGTTTGCTTTCCGGCGGCGGCGCGGTTAGCGATGCGTCCTTTTCCGCCTGGGCCTTCATGTCGCCCAACAACGAGCCGTCGCGCCCGGCGAACAGGTCTTTGAAGCGGTCGTCGTCACCACCGCCCGGCATTGGGATTATCCCTTGTCGCGCATCAGGCGCGCCTTTTGCCGGCCCCAGTCGCGGGCCTTGGTGGTTTCGCGCTTGTCGTACTGATGCTTGCCTTCGGCCAGGGCCAGTTGAACCTTGGCCAGACCGCGCTTGTTGAAATAGATGGCCAGCGGCACCAGGGCCATGCCCTTGCGGTTGACCGCCCCCGACAGGCGCGCGATCTCGCGCCGGTGCAGCAGCATCTTGCGCTTACGCTTGGGCTCGTGATTGTTGGGGCCCGCTTGCTCGTAGCGGGGAATGTCGGCGTTGTAGAGGTACAGTTCCCCGTCCTCGTCCGCCGCATAGGCGTCGACCAGGGAGCCCCGGCCCAGGCGCAGGGACTTGACCTCGGTCCCGGTCAGCATCAGGCCGGCCTCGACATCCTCAAGAATGAAGTAGTTGTGCCGCGCCTTGCGGTTCTGGGCCACCACGTTGCCGGGCGGGCCCTTTTTCTTTTTTGTGGCCATGGTAAGGGACTTTCACGCACTCAGGGGTGCGGTCAGTTAAGCAGTCCGGCGGCGACCATGGCTTCGCGCACCCGGGTCTTGCTCGTCTCGGCGATCTCGCAGATCGGCAGACGGGTTTCCGCCGAACACTTGCCGAGCAGCGACGCCGCGTACTTGACCGGCCCGGGGCTGGTTTCGCAGAACAGGGCGTTGTGTACGGGCGTCAGGCGGTCCTGCAGTTCCATCACCTTGGTCATGTCGCCTTCGCGCCAGGCGCGCTGCATGTCGGCGCACATTCGGGGTGCGATATTGGCCGTCACGGAAATGCAGCCGTGGCCGCCCGCCGCCATGAACGGGATCGCGGTGCCGTCCTCGCCGGACATCTGGCAGAAATCCTTCTTGATCGCGAGCCGCGTGTTGATCGGCCGCGCCAGGTCCTGGGTCGCGTCCTTGACGCCGACGATGTTGGGCAGTTCCGCCAGCCGCGCCATGGTGGCGACGGACATGTCGACGATGGAGCGGCCGGGAATGTTGTAGATGATGATCGGCAGGCCGCCTTCGTCATGGATGGTCTTATAGTGCAGGTACAAACCTTCCTGGGTCGGCTTGTTGTAATAGGGCGTGACGACCAGCGCCGCATCGGCCCCGGCGGCCTTGGCGTGCTTGGTCAACTCGACCGCTTCCTTGGTCGAGTTCGATCCCGCGCCGGCGATCACGGGCACGCGGCCGTCAGCGGCCTCGATGCACCATTCGGTGACCTTCATATGCTCTTCATGGCTGAGGGTCGGCGACTCGCCTGTCGTGCCGCAGGGCACCAGGCCGTCCGTACCTTCGGAGATCTGCCAATCAACGAAGTTCTTGAATGCCGATTCGTCCACCGCTCCATCCTTGAAGGGGGTAATCAGCGCAGGGAAAGAGCCCTTGAACATCGTTCACTCCTTAGTCTCGTGCGGGGCCTCGGGATTGAGCGGACCATAGCCCTGACCGGCTTCGTCGGCAAGCATGGACCGCCGCCAGCTGGACCGTGTTTTGTCACGATTGCATCGCTTGTTGCCAGCCCCCCGAAATCGTATCATCGCGGCCATGATGCGGCAGATTGCCACGCAATCCGTGATCAGGCCGCCAAAACGAGGAGGCCTAGCGCCATCGGGGGTATTCCGGTGGGTGTGTGCCTTTTGCGTCCTTGTCGGGCTGACCATCGGCGCCCAGGCGGGGACGAAGGCCGTCAGTGCGCCCGAACCCGTCAATTCCCGCGACCTCGCCATCATGACCAAGGCCTTCAAGGCCATGGACCTGGGTAAATGGTCCGAGGTCAAATCCCTGGAATCCACAACCAAGGACCCTCTCGCCCGCAAATTGATTCAATGGGGGCGGCTGTCGTCCTACAGCGGCCCGGCGGAATTCGACGAATTGTCGGCCTTCCTCTACAACAATCCGCAATGGCCCCGATCCTGGCGCATCAACGCCAAGGCCGAGGCACGCCTGTCGGCGACGGAAGCCGACGACGTGGTTCTGGCCTGGTTCACGGGGCGGCAACCGGTCACGGCGCTGGGTAAGGCACGCTTTGCGGTGGCCTTGCTCAATCGCGGCGACAAGAAGGACGAAGACCGGGCCACCGCCATGCTGCGCGATGCCTGGATCAACGGCGATTTCTCCAAGGCTGACGAAAAACACTTCATGGGCCGCCACGGCAAGCGTCTTCGCACGTCGGATCATATCGCCCGCCTTGACCGCCTGTTGTGGGAAGGCCGCTATTGGGCCGTGCGCCGGCATTTATGGCGCGTGCCCAAGGCCTATCAGAAGCTCGGCCTGGCGCGCATTTCCCTACGTCGCCAGATGGGCAATGTGGATGCCCTGGTCGCCAAGGTGCCGGATAACCTGCAACGTGACCCGGGCCTGATCTATGAGCGGCTGCGCTGGCGGCGCAAGAAAGGCAAGGAATCGGCCCTCGACCTCGTCCGCTACCTGCCGGGCGATCAGCCCCATCCGGAATTGTGGTGGGAGGAACGATCAACCCTGGTGCGCCGGGCTCTGCGCAAAGGGTTCGTCACGGACGCCTACCGCATCGCCCGCAACCACGGGCTCAGCGAAGGGGCCGATTATGCCGAGGCCGAATGGCTGGCCGGTTGGGTCGCCCTGCGCTTTTTGAACGAACCCAAGGTGGCGCTTCAGCATTTCCAACGTATGTACGCCCGGGTCAATTATCCCGTTTCCCTGTCGCGTGGCGCCTATTGGATTGCGCGCAGCTTTGACGACCTAAATCAGCCGCAGCGGGCCATCGAATGGTTTGCCCGTGCCGCTCACCACCCGACGACCTATTACGGGCAACTGTCTTTGGCCCGTGTCGACCCGGCGGCTGTCCTGCGCCTGCCGCCCGACCCGGAACCGGACGCGGATCTGGTCCGACAGTTTCAGTCCCATGAATTGACCCGCGCGTTCCGCGCCCTATCCGCCGCCGGGGCCGATCATGCGCTGCGTGCGGTGCTGGAAACCCTGCTGGACCGGGCCGACGAAAACCCGGGCTGGCGCGTGCTGACCGCCGACCTGGCGGCAGAGGCCGAACGCCGCGACCTTGCCGTGCGGGTCGCCAAACAATCGCTCCGCGACGGGCTGATGCTGGCCAGTCATGGTTATCCCGCGATCACCCTGCCCCGCCTTCCGACGAAGTGGAACCTGCCGCCGCTGGAAGCGGCCCTGGTGCTGGGCATGATCCGCCAGGAAAGCGCCTTTCGCGGCAATGCCGTCAGCCGTGCCAGCGCCCAGGGCCTGATGCAGCTGATGCCGGCCACGGCCAAGGTGGTGGCAAAGCGGCAGGGCCTGCCGTTCTCACGCGCCCGCCTGATCACCGACGCAAGCTACAACCTGACCCTGGGGCAGACCTATCTGGCCGGTCTGATCACCGAATTCGACGGCTCCTACGTGCTGTCGGTGGCCGGATACAACGCCGGGCCGCACCGGGTGCGCCGCTGGCTCAAGGAATATGGCGACCCCAGGCAGAAGGAGGTGGACGTCATCGACTGGGTCGAGATGATCCCCTTCGACGAAACCCGCGATTACGTCCAGCGGGTGATGGAGAATTTGCACGTCTATCGTTCGCGCCTGTCGGGCACGGAAGTCGCCTTCGCCCCATACGCCGATCTGGCGCGCTGAGCCGTTCACCCGGGAAATCCGATCAGTCATCCCATTCACCGGATAGTGACCCGCAATCTAGCCGCCTGTTGTTGACCGTCTTTCCGGCGCCGCCCATAACGGCAAGACCATTCAGGGATCATCAGGCATGGAAATGGGGAGGATTTGAGACATGGCGCACGACCAATTGACGGATATCGGGGCCTGTGTGTTCGACGCTTACGGCACCCTGTTCGACGTCGCCGCGGCAGCAGCCCATTGCAAGGACGACCTGGGCGACAACATGGCGCCGCTGGCCACCCTGTGGCGCGACAAGCAGCTGTCCTATTCCTGGCTGCGCTCGCTGATGGGTGAATACGTGGAATTCTGGCAAGTGACGCAAGACGGGCTCGATTACGCCCTGGCGGCTCTCGGCCTCGACGGCGATCCGGTCCTGCGTCAGAAACTGCTCGACCTCTACTTCAAGCTCGACGCCTATCCCGAGGTGAAGGGCGTGTTGACCGCTCTGAAGGCGGCCGGCCTGAAGACCGCGATCCTGTCCAACGGCTCACCCGACATGCTGGCGGCGGCCGTTGCCAACGCTGATATCGGTGCCGTTCTGGACGACGTACAGTCGGTTGCCGACGTGGGGATTTTCAAGCCCCATCCCAGCGTCTATCAAATGTCCGTCGACCGCCTGGGCGTCGAGGCCGGGCGCATCTGCTTCATGTCGTCCAATGCCTGGGACGCGGCGGCGGCGGCGAATTTCGGTTTCCGGGTCGTCTGGGTCAACCGGTTCAAGCAGCCGCCGGAACGCCTGCCGGGCAAGATCGTCACGCAGCTCGACAATCTGAGCGGCCTGCCCGGCCTGCTCGGCCTGTAACCACGCATGACGGACGCGGGCTTTACCGAACACCGGTTCACGGCCCGCGACGGGCTTGCGCTTTATTACCGCGACTATGCGTTCGCCGGGAATGGCCAGGCCCAACGCCCGGCCGTGCTGTGCCTGCCGGGATTGACCCGCAATTCCAAGGATTTCCATCAGCCGGCCCTGCGCCTGCAAGGCCTGGGCTGGCGCGTGATCTGCCCGGACATGCGCGGGCGCGGGCGCTCCCCCCATGATCCGGACCCGGCCAACTACCGGGTGGAAACCTATCTGGACGACATGCGCAACCTGCTGGCCGTGCTGGGCTTGCACCGGGTGGTGGTGATCGGCACCTCCATGGGCGGCATCATGGCGATGGCCATGGCGGCGGTCATGCCCACGGTGCTGGCGGGCGTGGTCTTAAACGACGTCGGCGCCGTGGTCCCGGCCGAACCCCTGAAACCGATTATCGACAGCATGCGGGGGCACGGCAGCTTCGCGACCTGGGATCAGGCCGTGTTCGCCCTGCGCCACGGGTTTCCGGACCTTCCCGCCGACACGGATACGGAATGGATGGACCTGGCACAGGCCACCTTCATCGAGGGACCCGACGGCCGCATCCACCGCGACTGGGACTTGGACATCGTCAAACCGCTGCTTGCCCTGCCGGCCGGCGACACGGACCTGTGGCCGTATTTTCGCGCCCTCAAACGGGTGCCGACGGGGGTTGTTCGGGGGGCGAAGTCGGATATTCTGAGCGCCGAAATTCTGACTGCGATGATCCACGATCGCCCCGGGCTGATTCATGCCACGGTGCCGAACGTGGGCCACCCGCCCAACCTTCGCGAACAACCATCCAAGGAAGTCATCGATGCCGTCCTCGCCCGCGTCTGAAGTGCTGACATTTGCCGATATTGAAAACGCCGCCCAGGTTCTGAAAGGCATCGCCGTCGTCACCCCGGTGCTGGAAAGCCCGCTGCTCAACGCGGCGTTGGGCTTTCGCCTGCGCATCAAGGCGGAGCCGCTGCAGATCACCGGATCGTTCAAGTTTCGGGGTGCCTACAACGCCATTTCCCGCATTCCCCAGGACAAGCGCGCGGCCGGCGTGGTCGCCTTTTCCTCGGGCAACCATGCCCAGGGTGTGGCGGCGGCGGCCTCCCTGCTGGGCCTGCCGTCGGTCATCCTGATGCCCAAGGACGCGCCCAAGACCAAGGTCGAATTAACCAAGGCCTGGGGCGCGGAGGTCGTGACCTTCGACCGCTTCACGGAAAGCCGCGAGGAATTGGGCGCCAAGCTGCGCGAAGAACGGGGCGCCACCTTGATCAAACCTTATGACGATCCCCTGATCATGGCCGGTCAGGGCACCCTGGCGGCCGAGGCCGTGCGGACCTGCGCCGCCGAGGGCTGGACGCCCGATATCTTCATCAGCCCCTGCGGCGGCGGCGGGCTGATCGCCGGCTGTTCGACGTCGGTGCGCGCCCTGTCGCCGGACACGGCCGTCTATTCGGCGGAACCGGCGGGCTTCGATGATACGGCGCGGTCCCTGGCCGCGAACAAGCGCCTTGCCAACGATCCGGCCGCGCGCTCCATCTGCGACGCGCTGCTGGCCCCGGAACCTGGAGAACTGACCTTCGCCGTCAATTCCGAACGTCTGACCGGCGGGCTCTGCGTCACCGACGATGAGGCGATGACCGCCATGGCGGTCGCCTTCAAGTATCTGAAATTAGTGGTGGAACCGGGGGGCGCCGTGGCCTTGGCCGCCGCGATCACCGGCAAGGTCGACTGCAAGGGGAAAAACGTGTTGGTCGTCTGTTCCGGCGGCAATGCGGACGCGGAAATTTACGCGGAAGCCCTCAAGCGGCCCCTGCCGTTCTAAAAACGAAAAAAGTGCGGTCGGGTCCCGGCGCCGTCTTCGATGCCTTATTCGGCGGCGGCGGGTGCAGTCTTGGGCGTGGACGCGGAGGCGATGGTCTGCCGGACGGCATCGACATCCTTCTTTTCGACCAGGCGCTTGCAGTGACCTTCCAGGAAGGCCCCGTTTTCGATCGCCAGATCTTCGTGAAGAATGTCGCCGATGACGCGCGCCGAGCGCGCCAGGGTCACGGACCGGGCCTTGATCTGGCCATTGATGGTGCCGTGGACTTGCACCCGATCTGCGACGATTTCGCCCTTGATGTTGGCGGTTTCGCCAACAAGCAGGCTTTTTGTGCGGATATCGCCGTCGATGGTGCCGTCGATTTGGATTTCACCTTCCGAGCTCAGATCCCCGATGATGCGAAGGTCGGCCGAAATAATAGACGGACCGGCCGATTTCACCGTGGGCTGTTGGCCGCTTTGGCTGCTCGTACCCTTACTTGTCTTTGAAAACATACTTTCCTGCCCTGATGAACTTGAGCGGGTTCAACGGCTTGTTGTTGAACACCACCTCGTAATGGAGGTGTGGCCCCGTGCTTCGGCCCGTACTACCCAGAAGTCCAATCTTCTCATGAAACTTCACTTCTTGGCCAACCTTAACGAGAACCTTGCTGAGATGCGCGAACCGGGTTTTCAGCCCCAGCCCGTGGTCGATCTCGATCAGGCGGCCGTAACGTCCCTTCCAGCCGGCATAGGTCACCTTGCCCGCGGCCGTCGAGTAAACCGGGGATTTCACCGGACCGCCCAGGTCGACGCCGTAATGGGCGGACCAGCGGTTGGTCATGGGATCCTTGCGCTTACCGTAGCTGGAAGTGATGTAATAGGACGTCAGAGGGGCTGCGAGCGGCACGCGGGCAATGGATTCCTGAAGGGATTCAAGGCGGTTCAAATTGCGGTCCAGATTGGCCAGTTCAAGCTTCAGGTCACCGGCCGGCAGACCGTCGGGTTCGACCGGAATGAACGGGCCGCCGACACCTGACTTGTCTTCTTCGCTGACGCCGAGCAGCCGGTCCGGCTCCAACCCGGTCAGTTCGATGACCTTTTCCAGGCCGGCGATCTGGTCACCGGCGCGTTCGTTCATGCGCTGGACGACTTCACCTTCCGTTTCCTGAAGTTCCTTCAGGCGCGAGGTCAGTTCCTCGACCCGGTTGCGCATGCGCGATGAATCGTTCTGCGCCTTGTTGCGCTCGGTCATGATCAGATGCAGGTCGCTTTCGACCGCGTTCAGATTGTCCTTCAGCGCGAAATTGCGGCCCGACAGAGACGTCATTTCGTTCTCAAGCGTGGCCAGTTGTTCCTTCAGGCGTTCGCGCGCACTGATCACCTGCTGACGCTCGGCGGCGGTGATTTCCAGCTTGCGGGACACGGAACTCAGGTTGCGCTGCAGGGCGGCGTTCTTTTCAACCAGCCCCAGCATGAGGGAATGGTTTTCCTCAAGATCCTTGGTGATCGAGGCGAACTTGCGCTGGTACTCGGCAACTTCGTTGAGTAACGAACGATAGGCCAGGCGCGCGCCGGCAATCTCATCGTCCTTGGCCTGCAGGACCTGGTCGTGCATCAGGAAGCTGACGGAGGTGAAGGTGCTCCACGACAGCGCCACGGCGACGACGCCGGACATCACGATCTGCAGGGGTTGGGAAACTTTGAAGTAGGACACCCGCCCTTCGGTGCGTACGACGAACTGGCGTTCCGGAAACAGCCGATCGATAAGCTCCCGCAAGTGCTTAACGGCATTCGTTTCGAAGGCTCCCCGTCTCATCATTCCCCCGTATTCCTTCCCTCGTGCGTGGTCATTCCGGTCCCAGTTCGGCGCCGCCCGGCACTTGGCTTTCACGTCTGAGCCGGGTAGACAGTCTTTATTGTTTTTGGGCCACCTTCAGGCCCCCATCGGCCCCGGAAGCGATATGCCTGTGTCGAAGGTATAGGGAAGGTCTAAGGCGTTCAAGTCTACATTTCCGCACGGCCGTGAACACATCGCAAAAGCGTTGAATTTCCGGCCTTTTCAAACGATTCAAGGCGGTTACGGCACCTCTTCGACGGGGTCCGAAAAGGAGCATTAGATTGACCGAAAACACCATGTCCAGGGCCGCGCCAAACCCCGACCGGGAGCGTCCCCCGGCCCTCAATCCCGCGATGATCATCGTCACATGGTTCGGCTGCGGCCTGTCGCCGAAAGCACCGGGAACCGTCGGTTCCCTGGGCGCCCTGCCCGTCGCCTGGGCGATCCTGTTCTATTCGGGCTGGACCTGGTTGGCCGTCGCGGCGGTTGCGGCGACGGTGATCGGCATTCTCGCCACGGCGGCGGTGCTCAAACGCTCCGCCGTCAAGGATCCGTCCTTCGTGGTGATCGATGAGGTCGCGGGGCAATGGATCGCCCTGCTGCCGGCGGGCCTGGACCCTGTCCTGTTCATCGCCGCCTTTCTTGCCTTCCGCCTGTTCGACATCTGGAAGCCGTGGCCCGTCAGTTGGGCCGATCGTGCGGTTCCGGGGGCGCTCGGCGTGATGTTAGATGACCTGATCGCCGGAGGCTTTGCGGCGGCCCTTGTCTACGGATTAGGATATGCGTTGGCCGGAGGAACCTAACACCATGACCGATGCCGTGATTGACGATCTGGCGCGCCAGGTGATCGAAACCTATGCGGCCCGGGGCCTGACCTTGGGCACCGCCGAAAGCTGCACCGGCGGCCTGATCGCCGGCGCCCTGACCGGCATCTCGGGATCATCGGCGGTGGTCGACCGCGGCTTCGTCACCTATTCCAACGACGCCAAGATGGACCTGCTGGACGTGGCCGGATCGACCTTGCGCGATCACGGCGCCGTCTCCGAGGAAACGGCCCGGGCGATGGCCTGGGGCGTGCTGACCCATACCCCCGTCGACTGCGCCGTCGCCGTCACCGGTATCGCCGGGCCGACCGGCGGCACCAAGGACAAGCCTGTCGGCCTCGTCCACTTCGGCGCCGCCCGCCACGGGCGGAAGATCGTTCATGAACGGCACGTGTTCGAGGGCGACCGGGCGGCGGTGCGGGCAGCGACCGTGAAACGGGCGTTGGAACTGCTGCTCAGCCTCGCTGACTGACCGCGCCGGACGGCGTGGGAGCCCCGCCGTAAAGATCATCCGCGCGGCTTTCAAAGGCATTGACCATCTTGGTCACGGCCTCGTTGAACACCACCGAGATCGCCGACTGCAGCAGTTTGGAGCGGAATTCGAAATCCACGTAGAAGTCGATGTCGCATTCCTGCCCGTTCTCGGTCGGTATGAAAATCCAGTGATTTTTCAGATATTTGAACGGGCCGTCCGAATAGGCGACGTCAACACGCTTGGCCTCCCAATCCAGCGCCACGCGGGACGTGAAGCGTTCGCGGAAAATCTTGAAGCCGATCACCATGTCGGCGACCAGAAGCGTGTCCGAGCGTTCGCGAATGCGGGTCGCCTGACACCAGGGCAGGAATTCCGGGTAGCGTCCGACGTCGGCAACCAGATCGAACATCTGATCGGCCCGGTAGGGCATCCGTCGGATTTCCGCATGGGTGGGCATGGCGTTAGCCCCGGCCTGCCTGACGCGCGGCCTGCAATTTAGCGAAGTCCTCGCCCGCGTGGTGGCTTGAGCGGGTCAGCGGCGAGGCGGAGACCAAAAGGAAGCCCTTGGCTTCGGCCAGGCGCCGGTATTCTGTGAACTCGTCCGGCGTGACGAAGCGGTCGACGGGGGCATGGCGCGTGGTCGGCGCCAGGTACTGACCGATGGTCAGGAAGTCGACCCGGGCGGAGCGCAGGTCATCCATGACCTGCAGCACCTCGGAGCGGGTTTCGCCGAGCCCGACCATGATACCGGACTTGGTGAACACGTTGGCGTCGATGTCCTTGGCCCGGTCCAGAATCTTCAGGGAATGGAAATAACGCGCCCCCGGGCGGATGGAGGGGTAGAGCCGCGGCACGGTTTCCAGATTGTGGTTGAACACGTCCGGCTTCGCCTGGATCACGGCTTCGAGCGCCCCTGGTTTGTCGCGGAAATCGGGGGTCAGGATTTCGATGGTCGTTTCCGGCGTGGTCTCACGCAGGCGTTCGATGCACTTCACGAACTGCCCCGCCCCGCCGTCGGCCAGGTCGTCGCGGTCGACGGAGGTGATGACCAGATGCTTCATGCCCATTTCGCCGGCGGCGATGGCCAGGTTGTCGGGCTCCAGCGGATCGACCTTCCCCGGCTTGCCCGTCGCCACGTTGCAGAACGCGCAGGCGCGGGTGCAGATGTCGCCCAGGATCATCACCGTGGCGTGCTTCTGGGCCCAGCATTCGCCGATGTTCGGGCAGGCCGCTTCCTCGCAGACCGTCGTCAGATTGCGTTCGCGCATCAGCTTGCGGGTTTCCGCATAAGCCGGTGACGTGGGCGCCTTGACCCTGATCCACGCAGGTTTTTTCTGGTGGGGGTTTTCCGGGTTCTTGGCTTTCTCCGGATGACGCAGCGGCCGAACGTTGTCTGTGTTTGCCATGGTTTAGAAGTGGATCACCCGCCCATAGGCGTCAAGGACGGATTCATGCATCATTTCCGACAGGGTCGGGTGCGGGAACACCGTATGCATGAGGTCTTCCTCGGTGGTTTCCAGGCCCATGGCGATGACGAAACCCTGAATCAGCTCGGTCACCTCGGCGCCGACCATGTGGGCACCCAGCAATTGCCCGGTCTTTTCGTCGAACACGGTCTTGACGAGGCCGTCGGGCTCGCCCAGTGCAATGGCCTTGCCGTTGCCGAGGAACGGGAAGCGGCCGACCTTGACCGTATAGCCCTGCTCTTTCGCCTTGGCTTCCGTCAGGCCGACGCTGGCGACCTGCGGATGGCAGTAGGTGCAGCCGGGAATGTGGTTCTTGTCCATGGGATGGACGCCGTCCAGGCCCTTGATCTTCTCGACGCAGATGACGCCTTCGTGCTCGGCCTTATGGGCCAGCATGGGCGGCCCGGCGACGTCGCCGATGGCATAGACGCCGTGCTCCGCCGTGCGGCCGTATTCATCAATGACGATGCAGCCCCGGTCGGTCTTGACCTTGGTGTTCTCCAGGCCGATGCCTTCGATGTTGCCCTGCACGCCAACGGCGGAAATCACCCGATCAACGGTAATTTCCTGGGTCTTGCCGTCCTTGCCCTCGACCGTGCAGGTCACGGTGTTGGCCCCCTTGGCCAGCTTCGTAACCTTGGCATCGGTCATGATCTTGAGGCCCGATTTTTCCATCTTCTTGCGCGCGACGGCGGAAATCTCCGCGTCCTCGACGGGCATGATCTGGGTCATGACCTCGACCACCGTCACGTCCGCGCCCAGGGTGTGATAGAAGCTGGCGAATTCGATGCCGATGGCGCCCGATCCGATGACCAAAAGCTTCTTCGGGAAGATGTCGGGCTTCAAAGCCTCGAAATAGGTCCAGACCAGCTTGCCGTCGGGCTCCAGCCCCGGCAAAGCGCGGGGCCGCGCCCCGGTCGCGACGATGATGTGTTTGCCGGTCAAATCGGGCAACGCCTTGCCGTCGGTGCCGGTGACCGCGACCTTGCCACCGCCCTTGAGCACGCCGGTGCCGTCAACGACCGTCACCTTGTTCTTCTTCAACAGATGCCCGACGCCGCCGTTCAGCTGCTTGGACACGCCGCGCGACCGCGCGATGACCTTGTCGATGTCGAAGGACACGTCCTTGGCGCTCAGGCCATAGGCGTCCGCGTGCTGCATGTAGTGATAGATCTCGGCGGAGCGCAGCAGTGCCTTGGTCGGGATGCAGCCCCAGTTGAGGCAGATGCCGCCCAGGTGCTGTTTTTCCACGACGCAGGTCTTGAAACCCAACTGTGCCGCGCGGATCGCGGCGACGTAGCCGCCCGGCCCGCCGCCAATGATCAGGATGTCGAACGAGGTGTCAGCCATGATGTCTACCCTCCCCGCCTACAGCAGCAACTGAATGGGATCTTCGAGGATCGCCTTCAGTTCCTTGGCGAAACCGGCCGCCGTGGCGCCGTCGATGCAGCGGTGATCGACCGCCAGCGTCAGGGACATGACCGTGGCGACGGAAAGCGCGCCGTTCTTCACGACCGGGCGCTGTTCGCCGGCCCCGACGCTGAGGATGCCGCCCTGGGGCGGGTTGATGATCGAATTGAACGACTTCACCCCGAACATGCCCAGGTTGGAGATGGTGAAGGTGCCGCCCTGGAATTCCTCGGGCGCCAGCTTGCCGTCCCGCGCCTTACCGGCCAGTTCCTTGGCCTTGGCGGAAATGGCGGCGAGACCCAGCGATCCCGCGTCCTTGATGATCGGCGTGATCAGCCCGCCTTCGATGGCGACGGCGACGGAGACGTCGGCGCGCTTGAACTTGAGGATCGCATCATCCGTGTAGGACACGTTGACGTCCGGGCAGCGGCGCAGGGCCACGGCCACGGCCTTGATGACGAAATCGTTGACGGAAATCTTGTAATCCGCCCCGTCGCGGCCGTTCAGGTCCTTGCGCGCGGCCAGCAGCTTGTCGATCTCGACATCGATCGAGATGTTGAAATGCGGAATGTCGCGGGCCGAGGCCGTCAGCCGCGTGGCGATGACCTTGCGCATGGACGAATTCGCCACGGCCTCAAATTCCGGCATGTTGGCGAATACCGGATCACCTTGGGCCGGCGTCGGTGCGGCGGCCGGGGCGCTGGCGCCCGTGGTGGCGGATGCCGCCGAAGGGGCGGCCTTGCCCGTGCCGGATGCCAGGGCCGCGTCCACGTCGCGCTTGACGACGCGGCCGCGCGGGCCGGTGCCGGAAATGGCGG
>CEQK01068996.1_pt1 | contig 22693 bp, 34 predicted proteins | sample 531051 | NCBI WGS metagenome assembly CEQK01 (sample SAMEA2621229, study PRJEB7988) | marine metagenome | biome: marine biome (ENVO:00000447); feature: deep chlorophyll maximum layer (ENVO:xxxxxxxx); material: "saline water (ENVO:00002010), including plankton (ENVO:xxxxxxxx)" | depth 150 m
TTGGCTTCATATCTCTCTCCGTCATCGTTTGCTATAGTTATTTTATGAGGGGCTATTTTATGAGCCTCCCTCAATATTGCCCACGCTATGAGACCATAATTCTGTCTGTTTGTTTTACAAAAGCCCACCTCGTTTTCCTCGTCCATGTTTTTAAATAAAACAAAAGTTTCACAGCGACCCTTTCCAGTTCCATTGAAAATAATTCTGTCGTCATATTTTTTTATGTACTTTGAATAGGTGTCTATTTTAATTTGATCAAGCCCGACCCTCATTTCTTTTGAGTAATAATCAAAAGCATTCCATAAGTGCTCCCACTCATAATCGCTAAAGTTTTCTTTCTTTTCCCAATAAATTGTGTATCCCATTTTCTTAATCCTTTCTATTTAAAATTTCTTTTATTTCCCCACCCCTATTAGCTGAAAAGTTGTATCTAATTTTCCAATATCTGTCTAGGGCTTGTTGCCCCCCAGTTGATAATCTGTCCCGATCAGATTCTAAGGCTTTCATTATTTTATTTATTTCATTAAGCGTTTCTATTGTTTCAGTCCATACGCCCTTAGCCCTTAGCTTTCCTTGACGTTTTATTTCTTCTAATTGTTTTCTATCCATTTTTTACCCCTTATATTTTTTTGTAAAAATCTAACCATTCTTTTAAATCTTTTTCTATTTCCATTATGTTGTTTTTCATACATACCTCCTCCTGTTTTGGTTATTGTCGCAATAGTCCGAAAACTCCTTTGTTTCCTCAAAATTATTAGTCATGGAGACATAGTTTGGGTCATCTGAAGACAACCCTTGCAGCATTTCTGTCTTTGTATTTAAAAAATGCTCTAACCTTTCAGCCATCTCATAATTATTAACACTCAATGTAATGGAAATCTTTTTCATATCTACCTCCTAGTAGTTATTTTTATTTGTCTAGTAGCTTAACTCTATGTTTTTATAAGTAAAGCGTTTATATAATAAAAGCCCCTTAAAACAAGGTTGTTTATATGTTGAAAGGTAGTTGATTATATAGGATCAGAGTGCTTCATTTCACGCTCAGGGGAAATTTCAAGGTTTCTATAAGCACCAACTCCTGAGTTCGCAACGTACATATTTCTTATAGACTGAATGACCTGTCCATGGAAGGCTTCTATAGGGTACTCTTTAATATATTCATGAGAGGGCAAGTAAACATAACACGAGCCATTTCTCAACTCATAGTAAACAATTCTAACCCCAGCTGTGTCATTAAAGTCCAGCCTTGGCTCGTCCATATAAAAAGCCCCTATCCCTTCAGTTGGGTTGATTCCTATTTCTATAATGACCCTGTCGTTAGCCATAAGGTCGGGGGCTAGGTTGTTCGTTTGTAGCTGCACGACTGAGATTTTTCTACCAGCGACTCTTTGCTGACTCCAGTAAATATAGTCAATAGGAGTTTGAGCTTCGGCTTGGTTTAAATAACTATAGTGAGAATACACAGGTAATGAGACAGGGAGGTTGCTTATAATTTCACTTGTAAAATCTCTCAATCTTTGCTCGATATTAAGAGGCCCTACCTGAGTAGGATATCGGTCTACAAGGTGACCTATTTGAACCATATAAGCTGAGGCTAGTTTTTGTAAATCGTCTAAGTTACAGTAATTGATCCCGTTCTCTATAGCTGAAAGCCACTGGTAGGTTTTACCAATTTTTTCTGCAGCCTCCCTTATGCTTATGTTTTTTGATTCTCGGGCTTTTTTTAATCTTGCCCCAACTAATTGTTTTAAAGTTAACTCATTGTATGAGTCTATTTTTTTTAAAGTCATAATTTCACGACCCCCATTGTTTTATTTTTTTCCACGTTTTTTACACAATTTTTTATTAATATATATATAACTTTTATTTTTTCCCACCTTTTTCCCCAAATTTTTTATATTTTTTATTGACAAAGTAATTTTAAGTTAATTATAAAAACCTAAAAGGACAATTTTTTATTAAAGGATTTAATTATGAATGAAAAAAAAATAAGGCCTATTGATCCCGAGGCTTCTTACAAGGTTGAGGAGACTAAAGCCTTTCTTAACTGTTCCACTAATCAGGTTTATAAATTATGCCGCAGCGGAAAACTAAAGCATTATAATCTCAACACAGACGGCAAGAACCAAATTTTTAGAATAAAAGGTAAAGATATATTAGAGTTCCAAGGAGCTAATCAAGAAGAGTATGTATTAGCTAACAAACTAAATACAACCATAAGAGAACTTGAAGCTAGTATTAATTCCTTAAAAAATTAAAAATATTAATTATAAATTGAAGTCAGTGAATATATATATATTTAAAAAATTTAATAAAAAATTTAATGGGGAAATTGTGGGCCCCCTAAATAAACCCCCCTTTAGGGGGGGTTTTTTAGGGGCTCTATTTACATATAAAAAGAAAGAGTTAAGAGTAGTAGGAAGTATAAGGTCGTGAGTCAAGAATTATATCTAAATTTATTAGACAAAATTGGTATTGAAAAAGAGTTTATTACCAAGGCTATTTATCTACCATTACAAAAATCAAATAAAAGGTGGCAGCAATTAGAGGAAAGAAGAAAGACTTGGATTGATGAAAGGCTCAGGGAGGTTTATCAACATGACTCTGACTATAGATCAAAGCTATATAAAAAAATATATAAGTCTTATGATGATGGCTACCCCTGTGAAGAGTGCCAAGGTACTAGACTCTTTTATGATCCTACTCAAGATGCAAGTGTCACAGTATCAAAAGAAACTTACAGAAAAAAATTAACCTATAAAGAGAGAATGATTAGTTATATACCCTGTGAGGGTTGTTACGAGGATATGGACAAACTGGTTGACCTTAAGATGATAGTTGAAGGAATTGTTAACGCTTCTAAACTTTGGGTCTACCCTAAGAACAAAGAAAAGTTTGGTAACTGCGGGTCATTATACGAGCTTTTATCTAATAAAAGCCACGATACTGAAGAGAATAAATTACTACATGAAACTTACTATGAGTTGGTCGGTGGCGAGGAACACTCTAAGTTAGAACAACTTAATTATTCAACAAAGCCTAAGAACAGTAAGGCTAGTAAAACTAAGCAAGATAGATTCTTACATTTATTTAATTATAAATATCAATCTGAAATTAATATAAATCATAAAACTCAAGATCAATTAGAATACTTTGACTTATATATAAATAATAAAATCGAGGCCCCGAAACAATTAAACTACAATAGCTCTACTGCCATAAAGGTACGTGAGTTCGGTTCATCAATTAAGGGTATAAGGAAAGGTAAAGAGGCGGCAGAGTTTACGAATAAATAAAAGAGAATATATAAGGGGCTAAAGCCCCTTTATATTCTAGTAGCGAGAAAGAAGAAAGTAATGAATGAAAAAATAAAAAAATACTCTCCACAGGTGGAGACTCAAGACAATAAAAAGAGGGCTTTTAAGGGTTTTTTTCTCCCTAAATTTTCACCCTCGGTTTTTCCTGAGAATAATTGTGTGGATTTTGAGTCTCCACCTGTGGAGAGCATGATGCCTAAATATAAAAGAATTATGTGGGAGACTTATGACGGAATATTAACGCAGCAAGAAATTGACACAACAATAGACGAGGCAATGAAAAGCCTTGAGGAGGATTCTATTGGATAGACCCGTAAACAACCCAATAAATCTAGAACTTTATTCAAAAGCTAAAGACAAAGTTTGGGACAATTACCACGAATATATTAAAAATGATGGATATTTGTCGCCTAAAAATTTTTATAACTTATTAGATGATTTTATTTTAATTTTATTAAATCATATTGTCATGGACACCTTAGACTCTATGGAAAATTACGTCTTTGGATCAATATGCGAAGAAAAAAACATAAATTTCCGTTATGAATGGCCTTTTAGCTTTGACTTGGATAGATACCTCGAGTTTAGGGCAAAGATGGGCCTTAGAACGCATGGTGTTAAGGAAGAAATCAAAAATAACAGGTGGGTTAATGGACAATAAAGAAATGATAGAAGCCATAAAAATAAACGAGAAAAAGATAGGTCGGCTCTTTTTTGAGGTCTTATCTCTTAAAAACCTTATTCATAAAAATAAATTAAAAACAGTTGATATGGCACTTATAGAGGACAAATTGGAAGAACTAGAAATAAAAATAAACGAAATAAAAATAAATGAAAGGCTTTGATGACTAATAAACTTTTTTTAGGCGACAGCCTTAAGATTATGGAAGACATAGAAGACGAGTCTGTTGATATGATAGCAACCGACCCACCTTATGGAATGTCCTACCAAGGTAATTATTCTAATAGTATTAATGTTTTCAGAAAAATAGAAAACGACGACAACTTAGACTGGCTTGAACCTTTTGTAAAAGAAAGTTATAGGATAGCAAAACCCAACACTGCTCACTATATGTTTTGCTCATGGCATAAAGTAGATGTTTTTAAACAAGTTTTACAAAAATATTTCACTGTTAAAAACCTTTTAGTATGGCTAAAAAAGGGACATAGTGCTGGAGACTTAGAGGGCGATTTTACTCCACAATTTGAACTAATATTCTTTTTTACAAAGGGTAGGAGGATTATGAGGGGAAGAAGAGACGGCAACCTTTTGCCTTTTAACAAAATATTAAAAGGAAGATCACACCCAACCGAAAAGCCAGTAGCTTTAATGCAGTATTTAATTTCAAAGTTTACTGAAAAGGGCGAGACTGTGTTTGACGGATTTATGGGAGTTGGATCAACAGGGGTCGCAGCCCAACAAATAGAAAGAGATTTTATAGGAGTAGAAATTGATGAGGAGTATTTTACAATAGCAAACCAAAGAATAAACAAGGCCAACCAACTGGCTCTTTCCCCTGAGTTTTTAGAGGAAAGGGCAACTGATAACGAAAGTATGAAGTGGTTTGAAGCCGAACAGAGGAGGATTGTATTATGACGGGATTAAATTATGAGCCAAGGTTTAAGTATGAAGACGAGTATGTTAAGTCTGTCCATAATGGAAGGAGGCACGAGCCTTTTGGTCTAGAGGCTAAAAAGGTTTTATTATCTCGTGAGGAAGTTAAAAGGTATTTATTTGTAAGATTACAGGCTAACTATAACCCGATAACAGAGAGAGATAAAATAAGAATAGCCAGTGGATTTAAGGACACTCCCGAAGAAAGACTTAAGTTTTTAGAGCTACATAATAATCACAACGCATATTTTAAAAAATATGGTTTTTATGTAGATACAAACAACAATATTATCCAAAAGGAACTGCCAATTTAATGTTTATATTTAAGCTACTTATGTTGCCTATGAAAATAATGACTATGTTGTTTTCTTTAGTTTCGTTTGCTGGGCTTATGTATTTGGCATATAGAATAATTTTTTAGAAAAAAGGAGAAACATGGTTTTACAAGACAATACACAAAGAGGCACAACCCTAGACCAATTAACTGCTGGTTACGACGTTGGAGGGGAGGCTCAAACAAGTATAAAACAAATAAACGAAGGGCTTTTAAATTTTAATGACGTTTTATATTTATCTAGTATAGGAAATTTGAGCGAACCCCAAAAAATTGCGGCAATGATTAGCTTTCTTAAAGAAATGAGACGGGCTGAGCAAATGGGTCAAAGGCTGGACAGAAGAAAGTGGGGCATATTAGCCGACATGAGAACAGAGGCAGCAAGAACCTCGTCGCTTATGCTGATTTTATCTAACTCTGAAAACGGGAACTTTGCCGCGAACTTTATATTTGCAATAACAAGGCGAGCAAAGGAAGCAGCTCGAAGTTTTGGTAATATGTTCAGACGAAGTCCAAACCCTAACGATCAAGGGGGGTTTGAACAATGAAATTAGTCAGGTTTAACAAAGATAAAACTATAGAAATAGCTAGGTCTCATTTTGAAAAAGGTATTATTTCAATAGACGACGATCAGGGCTATGAGGCTAGGGAGGATTCAATAGTTGAGTTTAAGCAAGACGGCTTTTTTGGATTATTACCCAACGAAAATATAACTATGGGCTTTGCAGCAAGAATGCTTGACCCAGCACCACTTAAAATAGACGCTGAAGGCAACTATTTCGGCAAGGACTTTGATTTTAAGTCTCTTGTTTTTCACGAAAATGAGTCTTTTAGAAATGCCGCAGCCCAAGCTGAAAAATCTAAAGCAAAGACAAAAGAAACAGCACTAAAGATTTTAAGCTATGGCATTATTTTTGAATTAATAATAATAGCATTTTTAGTCTTAGTAAAAGTTCTTCCTGATTATTTAAAAAACCTATAGGAGGTAAAAATGACTCAAGAATATAAAAGCACATTAGAGATGCTTGTAGAACCAAATAAGAATTTATTTAGACCAATTAATACAGATAAGATCCCAGACAATGTGAAAAAAGAATTTTTAAAAGAGATTAATAAAAATATTGAGAATCACAAGATAAGAAAAATGAAAAAACTTGAAAATAAAAAAATGAGATTAGAACTTAAGTGGATAGAAGAAAAGATAAAACAAACAAGAAAATTTACTGAAGAAAAAAAATATTGGTGCTAGGAGCATAAAAATGGATTTAAAAAAACACAATTATAATTTTATAAATATTTTAAAAAAACAAGAGTTAATAATATTAGGAGTTCCGACTATTATGTTTTTTAGTTTAGGAGTTCTGTCTATTGTTTACGGGGCTTTTACTTTAGGTATGATTTTAGCGTGTCTTTCCCTATTTGGCTTCTTTGCTTTTTATACTTATTTATGTAGCAGCCGAACCCGTAAAGTTTTAAGAATTATAATAGTCGACTCAGTCCCTAGGTTTCTTACTGAATATTGGCGAAAAGAGGACTGGCTAAAAATTCCAAGACCTTATTTTTGGCTTAATAAAAACAAACTTTTGCCCGTTATGATTACTATAAATGGTCAAACCCACCCCTTTGACCCATTTCAAGAGAAACCATTACCCAACATAACTGCTGGGGACTTAAAAAGAAGCCTTAATCAAGACAGTGTTGGGGCTATGTTTTGGGCTAAAGCCCGTCAGTGGGGGGAAACAATACAAGTAGGTATTTATGGATTAATAGCTGGTGGGGGTCTTTTGACAATAATAGTATTATCAAGTGCTCAGGGTGCAGCGTATGTTGAGCCGACTGGTATAGGCTTACCAATAGCCACCCCTATTCCGTGACACAAGTCCTAGACTATATATGGATTTTTTTAGCCTTTTATATAGGTTTTATGACGGGTATAGCTTTTGTAAATTGGTTTTTAGGTAATAGAAAATGACTACAGCGGATCCGCAAAACAAAACCAAAAAAAAATATAATAGAGATCAGTTCTTTTATAAGGACTGTTCTGTCACCGCTTTACTAGGAGTACGAGGGTCAGGTAAATCCACCTTAATGGTTAGGATGGCTATGGAGGAGTGGGCCTCTGCAATAAACAAAGGATTTAATGACTTTAAGATTTTACATAATGGCTTTATTGATAGCAGCCACGAATTTTGGGGCGACCATGATGGAAGGGTTAGAAGAACCTCTTTGTTAGAAGTTGTGAACCTTTTAGAGACAGGTGTCGACGCACTTGATAATTCTTTAATTTTATTCGACGAGGTGCAAAGTTTACTAGACGCTCGTTTCGGCATGGGTTACGGGGGGATAATGCTAAGCCAGTTCTTAATGCAAATAAGAAAGCGTGGAATTTCAGTACTTTACACCACTCAGTTTGAGCATAATATTGACAGAAGACTTAAAGAACAAACTGACATAGTAGGGTTTGTTTCCTCAGCTAAAAAAGAAAAGGGCAGAAACGTTGGGGTTCGTTTTGTACATCAAGGGCAATTTGCCCCTCCATCATTTACAAAAAAGAAATATTACAACGATATGTACAAAGCATGGCCAATATTTGACACCCACGCTTTGATAAATGCCGAAACCTTAACAAAAGACGAAATTACTCAAAAAAGTAAGGAAGAGCAAGAAGACATAGTTTATAAGCATTTATTAAAACAAACCAAAAAAACAGGCAACTATAAAATGCAGATTATGGAGATTAAAATGCTTCTAGCTAAAGATCTTAAGATTAACTGGGACTTGCAGCAATTAAAAAAGTTTTTAGAGAATGTTGCAACGCAAGACAAAAGAGAAAAAATGTACTGGACTTTTGAAATGTTTGAACTTGGGGACTTTTAATTTTTTTATTTTAGACTCGCCGTCCTAATTTTAGAAAAAATTAGGCCAACGGCATAATATTAAAAATTATAAAGTCAATTACGATATACTCGTGGTGAGTATCTACCTCCGAATGGACGCTCGCCTGAGCATCATGGGGGCTGCGAGTTCTAACCCTCTTGGCTATAAGCCTTTTAATTACGCAGCCCTTATGATTCAAGCAATGCCCCCCACCGATTAAATCGCTGGGGGGTTTATATATTAAAACAAAGTAAGGGGCCTTACAAAGCCTTGCTTTAACCCCCTTTATGCAATTTTAAGCAAGTTTGCACCTATTTTACACACTTTTTAACTTTTACTACACTCTTTTTTGCTGCATATCTAAACTCGTCGTAAGAGTTATTTGAAAACGAGTGAGAGCTTACTTTGTTTAGATTGACGTTAATGGCATTTTTTGTAGTTGGCTTCTTTTTTATAGCAGTCACAATTATGATGCCAACGATAGGGTCAGCAGTAAAAGACCTCCGAACGGACACACAAGAGGACAACAAACCTTGTGCGACAGGAGTGGGAGAGACCTCTTGTACTATTACTTTAGATAATAAGAGTGCATTTCAACCCTCAACGCCGAACTGGACAGTTCTCATGACAAGTCCGCTTTCTCAGGATGTTACCTCAAACTCAGTTTTATCAAATAACTTACAAACAGTAACAATATCTGGTCTAACTGCATCTACCCCTAATTACAGCTTCAAGGTCACTTATTACAAAGTTAACGCTTCTGTAGATCAAGCTAGTTATTTAGACGATGTCTTAAAACGCTACCCTTTCTTTATAGTCATGGGCGGCTTGTTAGTGGTCGTGCTAGGTGTTGGCAAGGGTTTTGCGTTGTACAACAATTAACCCTTTTACAATAGCTTGGGGAAACCCAAAGAAAAAAGGACTTTATCCATGACAGATAAAATTCAAAACATCATACTCGCAGTTGTAGTTTTGGTGGCCTTCCTTGCAGTAATGCCTACGATTATTACTAGCACTGGAACAGCTTACAATGCAGCTACAGCGGCGGGAGACTCAGCTACTGCATCTATAGTGAATTTGATCCCTCTAGTTGCTGCCGTAGGTGGTATAGCTATTGCTGGCTTCATTGCTTTCGTTGCAGCGAAGAAACTAAAGAACGGAGACTCATAATATGACCGATAAGATACAAAATATTATCCTAGCAGTTGTAGTTTTAGTGGCCTTTCTTGCAGTACTTCCTACGATTATTACAAGCACGGGTACAGCAGTAACTTCCGCTAACGGGGCCACAGGACAAGGAGCAACAGCTTCTATTTTGGGATTAATCCCTCTTGTAGCTTCAGTAGGTGGAATTGCCGTAGCTGGCTTCATAGCTTTCGTTGCAGCAAAGAGACTAAGAAATGGAAACGACGGCTAGATAAAAGCCAACACCATAATTCAATTTAATTATTAATTGAATAGGGCCACTCAATTCGGGTGGCCCAACTTAAAAAGAAAGGAGGCTTAAATGCCTAAAGGAAGAGAATACGAGTACGTAAATAAAAAAGAATTTAGTGACTTAAAAGACCATGTAGGAAACTTAGACGACCAAGTTCGAGGTGAGGCTATTGACGCAGCTATTGAAAGAGAGGCGTTAGGTGAGGAGTTAATAATGGTGGAAGACAGCTTGGAAAACCTTAAAAACAAAGTTATAAACTTTAACCAATATAGAGCAACCGAATTTGACGAGTATTTAAATGATCCCGAAACAGGCTCTCGAGCAATATTTAAAGACCATGAGAAAAGACTTAAAGGACTAGAAAAAAAATCAAGGAACTTTAAAAGATAATGCCAAAAAGAAATTATAAAAGAAAAGACCTTAACAAGTCTGAAAAAGAATTTTTAGAGGACGTTCCCAAAAATGTAACGTGGGGCGAGATATTAAGACCCTATAGTAACAAAACCATAAAAAAATTTTACAAAATGGACAAAGGCGGCTTTAAAAAATGAGTTGTCCTTTTTTATTTTTAGCTTCTATGAGTATGTTGCAACTTGCAAACAATGTACAAACTAATGCAACAACCACATCTATGCCCATGATGGTGTGGGTTATATACGGGCTTTCAGCCTCTTTTTTTATATGGGCATTATTAAGAGCAGTTAGGTTATTTCAATGAAAGAAAGGGTTAAAGAAGAAAAAAACGAGTGGTTAAGGTTTCAGTTAAGTGTTTTAACAGTTTTAGCCTTCACAGTCTCGGTAATTATTTTATTTTTTAAAAACACATTATGACTCACTATAAAAAAGATATAAGAGTGTGGACAGCAGCGATATGTCTGCTGTTGTTTGTATCTTTTGTCTCGGAGGGCTCATTTAACAAAATTCACGCCCAAACCCCGACACCAATTCCAACTCCTACTCCTATACCTCCAGCAAGTGCTCCACCATTTCAAATATTTGAAGCCTTGGCATATAGAAACATATTACAATCAGGAGACTTTTTCGTTCTAATAAGATACGAGCTACCTGTTTCAAATAACAACCAACCCAACACTTACTGGTGTCAGGACATATTTTTAGGATATCCAGCTGGTTGTGAGCTTACTCCTCCTGTTCCAGCTTATGGGGAGTCCTTAAAAAGTGGGTTTATGAGGCTAGAGTATGAAGTGCCAATAGGCTCTGTACAAGCCGATCAGCCTAAAATTCCAAGAATAGGTGGGGGATTAGCTGGAATATATAACCCAGCTCCAGCCTCTGAGTGGGGGTGGGACACATCTACCACTGCTCAAGTATGTCTTAAAAGTTCCTCTTATTATTTTCAAAACTCTCAAAGTGCGTGTATATCAGTGACGCTTAGGGAGGCTGCAGTGCCATCAAACGCAAACTATACAGGAGGGCAATTAGCACTGGGAAATGAACTCTCGGGGGACAGCGGTATATTATACAGGCTTGAAAGTCAGCTAAACCTTCCCGTTAACACTTTGGTGTCAGGAACAGGGCAAGTTACTCCTTTTGGTCAAAGATACGCAGAGGACAGCCTTAAGGGAATTATATACGTCGCTCAAAACGAAACAGACAGACCCGTTTTTCAACTAGGAACGGAGAGCGTTTATGGGGACTCAGGCTTTACTAGGAGAACAGGAGAGTCGGCTTTACAAACAAGGCTTGACGCAACAGCAACAGCCTCAGGGGCCACTCAGAATTTTAACATTGTTTCAGACGAGTATCTTGGGCTAGAAGGTACGCAATTAGCCTCTACTATTTTTGGAATATTAGCTATTTTACTAGGAGCTATTGCAATGGCAGTGACCAAGTCTATGCCATTTTCTGTTGGATCCGCAGCTTTAATTATGACTTCTAGCATATTTATACGAGGTGTGAGTATTGGGTTTTTATTCTCAGGACTCGCTTTAATGATTTTAATAGGATCATACTACTGGATAAGGAGGGCCCCCGAATAATGTCAGGTCGACTTGTTGCCAGCCTATTCATTCCGTACGCCCTAATAGCCCTACTTGGGACTATTTCGGACTTGGCTTTTACTGGTCAATATGTAGGCCCAGCTGAACAATTAGCTAACAATATTATGGACGCTGACGTCGGAACAGGGTCAGAGGCTAATGCTGGAGGTTTTGATATTGGGGCTGGTTACGCAGCAATAACAGGAGCTGGTGGGCTTGCCTTTGGCTGGATGAAATACGTCTTTAATATATTAAGCCTTAATTACACCTTTTGGAATTTAGACTCACCTTGGCCATATCAAACAGTTAGATGGCTTTTAATATTTATGGGAATGAGCTCAGTTGTTGTAATTACATACAGATCACTGGAATTATTTGCGAGATTCATTTCAGCACTTGGAAATGCAGTCGGAAAGTTTGGAGGATTAATTGGTCTTGGATCATAGCAAAACTTTTATAAAAAAATTCAGACTTAAGCGTCGTGAAATTCCTAAACCTATCAGCGGTTTATTTATAGGGTCAATGGTGGCCTTAATGGGTATTTTATATATAACTAGCGACAAAATAGACTGGTGTAAAATTAACGCAGTTTCGACCACAGATTTTTGTTACAGGTTCGACACGACTATTAGAAATACTGGCTCAACAAACCTTACATATCAACCTGTATTAATAAGCCCCGTTCCATTTAAAACTTGGATTGAAAACAATAAATATATAGATGAGTTTGGTTGGAGTTTATATCCCTATCAATCAAGCCTACAAAATGAACAACAATTATTTGCAACAGGTACTAACACAAACGCAGCCTCGTGGTGGCTAACAGTGGACGACCTTCCCGTTTCGGGGCAGACAGTTGGTAGATCAATTAGGACACTTATGGGGGCTAATGACATAACGAGAAACCAAGGTATTTATTTTAGCGGTTCTGATTACTTACAGGTTTTAAACTCAAGCTCGGCTAATGATTTCAACAAACCAGCCTTTGAAATATTTATAGAGTTAGAAAATATAAACTCATCGTTGCCCCAAGTTAACGGGACAATTTTAGAAAAATATGACGAGACGTTAAGCACGGGCTATAAAATAGAGCTTATTGATGACAGCCCTAATGGTGGGGGACAGCTTGTTAAGGGTTTTTCAGACACTGATAGTTGCTCAATAGAAATTACACCCACAAATTCTAACAAATATATATTATTTAAGGTAAAACCTAACGCTGAATTAAGCGTCACAGAAACCAACTCATTAAGGGTTCAAACAGGCAACCAATGTACTCAAGCTGGAGCGTTAGCCACAAGTAATGGTCAAAACTTAGTAATGGGGGCAACGCAAGACACAGCCTCAAGTTTGACTCATTCTAATTATTTAAAATTTTACACAGTTAGGTTTATAGACATAATGACAGGGACTTCTTCATTATCAAGAGTCGCCACCTATGGATTTAACCCAAAGGACTCAACGGCTGCTAGTTATGTGAACCCCAATTATTCGGGGACAGTTGCTGACATATCAGGCACAGGCACAGAGCATATTTTATATTATTATTTTGATAGAGATCAGAGTAACTTTTCGGTTAACATTTCTTCGGTAGAAATATCAACACAAGCATCAACAGGTATTTATGAAAGAGAAACTGCGGACATTATTGGCCGCTGGTATGGTGGAAATGACCCTTCCGTAATGGAGGCTGAAAGGTCTAATTTAATAGGTTTAGGGTTTTTAAAGCCACCAGCTGGTTTACAACTTCCTGACGCATTGTGGTACTCAATGTGGCTCTCTGTGATAGGAGTCTTTGCTGGAATAGGCTTGTTTTACGCATTTCAATCTGCAGCAGTTGCTATGGCAATGAGTGCAGCCCCAATAGTTGTCGGGTCATTTTCGGGAATAGTCCCTATTTGGTACGCTATGATTATTTTTCTTTTACTAATGTCCACATATTCAATAAACGCTTGGTACGAAAGGGGGTAGCTATTGGTTCAACATAAAACTTTTATTTATTACAGCATAAGCCTCATAGTAGGCTTTGCTGTTGGCACAACAACTTGTCCATATATAAACATTTTTAATTAGAAAGGAGGACTAAATTGAACGCCAAATTAAAAGAAACTTTATTGTTTTTTCAAGGAATGTCAGGAAAGATGGCACTGGCAGTTTCCTTAGCCGTTGCTGGGTTTGTAATGATAGCTGAGAACTCAGAATGTATACACGCTCAAGCAATATGCCAAGTAGGTAGCGACCCTACCTTCACACAGCCTATTAAGATCACTGGAACGGGGTCTAATACGGCGACATTATCTGCGGCAAACTTAACAGCCAGTCGCACCCTAACGTTTCCTGACGCTGACGGGGCCTTATTAGCGGGTACTCTAACAAACAATGCCCCGTTTATATCAGTGAGTGCTTTGGGGGCCTTAGACAGCTCGTCAACGCTTACTGCTTCAACGCCTTTAAAATCAACTGCTCTTGGGCAGATCACAGCGGCAGACTTAGTTCCTGAGAATGACCTAACAGTTGGGTCAGGAACTGCAAACCAAGTTTTGAGTGTAGACGGAACAGGGACGGCCCTTGTTTTTAGGAATGAAACCACTCCTTCTTATACTGCAAACGCCCCATATATAAAGGTAGATGCAGCTGGTGCGGCAGACTCTTCCTCAACCCTAACGGCTAACTCGCCTTGTTTGAAGGCAGACGCTAGTGGGCAGATTGAGGCTTGTCCCTCATTAACAAACTCTACACCGCTTAAGGCTTCGGCTACAGGTCAAATTGAGGCGAGTGATCTTGATATTACTACTGATATAAGTCCAGGTAGTGCATTACAAGAAATAAGAGTTAATTCTGGTGGTACTGCATTAGAATATTTTACTCCAAGTAGTGGTGGTGGTAGATGGTCATTAGTTGGACAAGGAACAGCCGTTAATGATAATTCTTATGGAACAGGTACTGCCATTGTATGTTGGTACGACAATACTCAAGGTACAGGAATAGGTGGAAGCGTAGATCAAACGAAGACATATAAATTAGTTCTAAAACCTACTAATGATCCATGGTACAGTCCAAGTTTACCTAGTTCTGTATATCCCGAAGCAAACTGGAAGGTGGACAACAGTTGTGTTTCAGGGGCCGTAAGTGCTTTTGGTGGTTCAAATAGTGCTGGAGGTCAAGGTTATGCTGGTGGAGGTTGGCATTCAAATAATGCAGGATATCAATATTATAGCCAAAAATTTCACTATCAACAGGGAACAGTTAACAATGGTGGTACTGGTGGAAGTCAATGTGGCTTTTCATCTTTTGAAATAATTTTTCATAATGGAGTACCAATAACTTCATCTAATACTAATAATGAAGGAATTAAATTTAATTATGAGAGTCATGCACAATGTTATCAAGGAAGCGTTCCCCATGCTTCACAATGGCAAACAGGCGGGGGGTTGGCAATTATGAATTCAGGAGATACTTCAGGAGAAAATTTTGATGATGTTACAGGAATGTATTTTGTACATTATGGAGATGGTACACAACTACCTGATTGGTATTTATACGAAAGTGATTATTAATAAAGGTTAAAAATGAAAACAAGGGTATATAACGAAAGCTACCCTCAAGAAGAGGGGCGAAGAAAAAGAAAACGATACATTCTATCGGGGGCAGCCATTGTGGGGGCCTCTGTGGGGCTGTATTTAAGGGCTAAACGAAAGAAAGGAGACTAATTTGGCAGAAGACGAGCTAATGGAAGAAGAAAGAAGGGTTGAGGCTGCACCAACAAAAAAGACAGGTTTTGCAGCCACTACTGACGATGATGACGAAGAGCTAAAAAGAAAAACAGTTGTTCTTGACGGAAAGGGAGGAAAGGAAGAAAAAAAAGAGCCTACATATAATCCTTTTGACCCAGTGGGCTCTATAAAAGCCGCAGCCAATGAAGAGCAAGGCTCAATATTTTCAGACCAAATTGAGGAAGATGAACAAGCTCCGTCTTTTGAGGGAGGCGAGCCTGACTTTGAAAGATCAGACGCAGCCTCTTATTTGCCTCCTGATAAAATACCTCAAAGGGTAATTGAAGAGGACATTGAAGAGCTCCAAGAAGATGTTGAGGGCTACAATGATCAGGCTGACTTTTTTGAAGTCCAAACAGAGAGCTATGAAGAAGATAAAGACCAATATCAAGAAAGGGCGGCTGAGTTTAAAAGAGTGGGGCAGACCCAAAGAGCTGAAATTGAAGGTGTTAAAAACAAATATGAAGAAGATCTTAAAAAATTTGACAATGATTTACAGGCTTATAATGAGTCAAACTTTGAAGCGGATCCCCAAGGGCTTCTTTTTGAAGGGCTAATGATTGAGTATGAAAGGCTTGTAAAAGAAGGGGAGTTGCTGCAAACATTAAACGAGCAATATAAAACCTTTTATAATGCAAATAAAAACTTTTTAGTAGACGAAAGAGGCGACCTCTTAAAAAACCAAGAAAGCCTTACCGAAAGAAAAGAAGAGTTAGACAGACAAAAGCTAAACCTAGACCAAGAAAGAAATAGGCTAGAATTTCAAGTTGAAAACATGGAGCCTACACAAATAATTATTGAAGGGCAAGGCGACGTTTTCAGACGGGACGATCCCGATAGAAGCGAGGCTTATGAGGATATATTTGGAGGAGGCTCGCCTGACTCTGAGCTTCTTGACGCTCAAACTCCAGCTGAGGTTATCTCAGGAGTCAGCCCAGACTTGCCAACCACAGAATATAATCAAGAAGAGTATGAGGATATATTCGGAGGCGGCTCACCCGACTCCGAACTTGCCGACAGCCCAACTTCATCTTTTAGCCCTAAATTAAGGGAAATTTTAGAAGCCCAAGAGTTTGAGGGAATAATGCTACCTAAAAAGGGCGACCCCGAACCTGAGCTTCCAGTTGTTGGGGCAACACCTGAGCAAAAGATACTGTGGGAAATGTGGTACGAAAAAAATGTCGAAGAGTTAACCCCCGAAGAAAGAATAAGTGCTCAAAGGAGGCTTTACTCTGAGTTAGCCCAAAGGGGAGCTCCTATTACGGGGCCTTTAGGCCCTGTTCCTCCACCCATGCCTTTGTCAGGAGAAGATATAGAAGAAGCAAGTAAATTTATAACAGACTATTATTATTATAAGGATCAAGGACAAAAACAAAGAGCCTTGATGGACGTTGAAGACCAGCGATATGGCAGCCCTGAGTTAGAAATGGGAGCTTATATTGAACCCGAGGTTTTAGAACTTGATAACAACAGGGTTTTATATATGCAGCCCGACCTAGAACTTGAGGAGGGAGCTTCAGTCCCAAACCTTAATTTATTTAGGCAACCAATGGTTACTAATGAAAAAGGCGAGTTGATACCAATTTTAGAAGCAAAAGACGAGTTAACAACAGAGTTAACTAAATATTTTTTACCTCCTTTTATGGGAGGAGGAGCTCCTACAGAAATTCAAGACAAATACCCGTTTTTTGACGTTTTAACAACCAACAGAGAGGCTTATGACAAATTTATAGAGATAATGCTAGATGACTCGGTTTCTGAAGGAGAAAAAATAAGAGTTGAAAATGTACAAGACGGAATTGTTGTAGATGTGTGGGAAGAGCCAAAGCCAAACTTTACAGAGGCTGAAAAACAAAAAATAGCTGCTTTATATTTCGGCTCTGAGGCACTAAGAGTTGTAGACGCAGCCTTAACTATAGGGTTTCCACTACAATTTTTACCCGTCCTTGGCAATGGAATACGAGCTGTTAGAAGAACGGCTAAACAAACAAGAGAATATAACCTTAAAAAGGGGCTTGGGCTAATACCCGAAGATGGGCCGTTGGCAGATTGGGCCAATATGCCCGAGGACTTTAATCTTCCTAAGTTAAGCGTGGTTTCTGAGGCAGAGGCCTTAATAGCACCAACAAGACCCAAAGGCCCCGTAAGTCCACCTAGCCCGACCTTTAAGTTTGAGGAGCTTACAATAAAAACTGATCCAATTACTGGTCGCCCAAAGGTCTCTGCACCTGACGGGACTCCTTTGGATCAAATAGAAGGTAATGTTGCAGTTTCAGTTCCCGAGGCCCCTCCAGCAACTTTTATGACACCTGATATAAACCCACAAACTGCTGATAATGCAGCTACTGATTTAGGGCAATTATTTGACGAGTATCAAAAAGGTACTCCATCAATACCAAGGCCACCAAGGCCAACTATAAGACCAGCTGGGGAAGAAGCTGAAGCAGAGGCAAGACAAAAAGTCTCTCCACCGACAGGCTTTCTTGAAACTGAAGAGCAAGAAGCAGAGCAGTTTTTACAGGAGGGCAGTGAAATGCAAGGAGAAACAGACCCGTTTGGAACGTGGGTCGACCCTGTTCCGCCAACACTTCCTGATTATTCTTTAACAGACCCAGCTGCACCAACAGCTCCTAAAAAGCCTAAAACACCAAAAACCCCCGAAATTTCTCCCGTTCCGACACCCGAAGAACCCTTTGCTCCTCAAGAGCCTATATTTGACACACCTGAGAGACCTGAGTTTGACCCTTCAAGACCACCAAGCCCCTCAGAAATTCCCTCTCAAAGTCCACTACAAACCCCAAGTCCAGCTGACACTCCCTTTGCGAATCCCCCAGCAGCACCTCAAACACCAAATATTCCTACACAAATTCCAAGCGAAGCTGGAAGTCCCGTAAACATAACTGCACCGACTGAAGTTCCACAAACCACGCCAACCCCAACAAAAACTCCAGCAGAGGCCCCAACTGCAACTCCTGAGCCACCACCTCCTAGCCCAAAGCCGACAGCAGTTGCTACCGATTTAGACACTCCTCCCTTTTTAGATGATCCACCACCACCTATAGACGATATTCCTAAACCTAAAAAGCCAACAAAAAAAGTGCCTCCTTTGGGTGGCTCTACAACGACATTATTAGACAGACCCAAAGACCCAAAAGAAACAGGGCAAAGGTGGCCCTCAATAATTCAGTGGAAGCAGCTAGATAATAGTTACGCAACACTTGACCTTGATACGGGGGTTAAAGAGATTACTGCCGAGCCAATAGGCACGGGAGTCAATGAAGGATATCTTGACGACTCATTAAAGATAATAGAAAAACAAAGAAACAGACCAAAGTTTGAAAAAACACAAATAGGAAACTTAGAGGTAATAGTTCGGGGGCCAAATATCGTGGACATAAATAGAAAACTTGGCAGCATAGACCAAAGTATACAAAGAAGGGTAAGGTTTAGAAAATAATGTTAGGTAACGACGGAGTAGCTATAGCCATTTCACTGGCAACTTGTTTATTTGTATTATTATTTAATATGCAAGGCTCAATATTTAGCTAAATTATAAAATTATGAAAAAAAACGCCTTCTGTGAGGGCCCTTGGTGTTTTTTTATATATATTTACCCCAGCTAGAAAAGTAAGGGGGCTCTTTTTTACGATTAGTTTTTAAATTTTGGAGGCTTGCCGCCACGTCCGTTTTTAGAGGTCATATATCTGTCAAGCAATTCGTTCTCAAAATAAAAGCTATCTTTTTTAGGGTCATATAAGTTAGGAACATCCTCTAAGTCCTTTATGTCAGAATATTCTACCGAGTCTAAGCCTTCTACTGTACCCTCACTAAAAAGACCTTTAGATTTAGTTATAACTCCCTTATAAACTGCAGCAGAGGTCATTGACAAGGGGTCTGTTGAGTCTGCAGTCCAGTTTATTATGTTACTTTCATATCTATTAGGTGCGTTTTCCAAGTCAGGTAAAGCCTCAATATAATAAAAAGCCATAGGTTCAAAAGGCTGTACGTCAGGAACTCCTTGCGTATATAAAGCCTCGGTGTCTGAGTAAAACCTTATCTTACCACCCCACCCTAGATCAAAGTCTTGATTTAAAGGAGGTTTTGTACCTCGGTTAGACCACTCTTCTTTTACGTGTTCAAAAACTCTTCGAGAATCAACTAAACCATCCTCTAGTAAAAAATTGTCTTTAATTTCTCTTAAATCTTGGGCGGCCATATTATCTCCTAAAAACTGTTTTATTTTTTAATCGCTTAAAATCGGGGCTGTTGCTAAAAGCCGACTCGTCATCATAGGCTCCTTCATCTTCCCACTTTTTAACCTTACGCCCTTTAATTTCCCAATATTCTCTAATATTTTCTCTATATGGGTCATCTTTAAAATACTCTCCATTTTGTAACATATAATCAACTGCCTGTTCCACGTCTTTTTTAGTTAGACCTAAGTCAACAATTCCACCCTTTTTATAATAGTGGTGGGCATAATTAATAAAATTTTGTTTAGTCCCGTGTCCATTCATTTTATAAACAACTTTATTTCCATTATTGTCTAAAGCCTCCCAGTTTTCTTGATCATATTTAGAAGGGTTAGAATCATGATCCCAAGGCAGCTCTGTAGGTTTTCCGTATTTATACCCCTTGGGTAGTTTTTTTCTTTTAGCCATATTAAGTACTCCTTTTGTTTCTAGTATAGTAGTCCATTTTATAAAAAAAGTGTAGAAATTTTTCCCCCACTCTTTTCCCCCACTCTGTATGCAAAATATGATAAAAATAATAAATTATAATTATTTTTTTTATTGTTTTTATATTTGTTTGCATTTTTTTTATACTCATTTTTGACATAACTAATATAGTCATAACCCGATTGATTTTATCTTTTCCCCCACTCTTTTCCCCCACTTAAGGGTTTTTATAGAGATTTTTTAGCTTTTTGTAGCTTTCTTTCATCTCTTCCTCGTCGGGCTGATAATATATAGCTGTCGACTGTAAATCTTTGTGACCCAGCATTTTTTGAAGCTCAAATTGATTAAGATATTTTGAGGCCTTGGTGGCAAAATTAACTCTTCCCGTATGAGCTCCTACCCCCATTGTTTGCTTTGATCCCATTAATTTGTCTCTCAGGGCTGCGGGAACTTCAATATCCTTTAAATGATACCTGACGTGACTTGCAATAATACGAGGCGTTAATATCTCGCTTGTACTCCACTTTTGTACCCTTTGCCCTTTTTCTAGGCTCATAGGACATTTAATGTTTTTTATTATTAGACTCTTTTTACTAATATCCTCAACCGAGTCGATATTATCTATTTTTTCTTTTAAATAATTTCTTAAATATTCGTTTAGTTCTTCGCTTATAAAAACCTTTCTTGGCTCTCCATAATTTTTTAACTCTCCAATATATGGCTGGAAATTATCGTCTGATTTTACAGCCTTTGAAACATATAGAGTTCCTTCTTCGGCATTCCAGTCGCCCCACGTTAAGGCACAAACCTCTTGTCCCCTTAACCCTGTCTCAAAGGTGGTTTTATAAAAAGGGTGTAATTTACAGTTTTTAATTGAGTCTAAAAAAATCTCATACTCTTCGTTTGTAAGTTTAGCCCTAGATTTTTTACTAACAGTGACTTTAACCTTTGGCAGCCGTTCCCCGTCATAATCTAAAAGGTTGTTTATTTTAGCAAACCTTAAAAAGTCTTTAAGCATTCCATAGGTGTTATTAATAGCCCGAGGATGCGACACCTTCGTTTCATCAACCCATTTTTGAACTAGGTCATAGCTAAAGTCTTTTATTTTTATATCGTCCCAAAAGGGGCGAAGCCTTTTATTAAGCATTACTTTCTTTTGTCCAAAGCTAGGCACGTTTTTTTTACTTTTGTACCACATATCAATTAAACGCTTAAATGAATCTAAGGGAGAGTTGATTTTTTCTGTCCTAACGTTTAACTCTTCCCTAATCCTTAACCCAGCTTTTATTAAGTTTTTGATACTACCTGTTTTGCCGTCCCATTTAAGGCTTTTTTCGGTGTTAACCGAAGCCTCCCCGTGGAATCCTCGCCGCACCGACCTTATTCTTAAATAATAATAATCAACCTTTTTATGCGTTTTTTTAAGAACCGAAAGCCCGTCTATACCTTCGGTAGCTTTTTTTAATTTTTTATAATCCATATAAACCTCCTTATTCTATTAATGAACTTATTGGTTTTATAACCAGTGGGCTTAATTCTTTAAGCCAAGCCTCGTATCTTTCAGTTAATACACGTATTCTCTTACCCTTTCCCAGTACGATAATGAAGGGATAGTTCTCGGGGTTTGCTATCATATCCTTATATAAAAGAGTGTGATCCACCCCAATTTCCTCTGCAACCTGTTTATAACCACCCTCCAAGACCCTAGAATTAACGTCGGGTTTTGTAGGATTTACGTGGCTAGAAACCATGCCCAGCAGCCCCCTGTTAACTATGTTTTCTTTTAGGAGAGTGTTTACAACGTCAGAATAAGTCTCGTCTTTGTTTTTTTTCAAGTTTTTTAATTTAGTTAAGACCTTATGAGCCTCGTCGCTTATTTTTATATTTTTAACCATTGTCTACATTCCTTTCTGAGAATTTTTTTAATTCCCTTGCTTGTTTTTTTACAATTTCACTTTCTCCTTTTTCTATAAACATAAAAAATAAACCTATGCTGCAATATAAAACAGCTAGTCCTGACACAATAAGTGGTAAAATGCTTAATAAAGTTATAATTTCTGAATCTTCCATTATTTTCTCAACCTTCCCTTGTTTTTTTCTTTAACCCACCTATCTATCCAAATAACCCACCACACGCCTATCACGAGTATATTTGCAGCCAAAATGAACCCGTGTAAATAAAACCCGTTAGCGGACCCGCTATTTTTAAGATAAAAAAACGAAGCCAAGAGGGGGAGGGCGTGAAAACAAAAAAGCATTGTCACAACCTTCCCTGTGGTAGTGTCAGGGCTGCCCATATTATTCGTATAAAAAAGAACCCCCCTCTTAATCAGGTTGAATGCCTTAATGATCCTCTTCATTATTGTCCTCGTCATCTTCCGACGTTTCACGTTCAGACAGCCATAATTCACAGCCATTATCTATACTGGTTCTAAAAGAATACGAGGTGGGCTCGTTTGCTGGACCGCTGTCAATGGTGTCAGTTGACCAAATTTCAACAGCGTCTCTTGTAAAAATCTTACTCTCCTCTTGATGACCAGTTAGCAACTTTGTTTTTATTTCAGTTACTAATATTGTTATTTCTTGTATGTTATCTATGTACTCGTTGTCTAAATTTATTTTAGAATTGTCGTCTTTTCCTAAAATGTCATAAACCTTTA
>CEQK01060910.1_pt1 | contig 22286 bp, 14 predicted proteins | sample 531051 | NCBI WGS metagenome assembly CEQK01 (sample SAMEA2621229, study PRJEB7988) | marine metagenome | biome: marine biome (ENVO:00000447); feature: deep chlorophyll maximum layer (ENVO:xxxxxxxx); material: "saline water (ENVO:00002010), including plankton (ENVO:xxxxxxxx)" | depth 150 m
CCGGTTCGCGCACGGTGACCGCCCATTTGGTCACCGGCTTGGCGATGGATTCGATGTCGACCGCCTGGAAATCTTCCTTGTACAGCTTGTCGCGGGGGGCCTGCCCGGTGATGCAGAGGATCGGGATGCTGTCCGCCTGGGCGGAATACAGGCCGGTGATCATGTCCGTGCCCGCCGGGCCCGAGGTGCCGATGCAGACCCCGATGTTGCCGGCCTTGGCGCGGGTATAGCCCTCGGCCATATGGCTTGCCCCTTCGACGTGGCGGGCCAGCACGTGGTCGATGGAACCACGCTTTTTCATCGCCGCGTAGAACGGATTGATGGCCGCCCCGGGGACGCCGAAAGCGGCGTGAACGCCCTCTTTCTCAAGAACCCGGACCGCTGCTTCCGCTGCCGTCATGCGTGCCATGGCCGTCACCTCCCTATCAAGAACCGACGTTAAGGGTGACAGTCAGGCGGACGCTCGGCAACCATTTTGGAAATTATTCCGTATTTTGATAATTGGTTATTTTTACATTATTAATCAATTAGTTAATTAATATGCATTTTTGGAAAAATACCGATCCTCAGGACCACGCAAACGACTGCCGCCGGCGCCGAGGCACCGCAGTGAAATCTCATTAATGGATAGGCCGTCGAACGCGGCGGATCAGGGCTCGCGGCTGCCGAGCTCGCTGGCGATGGCCTTGGCGGCGCGGGTCACGAGACCGGCCAGGCCGGCGATCTTCTCGTCGGAAATGCGCGCCGAGGGGCCGGAGACGGAGATCGCGGCGATCGGCTCATCGTGTTCGTTGAACACGGCGGCGGCGATGCAGCGCAGGCCGATGGCATGTTCCTCGTCATCGAGGGCATAGCCCTGGCGGCGGATCTGGCCGAGCGCGTCGCGGAAGCGCACGGGCGTGGCCAGGGTCTTGTCCGTGACCTTGGACAGGCCGTGGCGCTGCAGAATGCGGTTGACCTCTTCCTCGGACTGATTGGCGAGCAGCGCCTTGCCCACGCCGGAGCAATGCATGGGCACGCGGGTGCCGGGGGCGCGATAGGCGCGCATGGTCTCGCGGCTTTCGACCTGGGCCAGATAGATGACCTCGCCGTCGTCCTGAATCCCCAGTTTCACGGTTTCGCCCGTTTCCTCCATCAGCCGGCGCATGATCGGCCGCGCCATGACGACCAGATCCCGCGACCGGATGAAGGCGTTGCCGATCACGAAGGCCTCGACCCCCACGTGCCACAGGGCCGTCGCCTGATCGAAACGCACGATGCGGTCGTGCTGCATGGTGGTCAGCAGCCGGTGCGTGGTTGACGGCGGCAGGACGACGGTCAGCGCCACGTCGGTCAAGGTCATACCGTCGTCTGATCGGGCCAGGGCCTTGAGAATGGAAATGGCGCGGGCGAGGGACTGAACCTGCCCCCCGGTATCCTCGCGCGACCGTGTGCGGGTGCGGCCCCGGGTCCGCGGACGGGGCGTGGCGGTATCGGCCATGTTTTCTTCCCTGCGCTTTTTGGTTCGTGACATCCCGCAGCGCGTCACGCGCAACGGCACGCAATTTCACGATACGGAATGATTTTCAAAAAGGTCGCGTTCCGGGGCCGAAAAGTCAAGACCGAATGCAGACGAACTCCACCGGGATCGCGCGGCCCTGCGCCACATTGCGGGCTGAATTGCGCATGCGCTCCAACGCGTTTTCGCGCAGGATCACCAACGGGTTGAGGATCGGCGCCCCCTGCTCCTTGGCCCGCGTGCGGGCCGCCTGATTGTAGGCCATCGCCTGATCCGTGGAATCGTGGATCGCCTCGACCCGGAATCCCGCATCCTCCAAAATCGCCGCCGTTTCCTCGGGCGTCGTCAGGTGGCTGATCTCGGCCGTCATGGCCCAGGGCACCGGATAGATCACGTCGCCGCCGGGGCCTTGCGCGACCTCGCCGGCGACGAAGCGGGCACCTGGCTTCAGCACGCGCGCGGCCTCGGCGAAGAAGCGCGCCTTGTCGGGCACACTCATGGACACGTTCTGGGTATAGCCCGCATCGAAGGCGGCGGCGTCGAACGGCAGGTTGAGTGCGTCGCCGACCTGGAAGTCTGCCCTGTCGGACAGCCCGGTCATCGTCGCCAGTTCATCCGCGACGGCAATGAATTCCGGGGTCAGGTCGATGCCGCTGACCCGCGCGCCCGTCGTGGCGGCGAGGTAGCGCGCCGGCCCGCCCACGCCGCAACCGATATCGATGAGGTGCTGGCCCGGCTGAGGTTGCAGGCGGGCGATCATTTCGTCCGTCGCTTCGCGCCCGCGCCCGTGCAGATGGTCCATCGGCGCGAGATCCTGGGCGGTCAGCCCGTCCAGGGCGATCCCCGCCTCGGCCAGTTTTGCCAGGACCGCATCCATCAGGGTCCCGTGGGTGTAATGGGCGGCGACTTTGTCGATGGTCATGGGCGTTTTTCAGTCTCAGCTAATAAAAGCGCAACAAAAAACCGCGCCCCTGATTGCTCAGGTAAGCGCGGCTGAATAGGATTCCAAGAGCACCTTTGGGGCGCTCCCTTACCCACCTTATCCTTGGCGGGCTTTGAAACGCGGATTCTTTTTATTGATCACGAAAACGCGGCCCTTGCGGCGTACGACGCGGCAATTCTTATCGCGCGTCTTCGCGGACTTCAGGGAATTCAAAACTTTCATCGGTCTCAAGCTCCGTATGCGGGCCACTCGAAAGGGCGGAATTCGGGTCCGGTCAGGCCGGAAGCGGCGGAAACTACCCAAACCACCCAGCCCTGTCAACCGCAACCGGACCGCTTTCCCGCCGGGCGCGCTTTATCCCCCCGGATGAAGCCTGTATAGATGGGCGTTGTATACAATAATCCGCCGCCAACTCGCCGTTTCCCGGCCCTCCTCGCCCCGCCAGCAGCGGACAGCCGGCCCCCAGACCGAAAGCCCGCCCAATGACCGCAGCCCCGGATTCCCCCGTCCCCGCCAAGGGACGCACCGACGCCGTCAGGGGAATTCTGTGGATGGTTCTGGCCAGCTTGTGCTTCGCCGGGATGCACGCGGTCATCAAAAAAGTCGCGGCGACCGGCATTCATCCCTTCGAAACGGCTTTTTTCCGCCTGTTGTTCGGGATGCTGCCGATCATCCCATTCTTCATAAAGGACGGCTTGAAGCCGCTGAAGACCAAGCGCCTGGGCCTGCTGACCCTGCGCGGCGTGCTCAATTCGGCGGCCATGTTGTGTTATTTCTTCGCGCTGTCCATCGCCCCCCTGGCCCAGGTCACGGCGCTTGGGTTCTCAGCACCCATCTTCGCCTCGGTCCTGGCGGTTCTGTTCCTGGGCGAGGTCGTGCGCCTGCGCCGTTGGACGGCGATTTTCCTGGGATTCGCAGGAACGCTGGTGATTCTCCGCCCTGGGTTCATCCCACTTGATCTGGGGCCGATGCTGGTCGTCATCTCGTCATTAATCTGGGGTGGATGCATGATCATCATCAAACGCCTGAGTGCCACCGAATCCAGCGCCACCATCACCGTATACATGTCCCTGGTCATGATGCCGATCATCCTTGTGCCCGCATCCTTCGTGTGGTCCTGGCCGGGGCCAGAGCAATGGGCTTTGCTGATCGGCCTGGGAATCCTGGGCGGCGGCGCGCAGTTGTCCATGGCCCAGGCCCTGAAGATGGCCGACACCCACGTCGTCGGGCCGGTCGATTTCGTGCGCCTGATCTGGGTCACGGCGCTGGGCTATATTTTCTTCAACGAACTGCCCGACATGTTCGTGTGGATCGGCGGCGCCATGATCCTGGGATCGACCGCCTATATCGCCTACCGCGAACACCGGCTGGGCCGTCAGGGCGTCGTCCCCGGGCCGCCCGGAGTGCGCACCACCATCCCCCGTGAATCCGGAGACTGACGCCATGCCGATGCTGACCGACCAGCGCCCCCTGTTCGACATCCCGTCCGATGTCGCCTGGTTCAACTGCGCCTCGCGCACGCCGCTGCTGAAGGCCAGCGCGGTGGCGGGACAAGCCGGGATCGCCACCCGGGCGCAGCCCTGGACCATGGATTCCACGGCCCTTCACGATCAGGCGGAACATATCCGCGCCCTGGTCGCCGGGCTGATCGGCGCCCGTGCCGACGACATCGCGATCCAGCCTTCGGCCAGTTACGGCCTGGCCACGGCGGCCGCGAACCTTGCCGTGGCGCGCGGGCAGACCATCGTGGTACTGGAGGACCAGTTCCCGTCCAACGTCTTCGTGTGGATGCAAAAGGCCAAGGCCACGGGGGCCCGCGTGGTCACCGTGCCGCGCCCGGAGGACGCCGACTGGACGGCGGCCGTGCTCGACCATCTGGACGGCGACACGGCGATCGCAGCATTGCCGCCCTGCCATTGGATCGACGGCACCGTGATCGACCTGGAGGCCGTGGGCGCGCGGTGCCGCGATTTGGGCACGGCCCTGGTCGTCGATGCCACGCAATGGATCGGCGCAGCGCCCTTCGACATCGCCCGCGTGCGCCCCGACTTCCTGGTCGTGGCCGCCTATAAATGGTTGTTCTGCCCGCACGGCATGTCGTTCCTCTACGCTGCCGCCGCGCACCAGCAGGGGGCACCGCTGGAACATCACGACTACAACCACCCGGCGACGGGGGCCAGCATCGAAGGGGCGCTGGTGTACGATCCGGACATGTCCTTGGGTGCCCGCCGCTACGACGTGGGCCAGACCTACAACCCGGTCATGCTGCCCATGGCCGAAGCCGCTCTGGCCCAGGTCGCTGGCTGGACCCCCGAAGCGGTCCAATCCACCCTGACGCCGATCACGGACACCATCATCGCCGCCGCTCGGGACATGGGCTATTCAACCTCGCCCTTGGGCCGGGGCGTCGCCCATATCACGTCGCTGGGCAAGGACAGTCCGCCGCCGGGCGGCATGATCGCGGCGCTGGCGGACAGGGGCGTGCATGCCTCTCTGCGCGGCGGCCGGTTGCGTCTGGCCCCGCATGTCCATATCACGGAAGAAGACTTGGAGCGCCTGATCGCGGCGCTGCGGGACGTCTGGCCCTAGCCGCCGTTCGGGAATTCTCCCGCCAGCGCCTTGTTGACGCTGTCGATCAGGCGGTCCATTTCGATTGGCTTGGTTTCATAGGCCGCCGCACCGGCGGTGAAGGCTTCGTCGTGGTCCGCAGAGGTGTCGTGCGCGGAAAGCGCGATCACGGGAATATCCTTGATCACATCAATTTTTTTCAACTCCCGGATAACCTCGAAACCGGTCATCTTCGGCATGCTCATGTCGCACAGAATGAGATCGGGCGGCAGGGTACTGGCCGCGGCCAGCCCGGCTTCGCCATCGACGGCGATACGCACGTCGTGCCCCTCACCCGACAGAACGAGTTCAAGAAAGTTCTGAAAAAACTCGTCATCTTCGATGACAAGAATTGCGGCCATAGAATTCTCCTCTCCCCTGCCTCGCGGCTTCGGCTGCGTCGGGTGTTCCCAAGCGAACTTCAAGACTAGCCGCATTCATATCATCCGTCCATGACACCCACCCCAGTCGCCTCACCTGAGACCAAGCCCATTGATCTATCGAATATTCGGCAAAATTCTGCTTTTATCTCGGGGCTTGGAACCCGTCGTGTCATCGGGCAGAGGAAAAACACAAGGGACGGGACGCAACGTGCCCCAGCAACGCATCCGAACCATCAAGGCAGTACAGCGTAATGTGCTGCGCTATTCCCTGGCCGGGGCGGTGCTGATCGCAGCGCTGACGGCTGTGTTCATCATGGTGCCCATGCAAGGCCAATTGCGTGATGCTTCGGTCACACATCTTGGCCAGATCGCCAATTCCAAGGCCGACGCCATCATCCAGACCGTCAACCGCACGAAAAGCGTCGCTTCCCTGGTTTCCAGCCGGGTACGGGCTCAGTCCCTGATGCAGGACCTGGCCGCCGGCACCATCGATATCCACCGGTTCCAGGCCACGTTGGCACCGATCTTCACATCGGTCATGAATTCATCCGACGAGATCGTCGGAATTACCCGCGTCGATACGGCGGGAAAGATCGTTTATGCCGTCGGTCCCGACCTGCCGCCGTCGGCTTGGCCCTCAGGATGGGTGGATGACCTCGACCCCGTCACCAAGGGTCTGGTGCCACTGCTCGGCAGTCACTACCTGATCGTCAGTTCGCCGATCGTCGACCAGGACGGACGGCGTCTCGGCACCGACATCATCACCTTTTCCATGGACCAACTGCTGCGTCTGTTTTCCGGACATGCGGGGATCGGCCGGACGGGACGCGCCTTCCTGGTGTTCGGTCCCGACGATGCCCGCAATGTCCTGTCGATGACCGAGGCCGCGACACTGGTGATGGCGGACGCCGTGGCCCCGCCTGCAACGTTCAAGGAAATCCTGCGCACCAATCGCTCGAAACCGGGCTTCATCCATGATGCGCGCCATACCTACGCGCATATCGCCGCGGGAAAAGATTGGGTCCTGATCCTGCGTCAGGACGCCAACGAAATATTCGGCGAACTGAACAAAAATCTCATCTTTGCGGGGCTTGGTGTTCTCGGCCTCGTCATCATGGGCATGAGCGGCCTGTTCCTCCTGCTCCGTCCCTTGACCGGTCGCGTGGAACAGATGACCGGCGCCATGGAAACCCAGTTTCATTTGGCATTGAACAACATCCCCGACGGCCTTTGCATATTTGACGACAATCTTCGGATTGTCGCTTTCAACCGCGAGTTCCAGGATTTTTACGACTTCGATGAGGGTTTCCTGAAACCAGGTATCACGCGCAGTGAATCCTTCTGGCACCTGTACAACAAAGGCGCGCTTGGAAAGATCGACAACCCGGAAGAAACGATCAAAGCCCGCGAGGCGCAGTTGCGTCAGGGCCGTAATACCGTGGAACAACACCTGTCAGACGGCCGGATCATCGACGTGCGCTTCGGTGACTGGACCGATGGGTACATCGTCGCCGTGTACACGGACATTACCGAACGCAAACAGGCCGAAGAAACCCAGTCCAACCGCCGCGCCGAACTCCAGGCCGTGATCGATGCCGTTCCGGCCTTGATCAACGTGAAGGACACCCAGGGCCGTTACGTGATGTCCAATCGTTATCATCAGGAATACCTGGGCCTTAACGAGCAGGAGGTCCAAGGCAAAACATCGGAATTAGTGAGCGTCGAGCACGCGGCCGCAATGTCGAAGCTGGATCAAGAGGTGATCAAAACCGGAAACCCGGTCCCGTTCTTCGACTTCGAGTTGAAGATGAAGGACGACACCGTTCGACAGGCGATCTGCACCAAGGTTCCGCTCAAGGACGCCGATGGGCGTGTCGTCGGCGTCATCACCACGACGATCGACATTTCGGAACGCCGCCAAGCGGAAGCACGCTTGGCTGAAAGCGAAGCACGGTTCCGACAGATTCTCGATGAAAGCCCCATTGCCATCACCATCGTCGACCAGGATACGGGCGAACGGCTGTTCGGCAATCCACGATTGGCGGCGATGCTGGGCGCCGACAGCCTTGATGACGTTCTGCAGATCGACATTGATCGGTCCTTCGTCGATCCGACGAAACTTCAAGAAGCGCGTGATATCTTCGACCGGGAAGGCCGCCTCGACAATTTCGAGGTCGAACGTTTCCGTCTGGACCACAAGACCAAATGGTGGTCCCTGGTGACCTGGCGGCAGATCAATTTCGAAGGGCGCCGCGCGCGGATCGCCTGGACCCTGGACATTACCAAACGCAAGACGGCGGAGCAGCAGATCGAACTGCAATCGGCGATCCTGCGAATGACGTTGGACAGCATGCCGAGCGGGCTCTGCGTGTTCGACGAAAACATGCATTACGTCACCTTCAACCGTCAGTTTTCGGAAGTCTGGGGTCTGGACCCGGATCAAGTGCAGATCGGCACCAGCGCCTGGGAAACGGCGCACATCCTTGCCGAGCGTGGTGACTTCGGCGATGCGCACCGCAACCGATCCCTGGTCGAACGGATCAACGCCGTCCGCGAAGGCAACCTCAGCAGCGAAGTCCCCTTGGCCGACGGGCGTGTCGTCTACGCCCGTTACGGCGAGTGGTACAACGGTTATCTGGTCGGCGTGTTCGACGACATGACCGAGCAGAAGACCGCGCAGATGGTTCTCGAAGAAACACAGGCGCGCCTGACCGCGATCACCGAGAACGTGCCCATCATGCTGGCGCTCAAGGGGCTGGATGGCCGCTTTCTCAGCGCCAATTCGATCTTTGCCGAATGGCACGGCACGACCGTTGACGATCTGATCGGCAAGACCGCCTACGACCTCGTCCCCAGGGTCCGCGCGGACGAAATCGCCGAACTTGAACGCAAGGTGATCACAAGCGGCGAGATCGTCATCCTTGAAGCCGAGTCCTTGCTGCACAAGACACCAAATGGCCAGTCCACGATTTATCGCCTGACAAAATTCCCCGTGCGTGACCGCGAGGGCACCATCATGGGACTCGGCACGGCCATGACCGACATCACCGAGCAAAAGGAGGCGGAGCGCGAACTGGCCCACCAGAAGGCGATCCTGGAAACCACCCTGGAATCCATGGATCAGGGCATCACCATGTTCGACGAAAAGCTGGATGTCATCACCGCCAATTCCAAGTTCATGGAGCTTTTGCAATTCCCAAAGGACCGTTTCCCGCCGGGGACGAACCTGAGTAAATTCTTCCGCTACAACGCCGAGCGCGGTGAATACGGCCCGGGCGACGTCGAACAGCAGGTCGAGGAACGCATGGACCTGGCGCGCAAGTTCGAAGCCCATCATTTCGAACGCACCCGCCCGGACGGCATGGTCATCGACATCCGCGGCAACCCCCTACCCGATCGGCGCGGCTTCGTGACGACGTATTCCGATGTCACCCAACAAAAACACGCGGAACGGGCGCTGCTCGAGGCAAAACTGGTGGCAGAGGAAGCCAACGAGGCGAAAAGCGCGTTCCTTGCCAACATGAGCCATGAAATCCGCACGCCGCTCAACGCCATCGTCGGCCTGACCGGGCTGGCGCTGCAGACCAAGCTGACGGAACAGCAGGAGGATTACCTGACCAAGGTCGACATGTCGTCCCATGCGCTGCTCGGCCTGATCAACGACATCCTCGACTTCTCCAAAATCGAAGCCGGAAAACTGGAAATCGAAACCGTCCCCTTCAATCTGGACGACGTCATCCAGAATTTGTCCGCCATGACCTCGGCACGGGCCGGCGCGAAACCGCTTGAGATTCGCTTTCACATAGACCCCGACGTACCCAAGAACCTGAAGGGCGACCCGCTGCGGCTGGGACAGATTCTGATCAATCTGACGGCAAACGCCATCAAGTTCACCGAAAGCGGGAGCGTCGTCGTGACGGTCCTGCGGGAGCCGTCGCCGCTCACCGGCATTGCCGAGAAACAGATGCTCCGGTTCGAGGTCACGGATACGGGTATCGGCATGTCGCAGGATCAGATCGACAGGCTGTTCCAACCGTTCACCCAGGCCGACATATCGACCACCCGTCAGTTCGGCGGCACCGGCCTTGGGCTGGCGATCAGCCACAGTCTTGTCTCCATGATGGGGGGCAAGATCGGCGTCGAAAGCGTCAAAGGAAAAGGCAGCACGTTCTGGTTCACAGTCGAGGTCACGGCCCTGGCCGCCGCCCCAAGGGCGGAAACCAGATCGACGCACCATCCTTTACCGGTTGACTCAATCTCGCGCACGCTGGCGCAAATCGTCGGCATGCGCGTGCTGGTGGTCGAAGACAATGAAATCAATCAGCAGGTCGCACAGGAAATCCTCGGCCATGCCGGCGTGGTGGCGGAGATCGCGGGCAACGGGCAGGTCGCCGTCGAAATGGTGTCGGCAACGCCCTACGATGCGGTTCTCATGGACCTGCAAATGCCCGTCATGGATGGATACGAAGCGACGCGGATTATTCGCGCCGACGCCCGGCACAAGGATCTCCCGATCATCGCCATGACCGCCCATGCAATGAGTTCGGAACGGGACAAATGCCTCGCCACCGGCATGAACGATCACCTGACCAAGCCCATTGACCCGAACCGCCTGTACACGGTGCTGGCAGCCTGGAACGCCCGATCGGTGCCCGCCCCCAGGCCGGCAATGCCGCCTGAGGCAGAGGCCGACATCCCCGCCGTGGAACCGACGCCGCCGCCCGCGCCGCCGACCGATGCCTTGCCCGACATCATCCAGGGAATCAATCTAAGCGAAGCCCGCAACATGGTGCGGGGAAACGACGCCATCCTGCGGCGCCTGCTGGGCGCGTTCCACGAAAAATACATGGACATCGCGGACCAGATCGCCGCCCTGTTGGACGACGGCGACCTGGAAACGGCGGCGCGCACGGCCCATACTTTGAAAGGCGTCAGCGGCAACATCCGTGCCGAACGTGTGTATCAGGCGGCCAAGGCACTTGACGACCAGTTGCGCAGCGGACCGGGCACGCCGGAAGTCGCTGCCTGCCTGGCGGAATTGAGTAGCGCTCTTGACGAGGTTCGTGATTCTCTGGCCATGGCGCTGGGCAGCAGCACCGCTGCGGAGGGTAAATCATCACCGCAGGCAGGAGAACAACCCGGATGACATTCGGACCGACGGTACGACGGAAAGGACGGCGCGATGACGGGAATTGAGAGAAGCGATATTTTGTCCCGCGGCAGCCTGGACCGACAGCGCCAGAAGATACTCATCGTCGATGATGCGGAAACGAACCTGATGATTCTTTCCAACCTCCTGGCCGAGGAAGGCGAGATCATCAGCGCGACCGACGGCGTGCAGGCAATCGCCCTCGCGGAATCCGACCTTCCCGATCTGATCCTGCTGGATGTCAGTATGCCCGGTATGGATGGCTACGAAGTCTGCCGCCGCTTGAAATCGGATATCCGGACCCGCGACATCCCCATCGTCTTCGTCACCGGCCGGACCGAAGACAATGACCAGGAAAAGGGATTGTCGCTCGGCGCCATCGACTACATCCTCAAGCCCTATTCACCCCTGATCGTGCTGGCCCGCATCCGCAATCACCTTGCCCTGCAGAAGGCGCACCGGGACCTCAAGGCCGCCAACGCGGAACTGACCCGGCTTGCCACCACGGACTTTCTCACCGGCGTGTGGAACCGGCGGCGGTTCATGGAATTGGGCGAGGCCGAGGTCGCCCGCGTCAGACGCAGCGGCCGCAGTTTCGGCATGGCAATGATGGATGTCGATCACTTCAAGTCGGTGAACGACACCCATGGCCACGACGCCGGGGACAATGTGCTCCGGGCCCTGGCGGAAGCCTGCGTCGACCGGCTGCGGAACGTTGATATCGTCGGTCGCATGGGCGGTGAGGAATTCGCCCTGATCCTGCCGGAAACGGACCCGCAAGGCGCCATGCTGACGGTCGAGAGACTGCGGGAATATCTTAGCGAGCTTGCCATCCCCATCGATTCCGGAACCCTGACCGTGACGGTCAGTATCGGCGTAACCACGGTCAGGGACCCGAGCGACACCATCGAGGGGGCCCTGAAACGGGCCGACGAAGCGCTTTACAAAGCCAAGGGCAGCGGGCGCAATAGAACCGTCGCCTACGAAAACATGTGACGCCGGACTGGCCGGGCCTAGGACGCGTCAAGCCCGTAGGGTCGCAGCAGGCTGCGGGAAATCACCATGTTCTGAATTTCCGTCGTGCCGTCCAGGAATTCGCACATCTTCGCCGCTGCGAAGTGGCGGCCGAAGGGCTCTTCGGCGCGTAGCCCGGCCGCCCCCATGGCCTGCATGCAGGCGGAAATGCCCCGTACGGCGGCCCGGGTCGCGAATTTCTTGGCATGCGCACATTCCGCGATGCCGGCCTCACCGGCGTCCAACGTGCGGGCCGCGTGCTCGGTCAGGCGGCGACAGGCTTCCAGGTCCGTGGCCACATCGGCCAGTTCCCATTGCAAACCCTGATTGGCCAGGATCGGCCGCCCGAAGGCCATGCGCTGCGCCCCATAGGCTAAGGCCCGGTCCAGGCATTCGGCCAACATCCCGCAACACAGCGCGGCGACGAACATCCGCGCCATGTTGATGCCGGCCATGGCCGCCTTGAATCCCTCGCCGGGCGCGATCAGCAGGTTGGTGTCCGGAACCCGGCAGTTTTCGAAGGTCAGACCACAGAGCCCCGCCGCATGCCCGCCGAGAAGATCATAGGGGGCGGCGCGGGACAGCCCGGGAAAGTCGCCCTCGACCAGGACGTTGGCGATGCCGCGCCACCCTGCTTGCGTGTCGGTCTGGACATAGACGCTCATGACGTCCGTGTTGACGCCGTTGGTCACCCAGGCCTTCTCGCCGGTCACCACCCAGCCGCCCGTTTCTTTGGCGGCGGCGCAGGTGATCGCGGTCGCGTCGCTGCCGACCGCCGGTTCGGTCAAGCAGAACGCGCCGATGCGCCGTCCGTCGATCATGCCGGGCAGCAGGCGGTGGCGCTGTTCGTCGGTGCCGCGCCGGGCCACGGCGTTGGCCGCATTGGCATGAACCTTGAGCGCGAAGGCAAAGCCGAAGTCGGCCGCCGCCAGAACCTCAGCCATGCGCGCGGCGCAGAGCATCCCGACGCCGCCGCCGCCAACCTCGCGCGGCAGAATTGCCGAGGTCAGTCCGGCGGCCGCCGCTCGCTCGAACATCTCGGCGGGTAATGCCCGTGCCTTTTCCCACCCGGCCGCATGGGGCCGCACCTCGCGGGCCGCGAACTCGGCCGCAGCGGCAACAAGGTCATCCTCGGTTTTCGAAAGATTATTGCTCATGATTCCTCCCTCGGCGATCTTTAGCGCGGTCTCGCGCAGGGCGCCTTTGTTCAAACCTTACCCGGTTGGCGCCGCCGTTGGGATGGCGAATCGCACGACCCCGGCCACGGGACCGGGAGGTCGGCGGCAGGACAGGCCGGTCATCTACGGTGCGAATATTGCCGATTGAGGACCCACATGATTTCCGGAAGCTTTTCAAAAGCTTACATGAATCGAAAAAACAGTCGCGGCGCCTGAAACAGGCTTCGGCCCGCCCGATAAGATGTTCCAATTGTCCCCCGAGTGTGCAAGTTTATGCCGAAATATGGCGAAGGCACTCGGGGAAAGACGTTGCACAGCCTTCTCAAGGCGGGGTTCACATTTGCGGTGATCTTCGGCGTGTCGGCATGGAGTGCCGGCGCGCGGGCCCAGTCTTTGCCTGACGCTCTGCTCGACCTGATCGAGAACCACGACCGGATCAACGCCGCCAAGAATTCGCTGAACGCCGCGACCAGCCGCATCCGCGAAACCCGCGGCGCCTGGTTCCCCGAACTGGAAATCGATATCAACAACGGCTTTCAGAAGCGCGCCAATCCCGGCACCCAGGACACCACCAAAAAATTCAACGAGACGTCGCTCAGCGTCACTCAGTTGCTGTGGGATTTCGGCAAGACCGACACGGACATCGATATTTCCCGCAAGAACCGGGAATCGGCGGCGATCAACCTGAACCAGGTACGCCAGGACCTGGTTCTCGAGGGCATTGTCGCCTACATCCAGGTCTACAGCGCGAACCGGCGCCTTACCCTGTCGCGGCAATCTGAAGACAACATCAAGAAACAGACGGAACTTGAAGACGCCCGGGTCGCCGGCGGCGCCGGATTTTCGACCGACGTTCTGCAGGCCAAGACCGAGCTGGCCGAAGCCCAGTCCCGCCGCGTGGTCGCCGAGGGCACCCTGCGCAACGCCCTGTCGCGCTATCACGCGCTGTACCGCGACATGCCAAAGGGGGTCAATGAATTCAGGCTTCCGCCCGTGCCCGAAGTCCTGATGCCCAGGACCCTTGAGGAAGCCATCGAAATCGGGCTCAAGGAAAACTTCCAGCTACGCAACGCGCGGCTTGCCTCCGACATCGCCAAGGATAGCGTGACGCGGACCCGTCAGGATCTGTTCTTTCCCGAACTGAACGCGGTCGTCGAAACCAGCCACGAGCGGAACCTGGACGGCACCATCGGCCAGCGCAATGCCCAGGCCGCCAAGGTCGAACTCAACTTTCCCTTCAACCTGGGCTTTACCGCGCTTGATTCCGTCAGCGCCTCCAGCAGCGATTATAAAGCCTCGATCGATCGCGCCGCGGACACCCAGCGCACGATCGAAGAGACCATCCGCCTCGCCTGGGCGGATCTGGAGACCGCGCGGCAAAACCACGAGGTCCGCACCGCGCAGGTCGAAATCGCCGCCAAGTTTCTTGAACTGGCCCGCGAAGAGCGTGAAGCGGGCCGCCGTTCGCTGCTTGATGTGCTGTCCGGGGAAACCCGCCTGATCAACGCACAGAGCGATTCCGTCCTGACGGAGGTCTCAATCGTGCAGGCGGCCTTTCGTCTGCTGAACGCGATGGGCCGCCTGGAAGTGTCGGCGGTCGAGGCGAAGTAGCCTCCCGTTTATCATTGTTTTCCCAACCAAATCGGATTCAGGGCGATTTATCCGCCATGTGGTCAACGGTCACATTTTTTCCGTCGATTTTACGATAATTTTATACATACTATATCGTATCGGCGTGGGCGGATCGTTCACGTTGGTGTAATGTTGAATGCCTACAGTCCTGAGACCCGGCGAACGAGACACCAAGATCGCGCACCGACGGGTCATACAGTCAGTGCTCAATCTGAGGGAATTAGGAGGGTTTGCTTCGGCGGCGACCAATAGGTGCTGCCGTGCGCACAGAAGAGCGAGCACTTAAGGGGTGGCCACAAACCAATTTATTCCCGGCACGGACGACAAAGGCGCAGAACCGCAAGATTGGAGCAGCGCCAATTCGTTCGTCCTTGATGCGGCAGGCGCCGAACAGGTCCATGTGCCTGACGGCGGCTGGATTCTCCAGGCGCAGTTCGTGCGCCAGGGGCCTGATCTGCTGCTGGTCGGTCAGGACGGCTCCAAGGTTCTCATCAAAAGCTTCTTCAAGTTCGCCGATCCCCCCGATCTGGTGACCCCGGATGGGGCCGTCATCAACGGTCCCCTTGCGGTCAAACTGGCCGGTCCCGCCGCCCCCGGCGTCGAGGCCCAGGCGGGTCCCGCCGGTGCGGCTGAGCCGATCGGCAAGATCGTCACCGTCTCTGGCAAGGTCGAGGCGACCCACGCGGACGGCACCAAGGCCATTCTCAAGGTCGGCGACCCGGTCTATCAGGGCGACGTCATCGAAACCGGGCCGCTGGGCGCCGTCGGCATGGAATTCGCCGACGAATCAACCTTCTCCCTCGCCGACAACGGCCGCATGGTCCTGGACGAAATGGTCTACGACCCGCAGGCCCAGGCCGGCACCTTCGGCGCGTCGATCGTGCAGGGGGCGTTTTCCTTCATCTCGGGCCAGATCGCCAAGACCGGCCCGGACAACATGCTCATCAACACGCCGACGGCGACCATCGGGATTCGCGGCACGGCCCTGGCCGGCAAGGCCGCGCCCGAGGGCGAGCAGAGCAACTTCACGATCCTGCCCGAAGGCCAGTTCGTCGGCGAAGTGGTGATCTCCAACAACGCCGGGACGGTCGTCCTCAACCAGGTCGGTGCCACAGTCTCCATCGCCTCCATCAATTTGGCCCCGCCGCCGCCGATCATCATCACGGCGCAGCAAATTCAGCAGCAATACGGCGGTGTTCTCCGCTATTTGCCGCCGTCACCGTCAGGTGGCGACGACAGTCTGGTGCCGGGTCAGCAGGGTGCCGACACGCCGCCCGCGAACCAGGACGCGATGGAGTCTTTGGCCAACAAACTGGCGCAGCTTGATCAGGCGATCGCCGAAGGGCTCGCCCAGCAGCAAATCGATGCCATCCGGCTCAACGCGTTCAAAGACATCATTGATACCGGGCTGGCACCGCCGCCCAAGACGATCCAGGACCTGCCGCCGGAAGTTCTCCAAATCCTGCAGCAGCAGGCTGGTTTGTCGTTCAATACGGCAAATTTTTGGGGCCTATATATTTAACTAGCCATCATTCCCGAGCAATTCTTGCGTCTAGGTCACATTGACTCTATATGGGGATAGGGAGAAGTATGATGCCAAACCATGATTCTCGCGCCATCGCCAACGAATTTATAAAGCTTTCAGGCAGCCAGCCCATCAACCAGATGTGGCTGCAAAAACTTGTCTACATGGCGCATGGCTGGAATTTAGCAGTTAATAGCACCCCCCTCGTTGGCGACCGGGCTGAAGCATGGGATGGCGGACCTGTGTTTCGAAGAATCTGGAATCACTACCGTGATTTTGGGCGCAGCGGGAAAAGTGGCCTTTTGGAAAGGCGAGAAGGTCAGCCTCTTGAAGCCGCCCTATCTGACGAGGAGAGGGCTGTAATTGATCATGTCTGGAAACGGTATGGTAGCTATACTGGCAACCAACTTTCCAATATGACGCACCAAGAGGGCACACCCTGGAGTAACGCTTACTTCGGTCGTGGCAGGAATGCGGCATTGCTGAACGATGATATTCAGCAACATTTTACTGAGTTGGCACTTGCAGGCCGAGCCTCCCAATAACTCACCGATCACGGTCGATGATATTGACAGCGCGCCCGATGATACGGATGCGGTGCAGGGAGATACTCTGGTCAGTGATGATGATCTTCGGGGTGCTTTGGCGCGCGTCGGCGAAGAAAAGGACGCGCTTCAAGCGGAACTGGATCAAACCAAAAAACGCGTTCGGACCATTGAGATATTAGATGAATTAATCGAGCCCTATGCAAAAAGGGCTTTTATCTTTATGTGCGTCTATTGCGGTGTGGTCGCGCTGTTGCTTGTCTTGCACGGATTTACAGGATGCCCCTTTGAACTACCGGAGAGTGCACTCAAGTTTCTCGTCGGAAGCACTGCTACCACGGTTATCGGTCTAGTCGGCATGGTCTTGACGGGGATATTCGTTGGGGCGCGACGGAATCACGACTAGCCCAATCAATCGTCGGACCTAGCCTTCAATCAGAAGGTCGTCGTATTCGCCAGCCGCGAGAGCCTCTTCATCGTATTCGATTCCAAGACTTTCGATCTTTTTGCGTTTTTTGTAGAGCGTCATTTCCGCGCGAGCATGACGCTCGGCCTCGTCCCGCAAGTAATCTTTCCAACCTTCGAAAACTGGGTAGTCATTGAGTTGTAGTAAGCGGTCCAACTGCTCATGCAGCGATTTCATTGTCATTTTACGGCCAGCTAAGGCCGTAGACTCTGCATAAAGAAGGAATTGCTCGGAGAGAAGGTGCAGCCGATACAACTCATCTGACCGAAGATAATTTTTTCCTGTTGTCGCCTCCTTCAGGGTTGGTTCATCGCCTTTGAAGTGAACGACACCCATGTGATCTTCCCTGTGGTCGGCGCGATCCATGATCAATTTCGAGCCGGTCTGGCCCGTTACTGCGTGGTGAAACTTATCTTGCAGCAGGGCAAAGAAGGTTTTTACCGTTTTGGCTGATGGATCATAGTCCGACGAACTTATTTTGAAGCATTCTCGAACCTTGGCGTAGACCTGCTTTTCTTCAGCGCGAAGGGCTCGAAGTTTTGACGCGAGTTCGTTGAGTTTTTCTGGGGACTCGCGGAGCACCTTTTCATTGATGACGTAGCCCTGCTCAATGAAGGCGGTGATTGTCCGCGTGGCCCATTGGCGAAATTTGGTTGCTGCCTTGGAATTAACCCGGTATCCAACGGAAATTACGGCATCAATACTGTAGATGGCGACTGGCTTTGAAGATTGAGCAATGTGAAGTTTTTGCACATTGCCTTCTTCATCTAATTCGCCCTCTGAGAAGATGTTGCTCAGGTGTTTAGTGACATTTGATCTGTCCGTTGCGAATAATTCCGCAATCTGCGCCTGTGTCGCCCAAATGCTCTCCGTGTCTGGGTCAAGGCGAAACCCAATCGGCTCCACATCATCAGAAGCTGAATAATCAACTACCTCAAATTCCGAACTTGGTCGGGGATCTTTGGTCGCTTCGCTCGAAGCCGGAGATTGAGGGGGGCGAACGAGATTTTCTACAACGGCCTCAAAGGGCGCATTGATCGGTTCAATGTTCTTTGGCGTCTCAGCCATTAATCAGATCCTTGTAAGTCAAGCGATGACCGACCATTCGGGCGGCAGTCATACCGATGAAGTCAATGGTATCAACTTTGGAGGTGTTGTGGCGGAACGAAAATTCGTTCACGTAGCGATGCAGGTGCTTCACGCTCATGTAGTGGTAGATGCCGTAGTATCCGCGCTTCAACAGGGCCCAGAAACTTTCGATGCCGTTCGTGTGGGCCTGTTCGCGGACATATTCGCCGACGCCGTGATTGACTGAAGTGTGATTATATCCGTGCATCCCACGGTAGCCCGCATGGTTGTCCGTGTAGACCGTCGAGCCGGGGGCCACGTGGTATCGGATAGCGCCCTTAAGGGTGGGGCCGTCTGTTGACGGGATCGGGCCAGCAACAACCCTACCGCCACGTTCCATGATGCCGATAACCGGCTGTTTGCCAACGGCACCACGACCGGCCCGCAGCTTCTTATTGGAATGCTTGTTGCGTTCACGGCCACCGACGAAGGTTTCATCAACTTCAACCGTCGGCCCCATGTCGCCACCACCACTTGAAGCCATCCACGTTTCACGGATGCGCTGGGCCAAAAACCAAGCAGTTTTCTGGGTGGTGCCGAGTTCGCGGGCCATCTGGGTAGAGGGAATGCCCTTGCGAGCCGTGGTCATCATGTAGATCGCCATCAACCACTTGTGCAAAGGAAGGCGAGACTCCGCTAACACCGTGCCGACGCGGACGCTGAAGTGCTTACGGCACGCGCGGCACCGATACGGCATCGGCTTGTGGTCTTTGCATTCGGAGGTTTCGTGCGATCCACAGTGCGGGCACTCGACGCCGTTCGGCCAACGCTTCTGCTCAAAGAACAACCTGGCGGCTTCCTCATCGGGAAACTGCTGGAAGAACTCGTAGAGGCTGATGGTTTCGGGCTTCGACATCTCACACTTCCTTGCTGGTGTGAGATTATACTAGCCAAAAATGCGCGGCTAGTCAACGAAATCTTGGCTAGTTAAATATATAGGCCCCAAATTTTTCATCCATCAATCAGGCCCTTTCGCTGCTCAACAGCGCCGCGACCGCCGCCGCCAATGCGGAAACCGCCGCTTCGACGGCGGTCAGTTCGCTTAGCGGCTCGCTCTCCGTTCTCGGCCCCAATGCCGGCCTGTCCACGACGGATACCGACAGCCTGATCGAGGTCGTGGTCGCGCCGTTGGAAGCCCTCAACGCCGCGCGCGCCCTGTCCGAAGCCCTGGTCACCATGATCCAGTCGGCGCAGGCGATGCTGTCCGTCGCCGCGTCGGGCGGCGAAATCGATGCCGAGACCCTGGCCGCATTGCGCGAGGCCGTCGGCCTGGACGGCGCGACCGGCGAAAACCTGGTCACTGCCGCCACCGAAATGTCCGCCGTGGTGAACGCCGCCATCGCCGCCGCGACAACCGCCAAGACCGATGCCGTCAATGCTGCCGGCAGCGGCATCGCCGCCGCACGCACCGCCGCCGCCACGTCGTTCAGCACCAACATCAATGCCAAGCTGGCCGCCGCCGGCGCGACGACCACGGACATCAACAACCTGCAGAACGTCGTCGACATCGTGACCACCAAGGTCACCGCGATCCGCGACATCGTTTCATCCAAGCCCGATCTGCCGTCTGAACTGCTGTCGGTGCTGAATCTGGCGGTGCAGGCTGCCGACGCAGCCGATCAGGCCGCGACCGCCGCCCAGGGCACCCTGAACACCACCGATCCGGCCGTCATGCTGACGGCAAAGGCCGGGGCCGTTACCGCGGCGCAAACCGTCAATGGCCTGAAGGCACAGGCGATCACCGCCCTGGACGCCTTTGTCGCGACCCGCACCGTCGACCCGGCCGTGATCGCGCAGTTCCAGCAGGCGGTCCAGGACGCCAACACGGCCGAGTCCGCCGCCGATACGGCGACCGCCGCGATCGAGGGCGCATCCCAGGCCCGCGAAGCCGCCCAGGCCTTCAAGGACGGCACGGCGCAGGCCGACCTGACCACCAAGCAGGCCGCCACGACCGCCGCGCAGACAACCGCGACCGCGGAAAAGGCCGAAGCGGTCACCGCCGCCGGCGACGTGCTGGCCGCCCGCGCCAATCTGTTGACCAAGCTGGTCGACGAGGCCGTTGATAAAGCAACCTTTGAGGCCTTCGAAGACGCGGCGAAAAGCGCCGAAGCGATCCAGAAAGGGGCCAGCGACGGCGACAAGGGCGACGTGGTCGCCGATGCCGACGGCGGGCTGACTTATACCGTCGATACGGGCAATGCGGCCATCGCCGCCTTGAACCCGGGCGACAGCACGACCGACACCTTCAAGATCGCCATCGAAAACGACAGCGGCGGTTTCGACCTGCAGACCATCACCGTCACCATCACCAATGTCGACGGCACGATCACGGTATCCGACGACGTCACCCTGACCTCCGGGTCCGGCGATACGCTGACCACCGTTTCCGGCACCCTGTCGGGGCTGACTGCCGACGGTGTGCAACAGAATTTGGACGCGGCCGAGGCCGCCCTGGCGGCCGCCACCACGGCGCTGGACGACGCGACGGCGGCGGGATCAAGCACCCCGACGCTTGCGGCGGCACTGGCCCTGGCAACACAGAACAAATCCAACGCCGAAGCCGCCGTCGAGTTTCAGGAAGAAGTCTTTGCGTTGTTCCAGAACGCGGCGCAAACGGCCCAGGCCCGCGCGCGGGGCATCGGCGATGGCGACAAGGGCGAGGTCACCTTCGACGCCGACGGCAACGTCGTCTACACACCCGATGCCGATGCCTATGCCGACCTTGCCAATGGCGCCAGCGCGACGGACACCTTCCTGATCGCCGCACAGAACAGTGCCGGCGGCTACGACATCTCCACGGTCCAGGTCACCGTCACCAACAACGCGGGCACCCTGGCCGTCGGCCCCTCGACGACCGTCACCGCCCCTGACAGTTCCACGGCGACGATCGACCTGGATGCCCTCGACGACGTTACGGCGGGCAATCCGGGATATATCAACGGTGCCGATCAGGTCGCCGATGCCTCAACGGCGGTGGCCAACGCGGCCCGCACCACGGTCGCCAACCTGGAAACCGTGGCCCAGGCCGAACTGACCGAATCGCTCGCCGCCATCAACGCCCTGGCGACGGCCCAATCCGCCGAGGCCCAGGCCGAAGGGTATCTGGCGGTCGCCCAGGCATCCGCCGAGGCCCAGGCGGACGCGGCGCTGGAAATCGCCGTCGACGACATCGCAACCGTCACCAATCAGTTGTCGCTGCTGGCCAGCGCGGTCAACGCCTATGCCGACGCGGCGCAGGCCAACGCCATCGTCGGCACCGCCGACAAGGTCGCCGCCAACGCCGCCGCCAACTCGGCGCTCGAAGCGCTGCTCGACGCCGCCGTCAACATCGCCGGCTTCAATGTCACCACGTTCCTGGCCTCCGACACCGCCGGCGGCAACGCCGACCTGCAGGCGCGCACGGACATCCTCGACTTCCCGGCCGCCGCAACCAGCGACCCCGCGCTGCGCACGCAGGTCGCCACGGCCGAGGCCGAAGTCCGCGATGCCCTGATCTCGTCACTCGACAGCTATATCGCCACCGTCAAGACCGCGGTCACCAACGCCGCCAATCTAAGCTACGCCAGCCAAAGCGCGGAAGCCGTGGCCGCGCGCGCCGCCGCCCTGGCCTCGGCCACCGCACAGACGGACCGGGCCGAACAACTGATCGATCTGGCCAAGGCCAAATCGGTTCTCGCATCCGCCGCTGCGGATTTGGCCGATTTCATCAATCCGGAACCGGATAGTCCCGAAGCCGCATTCGCCGCCCTGGCCCTGTCCGAAAAACAGGAAACCGTCGCCGACGAAGGTTTGGTCTCGGCAACGGCCGGTCCGACCGCCGACACCATCGTGATCACCGGCAACGTGTCGAATCAGACGTTCACCGTTAACGTCTCCGCATCAAACGGCGGCGCCACGGACGACAATGATGGGACCGCCGTGCTGACCACCGCCACCACGGAAACCGGCAGCCAGGTCACCACCGTAACGATTTTGGGCACCCCGGAAATCGGCGATACCTACACCATCACCATTTCCGCGGACCTTGATCCCGACGCCGGTGCCGTCGTCGCGGTCAACAGCACCATCGAGATCACCGTCGATGCCGAGCTGACAACCGTTGCCGCCCTGCGCGAGGCACTGGTTCAGGCCATCAACTTCGATGAAACCCTTGGCGGCGCCCAAGGACAGGAAGAGGCCGCCGCCGCGGCCGAGGCCGCCGCCGTGGCCGCCGCCGCC
>CEQK01028104.1_pt1 | contig 22265 bp, 18 predicted proteins | sample 531051 | NCBI WGS metagenome assembly CEQK01 (sample SAMEA2621229, study PRJEB7988) | marine metagenome | biome: marine biome (ENVO:00000447); feature: deep chlorophyll maximum layer (ENVO:xxxxxxxx); material: "saline water (ENVO:00002010), including plankton (ENVO:xxxxxxxx)" | depth 150 m
AGCCGCCGATGCCACGGTCGAGGCCTGGGTATGGGCCGACTGCGACAAATCCGCCGCCGAGCGGGCCGAGTTCTCGACCGTCGATACCCGCTCCTTGACCAGATCAACGGCCTTGGCGACTTCTTCCTCCAACGCGGCATTGAGCGCCAAAACCTGACTGCGCAACCGGCGACGGTTGCGGCGGTCCTCGATCTCCCGCTCCGACGCCATGCGGTTCACTTCCTGGGCGTTCTCCTTGAACACCTGGACCGTGCCGGCCATGGAGGCGATCTCGTCCGAGCCGTGGGTATCAACCGCGACGGTCAGGTCACCATCGGCAAGCGCCACCATATTGCCCGATAGGGTCACGAGGCGGGCCACCAGCCGGCGCACGTACATCAGGTAGACGCCCGCGGCGATCAGCAACGAAAACCCGGCAAGGAACATGAGAACCTTCTTGTTCGCCGCAGCGGAGGCTTCCGCAGCCGCCGCCTCTTTTGCCATCTGCGTTTCCGCCACATCGACCACGCCTGCGATGTCGTCGCTGAATTTTGCCGAAAGCTCGCGGCTTTTGGCCATCAGGGCTTCGATGTCATCCTGCGTCTTCAGTTCGGCGATGCGGTTGTCGAAGACATTGCCTTCGTCGATACCAAAGGCAAGCAACTTGCCGCCTTGATCGGCCAGATTTTGCGCCGCATCGGACTCACCAGTCAGCGACATCGCGTCCAGGAATTGTGACTTTGATGTGAGGAAGCGTTCCCGCAGCGGCTGCAGGTTTTCGCTTTGGGTTTCCGTTGCCGCATTGCCCAGAAGACCGACGATCTGGTTGGCTTCCGCTTTCACGTTCATGGCCGCCGCCAGGGGTTCCACCCCGGACTCGACGAATTCCAGCAACGCGCCCGGTTGGGTTACATCAACAGCCTCAACGCCGAGGGAAAGATTGAAGGTCACGTCGTCAATAATTCCGGCCGCACCGACGGCGAATTCTTTGTGCAGGGCCCGTAATTTCTCCATTGACTCGGCGCGGGCACCGGCCAGCCTATTGCGTTCGGTGACCTTTGCCTCGATCTCACCGAGCAGCGCCTTCAACTCGTCGGCACCGGACTGCAGATTGGTCATGACCTCGGCGCCGATCTTGGCACTGGCGACGATCCCGGCGAATTGCTCGAAGATCGATTGTACGCGCGCAGCGATATTTTCGCGTTCAACGGTCGTCTTCGCGGCAACCAGGGCCGGCGCGATGGAGGTGATGCGCGCAACCGTTTCCGACAGGCGAAGCGCATCCGCCACGGCCGGCGATTTCACATGAGAGATTTCGCTCAAGGTGTTCGATGACGAGGTCATCGACACCCACCCGATGACGATGGCGACAACCGTCGTCGCGAAAATCGCCAGAACGGACAACAGCAGCCGTCCCCCGATGCCCATTCCGCTACGACTCTTTCTCCCCGGCAGTGGTGCGGCTTGTTCTTCGGGAGGTGTTTCCTGTCCCAGGTTATCCGGCGTCGTGTCATCATCGACGGCCGCGTGATCTTCAGCTTCCGTCGTCACCTCATCAGGCGCAGCTTCCGCTCCCTCCTCGTCCACGGAAGGGGCCTCCACCGCATCCTCGGCGACGGACTTTTCTTGGTCATTCATCGTCCCAAACCCTTTTCTTGGTTATTTGATCCTCCGTCCCACATTGTTTCCTGCAGGTACGGGTAGTCCTCCCCCTCAAGGGCCATGCATCCTATGCGAAAATTCTAATCTCGTCAGTTTCGAAACAGACGAACTCCTCATCCGGCTGAATGCCATCAGGAACACCTCACCTCTGCCCTGATTACCATCGCAGATATGACAAGACCCTGTGTATCCATGAAATGAGTGCCGCTCCCAATTCCCCAGCATGGCTGAAGGGTACCCCTGAATCTTCAAGGGATCATAGCTATACAAAAGTACTAGTTAAAAAATATCCAGTAATTTTTATGACACAATTAATAATTCAAATATATAAATAATAAATATGGTTAATTTTATTATACAATAATTATAATTATCAAATTTATTGAGAAATATAATCCATGTATTTATTTTAAATAATATTATTCTAATAATTAATGTGCAAGAAATTGAAAAATTAGCCTCGAATACCGCATTCAGTTCGTTTTTTCATTTCGACAAAACTGCAGCCAATTGTCGATTTCCCGACACCGCATCGACGTATCCGTTACCGTTTCACCAAAATCCAGGTCCGCCGCCTGCGCTTCGCCATCGACATCCAAGCGCAACATGGCCTCTGTCTCCCGGTCCATGGCCGCCTGATCGGGATAGATGCCCTGCGTCACCATGTCGCCCCCGTAACGCCGGATCAGCCGCGCCATGTGGGAAAACGAGAATTCAGGGTGGTACTGCACACCCCAGAATACACCCTTTCTGAAAGTGAACGCCGCCGCCTGGATCGGGCTGTGCCCGTTGGCCGCCAGCACGGCGGCGCCGGACGGCAGGCGGGTGACCTCATCATAATGAATGGCGAGGGAGTCGAACGTACCCGGTTTTCCGGTGAACATGGGAAACGCCGCCCCCGCGTCGCTGAGCGTGATGGCGCGGCAGATACCGACCTCGCGGCCGTTGGGGCTCGGCGCCACATCGCCCCCGGCGGCAACCACCGCGACCTGCAGCCCCCAGCAGCTTCCCAGCATCGGCACGCCGGCCCCGAACAGGGCCTGCACCAGATCGACCTGGCGCTGAACCTCGGGGGCATTTCCCTGGGCGCGCACGAACAGGCCCGAGCCCCCCAGGATCGCACCGTCGAAATCCCTTAAGGCCATCCCCGCCGGCAGGACGACCGCGCCATCGGCGGGATGGACGACATGGATGCCCGCGTCGGGGATCGAGCGCCGGACAACATCCGCATACTGATCGGCATTGCTGCCCGCCCCCGCGGCCGCCATGGCCGCGTTACCAGCCGCCGTGTTGCCTTCGATGATGAGAAGACGCAGCGTCGGCGTGGTCACGTCAAATCCCCCATGTCCTGTTCCTCATTTGCCAGTCGTCATCTCACGGGCCCTGCGTTCAGCCAGATTGATCTGGGTCCGGTTCAGCTTGACCATCAGTTGCTCACGCTGCCCCCGGGGGTCGAATTGCGGGTTATGGGCCTGGATGCGCGCCGCATGGGGGGTGGCCAGGGTCAGCCACTTGTAGGCCTCGACCAGATCGCGTTTCACGCCCCAGCCTTCCTGGTACATGACGCCCATGAGGTATTGTGCGATCGGATGGCCGCGCATCGCAGCAGCGCGGTATAGGTCGATCGCCCGGCCGTAGTCGTTGGCCACGCCAAGACCTCGGAAATAGAGTTCCCCCAATGCGAACTGGGCATCGGCGTCGCCGCCTGCCGTCGCCGCCACACGGTACCATTCCGCCGCCTGGGTATAGTCGACGGGCACGCCGCGCCCTTTGGCGTAAGCCCAACCGAGGGCGTATTGCGCCCTGACGGCCCCCTTGCCGGCGGCTGCGCGGAACAGGGTGACGGCGCGGTCCGGGTCGGGCAGCCGGGAATTTTTGCGGATCAGTATCCATCCCAAGTCGATCTGGGCGTTCAGATCGCCCTTCTGCGCGGATTGCTCAAGCTGCGCCACGCGCTGCTTCAACGCGGTCAACGCGGGGTCGTCGTCCTGGGCGGGCGCGCCGAAAAAGAACCAGGCGGCCCAACCGGAACCCAGGAGCGTGGACAGCAACAATATATAGGCAAGGAATCGCATGGAGCGGCCATTGAACGACGGCAGGCCCTTAAGGACAAGCGTCCGTTACGGCGATCAGCGGGGTTTTTCGCCGCCCTGGCGGACCTGCTCCTGCTTGCCGTCGTACACCGGTCTGTCATAGCAGGTGATCTCACCCAGCGTGCGGTAGCAGAACACGTTCATCTGCGGGACCTTCTCGTCTTCCTCGCAGTAGGTCAGGCCCAGGTCCTTGCGGAGGGTCGAACAGTTCTTGCCGCTCGACAACGAGATGACATGATCAACGACCGTCTTGTCCGTCGCCATGACGGATACGCCTTCGGCCCCGACAATGCCGACGCAGCCGGCCGTCAGCAAACAGACGGTGAAAATCGCAAGAAGTCGTTTCATTCCCTTGGGTCGCCCTTCGATACGGGATACGGCGCATTAGACCGCCACCACCGTGCATTGTCGCCCATCATTGTTAAGGAGCCGTAAATCCCTTCATAACCGTCCCCCGCCACCGCCAGTTGCTATCGCGGGAAAAGGCCACTATTTTCCCCGCCAATTCCAACCGTTACCGACGGGAGCCAAAAGTGGCCGATCATACCGAAAACAGCCTGATCCGCGAAATCGACGAGGAACTGCGCCAGGAACAGTTCCACAAGGTCTGGAGCCGCTACGGCAAGATCATTCTCGTCGCGGCGGGGCTGTGCGTTGCGGCCGCCGCCGGATACCAGTTCTGGGTCAAATACGACCTGGAAACCCGCCAGACCCTGGGTGACCGGTTTGCCGCCGCCCAGAAACTGGCCGAAACCGGCAGCACGGACGCCGCCGCCGACGCGTTCAAAAGCCTGTCCGGCGAAAGCGGCGGTTACGGCCTGCTTGCCCGCATTCAGGAAGCGGGGCTGCGCGCCAAGAACGGTGATACGGCCGGGGCCATCGCCGCCTATAACGCCATCGCGGCGGACACGGGGGCCGGAAAACTGTATCAGGACCTGGCTGTGATCCTGGCGGCGGGGCTGGAAGTGAATGACCCCAGCGTCGACCCCAAAAAGGTTCAGGACCGCCTGACGCCGCTTATGGAGGCGGGCAATCCGTGGCGGTTCAGCGCCCAGGAACTGGCGGCGGCGCTGGCGCTTCGCGCCGGGGACAAGGCCAAGGCAGTGGACATCTACAGCACCCTGTCGAAGGATGCGGAAACGCCGGCCCGCATGCGCCAACGCGCAACGGAATTGTTAACGATATTGCGTTAAAAGGGCCCCTGAATTAATCAGGATGGGTCACGGGGAACAGGGGAACAATCGGTATGGCTGCGCCGAATAGCGGAAATCGACGGGAACCGGGCCTGCGGGCCTGTTCGCGCGGCACGGCCCGAGGCATGGCATTGTCCATCGCCCTTGCCCTGGCGGCGCCCCTAAGCGTCGGCGGCTGCACTTATTTGACCGACCTGTTTTCCAAGGAAGAGGTCCCCCTGCCGGGCACGCGCATCGCGATCCTCACCAATCAGCGGACCTTGGCGGCCGATGCCGAATTGAAGGATCATCAGATTCTGCTGCCGGCCCCCTCGCCCAATCCGGAATGGCCGCAGCCGGGCGGCTACCCGAACCATGCCATGCACCACATCCTGGTGCCGGAAAACATCACCAAGGCCTGGAGTACCGGCGTCGGCAAAGGCGTCGATGACGAACTCCGCATTCTCGGCTCACCCGTCGCCGCGGGCGGGCGCATCTTCACCATGGATTCCGAGTCCGAGGTCTATGCCGTCGACATGAAGTCCGGTGACATCATCTGGGACGTCGAACTGGCGCCCAAGGCCGAGGCCGATGACGGCCTGCTATCCGGCGGCGTCACCACCGAGGGCGGTCGCGTCTATGCCGCGACCGGGTTCGGCCATGTCATCGCCCTGGATGCCGCGACGGGCAAGGAAATCTGGCGCACGGTGCTGAGCGGCCCCATGCACGCCGCCCCCACGGTGCGCGGCGGGCGGGTCTTCGTCATTACCTTGGATAACCGCACCTTCGCCTTGGACGCCAACACGGGCCAGCAGCTTTGGGATCATTCGGGCATTACCGAGTCCGCTTCCCTTCTCGGCAGCGGCAGCCCGGCCGTCGATCAGGGTGTGGTCGTCGTCCCCTATTCGTCCGGCGAACTGGTGGCGCTCAGGGCCGAGAACGGCCGCCTGCTGTGGTCGGATTCCCTGGCATCCCTGAAGCGTTCGGACATCGTCTCCGCCCTGTCGCATATCCGCGGCCGCCCGATCATCGACCGCGGCCGGGTCATCGCGATCAGCCATTCCGGAATCATGGCGGCCTATGACCTGCGCACGGGCCGGCGCATCTGGGAACGGGATATCGGCGGCATCGAAAGCCCCTGGATCGCCGGTGACTATATTTTCGTGTTGACCAACGACGCGGAAGTCGCCGCCGTCAGCCGCGATACCGGCGGCGTCTATTGGGTTCGCCCCCTGCCCCGCTTCGAGAACCCGGAAAAGCAACGTGATCCCGTCGTCTGGACTGGCCCCATTCTGGCCTCCGACCGCCTGATCGTGGCCGGATCGCATGGTGTGGCCTGGGCTTTGTCACCCTATTCGGGTAAGTTCATCGGCGAGGTCGAAATGCCCGACGGCATTTCCGTGCCGCCCATTGTCGCCGACGGCCGGGTCATTTTCCTGTCCGACGACGCGGAATTGATCGTTTATCAGTAACCCAGTACCCGTAACCCAGTTCAGGTAATCAGGATCGGACACGCGTCCGGCCAATGTCATGCCCTTTACCATCGCCATCATCGGCCGTCCCAACGTCGGCAAATCGACCCTGTTCAATCGTCTGGTTGGGCGCAAGCTGGCCATCGTCGACGATACGCCGGGGGTGACCCGCGACCGCCGCGAGGGCGAGGGCAAGCTCGCCGAGCTGAAATTCCGGCTGATCGACACCGCCGGGCTTGAGGACGTCACCGACGACAGCCTGGAAGCCCGCATGCGGCGCCAGACCGAACATGCCCTCGACGAAGCCGACGTGGCGCTGATGGTGATCGATGCGCGGGCCGGGGTGACACCGATGGATCAGCATTTCGTGTCCTGGCTGCGGGCCCGCGGCACGCCGTCGATCCTGGTCGCCAACAAGTGCGAGGGCCGGGCCGGCGAGTCCGGCCTGTTCGACGCCTATTCCCTGGGCCTGGACGAGCCCGTCGCCTTTTCGGCGGAACACGGGCTCGGTCTGTCGGACCTGTACGACCGGCTTATCCCCTTTGCCGAGGCCGCCGCCGCCGAAGGCACGCAAGCCTATGACGACGAAGATGAATTCGCCGACCTTGAGGAATTCAACGACGAAGGCGACGGCGACGACATGGCCGAGCCCAAGGCCCTGCAGCTTGCCATCGTCGGCCGGCCCAACGTCGGCAAGTCGACCATGATCAACCGCCTGCTCGGCGAAGACCGCATGTTGACCGGGCCCGAGGCCGGGATCACCCGCGACTCGATTTCCATTTCCTGGCAGCACGGCGGGCGCGATTACCGGCTGATCGACACCGCCGGATTGCGCCGCAAGGCACGGATCACCGACAAGCTGGAATCCCTCAGCACCCGCGACACGCTCCGCGCCGTGCGCTTCGCCCATGTCGTGGTGCTGGTGCTGGACGCCGACGCCGTCCTGGAAAAGCAGGACCTGACCATCGCCCGCCAAGTCATCGAGGAAGGCCGCGCACTGATCATCGCGGTCAACAAGTGGGACGCCGCCAAGGACCGGGGAGAGACGATCCAACGCCTCGGCGACCGCCTGCAGACCAGCCTGCCGCAGGTCCGGGGCATTCCCGTCATTACTTGCTCAGCCCTGACCGGCCAGGGGCTGGACAAGCTTCTGCCCACGGTCACCGAAACCTACGACCTGTGGAACACGCGGGTCGGCACGGGCGACCTGAACCGCTGGCTGACCGACATGCAGGAAGCCCATCCCGCGCCCATGGGCAAGGGCGGCAAGCGCATCCGCCTGCGTTACGCGACCCAGGCCAAGGCCCGCCCGCCTACGTTCATCGTGTTCTGTACGCGGGCGACCGAACTGCCGGACAGTTACACCCGCTTTCTGGTCAACGGGCTGCGCGACCATTTCGGGCTGGACGGCGTGCCGATCCGCCTGATCTACCGCAAAAGCGAGAACCCCTACGCGGACCGGAAATAGGCCCCGCCGCCGGACGGCGGTTTAGTGGTCGTCGCCGTGATGGCCGGTGATCGGACCATCCTTGAACAGGGTTTCGCGGAGTTCCTTGTCAAACTGCGGCATGCTGCGGCGCAGCCATTCCAGAACCATGGCGGCGTGCTCGATTTCCTCGTCCCGGTTATGGGCCAGGATCGCCTTCAGTTCCGGATCCGAGGTGGCGTCGACGCGCTGCTGGTACCAGTCAACGGCCTCCAGTTCCTCCATCAGGGAAACAATGGCGCGATGACGATCCATGGTCTCTTCGGACAGCTTTTCCAGGGGTTCGTGGAAACCTTCACTCGACATGGGAACTCCTTAATACAAATCGTGTGTGGACATTAAAGATAATGGATACACCATCGGGATCAACGCTCAAAGTTAGAATGATTCTAAAATAATGCTCTAATCAGCCCCCACCCCGCTGAAATGCTCGGTCGAACGCCATCAGCGCCGCGGCCTGATCCTCCTTGGTATAGCCATGGAACCCAAGCGTCACATCCATGACTTCTATCTCGATCAGCGCGATGCGGCGCATGCGTTCGGGCCCCAGGGCGATCTCCAGAAATTTGCCGTCCTGCTCCAGCACAATGCCATCCGCCGTCTCGACGAAAGCATCGGTGCCCAGCGCCTTGGCGATGCCGCGAAAGAACCCGGCCCGCGTCAGGGCCATTTCCTTTGTGATGACGACCGGCGCGGTCAAGGTTCCTAGCCCCCGGCCACCGGCGGCCACATGGCCAACGCGTCGCCGTCGCGGAAGGTCGCGGCCTCCCGCGCCGAGGGCTCGACATAGACGCCGTTCAGCAGCACCAGGTGGCACATCTTTTCCGGCAGGCCGAGCTGGGCGATGACCGTGGCCGGGGTCGCGTCGGCGGCAACCTCCAGGTCAGCCTCATTGCCCTTGGTCCCCGCCGGCAGATGTTCGGCGAGGGAAGCATAGAGCTTGACCCGGATCTTCATGGGGCGCCCCCGCCGTCAGGCATAGGCATGGGCGACATAAGCTTCCATGATGCGGTGCGGATCATCCATCAGCCGCGCCTTCCAAATGCCCAGGGGCGTGCGGTTCTGGATCAGGCCGCGCAGCACGCCCATGTGGTCCGTGCGCCCCAGGGACAGGGCACCGACCAGCACGTCGTCCTTGAAGTTGAGGCGCAGGTATTTGAAGCGGTCGCGGTCCAGGGCTTCGGCACTTTCCGTGCCGTCGCCTCCTTCCCAGTCGCCGAACGAGGTCGAGATCAGCCCCGCCGTGTCCAGCACGTTCATCTGCAACGAGCCCCGATAGGGCGTGACCTTACCGGCCATGTTGAGGGCGGCGAAACGGCCGTGTTCGGTCGAGGTCGGCTGAATGGCATGGACATTGAAGCCGCCGCCGAAATCCGGGCCCTGGGCACAGTCGCCGGCGGCGTAGATGTTGTCGGCGGAGGTGCGCAGGAATTCGTCCACCAGAATGCCCTGTTCGGCCTTCATGCCGGTGCCGTCGATGAAGCCGATGTTGGATTTCACCCCGGCGGCGACGACCACCAAGTCGGCGGAGGCCGTTTCCCCATTGTCCATGGCGACGGCCAGACGGCCGTCCTGTTCGCCGACCTCCGTCACCTTGGTCGAGGTATGCACGGTGATGCCCTTGGCCTGGCACCAGTCCTTGATCAAGGTGCCCGCCGTCTCGTTCATCATGCGCGGCACCATGCGGTCCAACGCCTCGACCACGGTCAGCTTTACGCCGCGTTCGACCAGGGCTTCCAGGATGATGCAGCCGATGAACCCGGCCCCCATGAGAACAACCTCGGAGCCTTTCTTAGCCAGCTTTTCGATCTCGCGGCAGTCGTCGAGGGTCCAACAGTGGTGAACCCCGGGCCGGTCGAGCCCCGGCACCGGCGGCTTGATCGGGCTTGCCCCCGTGGCGATCAGAAGGGTGTCGTAGGCCTGCTCGCCGCCGCCTTCCAAGGCGACCTTCCTGCCCGTCACGTCGATGCCCGCCGCCCGGCCCTGGCGATAGGTGATGCCGAGCGCGTCGTAATGCCCGGCCGTCTTGCGCAGGTGCGTGCCGCCGTGGTCGATGATGCCGGTCAGGACATAGGGAATGGCCATGCGGGAATAGGGCGGATCGGCTTCCCCGCCCAGCAGCACGATGTCGGACCCCGGGTCCGTCTTGGCGAGCGTTTCCGCCGCGACGACCCCTGCCGGACCGGCGCCGATGATGACGTAGGTCATGCCCCTACAGCCCCAGCCTGCTGACCGTCTCGTTGGTCGGCACGCCGTCCTTGGACCAGCCGCGCAGCTGATAATATTCCGGCAGCATCTTGTCCAAACCGCTGGTCAACCCCTTGGCCGGGCCGGTCTTGGCCGCATCCTTCATCAGGCGCGGGGGCAGGTTGTCGTCCTTGCCGGTGAAACCGGCCGCCAGGTTGAACTGGCGTTCCAGGTTCCAGATCCGTTCCCCCGTTGCCAACAGGGCCTCGACGCTCCAATCACCCTCGCAGGCGGCGTCGATCTGGGGGGCGATGTCCTCCAAGGTCCAGGCAAAGGTCGTGAACACGCAGATGCCGGCGCTGTCGACCGCCGCCGTCGCGTCCTGGAACGCCTTGACCAGGCCCGCCTTGCCGTCGGTGACCAGCGGGTCGGTCTTTTCCGGAATGCCCAGGATTTCCGACGCCACGGTATAGCTGCGCAGATGGCAGGCCCCCCGGTTGGACGTGGCATAGGTCAGCCCCATGCCCTGGATACCCCGGCCGTCATAGGCCGGGAATTCCTGGCCCTTCACGGACATGGACAGTTCCGGCTTGCCGTACTTTTCGCACAGCAGCTTGGAACCCAGGCCGATCTCGGCCCCGAAGCCCTCGCCCCGGCCGCACAGTTCGGCCAGATCGGTCAGCGCCCTGGCCGATCCGAATTTGACCTCGATCCCGCCGGTGTCCTTGGTGGTGATGATGCCGTCCTCGAACATCTCCATGGCCGCCCCCACCGTGGCGCCGAACGAGATGGGGTCGATCCCCTGTTCGTTGCAGATGAAGTTGGCGAACGTCAGGGCGTCCAGATCATCGACGCCGGTGGCCGCACCCAGCGCCCAGGCGGCCTCGTACTCCAGCCCGCCCGATGCCTTCTGGTACTGCGGCCGGTCGACCACCGTGTAATGGGTCCGGTCGACGGACGATATCCGCCCGCAGGCGATGGTGCAGCCGAAGCAGGCGGCATTTCGGATCAGGTTGGGCTTGCCGTCGGATTCCCGGGGTTCGGCCATGGCCTCGGCGGAGATCTTCGACGCCCCTTCGAACTGAATGTCGCGGTGGTTGCGGGTCGGCAGGGCCCCCGTTTCGTTGATCACGTTCATCAGAACCTGGGTGCCGTAGGCCGGCAACCCCTGCCCGGTCACGGCGTTTTCCGCCAACACTTTCTTGCCCGCCGTCACGGCCTTCAGGAACGTGGGCATGTCGTCCACGGAAACGCCCTTGGTGCCGCGGATGGCGACGGCCTTGAGGTTCTTCGAGCCCATCACCGTGCCGACCCCGGAACGCCCGGCGGCGCGGTGCATATCGTTGACGACACAGGCGAATTTGACGCCCTTTTCGCCCGCCACGCCGATCGAGGCGACGCGGATCTGGGCGTCGCCGTGGGCTTCCTTGATGCCTTCTTCCGTGTCCCACACAGAGGTGCCCCAATAGCCCGAGGCATCCAGCAGCCGGCAGTCGTCGTTGTCGATGAACAGATAGACCGGCGCCTTGGCGCGGCCTTCGAAGATGATCATGTCCAACCCGGCGTTCTTCATTTCGTTGCCGAAGAAGCCGCCCGAGTTGGAGCACGCGATGGCCCCGGTGAGCGCCCCCTTGGTGATCACCGAATAGCGCCCGGCCGTCGACGCACAGGTGCCGGTCAGCGGCCCGGTCGCCATGATCAGCTTGTTTTCCGGTGCAAGGGGATCGACTTTGGGGTCGATCTCTTCCGTCAGGTATTTGGTCGCCAGGCCGCGCTGCCCCAGATAGCGCTTGGCCCAATCCATGTTGAGGGGTTCATGCGTGCAGGTGCCCTTGGTCAGGTTGACCCGCAGAATCCGCCGTGCCCATGCCATGACATCATCCTCCCCGTCAGTGCGCGGCTTGCTGGCCGGCGTCGGTCTTGGCCGCCCATTTGCGCATCTTGTCCAGGCCGGTCCAGTCGGCGTCCACATAGGTGATGGCGTCGGTCGGGCAGGCCTTGGCGCATTCCGGATCGCCGCCGCACAGGTCGCATTTGATGACCTTGCCGGTGGCGGAATTGTAGTTCACCGTGCCGAAGGGACAGGCGATGGTGCAGACCTTGCAGCCGACGCAGAGGTTGTCGTTGACCTCTTTGGCGCCCGTCAGCTTGTTCAGGGATATGGCGTCGACCGGACAGGCGTGCATGCACCAGGCCTCGTCGCATTGCGTGCAGGTATAAGGCACGAAACGGCCCTGGTCGTGGAAATTGAAGACCTTGATCCGCGACTTGGACGGATTGAACACGCCCTCGTTTTCGAAAGAACAAGCAAGTTCGCACTGCAGGCAGCCCGTGCACTTGCCAGGATCAATGTTCAAGGCTTTCAGCATGAAATCCTCCCGTTCGGTGATTGCTGGTGTCAGCGTTCCGGTCGTTTGTCCGCATTTTTGCGGCGCCGGACGCCATATTTATCCTGACACAAGCTTAGCACTCCACCCACGGGGGCTTGGAACTAATTTTTGCCGGTGGCGCCCCGATCAAAGCTCTTTACAAGCGAAACGGCGCAGGCCAAACCTTGGGCATGAGCTCTGAAGCATATCTCAACGATTTCGAGGCGTTCCGCCAACTACCCCACGCGATCACGCTGCTGGGCATGTCCGGCGTGGGCAAGACCATGCTGTCCACCAGCCTGCGCCGTCATGCGGACTGGTACCACTATTCGGCCGACTACCGCATCGGCACGCGCTACCTCGCCGAACACATCCTGGACAACATCAAGTACAAGATCATGCACATGCAGGACAGGTTCGTGGCCAACCTCCTGCGCTCGGATTCCATCTACATCAACCACAACATCAGCGTCGACAACCTGGATCCGGTATCCACGTTCCTGGGCATGTACGGTGACCCGGCCGAAGGCGGCCTGGACAAGGCCACGTTCCTGAAGCGCCAGGGGCTCTATCGCTGGGGCGAACAGGAAGCCATGAAGGACACCGGTCACTTCATCGCCAAGGCCTGGGAAATCTACCGCTGCAAGGATTTCATCAACGATGCCTCGGGCAGCCTGTGCGAAATCGTCGATCTGGACGATCCCGACGACCCCGTGATCACGGCACTCCGCGCCGATACCCTGATCCTCTATATCCGTGCCGGTAAAACCGACGAGGATGCGCTGAAGGAACGCGCCGAGAGCGACCCCAAGCCCCTGTTCTATTATCCCTCGTTTATCGAAAAGCATTTGGCCGGCCAGCCTGCCGACGGCAAGGGTGTCGGGCCCAAGGATTTCGCCCGCATCCTGTTCCCCGCCCTGGTCCAGGACCGCAAGCCGCGCTATGCCCGGATGGCGGAAAAATACGGCTTCACCATCGACGTCGCCGACCTGTTCATCGACCCGCCCCAGGGTCAACTGGTACCGGACGCCGATAAGGTATTGCGGCGGGTATTCGACACCATGCGCGCGCAATCCGCCGACAACAAGGTTGCCGCGGCCAATGCCACACACTATGTGAACGCATGCCTTGCCCGCGCCCAACGCCGGGCATTGGATTTCTAATACCATCTCCGCCGCGCCCGCGGCACCGCACCAGACACGTACAGACCCAACCTAAAACCAACGCCGGACAGGCCGCCATGCCGATCAAGATTCCGTCAGACCTTCCCGCCCGCGCCGTCCTGGAAAATGAGGGCGTGCCGATCATCGGCGACGATCAGGCGATGCTTCAGGACATTCGCCCGCTGCGCATCGCGGTGCTGAACCTGATGCCGTTGAAGCAGAAGACGGAAACCCAGTTGGCCCGCGTGCTGGGCGCGACGCCCCTGCAGATCGAGATGCATCTGCTGGCGCTGACGACACACAAACCCAAGACCGTCGACGAACAGCACATGATCGACTTTTACCATCCGTGGACCCAGGTCACGGACCAGAAGTTCGACGGGCTGATCGTCACCGGCGCGCCCATCGAACAACTGCCGTTCGAAGCCGTCACCTATTGGGATGAACTGTGCCAGATCTTCGACTGGTCGCGGGGCAATGTGCACAGCCTGTTCAACCTGTGCTGGGGCGCCCAGGCGGCGCTTCACCATTTCTACGGCATTCCCAAATATCAGTTGCCGCACAAGGCGTTCGGTGTATTCGAACACCAGGTGCTCAACACCGCGTCGGAACTGTGCCGGGGCCTGAACGACACCCTGAACATTCCCGTGTCACGCCACACGGAAAATCACGCCGCCGACCTTAAGCCCTTCCCGCAGTTGGAAATCCTCATGGAGGGGGCGGCCACGGGCATCGCCCTAGTCCACGACCATAAGCTCAACCATGTCCACATGTTCAATCATCTGGAATACGATTCCGACACCCTGGACGCCGAATACCGCCGCGATGCCGAAAAGGGCGCGGACATTCAGGTTCCCGCCAACTACTACCCCGGCAACGATCCGGCCAAGACGCCGGTCAACCGCTGGCGCGCCTATGCCCATATCCTGTTCGGCAACTGGATCAACATGGTCTATCAGTCGACGCCGTTCGATCTCCACAGGATCGGCGAGGATTGACGCCGGCCGCACCTTGATATTGTATACAATCAAGGGAGGCGCACGGGCTTGCAAACCCGGCGATAAAGGGATGAGGCAACCATGAACAATATTTCCACAACGGACCAGCGCGCCCTTTTGACGCGTTTGGCGGAGCGTATCATCGGCTACGACCCCAAGGTGATTTCCGAAAAGGGTCTGTGGCTCGCCAAACTGGGCATCACCGATACCGTCGGCGTGACCCTGGCGGGCCTGCCCGAAGCCAGCACGCAGATCGCCCTCGGCACACCGGGCGTCGCCACGGCGCCGGGTTCAGCACTGGTGTTCGGCACGGGACGCCGGACCAGCGCGCTCGACGCCGCCTTCGTCAACGGCATCGCGTCGCACGCGCTCGATTTCGACGATTTCTCCTCCGTGTTCGGCGGCCATCAGTCGGTGCCGCTGGTCGCCCCTCTGTTCGCTCTGGCCGAGGACCGGGGGCTTTCCGGCCAAAACCTGATCACCGCCTACGCCGTGGGGCTGGAGGCGGAAATGCGCCTGGCCCGCGCCGTCCATCCCCACCACTACGACAAGGGCTGGCACCCGACCGCCACACTCGGCATTTTCGGAACCGTCGCGGGCGCGGCGCGGCTGATCGGCCTGTCCGTCGAACAGACGGCCATGGCGCTGGCCATGGCGGCCTCCCTGGCCAGCGGCCTGAAGGCCAATTTCGGGACCATGACCAAGCCGCTGCATGTCGGTCATTCGGCACGGTCCGGCGTGCTGGCCGTGCTGCTGGCCGAACAGGGCCATGACGCCAACCCCGGGGCCATGGAGCACCACCAGGGCTTCTTCGAAGTCTTCAACGGCGCCGGCACCTATGCCGCCGAACGCCTGCTGGACGGCTGGGACAACGGCCCCTGGGAGATCGAGGCCGAGGACCTGGCGATCAAGCAGTTCCCCTGCTGCGGATCGACCCATCAATGCATCACCGCCATGCAACGGCTGGCCGGCAAGCACGAGATTCCGGCCGAAGCCGTGGCGGGGATCGAGATCATGCCGCACCAGCGGCGCCTCAGGCACACCAACACGCCCCTGCCCGACAGTGAGTTGGAAGCCAAATTCTCGGTCCAGTACACGGTCGCGCGCACGCTTTTGGACGGCACGGTGCGGCTCAAGGATTTCGAAGGCGACGCCTTCCGCGAGGAGGCCGTCAGGCGCCTGCTTGCGGTCACCACCGCGCGGCCCCACCCTGACCTGGACGGCGACGACAAGGACAATTGGGGGGCGGAAGTCATCGTCACCCTGAAGGACGGGCGCAAGCTTACGGAAACCGTGTCGAACCTCATCGGACGCAGCGGCGACAACACCATGTCGCGGGACGAATTGTGGGACAAGTTCGAAGATTGCGCCGGCCGGGCCCTGCCGGCGGAGCGCCTGCGCCCGCTGTTCGACGGCCTGATGTCCCTGGAGACTACGGCCAGCATTTCCGAACTCGTCAAGCTCATGGAAACGAAAGCTTAACGTCCGTTTCGTTTGCCCTCGTCGGTCGTTTCGGGTGATTGAAAATTTGTGAATTCTGCCTCTTGTTCGCAGGTGCAAACTGGCGCAATCTCTGCGCCGTGGTGGCTAAAAGAGTCTGAAACTCTGGCCGTGCCGCCTCATCGCCCCTTGCGCGGGGTACAGCGCACCTTAAGTATCCGTCGTTCTGCCGTGCGGCCCGGAAGCGCCGCGTGAAGTGGTTCAACCGCGTTACCGCTCTTGGGTACCTGAAATAAGATGAAGAACGTTTTCGCGGCGGCCCTGGTCGCCGCCATCCTGCATGGGTTGGCCTGGACCACGACCTTGGAAACGGCCGTGCTGCCCGACGTGACGGGCAAAGTGCAGTCCATGTCCTTCAACATCGGTGCCCCGCGCGAAGTCTGGTTCGGGCGGTCGGCGACCTTGCGTGAATTGGCCAATGCCCTGGACGTCATCAAGCCCGTATCCCGGTCCGTGCGGACTTACACAGTCAGCGGCATCCAGGCCCAGGTGCCCGCGCTTGCCAAGGAACGCGGGATCGAGGTGATGCTCGGCATCTGGCTGGGCCGCGACGACGCCTCCAACCGGCGGGAGATCGAGACCGCGGTCTCCCTGGTGCGCAAGTATTCAAACATCCGCGCCGTGTTCGTGGGCAACGAAACGCTGCTGCGAGAAGACCTGACGCTGGAAGAATTGATCACCATCATCCGCGAGGTGCGCACCCGCGTGCCCGTACCGGTGACCACCGGCGAAACCTGGGACCGCTGGCTGTCGCATCCGGATTTGGTTGACGAGGTCGATTTCATGTCGATCCACGTGCTGCCCTACTGGGAAGCCGTCGGCGCGCAGAATGCCGTTTCCTATGCCTTTCAGCGCTACCGCGAGGTGCTCGACACGTTCCCCGACAAGGAGGCGATCATCGCGGAATTCGGCTGGCCGTCGCGCGGCTACCGCAACCGCGACGCCGGCCCCGACCCCATGACCCAGGCCACCATCATCCGCCAGTTCATCTCCGAGGCATCGCGCCACGGCATCGGCTACAACCTGATGGAGGCCTTCGACCAACCATGGAAGACCATGGAAGGAAGCGTCGGCCCTTATTGGGGGGTGTTCGACCATGACGGCACGGCCAAGTTCTCCCTGGCCGGTGCGGTCGAACAGCCCGAACAATGGCGGCGCGGCATCCTGGCGCTGATCCTGGGCATCGTGATGACCGTGCTGTGGCTGATGACGCGTCGACCGACCTTCGGCCATGCCCTGGCCATGGCAATTGCCGCCAACGCGCTTTCCGCCGCCGTGGCGGTGGCGCTGCTTTATCCTTTTGAGAACTATCTGAATGTGGGATCCGCCATCGCCTGGGGCCTGGGCATGGTGCTGATGCTGCCGCTGACCCTGGTTACCCTGGGCAAGCTGGACGAGGTCGCCGAGGTGACCCTGGGCCCCCGGCCCAAGCGCCTGTGGCGGGCCGAAGACGCGCCGACGGATGCCCCCCTGCCCAAGGTGTCGATCCAGATTCCCGCCTACCGGGAAAACCCGGACATGCTGATCGAGACCCTGAATTCCTGTGCCGGTCTGGATTATCCGGATTTCGAGGTCGTGGTGATCATCAACAACACGGCCGACGAAAGTCTGTGGCGGCCCGTGCAGGCTCATTGCGTGAAACTGGGCCCGCGTTTCAAGTTCCTCAACTTCCCGAAGATCGCGGGGTTCAAGGCCGGGGCCTTAACCGCGGCCATGCCCCATGTCGCCCCGGACGCGGAAGTTCTCGCCGTGCTCGACGCCGACTATGTGGTCGATCCCAAATGGCTGCGCGATCTGGCGCCCGCCTTTGCCGACCCCAAGGTGGCGATGGTGCAGGCCCCCCAGGATCACCGCGACGGCGAACGCTCGCTGCTGGCACGCTGCATGAACGCCGAATACACGGGCTTTTTCGACATCGGCATGGTTCAGCGCAACGAGGCCGATGCGATCATCGCCCACGGCACCATGCTGCTGGTCCGCCGCGCCGCGTTCGATGCCGTCGGCGGCTGGTCGCCGGACACCATCACCGAGGACACGGAACTAGGCCTGCGCCTGTTCGAGGCTGGATACCATGCCCACTATACGCGCCGGCGCTATGGCTGGGGCCTGCTGCCGGACACCTACCGCGCGTTCAAGACCCAGCGTCACCGCTGGGCCTACGGCGCCGTGCAAATTTTCTTCAAGCACTGGCGCCATATGTTGCCGGGTGCCAAGACCCTGACCCGGGGCCAGAAGGTCCATTACATCACCGGCTGGCTGCATTGGCTGTCGGACGCCGTGGGCGCACTCGCCGCCGTCGTCAACCTGGCCTGGGTGCCGTTCATTTTGTTCGTCGGCGTGATGCTGCCGCCGATCCCCTTCACCCTGCCGATCCTGGCCGCGTTCGGGGCCGGGCTGCTGCATTGCGTGCTGCTTTACATGGCGCGGGTCAAGATCGGCCCGGCGCGCATCGCCGGCGCCGCCCTGGCCGCCGCCAGTCTGCAATGGACCGTGGCGCGCGCCATCTATGACGGTATCAAGGTGCCGGACCTGCCATTCAGCGTGACCCAGAAGGGCAAGGCCCAAAAGACCGGCAGCCCGACCGCCAAGGCTGCCCCGGCATCACCCGTGCGCACGGAAACCCGCATCGGCCTGGCCTTGATGGCCAGTTCTGCCGCCCTGTTCGCCGTCAACACGACAGGGATTATCGAACTATACCTGTTCGCCGGAACCTTGTTGGTGCAGAGCCTGCCTTTCCTGGCGGCGACTGCCATGTTCGTGTTGGAACGCCGGGACACCGCCCGCCTGACCCGTGATAAGGCGGCCGCCAGCACCCATAATCCCGCCATGGATACCACTAGAACGGCCGGTCAAGCGGCGGCATAAAACTTTCACACCCCGCGCAAGGCCCGGTAATCCGGCCCTTGCCGCCTACCCGCCCCTTGTACGGCCGGTTTTCCCCCGGGGGTCCGGTTGATCCGACCCGCCCCGACTGTTAACCTTGCGCCATTGCCCGTGGGCGGCATGCTGGCTTTTGCCTGAGAACGCAAAGGCTGGTTGGGCATGAAAACCTGCTGTCCAGGCGGTGGACGCGTCGGGGCCTCACCGGTCCCGCTACCCCTACGGGGTGGGTAACGACAACAGGAAAACGCGTCTTTCGGATCCCCCATCGCAATAATGCGGACCGGGTTCTGGATCCTTTCAACCGCCAAATAAAACCAGATCGCTTCGGCACGTCCGGGCCTTGTCGCCCCGAGTTGCGCCGTGCCGTTGACCACTCGAGCGGGCTCTTTCGGGTCCGCCCGTTGCTGTGCGCCGTCTGTTTTCAGGCGGTCACAGATCAATCACGACGCCTTGGAGGGACGCAATGGACGACATCAATCAAAAACAACAGGATTTCGGCGACAATCCGCTGGAAACCCGCAAAACCGACCACTACCAGCGGGAGTACGTCCAAACGTTTGTGGAAAAATGGGACGAACTGATCGATTGGGACGCCCGCGCCGAAAGTGAAGGCCACTTTTTCATCGACATCCTGAAGGCCCGCGGCAAGCATCGCGTGCTCGACGTCGCCACGGGCACCGGATTCCATTCCGTGCAGTTGCTGAAGGCCGGGTTCGACGTGACCAGCGCCGACGGCAACGCGGAAATGCTGACCAAGGCATTCGAAAATGCGCGCGAACGCAACCTCGTGCTGCACACGGCCCATGCCGACTGGCGCTGGCTGAACAAAGACGTGCACGGCAAGTTCGACGCCATCATCTGCCTGGGAAATTCGTTCACCCATCTGTTCGATGAGAACGACCGCCGCCGGGCCCTGGCCGAATTCTATGCCGCCCTGAAATGGGACGGCATTCTGATTCTCGATCAACGCAATTACGACGGCATGCTCGATCACGGTTTCTCTTCGAAGCACAAATACTACTACTGCGGCGATCAGGTATCGGCCGAGCCCGAGCATATCGACGATGGCCTGGCGCGGTTCTGTTATTCGTTCCCCGACGGCTCGCAGTTCCATCTCAACATGTTCCCCCTGCGCAAGGCCTATACGCGCAAGCTTCTGACCGACGTCGGGTTCCAGAAGATCAAGACCTACGGCGATTTCCAGGAAACCTATCAGGAAAACGACCCGGACTTTTTCGTCCATGTCGCGGAGAAGAATTATCATGAGTAGGCGATCACAAGCGGTCCAGAAGGCCGAGGAGTATTACGATTCGTCGGAAGCCGACGCCTTCTACAAGAACGTCTGGGGTGGTGAGGACATTCATATCGGCATCTACAACACCCCTGATGAAGAGATCGCCCAAGCCAGTCGGCGAACCGTGGAAACCATGGCCCTGCAAATCCCAGGATTGGGCCGGAAGACCCGCATCCTTGATCTGGGCGCCGGCTACGGCGGCTCCGCCCGCCATCTGGCGGGGACTTACGGTTGCCACGTGACCTGCTTGAATCTGAGCGAGACCCAGAACGACCTGAACCGGGATAAGAACGCGGAAACGGATCTGGATGCCCTGATCGACGTCGTGCACGGCTCGTTCGAGGACATCCCGGCAGAGGATGCCTCCGTCGACATTGTGTGGTCGCAGGACGCCATCCTCCATTCCGGGGACCGCCCCCGCGTGCTGGACGAGATTTCCCGGGTTCTGGCCCCGGGCGGGCATGTCATCTTCACCGACCCCATGCAGGCCGACGACGTGCCCGACGGCGTGCTGCAGCCCATCTTGGACCGCATTCATCTGACGACGCTGGGCTCCTTCGCCTTTTACCGCACGGAATTCGCCAAGCGCGGTTTTTCAGAAGTGCAGTTGTCGCCCATGCTGAACCACCTGCGGACCCATTACGCTCGCGTCGGCGAGGAACTGAAACGCCGGTACGACGAGATCCTCCGCCTGTCGGGCAAGACCTACGTCGACAACATGCTGCGCGGACTGGATCATTGGGTCGACGGCGCCGACAAGGGTTACCTTGCCTGGGGCATCCTGCACTTCAAGAAAGGTTGAGAACGCACCACCTCAATCTTGTCGTGACCGCTTAATTCTTCACCCGCGGGCGCTGTCTTCGTTCGATGGCGTCCCGCTGCTCGGTCACTGCCGCGAGGATTTCCTCAAGCTTGAAGGGCTTCGGCAGGTATCTGTCGAAGCCCGCATTCAGGCCGCGCTCGGCATCACCGGTCATGGCATTGGCGGTCAAGGCGATGACCGGCGTATGCTTCAGTTGAGGATCTGATCTGATTTCGGCGAGGACGTCGTATCCGCTCATGTCCGGCAGGTCGATATCCAGGAAAATGACGTCCGGGTGAACATCCCGCGCGATGGTCAACCCCGTGGCACCATCCTCCGCCTCCAGGTATTCGACGTCGTCGAGCATCTCCATGAAGTTCTCGAACAATGCCCGGTTTATGTCATTGTCCTCGACATAAAGAACCTTCATGAGGCCGGAAATGCGTCGTGTTTTGGGGCTCGCCACGTCGATTTCCTCCTGGTGATCGACGACATCACCGACATCCGCCGAATGCAGATCGACCCAGAATCGGCTCCCCTGGCCCTCGACGCTTTCGAAATCAATGCCCCCGCCCATGAGCTCGACATAGTTCCTGACCAAGGCCAGGCCGATGCCGCTGCCTTCAATCTTACCCTGTTCGGCGCCAAGGCGGTTGAACGGCTGGAAAGCGCCGCTTTGCTGATCAGCCGGAATACCGCGGCCGCTATCGGATACGGTGATGCGCGTCGTTTCCTGAGAAACCGCCTCGCAGGCAAACTCCACCCAACCGCCCGCGCGATTGTACTTGATGGCGTTGGACCCAAGGTTGATCAGAACCTGCGTCAGACGCGTCACGTCCGCCGTCACGAAATTGTTGTCCTTGCCCAGGCTCGGCGCGCGCATTTCAACCCCGAATTTCGCGGCCAAGGGCTCAAGGGTGGCCATGACGGATTTCACGATTGCGACAACGTTGACGGGCTCAATCGAAATCGTGATGCGGCCGGCTTCGATCTTGCTCAACTCCAGCACGCTGTCCATCAGGTTCAAGAGGTGCTGACCGCTTCTTTTGATCAGGCTCGCATGTTCAAGCTGCTTGTCGTTGAGCACACCAAAATGCTGCGAAATCAGAATGTCGGTGAACCCCAGGATGGAGTTCATCGGTGTGCGCAGTTCATGACTCATCGAGGTCAGGAATGCGGATTTCGCGCGGGTCGCCGCCTCGGCG
>CEQK01079205.1_pt1 | contig 22252 bp, 20 predicted proteins | sample 531051 | NCBI WGS metagenome assembly CEQK01 (sample SAMEA2621229, study PRJEB7988) | marine metagenome | biome: marine biome (ENVO:00000447); feature: deep chlorophyll maximum layer (ENVO:xxxxxxxx); material: "saline water (ENVO:00002010), including plankton (ENVO:xxxxxxxx)" | depth 150 m
GTTTCCTCGCAGCCTTGCTGGCGTGGACCACACAGTCCGCGGTTCAACAGCCTAAGGCATGAGAGCCTAATTGCCGTTGGCGCGGTCGCGGATTTCCGAGAGCTTCCAGTCCACCAGCAGTTCGCCATTCTCCCAGACGGGTTTGAGCATGTTCTCGCGGTCGCCGAGATCCTTGAGCGGCACGGCGACAGGCGCGCCGTTTTCCATCACCACGGCCTGACGGTAGCGCTTGGAGGCCTTGCCGGGATCGGTCTTGGGGTTCTTGTTGATCCCATGCCATTCGCCATCCTTGTCCTGCCGGGCATTGGCCTTCATGGCGAAGCGCAGCGTATCGCGATTGACCTTCTGGAGAAGACCGGCGCCCATGCCGAAAGCCATGTTTTCAGCCGACCAGCCGAGATCTTCCATGCGGCCGAGAATGATGCGAATGGTCTCGGGCGTAATGCCGTCGCCCTGGATGACGCGGACGGCGGGGTTCAAAACCTTGAAGCCCTTTTCGTTGGTGGTGAAGCCGAAGATCTCGCCGAGCATGACGAGCGTGTCGACCGGCACCCGGCTGGCATCGCCGGAATCGGGGCGGACCACCAGCGTACCGCCTGTGGCCTCGACCTCTGCCTTGAGTTCTTCGCCCCAGATGTTCTTGACCGCCCGGTAGAGATCATAGGAATCCGAGACGACCGCGACCAGTTTGCCGGGACCGCCGAACTGGGTGAGCATGTTGCGATAGGCTTCCGTCTCGCGGTCCTCGCCCCAGCTCGTCATGGTCGAGTGCTCGGCCGCGGGGATCGAGAAGCCCGCCATCGGCTCGTGGTAGTAGCGCCGGGCGGCAACGAGGCCGGCCACGGTGTCGGTACCGAGGAAGCTCACCAGATGGGCGACCCCGCCGAGTCCTGCCTGTTCGAGTGAGGTTGTGCCACGCGCGCCAAAGTCATGGAGGCGGAACGGCAGCACCTCACCGGGCGTGTCGCAGGTGCGTTCGAGAGACGCCGCAATGATCTCGCGGACGCTGTGCGAGAGCGTGGCTACCGTTGACGGATACCAGATCGCGCGCAGGAGCGCGGTTTCGAGGAAGGTCGGAAGCCAGAAGAAATCGGGATCCGTGTTGCGCACCTGAATGAGCGGCGTGCCGACGGGCACGATCTGCCCCTCCGGCAGCGCCTCGATCAGGAGCGGCAGCTTGCCCCCATGGCGCTCGACCAGCGTTTCCCACCCTTTACGATTGAACGGCAGACCGTGGGCGGTGATCAATTCGTCAGCTTCCTCGACATCCTCCATCGTCACCCGGCCCGAGAGATACTCCTTGAGGAACATCTGCAGACCGAAAAACAGCACATTCTCGTAGGGCCCACCGCGCCGCGCCTCGGCATAGGCCGAAATCGTCGCCGTCTCCGGCGGGTACTGCAGGAAGTGGGAATATTTGTAGCTGTCGGAGTTGAGAATGAGGTTCATAAAAAGGCCTTCCAAGGGAATGTCCGCGGGGTTTTACAACCATCCTGCATGTTTCGGCTAGCCTCATGAGATGTTCAATCGGGCCGCCAGTTGCGCCGGGCAGACTCGATATCGGTCTTCCTCGGGAAAAGTGAAGAGGTGCTTGTCACATCATTCAGCTTCGTCTAATTCAAATTCGTTACGTAATAACGTTACGATTCGCATTTGAGCGGGTCGCCTGCATTTCAAAGAGGTCACGACATGACAAATTCACTTCCCACGAACATCTTCCGCGCTTGCGCTCTCAGCCTGGCTCTCATCGCAGTCCCGGCCGCCGCAGGCGCTTCCGACAAGGCAGGGCATTCGCACGAGCACGCACATGCCCATGGCGATGAGAACAAGGATGTTCACGCGGGCTACTTCGAGGACGACCAAGTCGCGGCGCGCGATCTCTCCGACTGGGAAGGCGACTGGCAGTCGGTGTACCCCTATCTTCGCGACGGCACGCTTGATCCTGTCTTCGCGCACAAGGCAGAGCACGGCGACAAAAGTGCCGAGGGCTACAAGGCCTATTATGAAGCCGGCTACAAAACCGGTGTCGACGGCATCGAAATCGATGGAGGCAAGGTCACCTTTCATCGTCCCGAGGGCTCGGTCAGCGGTCGGTACGAGAGCGACGGCTACGAAATCCTGACCTACAAGAAGGGCAACAGGGGCGTGCGCTTTATCTTCAAGAAGGTGGAGGGCGACGAAAGCGCGCCGAGCTACATCCAGTTCAGCGACCACAAGATCGCGCCCGAAAAGGCGGACCATTACCATCTCTATTGGGGTGACGACCGGGCCGAGGTTCTCTCGGAACTGACGAACTGGCCGACCTACTATCCCGCATCGCTCAACGGCAAGGAGATCGTCGAGGAAATGCTGGCGCACTGACGCGCATACAACAAGTACGGGGCAATTTGCCCCGTACTTCATTCGGCGGGATCATCCTTTTGGGGCGACAGGTTCGTTTCCGACCGGGACGGGGAAGTACTGCTCGATCAGAAGCCCCTCGGTGAGCGCATCCTGCGCGGTACCAAGCGTGGTCACTGTCGTCAGCCACGCGGACGTCTCGCCGCCGATCCGGAGTTCAATCGCAAGAGCGGGCTCGGCCGGCAGAATGCTCGCCTCAATCGCCAGGTCGGACAGGTGTGGCGCAATCTCTGCATAGCGCCGTGCCAGCAGGCTTCTTGAACCGAGATGACGCATTTCCCGCAATATCCGCCGATGGATCAGCGCCGCGAGCGCCTCCCAATTGACGATGGCATCGCGCACCGGGCCGGGATCGAAGATGAGATGCAGCAGATTTCCGCCTGGCGCGACAGCTAAAGAATCCGCGAGCCGTCCGAAGCCTGCATTCGCGGCGAGGATATCATAGGCCGAATTCAGGCAGAGCGCAGGATAGGGATCATGATTGGCCAGAATAAGCGCAGCGGCATTCCTGACTGCTTCGGGCAACGCCTCCAACCCGCTTGCCGGCTCCACACCGAAGCGAGGATGAAATCCTGCTTCCGCCAGCATCTCGTTGCGCGCTTGGTACGGCAGATCGAGTGCATCGGCCAGGCGCAATACCATGCCTTCGCTGGCGCGCGCCCGCCCGGTCTCCAGAAATGACAGGTGCCGGGTCGAGATGCCGGCCCGGTTGGCGAGGGTCTGTTGACTTTCGCCGCGATGCTGCCGCCAGTCGCGCAGACTCGCTGCGAAAAGCGGGCGCGTGGATGTGTGGGGCGTCATCCGGTTCATTCCTCCATTACCCGACAGGTAATTGTGAGGATTACCTCATGGCGCGACAAGTGGCGTATCGCAAAACCTGTTCATCGGAGACACACATGCGCCCTGTCTATGCCGTTCTTGCCCTTGCAGGCACCGTTATTCCCTGGATTTTCTTTTCCCAGTTCGTTGCCCGAAACGGACCGGATATCTCCGGCTTTATCGCCGGAGGGTTCGCCAATCCGGTCGCTGCCGGTTTTTCCGCGGACCTTCTCCTATCCGCCCTTACCTTCTGGATCTGGTCGGGTCTCGACGCGAGACGAGAGGGCGTCGCGGGGTGGTGGATTGTCCTCCCCGCAACGCTAGCCGTCGGGCTGTCGCTGGCGATGCCGCTTTATCTGATCATGCGGATGGCCAAGAGACCGGCTATCAGCCAGCCGTCCTGAATATCTGGACCACCAGGCGGGGCTGCCGGTCAGCCCCGCAATGTCCCGCCGGTCGATTTCTCGACATTGGCGACGACCTTAGCCGAGACCTTTTCGAGTTCTTCCTCGGTTAGCGTCTTGTCGCGCGGCTGAAGCGTGACCTCGATCGCCACCGACTTCTTGCCTTCGCCCAGCGAGGCACCCTCGAAAATATCGAAGACCTTGACCCCGGTGATCAGCGCCTTGTCGGCGCCGGTCGCGGCGCGAACGATGTCGCCGGCGGCCACGTCGCTGTTCACCACGAAGGCGAAGTCACGGCGTACGGCCTGGAACGGCGAAAGGGCGAGCACCGGCTTGGTGCGGGTCGCCTTGGCGCGCGGCTCGGGGATCGCGTCGATATAAACCTCGAAGCCACAGAGCGGGCCCGAGACATCGAGCGATTCGAGCGCCTTCGGATGGAACTCGCCGAAATAGCCGAGCACCACCTTGGGGCCGAGCTTGATGACGCCGGAACGGCCCGGATGGAACCAGTCGGGCGCGCCGCGTTCGATCATCAGGCGATCGACCGGTGCACCGCAGGCTTCGAGCACCGCGAAGGCATCGGCCTTGGCATCGAAGACGCCGACGGCTTCCGCCGCACCATCCCAGTGACGACCCGCGCCTTCGAGCGTCGCCGTTCCGCGGCGAATACCGCCGGCCACACGGCGCTGCCCCTCGGGCGCATCGCTTTCATAGGTGGCCGCGACCTCGAAGACTGCCGTATCGCCAAAGCCACGGTCGGCATTGCGGCCGGCAGCGGCCAAGAGACCCGGCAGCAGCGAGGGGCGCATGTCGGACATGTCCGCCGAGATCGGATTGGACAGCTTGAGTTCGGGCTTGCCGCCGCCGAAGGCCTTCGCGTGATCTTCCGGTATAAAGGACCAGGTAACGGCCTCGTGCATACCGCGGGCTGCGAGCGTGCGGCGGGCCAGACGGGTGCGGATCTGCAGCGTCGTCAGGATCTTGCCGTTGACCGCCGCATGACCTTCCAGCGGCGCAGGCTCGATCTCGTTGACGCCGTGGATGCGCATGACCTCTTCAACCAGATCGGCCTTGCCATCGACATCTGGACGCCAAGAGGGAACCACGAAACGGATGGTATCGCCGTCAGTCGTGCCCTTGGCCTTGAAACCGAGCTTTTCGAGAATGGCGATGCTCTCCTCACGGTCGACATCGAGACCGGTCAGGCGCTTGGTTTCGGTCAGCGGGAAATCGACCTCGTGATAGTGATGGCCGGTCTCGCCGACGAGCTCTCCCTCCTTCGAGGTGGGCTCGCCATACTTGATGAGGGTTTCGGACGGTGTGCCGCCGCATAGATCGGTCACCAGACGCGTGGCAAGCTGGATGCCGTCCGCCATGAATTCCGGGTCGACGCCGCGCTCGAAACGGTAGCGTGCATCGGTGACGATACCGAGGTCGCGTCCGGTGCGGGCCACGTTCATCGGGTCCCAGAGTGCGGATTCGATGAGCACGTCGGTTGTCGTCTCGTCGCAGCCCGAATGCTCCCCGCCCATGATGCCGGCAATGGATTCGACACCATTGTCATCGGCGATCACGCACATGTCGGAACCCAGTTCATATTCGCGAGTGTCGAGTGCGAGAACCTTTTCACCGTTTCTGGCGCGGCGAACCACGAGGTCGCCCTTGACCTTGGCAGCATCGAAGACGTGCAACGGACGACCGCGATCGAAGGTGACGTAGTTGGTGATATCGACCAGCGCGTTGATGGGCCTGAGGCCGATGGCGATCAAGCGCTTCTGCATCCACTGCGGCGACGGGCCGTTCTTCACGCCGCGCACCAGACGCAGCGCAAAACCGGGGCAGAGATCAGTCGCTTCGATGGTGACATCGACGGGGCATTCGCCCTCACCGGCGACCGGTTCGACCGAACCGTCCTTGAGCTTGCCGAGACCGGCAGCGGCCAGATCACGGGCAATGCCGTAGATGCTGGTGCAATCGGGACGGTTGGGCGTCAAGTTGATGTCGATGACCGGATCGTCGAGACCGGCATAAGCGGCGTAAGAGCTGCCGACCGGCGCATCGTCCGGCAGGTCGATGATGCCCTCGTGATTGTCGGAAATCTTGAGTTCGCGCTCGGAGCACATCATGCCGAAGCTCTCGACGCCGCGAATGGCGGCAGCACCCAGCGTCACGTCGATGCCCGGGACATAGGTGCCGGGTGCCGCGAAAGCACCGATGAGGCCCGCACGCGCATTGGGCGCGCCGCAGACGACCTGCACCGGATCGCCGGACCCGGTATCGACCTTGAGCACCTTGAGCTTGTCGGCATCGGGATGCTGTTCGGCGGAGACGATCTTGGCGATCGTGAAGGCCTTGAAGGCTGCCTTGTCATCGACGTCTTCGACCTCGAGGCCGATCATGGTCAGCGTCTCGACGATCTCATCGAGCGAGGCATCGGTGTCGAGATGGTCCTTGAGCCAGGAAAGCGTGAATTTCATTTCAATTGTTCCCGTTCATAGCCAAAGGGCGGGATTTCGGTGTGTATCGGCTCACGCGCTCAGCCCCGCAAACAGGGTGGGGATGTCGAGCGGGCGGAAGCCGTAATGGTCGATCCAGCGCACATCGGCGTCGAAGAAGTCGCGCAGGTCCGGCATGCCGTATTTCAGCATGGCGATACGGTCGATGCCCATGCCCCACGCAAAGCCCTGATAGACGTCGGGATCGAGCCCGCAAGCGCGCAGCACGTTGGGGTGGACCATGCCGCAGCCGAGGATCTCCATCCAGTCGTCACCCTCGCCGAAGCGCACTTCGCCCGGCTTCGAGCGGTCGCACTGGATGTCGAGCTCGAGGCTAGGCTCGGTGAAGGGAAAGAACGAGGGACGGAAGCGCATGTTCAGCGAGGGCACTTCGAAGAAGGCCTTGCAGAATTCCTGCAGCGTCCACTTGATGTTGGCCACATTGGCTGTCTTGTCGATGACCAGGCCTTCGAGCTGATGAAACATCGGTGAATGGGTGGCGTCGGAATCCTGCCGGTAGGTCTTGCCGGGGATCACGATACGGATCGGCGGTTCCTGGCTTTCCATCGTGTGGATCTGCACCGGCGAGGTGTGGGTGCGCAGGAGCTTTCTCTTTCCGTCGGCATCCGGCGGGAAGAAGAAGGTGTCGTGCATCTCGCGGGCCGGGTGGCCCTCGGGGAAATTGAGCGCGGTGAAGTTGTAGTAGTCGGTCTCGATATCCGGGCCTTCGGCAACCGCAAACCCCATATCGGCAAAGATGGCGGTGATCTCGTCGATCACCTGGCTGATCGGATGGACGCGACCGCGTTCGGAGGGCGATGTGCGGACCGGAAGCGAGATGTCGATGGTCTCGCTGGCCAGACGCGCGGTGATAGCGGCATCCTTGAGTTCGACCTTGCGGGCCGCGATCGCGTCGGCGACGCGGGCTTTCATGCCGTTGATCGCGGGACCGGCGGTCTGGCGCTCCTCGGGGCTCATGCGGCCAAGGCCCTTGAGCAGTTCGGAGACAGAACCCTTCTTGCCGAGCGCGCCGACGCGGACAGCTTCGATCGCCGCTTCATCGTCAGCCTTTTCGATATCGGCCATGATGGCCTTTTCGAGGTGTTCCAGGTCGCTCATCGTCTCATCAGCCCTTTCCGGCTTTGTTCATTGTCGATGCGCCGCGCAGCTCCGGTTGAGCGGGCGCCTCTTCACTGCCCTTGCCGGCGCCATGTTGCAAGGCATCGGACAGAAATCGTGTGGCATTGAGGAACCGCTTGCCGTCCTTGCCGAGCCCGCGATGCTCGAAAAGGCCGATCAACGGCAGAAATGGCTTGAACGGCGCGATGACCGGTCCGACCCGTGGCAGCACGATCGATGGTGCGGTCTCGCAGTAGGCGGCAAGCGCCTCGTCAGGGGTGTCCGGCTTCGGTGGCGTGGCGCAGATCTGCATGAACAGAAGCCAGACGTCACGCGCCTGTGCATCGGCCAGCGGCATCCGCGCCTCCGGCTCTTCCTCGAAATCGTAATAACCGATCCGCCCATCGGCGGCGACGAACATGTCGCGCGGATGCGGCCGTCCGTGGCACAGACCCGCAGTGTGAACCGCACCAAGTGATGCGGCGATACGCAGGACAAGCTCCTCGGCCAGTTCCGTCTCGCCGGCGGCCATGAGCGTCAACAAACGCCTGTGCGCATCCGTGCCGGTATCGGACAGGACCAGCGCCCGGTCGCCCTTCAGAACGATGCGTGGAACGGGAATGCCAGCTGAAGCAAAGGCGTTGAGCTTGCGCACCTCGCGATCGAGCTGGGCTGCGGGGTCGGGGAGTGCTGCGGAGCGCAGTGCTGCCACCGGGATCAGCGGGCTGAGGGCTGCATGCGCACGCTGGGCAAAACGTTGCTCTTCGATGCCGAAGCGCTTGACCCAGAAAACCCCGTCATTGGCTTCGTTGGGAGCCGCTGACTTGGACGCTTCCGGCAAAACGACGCGCACGACGCGCTTACCGTCGTCGGCCGTCAGCACCTGCATCAGCAGAGCCAGCGTATCCGACGCCAGGTCGTTTTCAGAAATGTTTCCGGTTTCGTCCATTGTGTCCGTGCAGATGTCAAAAACGAAAAGATCCCGCGTCAGCCCAGGCCGACGCGGGATCCCAAATGGTCAGATTGTATGCCTCAGGGAAAGCGCCGGCTTATTGAACCGCGCCTTCAAACTCGTTCGGCGTACCGGTTTCCTTGAGGTACTCGAGAGCCTTCTTGGAAGCATCGACGAGGGCTGCGAATGCTGCCGGCTCGTGGATAGCCATGTCCGAGAGAACCTTGCGGTCGATCTCGATACCAGCCTTGCCGAGGCCATCGATGAAACGGCCGTAGGTCAGGCCGTGCTCGCGGACGGCAGCGTTGATACGCTGGATCCAGAGCGCCCGGAAATTCCGCTTGCGCGCCTTGCGGTCGCGGTAAGCGTACTGCATCGAGCGATCGACAGCGGCCTTGGCCGTGCGGATGGTGTTCTTGCGACGTCCGTAGAAGCCCTTGGCTTTCTTGAGGACCTTCTTGTGCTTTGCGTGGGCAGTAACGCCCCGTTTTACGCGTGCCATGTCATGATCTCCTTAGATTGGGTCCGGTTCTCAAAGTCCGTTGGGAAGGAACTTCTTGACGATCTTGGCATCCGGCTCCGAAAGAACCATGGTGCCGCGAGCGTCGCGGATGAACTTGTTGGACCGCTTGATCATGCCGTGGCGCTTGCCGGCCTGAGCCGACTTGACCTTGCCGGTCGCGGTAATCTTGAACCGCTTCTTGGCAGACGATTTCGTCTTCATCTTGGGCATTTCGCTACTCCTTACAGGCATTGTTCGCTCGTCCCTTGCGGGTGAACGACAGCCCTTGTTGTTCGATTGAGACGGCTGAAGAGACCGTCAAGCGTGTAGAACCGCCTCGGCATGCCCTGCCGGACGGTTCGGACGCGGCCTTATAGAGTGAAGGCGCTCAGGATGCAAGGGCGAAACAGAACGGAAAAGGACACCAAGGGATTGCTGCTCCGCTCACCATGCACAAAAGAAAAAGACCGCAGTGAATGCGGCCTTTTATCGGAAAAGGGCGCGAGGTTCGGACAGACCCTCGCATCCCGATCGCGGTCAGGGCCTCAGCGCGGCGCCAGGACCATCATCATCTGACGGCCTTCAAGCTTCGGCTCGGCTTCCACCTTGGCGATTTCCTCGGTTTCACCCTTGACCCTCTGCAAGAGCTGCATGCCGAGTTCCTGGTGAGCCATTTCACGACCACGGAAGCGCAGGGTAACCTTCACCTTGTCGCCATCGTCGAAGAAGCGGCGCATCGCCTTCATCTTCACCTCATAGTCATGGGTGTCGATGTTCGGACGCATCTTGATCTCTTTGACTTCGACCGTCTTCTGCTTCTTGCGGGCCTCGGAGGCCTTCTTCTGGGACTGATACTTCAGTTTGCCCAGATCGACGAGCTTGCAAACCGGCACCTCGCCGTTGGAATTGATCTCGACGAGATCGAGTCCCGCTTCCTCAGCGAGGTCAAGCGCCTCGGGGGTCGGTATGACGCCCCGGTTCTGGCCTTCTGCGTCGATAAGCTGAACCTTGGGGGCACGAATATCTCGGTTGGCGCGCGGCCCGTCATTCGTGGTAGGGGGCGCTCTGAAAGGTCTGCGAATGGCTCTGGTCTCCTGGACTATTGATAGGACATGCTTCTGACAGCAAGCGGCTCCACTTAGGGCCGCGCACTGCCATGTCTATAAGACAACGCCGGTGTCAATAGCATGGTTGCGTGGAAAAATCACCTGTCACGCAATGGGTACTGTCAAAAGTCACGTCTGCGCCGCGAGGACGCCAGGAACGCGCATTCGAGAGGTGCACCGACTCGGCACCGGCGTGACGAGAGATAAGAAGTGAGGATCACGATGACAATGAGCGATGTCGAAGAGAAACGCATCACGGTTGGCGAAAACGGGCAAGCGCGCGAGATCGCCGCGCTGATCCGTCCGGCAACGGCTATCGGGCGCCCGGGAACAATCTGGCTCGGCGGATACCGATCCGACATGAGCGGCAGCAAGGCGGAAGCGATCTGCGTTCATCAGGGATCCAAGGCAGCTGCCAGCATTCGTTTCGACTATTCCGGCCATGGAGCGTCGGGTGGAGAGTTCACCGATGGCACCATCTCGCGCTGGCTCGAGGAAAGCCTCGCGGTATTCGACCGGTTCGCCGAAGGCCCCCAGATCCTCGTGGGTTCCTCGATGGGCGGATGGATTGCGCTTCGCATGGCGCAGGAATTGAGAAACCGCGGCGAGGCCGACCGCATCGCCGGCTTGGTTCTGATCGCCCCGGCGCCGGACTTCACCCACGAACTGATGGAGCCCGAGCTTTCCGAGGAAGAACGGCAGTCGCTGGAAACCCGCGGCTATTTCGAGGAGCCGACACCCTACGGTCCCGATCCCAACGTTTTCACCAAGGCACTCTTCGAGGACGGCCGCGCCAACCGGGTTCTCGACGGCATCATAGAGGTCGACGCCCCCGTGACGATCATCCAGGGAATGGAGGACCCGGATGTGCCGTGGAAACATGCGCTGAGGCTGGTCGAGCACCTTCCCTCGACCAATGTCGATGTGCAGTTGATTCGCGATGGCGACCACCGCCTCTCGCGTCCCGAAGACATTCAACGCATTCTCGCCGCCGTCGACAGGATCGCCGAACCGGTGTGATATCAGGGTTTGAGGGGTCATTTATGGCCCCTCAACACCCCATTGTGTGACTTATTTCCCCCACTCCCCTCCGGACGGTAACCATATTCCCAGTCAAATCCGGGGGCGGAATTGACAGTTCATCTCCGTCGAATTTACCCTTCGTTAACTATCGGGCATGGGTAGGACGGGGAACTAAAGCATGATCAGCCTTCACCGGACGATGGTTCTCGCTGTCGGCGTACTCGCCGGCGCGGCAGCCAACCAGGCGGCCTCCGCGCCTGCCCTCTCGGCGTCCGTCACGCCGGACGTTCCCGCTCGTACGATCGCCATGAAGACCGGCCGCATCACGTCCCAACCCATCGGCCATTATGATTTCTGCAAAGCCTACCGCTCGGAATGCGGCCCGGTCTCCAAACCGGCTGCACCGCCGCGCGTGACAGATTACGGCTGGAAGGTCATCCATGAGGTCAACCAGGCGGTCAACTTCTCGATCATGCCGAGGACCGACATTGAGATTTACGGCGAGGAAGAAGTCTGGGCTTACCCCGATGTTGCCGGCGACTGCGAGGACTATGCGCTCCTCAAGCGCCACATGCTCATCGAACGCGGCTTCTCGGCCGGCGACCTCCTGGTCACAGTCGTGCGCAAACCGGACGGTGAAGGCCATGCCGTCCTCACGCTCCGCACTGCCGAGGGCGATTATGTTCTCGACAATCTCGAGGACGAGGTTCTCGCCTGGACCGATACGCCCTACCGCTATCTCAAGCGCCAGTCGTCGGAAAATTCCGGTCGTTGGGTGACCATCGAGAACGGCACGGACCTGCTGGTCGGCTCTGTCGAGTAAGAGCCTTCACGGTTCCACCTGACAAAGTCTGCGGGAGCGCAGTCAGAAGCTGCCAATCAGCATGCCCGCGGCAAAGACCAGCGCGCCGCCCAACACGACCTGGATGATCGCCCTGCTCCACGGCGTTTCCATCCAATGGTTCTGGATCCAGGCAATGGCCCACAATTCCACGAAGACGACTGCGATGGCGACGGTGGTTGCCGTGCCGAAATGGGGAATGAGGTAAGGCAGCGCGTGGCCGAGACCTCCGATCGTGGTCATGATGCCGGATGCGAGCCCGCGCTTGACCGGCGACCCTCTTCCCGAAAGCACGCCGTCGTCATGTGCCGCCTCGGTAAAGCCCATGGAAATACCCGCACCTACCGATGCCGAGAGACCGACGACGAAGGTGGTTGCGGTGTTATGCGTGGCGAAAGCAGTCGCGAAGATCGGTGCCAGCGTGGAAACGGACCCGTCCATGAGACCGGCGAGACCCGGCTGGACATAGGTGAGGATGAAGCGCTTGCGCTCGGTGGCTTCCTCTTCCTTCGCGACATCCTCGGGCGCATGGGTTTCTGTGAGCCGGCGCGCGAGCGATTCATGCGCTTTTTCCTGCACGGCAAGATCGCCGAGCAGCTTGCGGGTTTCGGCATCGGAAGCACGCGCTGCAGCAGCCAGATAAAAACGATGCGCCTGGTTTTCCATGTTTTCGGCTTCCGCGCGAATGCGGTCGAGCGGAAGGTTCTTTGCCAGCCAGTCGGGCTTGCGATCGTAGTACCCGCGCACATGCTCACGGCGGATCAGCGGAATGCGGTCGCCGAATTTCTTCTGGTGCATTTCGATCAGGCGCGCCCGGTGGGTATGTTCCTCCGCCGCCATCTCCTCGAATATCTTGGCGGAATGCGGAAAGTCGCCGCGCAGCATGTCGGCATAGGCGAGGTAGATCCGGGCATCGTCCTCTTCGGACGAAATGGCCAAGGCCAGCACTTCCTGCTCCGACAGCGAGTCGAAGGAACGTTTGCCGAGGCCGAGAATACGGGTGAACATTGGGTGATACCTTTTTAGAACAATTCTAAACTAGGATCATTCCAGCCAGACGTCAATATGAATGGCGGCGCATTTGACGCGGATAGCGTCTTGAAACAGACGGACTTGGCTGCGATGAAACAGCATGACTGACGAGATGAAATCCGGCGGCGGAACAGTGCTCGACTGGATCGGCCACAAGCTCGCCAACTGGCTGGATGAACAGACATCGGGTTACGAGCCCTACACGCCGTCCGATCCCGACACGCTGCGCCGCACGCTCCGGCCCGGCGACGTGCTGCTCGTCGAGGGCAACCGCCGCATCTCCAAGACCATCAAGTATCTCACCCAGTCGACATTCTCGCATTCGGCCCTTTACGTCGGCGATGCGCTCGATGAGGAAGGCGACGACCGCAACGACAGGCCGAGCCTTATCGAGGTCAATCTCGGGGAGGGTTGCATCGCCGTCCCGCTTTCCAAGTATGAAACCTACAACACCCGGATTTGCCGACCCGTCGGCCTGACACCGGAAGATCGCGACCAGGTCGTCAATTTCATGATCGGCAAGCTGGGTTTGAAATATGATCTCAAGAACATTTTCGACCTGATGCGCTACACGTGGTCGGCTCCACCCGTACCCGTCGCATGGCGCAGGCGGATGCTGGCTCTGGGCTCGGGCGATCCCACGCGGGCGATCTGCTCATCGCTGATCGCCCAGGCCTTCCAGAGCGTGAGTTACCCGATCCTGCCCGAGATCACGCTGGCGCCGGGCCGGGCGGCTGCGACATCCGATCACTCGCGGCGCGAGATCCTGCACATCCGCCACTACTCGCTGTTCACCCCACGCGATTTCGACCTTTCGCCCTATTTCCGCATCGTCAAACCGACCATCGAGTTCGGCTTCGACTACAAGCAAATCGAGTGGGGGCCGGCGGGAGTGCCGGAAAACCGAAAAGGCGGCACCAAGCCCGCCGGTGATTGACAAGCCGGGCAGCCGGGGCGCATCACACGCACCGGGGAAGACGGGAAGTGCCATGAGCGACAACACCAGCAACGAGCCAGCGACCAATCCGGTGAGCGAGGACAAGTCGGTCCGCGACAGCGCCTTTCATCCCAAGATCCTGACCACGCTCCGCGATTACAATCTGCCGACGCTCGGTGCCGACCTGATGGCCGGGCTGACGGTTGCGATGGTCGCCCTCCCGCTCGCAATGGCCATTGCAATCGCCTCGGGCGCCGAACCCGGCGCGGGCCTGATCACCTCGATCGTCGCGGGCCTGGCCATCTCGGCATTCGGCGGCTCGCGCATCCAGATCGGCGGCCCGACCGGCGCCTTCATCGTCGTCGTCTATGACGTGATCGCGCGACACGGCTATGACGGACTGCTGGTCGCCACGCTCATGGCCGGAATCATCCTGATCGTCGCCGGGGTCTTCAAGGCCGGGCGGCTGATCCGCCATGTGCCCGAGCCTGTGATCAACGGTTTTACCATCGGGATCGCGATCATCATCGCCGCGAGCCAGATCTCCGATTTCTTCGGGATCAGTGCGGGCAAACTGCCCGCCGATTTCCTGCCTAAACTTGCAGCCTTGTGGGAGGCGCACGGCACCTGGTCCGCCGCAAGCACCGTCATCGCACTCGTCACCCTGGTGCTGATCGTCATATTCAGGAAAGCCGCGCCGAGACTGCCGGGCCTGCTGGTCGCCGTGGCCCTCACCTCCGCCGCGGTTCCGCTTCTGGGGCTGGAAGTGGATACCATTGCCAGCCGTTTCGGCGAGATATCCTCGTCGCTGCCCACCCCTTCCCTGCCGGCCATCGATCTCGGCACGCTTCAGGAACTGCTTCCATCGGCCATCATCATTGCGTTTCTGGCAGGCATCGAATCCCTGCTCTCCGCCCTCGTCGCCGACAGGATGGCGGGAACGGCCCATCGCTCCAATACAGAACTCACCGCCCAGGGCCTGGCAAACTGCATCTCCGTCGTCTTCGGCGGACTGCCGGCCACCGGCGCGATCGCACGGACGGCCACGAACATCCGCGCCGGGGCGAAAACACCGGTCTCGGGCATCGCGCATTCCCTGTTTCTTCTCGGCTTCATGATGCTGGCGGCACCTTTGGCCGGCATGCTGGCGCTTCCCGCACTGTCCGCCGTTCTCGTTCTCACGGCCTGGAACATGGCCGAGCCGCAACACTTCAAGGAACGTTTCCGCGGCGATCGCGCCGATATCTTCCTGCTTGTGATGACCTTGCTCTTGACGGTTCTCGCCGATCTGACGATCGCGATCGGGGCCGGCGTGGCAGTGGGCCTCATGCTCCGGCTCCGGCGGCGGAAAACTCCGGAGCCGGACTGGAAGGTGCCGGACCGCTAGACCTCGCATGCCACCCTGCTTGCGTTGTCTCGGTCCCCCCTTCTAAGGCTGAGAGCCCCCAACCCCGGTGTTTCAGTCTATCGGGGCTTTACCCCACAATTCAAAGATTGCCTTTTTCCTAGGGACTGATAAATCCCGCCTCATGACCGACACCCCACTTTCGCACATCCGCAACTTCTCGATCGTCGCCCATATCGACCATGGCAAGTCGACGCTTGCCGACCGGCTGATTCAGAGCACCGGTTCGATCGAAGAACGCGAGATGAAGGAACAGATCCTCGACTCGATGGATATCGAGCGCGAGCGCGGCATCACCATCAAGGCGCAGACTGTGCGGCTGGAGTATGACGCCCAGGACGGCCAGCATTATGTGCTTAACCTGATCGACACACCGGGACACGTCGACTTCGCCTATGAGGTCTCGCGGTCGCTTTCGGCCTGCGAAGGCTCGCTGCTGGTGGTCGACGCGTCGCAGGGGGTGGAAGCCCAGACGCTTGCCAATGTCTACCAGGCGATCGACAACAATCACGAGATCGTCACGGTGCTGAACAAGGTCGATCTTCCGGCCGCCGACAGCGACCGGGTGAAGGAACAGATCGAGGAAGTGATCGGGCTCGACGCTTCCGATGCGATCCCGATCTCGGCGAAGACCGGCGTCGGCGTGCCCGACGTTCTCGAAGCCATTGTGAAGCGATTGCCCGCACCGAAGGCCGGCAATCCCAACGCGCCGTTGAAGGCGCTTCTCGTCGACAGCTGGTACGACGCCTATCTCGGCGTGATCGTGCTTGTGCGGATCATCGACGGCAAGCTCCGCAAGGGCCAGCAGATCCGCATGATGGGCACCGGCGCGCGCTATCCGGTCGATCGCGTCGGCGTCATCACGCCGAAGATGGTCATGGTGCCGGACCTTGGCCCCGGCGAAATCGGCTTCATTACCGCTTCCATCAAGGAAGTGGCCGATACCCGTGTCGGCGATACGATCACCGAAGACAAAAAGCCGACGGCGGAAGCGCTGCCGGGCTTCAAGCCGGCCCAGCCGGTGGTGTTCTGCGGTATCTTCCCGGTCGATGCGGCGGATTTCGAAGACCTGCGCTCCGCTGTCGGCAAATTGCGCCTCAACGATGCGAGCTTCTCGTTCGAGATGGAGACCTCGGCAGCGCTCGGCTTCGGCTTCCGCTGCGGCTTCCTCGGCCTTCTTCACCTGGAAATCATCCAGGAGCGGCTGGAGCGCGAGTTCAACCTCGATCTCATCGCGACGGCGCCGTCGGTGGTCTATCACATGACCATGACCAATGGCGACGAGATGGACCTGCACAACCCGGCCGACATGCCGGACGTGGTCAAGATCTCGGCCATCGAAGAGCCTTGGATCAAGGCGACGATCATGACGCCGGACGATTATCTCGGCCCGATCCTCAAACTCTGCCAGGAGCGTCGCGGCCTGCAGATCGACCTGTCCTATGTCGGCACCCGCGCCATGGTGACCTACGAACTGCCGCTCAACGAAGTCGTGTTCGACTTCTACGACCGGCTGAAATCGATCTCGAAGGGCTATGCCAGCTTCGACTATCACATCATCGGCAATCGCGAGGGCGACCTCGTGAAGATGTCGATCCTCGTCAATGACGAGCCGGTCGATGCGCTGTCGATGCTGGTCCACCGGTCGGCTGCGGAAAAGCGCGGCCGCGCGATGTGCGAAAAGCTCAAGGAGCTCATCCCCCGCCACATGTTCAAGATCCCGGTCCAGGCCGCGATCGGTGGCCGCGTGATCGCCCGCGAGACCATTGCCGCACTGCGCAAGGACGTGACCGCCAAGTGCTATGGCGGCGACGCCAGCCGCAAGCGCAAGCTTCTCGACAAGCAGAAGGCGGGCAAGAAGCGCATGCGCCAGTTCGGCAAGGTGGAAATCCCGCAGGAAGCCTTCATCGAGGCGCTCAAGATCGGCGAGTAAGCCTGGCTTATTGCCGATCGAGCGCGATGCGCCTCTATCTGAGAAGCGGCACGTTGCCACAGATGCGGTCGACCGCCTTGCGCGGTCCTCCCAGAAGAATCGCCTGCGGTGCGTGTCCGGCCAGCGGCGCCGCAGTTATGCGGTCCGTATAGTCGGCGTAATTGCGCGCCTCGAAAGCTGCGCGCATGTAGGCCAGCCTCAAGGGCAGGTCAGCACCAGCCTCGAATAGCGAAGCAAGGTCTTCGGCCGCAGCGCCGAGAACCGGAAGCGCAACCGTGGTGATGCCGCGCAGCACCACCCGATCCTGTGTGGGTGTATCCGGCCCGACGAGTTCCGGGTGAAAACGTCCGAGGCTCATGCCCAGAACGGCTGCGAAATTTGCCTTGAGGCCGACCGGCAGGTCTCGGGAGAGAATGATGACGGGTTTGAATGACATGGCGTGATCCTTTCGGATCTTGCCTTGCAACGTAACGCCCTTCGATGGATTGGACGAAATTGACCTTTCAGTGCCTGATGATTGCGCCTGGCGTCACCCCGTAATGACGCCGGAACTGGCGGATGAGGTGGGCCTGATCGCAAAAGCCCGCGGCCAACGCAGCTTCCGCAGCCGGAACGCCGGCGAGCAGCAGCCGGCGCGCCAGCTCGACACGGGCACGCAGCACATGGCCGTGCGGCGTCAGTCCCGTGGCCCGCAGGCTACTCCGGATAAGGTAGGACGGGGTTAAACCGGCCTGATCTGCCAGATCGGCAAGACTGAGGCTGTCACCGCTTTCAACCCCGGCTTCAACCCGCTCTATCATATTGCGAATAGCCGCAGGCTCGCGTCCCGGACGACGCAACTCGGCCCGGCCGTAAAGCGCAAATACATGGGAGAGCACCTCATGCACGCTTTCCTCGCAGGCGAGTTGCCAGTCGGTTGCGTGGTTGTCATTCAGGCTGCGCGCCAGCCTTGCCAGCGCGCCCGAAACATGCGCCTCGCGATCGCGCGGTGCGACCTCGCTGAAACCGCGCAGCGTCTTGAGATCGAGCACCTGGCGCACGGCGGTCTCCGAGACATAGAGCATGTTGTAGCGAACCTGCCCCGCCGCCGCATGCCCCGTATGCGCTTCTTCCGGGTTCATCAGGGACAGGACGCCCTTTGGAAGGATCATGTTCTCGCCACGGCAGAAATAGCCGCCGGCGCCCTCGGCGATGGCGCCGATGGCAAACCCTTCATGGGCATGGCGCGAAAAGGTCTGTGTGCTGAACGCAGCCTCGAACAAACCGATGTCGTGATGCCAGCCGAGATGATGGTAGCGATTGCCCTGCATGAGTTGCCTATATCATCGGCGGTCGCGCGCCGGAATGGCATGGTTCACAGAGACAGGCCATTTCATCCCAGGTCGGCGGGGAACTTTTGCGGGTGATGAGGCGCAACAGCGGTTCCGAGTCTGATGGGCGGATACCCCCCGAAGCGTTTCCGCGCACCTCACCGGACTATTTCCGAGCTAATTTCATCTCCCCCCGATTATGAAGTTGACATGACGCGCCGCAGCCCCTAAATCCGGCCCCGTCGCCCAGATGGCGGAATTGGTAGACGCGCCAGCTTCAGGTGCTGGTACTGGCAACGGTGTGGAGGTTCGAGTCCTCTTCTGGGCACCAATTCTTTGTTCCGGCTCGCCCCGGAAAATCCAAGAAACCCCGCGAAAGCGGGGTTTTTTGTTGGGTTTTGTCGAGTTAGGTGTCTCTCACCATCCTGCGTCATCCGGCCACAGCCGCCCTGACCGACGGGGCCGCAGGGTTGGTGCATCTTGCGGTCCGGTTCGTCAGTCGAGCCGTTTTCCGCTGTCCGCGTCGAAGAAGTGCGTCGCCCCCTGGCTCAGGTCGAGTGCACGTTCATCGCCGATTGAAAACTCGGGGCGCTCACGCAAGACAACGGATATGGAGACGCCGTCCCGTTTCATCTCGACGAGGGTTTCGGCACCGGTGGGTTCGAGATTGTTCACTTCGGCCATGATGGCACCGCTGTTCGCCAGGCGGATATCCTCCGGGCGCTTGCCGAGCAATATCGACTGGCCCTCGCGTGCGGCCGCGGGTGCCTCGATACCGGTCGGCGTGCCGCCTTCGAGATAAAGGCCTCCCCCGCTTGCTTGTGTCGCGAATAGGTTCATTGCCGGGGAGCCGATGAATTGCGCGACGAAGGCGTTTGTCGGGCGATCGTAAAGCTCGAGCGGCGAACCGATCTGCTCGATGCGGCCGGCTTGCATGACGACGATCCGATCGGCCATCGTCATCGCCTCAACCTGGTCATGCGTGACATAGACCATGGTCGTGCCCAGGCGCCGGTGCAGCGCCTTGATTTCGCCGCGCATCTGGACCCGCAGCTTGGCGTCGAGGTTGGAAAGCGGTTCGTCGAACAGGAAGACCTGCGGATTTCGCACGATCGAGCGACCCATCGCGACCCGCTGACGCTGACCTCCGGACAGTGCCTTCGGCTTGCGCTCGAGCAACGGCACCAGACCCAGGATTTCCGCCGCCTCGCGTACCTTCCTGGTTTTCTCTTCCTTCGAAGCCCCGGCAAGCGTCAGCGAGAACGCCATGTTCTCCTCGACGGTCATATGCGGATAAAGCGCATAATTCTGGAACACCATGGAGATGTCGCGGCTCTTCGGCGGGAGATCATTGACCACCTTTTCGCCGATGGAAATCTGCCCGCCGGAGATTTCCTCCAAGCCGGCGATCATCCGAAGCAGTGTCGACTTGCCACACCCCGAAGGTCCCACAAGCACGACGAACTCACCATCGCTGAAATCGGCGTCGATACCGTGAATGACTTCCACGCTGCCGTATTTCTTGATGACGCCGTCAATGGACACACTGGCCATGATTGCCTCCTCTTCCTACGTGCTGCGGACATGAATGCGGGTTGCCGAGAGCGCCCCTTCGTGGATCACCAATCCAGCGGCACCGCCGGCAAAGGCGGAATCGCTGGCCGTGACGCCTGTATCGCCGACCGTGGCCGACAATTGGTCAGCCTTGGCGGAGACGACCATCTGGAACGCGGTTTCGAAAGGGATGGCCAATGCCGTTGACGCGAGAACGGTCTCCTCATCATCCTTGCGGCGCATGATTTGCAATTCACCCTTCCGGGTGATCCTGGCCGCATAGTAGCGGCGCTGGCCTTCGGCGCGAATGACCAGTCCGCCATAATCGCCAAGGTGAAGCATCAGGTCGGCTTCAACCGTATAGTCCGTCCACTCACGTGTTCCCTGCAGGATAAGGCCTTCGCCGCGGTTCTGGCTGATGCGAAAATCCTGCGGAAAGTTCTTGGAGAAGAAATGCACGCTGCTCACCCAGGCCCGGCGCCAGAAATCGCCGTTGCCTGCGGGTCGCCGGAAGGTGACGTCAGGGATGCCGTCCCAGGTCATGCGATCGACGAGAACGCGTCCCGTGCTGCGACCAGTGGAGCTCGTCAAAACTATGCCGACTTCGGCAATCGGCTGGTAGCCCGTCTCCGGGACCACCCATTCCATTTCGCAGGGCTTGCCCGGCTTGAGGGCAACGGCACTTTCCATGTCGAGTTCGACAAGCTGGTCATCGCCGTCATAGTGGCGGATCCTCAGCTTCGCTTCGAGCGCTCCGGTCGTCTGCGGGTCCGCGGTGAGGGTCGCCCGCAGCGTCTGCCCGGCGTGGATCCGGGGACTGGCCATCAGGTCATAGGTGCGCATGCCCTTGACCTCCGGCGGCGTGAAGACGGGTGTGGTGGCGGCCGCTTCCAGCCCGGTGGCAAGAGCCGCGAAGTCGATCGCCAATGCTTCGCCAGTGCCGCTGACTGAGAGACCGCCCAGCGCCGTTTCTCCGGGTTGAGGGCGAAACCCCTGCACGGAACCTGGCAGCGAGAAATGAAAGATGGCGCCGTTCTTCGGCGCAGGCTCGGGCGCTTCGCCGGCGAGCTTGCGGCCAAGATTGGCAAGCCAGAGCGAAATCTCCACCGCATCGGAGATCGATCGGCCGCCATCCGCGGTCGACATGTAAAGCCGGTCGGCGACCGGGCCACGCCAATCGGGGCCTGCTTCGAGGCCCTCAAGGCCGAGCATTATGCCCTGCAGGCAGCCCAGATTGCCGGCATTGCAATCGGTATCCCATCCCGAGGTATTGACGATCATTTGTCCGCGCTGGAAGTCGTGCGGCGCATGAAGGAGCGCCATGATCATCAAGGCATGATTGGGCACGACATGACAGTTGCCCGGATATTTGTCGTAGCCGTAATTGTCCTCGATCTTCTGTCGCGTTGCCTCCCAGTCTTCGTTGCCGGACGTCCATTGGCGAATGTCCGCCACCAGTTTCGCAATTAGGCTGTCCTTCGGAATGAAGGAGAGGCCCGTATCGATGAGATGGTCGACGTCCTTGCTGACAAAGGCTTCGGCTTCCATTGCCGCCCAGAGAACCGCTGCATTGACGGATTCACCGTCATGACTGACGGAACCGGCCGCACGGGCGAGTTTCGCCGCCTGCGCCGGATTACCGGGAGAAACCAGCGCCCAGCCGTCGATGAAGATCTGCGCGCCGATCTGCTCGGCGACGGTCGACCCATTGGTTTCGGTCGAGCCGGAGGCGGGGGCCGGGATACCCTGTCGCAGATTGAGCCATGCGGTATGCTCGGTGGAATTGCCGGCTCCACCCCACCACAGGATAGAGCGTTCCTCGATGATGTAGTTGAGCCAAGCCTTGCCGATATCCTTCGACGAGAGGTCCGCCGAAACGCCATAATCGTCAAGCGCGCGCGGGAAGGTAAAGGTGCCGGCCACATCGTCATCGGTCACCACCAGCGGATCGCCGAGCCGCTCATGGACGTAATAGGTGATCGGCCCCAGCTTTTCGAGAATGTCGCGATAGCGCCAGTTCTCGAACGGCCGGCCGAGATAAACGCCGATCAGCTTGCCGAGCACGCCGGCGTAGACGCGCTCCTGATAATCTGCGGGAATGGACATTGAACGCTCCTTGTCAGCCCTTCACCGAGCCGCCGGCCATGCCTTCAATGAAGCGGCGCTGCAGCAGGACGAAGAGAATTACGATAGGCAGAATGATGATGAGAGCCGCCGCCATGACGACGCCCCAGTCGGACGAATACTTTCCGGACAGCAGGAAGAAAGAGACCACGGCGGTCAGCCGGTCCTGCCCCTGCAGGAAGGTGGTCGCGATCAGGAATTCGTTCCACGAATACAGCCCGATGATCAGCGCCACAGTCAGGATGCCGGGCGAGACGATCGGCAGGAACACGCGGGAAAACACCTGCCAGTGGCTT
>CEQK01010846.1_pt1 | contig 21994 bp, 33 predicted proteins | sample 531051 | NCBI WGS metagenome assembly CEQK01 (sample SAMEA2621229, study PRJEB7988) | marine metagenome | biome: marine biome (ENVO:00000447); feature: deep chlorophyll maximum layer (ENVO:xxxxxxxx); material: "saline water (ENVO:00002010), including plankton (ENVO:xxxxxxxx)" | depth 150 m
AGGGAAATAACATGTTATCAATACTATTAACGATCATGCTTGTTGAAGTAGACAGTGCACAGGTCAAACCAACAATACATCCTACATATAATGTAATGGCTTACAATACTGAGGATGTAAAGAAGAAAAAGAAGAAAGGCAAGAAGTTAGCCGAGAAAGGTAAGAAGAAGAAAAAGGGTTTCTTTTCAAAGGTCTTCGGGAGTAAGTAGTGCCCAAAAGGGTGTATCAACTCAATGACTTTAGCGGTGGTTTAAATACCCTTAAAGACGTTGCTGACATATCGGAAAGTGAATTTTCCCTTGCTAGAAATGTAATGTTTAACATACATGGCAGTTTACAACCTGCTTATAGTATGAAGGACTCTACTAATAATAAGGTTTCTGCATACTCCACCTCCTTTACAGACGCAACTTGTGATTATAACAACGACCCAACGATTGCACATGATACCAATACAAAGATAGTGCTTGGGATGACCGTTTCTGGAACGGGGATTCCTGCCGACTCATTTGTGAAGTCTGTAACAAGTAGCACTTCATTTGAATTAGGAGATGGCCCCGCAGGGAGCGATGTTAATACTACTGGAGGTAGCGTAACAGATGGAACATTGACTTTTACAACAGGGGTGGCTACAGTACAGCCGGGATACGGACTCGGTTATTTTGAGACAGACTATATTAGAGACCCTGTCACAGTTACTCAAACAAGTTCTATTGCAGGGGATGATAGCAATGAAGGTTCCGCAACTGGTTTTATAGCGAGAACAAATGGTGGTTCTCTTAGGGAGCTGGAGTATAAAGTTAGTGGAACCCAGCAAAATTTAGCATCTTCCTTTCCGGTAGGCACTTTGGTACACATGACCGCTAGTGCTTTTCCTGCGAACGGGATAGATAGGGCGGCTCAGGGACTTTATCGTGTAGTTGAGGTCAATGGCAGTAATATTGTTTTTGATAGGGCAATGCCTATTGCGATTGAAAGTCCACCTCAAATTTTTTGGGGAGCGACCTTAAAAGGTGTTTCTCTGGGTGATCAAGTATTGCTTTTGTCTAGCCCAGTAGACCATACAGTAGATACTTTTTCTATAAATGCTGGAGTATGGCAATTAAGTTCAATTACTTTACGCTCATCAACAGTCTCAGGGAATCCTTCTAAGGTTAAGTATTACAAAGTAGAAGACTCTATACGGTGCTGTGACACTGCCGATAAGAATGATTGCAAAATTCAGTGGTATGGGTGGATACAGAGAAGGCACTTTGATGGTGCTAACGCATCTGATGATGACAATTCTTACATGAATTATTTTGCTAAAAATAACGACTTAGCCCCACCTAGCGATGGTACAATAGCATCGAGTACAGCGGATACTGGCGTACTGGCTAGTTATCAAAAAACACAAGACAATGATTCCTCTTCCGCTATTTCATTAACCGCTGGAAGTGGTTTTAACATAGCGATAACTACCGAAACAGATGAAGATGGGTTAATAGAAAGTGGGGTATATGAGTTTGCTCAAACTTTTATATACGATGGAAATCAAGAGTCGTTGCCGTTTGCATACACAGCTACTCATACTATAGCGGAGGAAAATGAATTTAAGGCCCTGTCTGTTAATATAGCTACTGTCGGGCCATACGATGAAAGAATATCTGGTGGTAGAATATACATAAGAAAACAGGGGGGGGATTCTGAGTATATTATGCTATTGGATATAGACCTAGGAAAAGGCTGTAGGACAAAGCTATCGGATAGTTATACGGCTTGGACTAATCCAAGTGAGACACTAACTGGCAATACCGATTCTTCGTCAAACCCTTCTCTTGTGCAAAACACATCCAATGATCTTGCTGTGGTTGGAATGGCTATTTCAGGATCAGGTATTCCTGATAATACTTTTGTGGGAGAGGCTAACAATGCTAGTAATATTATTACACTCCATGATTCAAGTGGTAGTGCTGTTAGTGCTACAGCAACTGCTACTGGAGTTACTTTGACCCTTACAGGTAGCTTTTACTCTTGCCCTGACCGAACCGTTGCAAACAATTTTAGAGTAACCGAGCTTGGGTTTATTACCTATGAGGTTATTAATGGATTTAGCTCTAGTATCTTTAGTAATGCTTTAGGTGACTCTGGGGAACATTGGAAAGATGCAGTCGTTGCAAACAATAGAGTGTTTATTTGTAATGTAACTATGAAGGATGAAGATACTGGGGACACAAAAGCAGATGCAACATTAAAGTCATATCCAGATAGAATCATGTATTCTATGCCTAATAGGTATGATACCTTCCCATTAGACAACTTTATAGAAGCGGCTAAGGGTGATGCAGATGTGTACGTTGCAATAGAGGCTTATGCGGACAGGCTACTAGCGTACAAGAATAAAAGCTTAGACATTATTAATATAGCCGGAGATGACCGCAATTGGTTCTTAGAAGACAGTAAGCAGTATCAGGGCGTTGCTCACCCAGAGGCAGTAAAAAGAACCCAGTATGGTGTATTGTGGGCGAATAAACAGGGGTTGTATTTATACAATGGGTCTTCCATAACAAATTTAAAAGAAAATAAAATTAGTGATAGTGATTGGAGTGGTCATGTGGGTGGAACTACCGGTATTATATATGACGAGCAAGAGTCTATGGCGTTTATTGTAAAGAGCCTTGATAATGATGGCGATGCGTATATGTGCGATTTAAAGAAAGGGAACTTTACATTACTTAAAGACTTTGTTTTAGATACAAATGATGGGCTTACAAATTCCGTAGACACTGAGGGTAGTAACACATTAATAGCTCACGACACAGGTAGTTCGGTGGATATTTATCAACTGCATAGATCCGTAGTTGCAAATGATGGTGTTCGTTTCACTACTAAAGCTTTTGACTTTGGGGGTATTGCTCAAGTAAAAAAGATTTATGCGGTTCATATTACTTATAAGTCTGATGTTGCATTAACAAATATGTTTACCTTGCTTGAAGAAGATAATACATCAACGGCATTAGCTGGAACCATATCTGCTTCTGCTAGTAACTGGGCAAAAGTAAAGATAACTCCTTCTTCTCCAGTTGTATGTAATAAAGTGTCTTTACAGCTTAATACAAGTAGTACATCTGCAAAGGTGTATATCAATGACATATCCATAGAATACAGAACATTGTATAGAAAAGGTGTGTAGTGGATAGAGCCACTAGATTTATTGCCAATAGAAAGCAAGACAAGATAAGGGTCGTTAAAGACCAACCATCTATACAGTCAATGAGAGAAGGCGAAGAGGTCTTGTTCTTTGGTAGGGATGGTGTCCTGTCTAGATATAGAAAAGAAAGAGGTCAGCTATGGCGTTCTGATATGACCAAGGGTGAGGGTAATAAAGTAGGTGGTACTCTCAAAGCTTCTAGGCTGGAATACAGTTCTTCTTTCGTTGACTACCGTGCTTTTTCACATAACTTTACTGCTGATGTTGATGCAAGTAAAATTTATCTACCTTGGTTTAATGACACAGAACTTGGGACTTTCAGAACTGGACAGGGTTTTCTAGCCCCATTTAAGATGACCTGTCATAAGCTAATAGTAAAACCACCTGACCTTGACGACAATGCTGATGATATTGTATTTGCCATAGAGAAGAAAGATGATGGTGATGATACGACTGATGCTTTATGTAATTATACATATTCAACATCCTTTGTAGATCATACAGCAATAACGGTCAACCAATCAGACTGGAGTGCAACTCCTACTGTCGATGCTGGCGATGTTGTAGCTCTTGCAATAACTGCATCTGATGCTGGAATAGTAACAAGCTCTAAAGCTTTCTGGGTCACTTCCATTTGGAAGACGATAGTGACAATATAGTATAGTCATTATGATAAAAGTTTTATTAAATTCAAAGGAATCACACCATGGATTACAACTCTAACAAATCAAAAGGTTATGAACCGCTATCGTCTGGCCCAAACATGACCGGTTATTATATGGGTGAATCTCCCAACCTTATGACTATGATGCAGACCGGTGGTCGTACTACAGCGGGTGGAGCCGCATTGGCCCGTGTACTGCAAATGAAAAAAGACCAGAAAAGATTAGAGTCAGCACAAAGAAAAGAAGCCAAGAGGCAAAAGAAAGGCGGTTTATTTGGTAGCATTGGTGGTTTAGCCGGAGGTCTTTTAGGTGCGGCACTAGCTCCGGTTACTGGTGGTGCTAGTCTTGCCATAGGAACAGGTCTTGGAACTGCTTTAGGTAAAAGAGTTGGCGAGGGATTGGGTGCAGGTAAGTCAATAAATGTTGACAGGACTGGTACCGTATTTGGACAACAATCATTTAGGGATGTAGAGCAGGCCAGTCGTGATTACACAAGAGATATGGGAAAAAGAGCTTTGTATGCTGGCCTAGATGCGGCTGGAGACTCACTTAATCCCCTTAGTATTTATGGAGTGGCATCTAGTGGGGTTGGTGATGGCCCTTTAAAACAGGCAAGGGGTTTTTTCAGTAGGGGTTTAGGTGTTGATTTGCCAAAACCCCCTCCAATAATTGATACAAGTTACATGGATGATTATTTCGACTATCAAGATGGTGGCTTAATTGGCTATGAAAATGGTGCTGAGGTAATAGATTTAACCGGTGATATTGATATTCTTGAGCACACAAAAAAGCTTCGTGAAAAAATCAAGTCAGAAAGAAAATCACAACAAGGACAGGATTTAGGTTTTAATGCTCCAGACATGGGTGGCTCTTCAGGGTTAATGGATGCATTTAGAGAGGCTGATGCTAATCGAGGTTTGATAATGCAACAGGCAAAAGAAAGAATATTAGGCGACCCTACACAACAATACAGTCCAGAATCAGTTTCGTATTTAAAACAAGCTGGCTTGCTTGGGATGACAGAGGGAATGAGTAAAGAAGAATTAGAAGACAGGGCTTTTTTAAGAGAGCAGATAAAATCAAGAGCAGGTTTAGATGCTATGGTATATGAGCCGACTTTAGGAATTGGTGACATTGTAGCTACTGAATCACTGGCTCCTAAAGAGCTTCGTATGGATAGGGGCTCCTTGACGGATGGTATATCTGGACTCCAAGCAATATCAACATTTACCCCTCCAGAACAAAGCACGTTAAACTCCCCTAGGTTTTTAAGGGATATGTTAGATTTAGTTTCTAGTGCTCAGTCTGGAGGCCAATTTGCTGAACAGCAAAACGGTGGTTTAATTGGTATGCAGAATGGAGGTTTTACAGCTCAGTCTATTTTAGAGCAACAAGGCATGACAGCTACACCTGAGCAGTTGGCATTGTTTCAAAGCTTTGATCCTAGTGGTGTAGAAAAAGCTAGTCAGCAATTAGGACAAGGCTTGCTTGGAATGACCGCCGGACAAGGCCTGTCTAGTGGTGGTGGAGGATTTGGTGCACAACAAAGTGCTATAGCTCAAGCAGTAGAGGGCGGTCAAAAATCCCTTGAAGATCAAATACAAGACGAGACAACTGCTTATCAGTCTCAGGTAATGGGTACTGCGGCAGACATTGTTGCAGGTGGAGGTGAGTTTGGAAAGGTTGCTTCAACGCCAACTTTTGAGAATGTAAATGATGCTAATTTAGGAATGTATCAAGGAGATACAATAAATGTACAGGGCGTTACAATGGTATGGACTCCATTTCAACCTCCGCTTACGGGTGGCATGTATCAACCTCAAGAGACATAGGATTTATAATGGCTAACGGCCCTAGAAGTATATACAGCAGAAGACAGCGTATGGCTCCCGGTCAATACGACAATCCTTTTGCAGACTTTTTAGACAATCTTCCGGGTTATATTAATCAATTCCAACGAAACCAGTTAGAGCTTGGTAAACAACAACTTGCAAATAAAAGATATGATGATGCACAGGAACAACAAGAGTTTACAAATGAGTTAAATCTAATCAGGTCTTTACCTGAAGACGCTCAAGCCAATGCTTTTGCAACGTCTAAGATACCTAGGATGCAATCTGCTGGTATTCAAATGCAAAGTAAAAAACAAGCATTTACCGATAGGCTTAACTCAGTATATACAGAAAATGCAGGAGACCCTACTGCAATAAAAGTAGGTTTAGAAGCTTTGTCGTCAGAGCCAGATATTATAAATAACGAATCATACATTACAAAAATTAACAATAGGATAGAGATAGAAAAGCCTAAAGTGGCTAGGCAACAAGTAGACACTTGGGCTAAAGATAATCCCGATGATCCAAGAGTAAATGAAATAGTGGCTATGTCTAAGTTGGATTCAGAAAAGGCATTAGGTCTTATCGTACCTCAAAGAACAACTGTATCCACAAGTCAAAAGCAAGTTTACAATCCTTATACTAAAGAGTATAGATATGCAACAGACTCAGAAATTGCCACAGCTAATGCAACCGAAACAAAAAAAGACGATCTTATCCCAATATCAGGTGCACCAAAGCAAAGTGGAAGTAGTACCATGTCCTTAACTCAAGTAAATAAAGCAATTACTGATGTAAAAAATGCTTTAAATCCAAGAAGAAGAAAAATGAATAAATTAGACCCTCTTACTACAGATCAGGTAGCCAATCTTCAGTCAAGGTTAGATGTTTTTGAACGTCAAAGAGATAGTTTATTTGGTATTGAATCGGCACCAACAGAAAAGAAAACCATACCGGGGTTTTAATGTATGCCACAGGAGTCAATACAGGCACTTTATAATCTAGTTGGTAAAGAGTATGCAAATGATTTTGGCTCTTTTGATTCTTTTTACAATAATTTACAAGACCCCACAAAGCGTAAAGCCCTATATAGTCAGTTATCACAAGATGGCTATACAAATTTAGGTAATTACGAAGAATTTGAATTAAAAGTATCTTCTAAGGCTCCCGCTATAGACCCACAAGATATTTTTATTGACCCAGATGAAGACCTGACCAAAGAAAACTCTTTTAAACAAAACATATACGACTCTGTAAAACAACAAGAGAATAGCGTAGCTAAAAACAATCCTTATGGTGTTAATATGCCTAGGAATAAAAGTAACGCTGAGAAAATATTTAATTTAGGTGGAAGCTTAATGGCTGATAGCCAAACCCTTTTAGAGTTTAAAGACATGGAAAGCGGCATGAGGGCAGGGGAAGACATCATTGATAATATTCTTGGTGTTTCTAAAAATGATCCCGCTACCTTCTACTCTAATTACTCTGGACTACCTATAGAAAGTCCAGAGGTCAAGTCCTTTGTTCAAATATTCAATGAAAGAAATAAGGCTAGTCAACCAAGGCAAGAAACAAATTTAGATAGAATTATTAAAGGACTAGAGCAGGGTAAAGACAATCCTCGATATATAATGAAGGCGGCATCCTCTCCTGACCCTGTAAAGGCATTGACCGCTGGGTCTCCGAAAACAGTTATGGGTTTGCCCGTTTCTGAAATATTGGGTCAGCCAACACAACAATTTGATGGTGCCCCCACTAAGGAAGCACAAGAAGAATTAGATAAGCAACGACAAGAGTTAGGTCTTCCATTTAAACCTACTGAAGAAGATTTTCAAAGAGACTACAATAAAAGACTCTTTCAGAAAGAAGTGGCAAAGTTAGAGAAAAAAGGATTGACCAAGCGTGATGCTTTTAGAAAAGCTTCTTTAGGTATGGGGGGGACTCCTCCAAGCTTTATAGACCTTGCAATGGAAAAATCTATTACTGGTGCCGCTTTTAGGATTGCTGGACTAGAACAAACAACTATGTTAGATGAGTACCCTCCAAATCAACTTGAAGAAATTGCATCTGGTGTATTTTCAATGGTCATGCCTATTGATGCCGCTCTTTTTAAAGGGGGTGGTAGCTTAGGAAAAATAAAAACAGTTGGTAAGTCCGCAGAGAAGGCGGCTGTTCTATTGGCTAAATATGGCAAGATGCCATTGAAAACCGCTCGTGTTTACATGAAAAGCATTATCCCAAGAGTTACTGGAGGTGCAGGTGGCTTTGCGGCTTTTGATTCTGGGAGAAGTATTGTTGACCAGATAGAATTTACTGGAACGGTTGACCCTATTGAAGTTGCAGAGCATGCAATGAAAGGTTTTCTTACTGGTGGCTCTGTTTCGTTTCTTGGAGGAGCTGGTTCATTTGCTGGTAAAAAATTACAGAAAGCAGTAGGTGCTCCTGTTTCGAAGCAAGCCACAGCAAAAGAAACTTTAGGATTTGTTGGTGAGGTTTTTGGACTTGCTGAAGTCCCTGCATTGTTAGAAGGTAAAGATGCAACCCTTGAGGATTATCAAAATGCGGCTGAAATGATAATAGGATTAAAGCTTTTAAAAAAGATGGAGCCAAAAGCGGGAACCGCACTCAGAGACAATACCGCAACTGAAATAGAAAGAATTGTAAAAGAAACAGGAAAGCCTTTGCATGTAGTTGCAAATGAAGTAGTAGGTCGTCCTTTAAGGACAGCCATGGAACTTGCAATGGAGGGTAAGACACCTGAGAAATCGGTTAGGCAACAGATTACAGAGTATGAAGTTGCCGAGGGTGCAAGAAAGCCTGTTGAACCCGGTGTTAATAGGGCCGAAGCGGTTGTTAAAGAAGCGGAAACTATTGAACAATTAAAGAGGCAAGGATTTTCTCAAATAGAAGCAGAGCAAAGGTCTAAGACGGTATTAAGGGATGCTGGTGTTAAGACAGAAGATATACTTAGGGCAGAAGCTGAAAGTCCCACACAAACAAATGAAAGAGTTCAATTAAATCAACAGGTCAGACGACTTTCTGATAAAATGAGTGAACTTGAAAAGGCCAATGCAGAGCAAAGAATATTAGACGACCTGCAAATACAGATAGATGCTAAGGTTATCAGACTTAATGAGATGGGTGTTGGTGAAGCTGAAATTAATAGAGCATTAGAGCCTAAGACAACTCCAAGTACGAAAGAAGTCCAGCTTCAAATGAGAAGAAGGGCTAGATCAGAACAAGAAAGGCTTGATAAGACTTTACAAGAAAGAGATATACTTAATCGTTCCTTTGAGCCAGATCCCATGCTTGAAGTTCCTTTGCACCCAGCAGATGCTGGTAGAAAAGCTGTAGCAGAGATACAAACCATAGAGACAGCACCCCCTACGCCTAAGACAAGACCAACTAGCCCGACAGTCAAGAAGAAAAAATTAACTGGTATAGACTCGAAAGGCAATGCTAAAGACCACGATATAAAAGTTGGTGACGAGGTGTATGTTAATCAGTCTGGATACGTTGGAGTAGTTAAGGGTTTTAAACGTGGAAAAAATAGCAATGTAGTTACGATTGAGAATGAGAGAGGAAGAGAAAATTTAACAGATAGAAATCTATTTACCCCTAAAGAGATATACGAAGAAGGGGTTAGTAGAAGAAATACAAAACCTGTTTCAGAACTACAGGGACAAAAAAGAATACAGGGTTTTACACTTCAAAAAGAACTAGCTGACCTTGACGCTACCTTAAAGGTAAACGAAGCAAGGCTAAAGAATCCAAATTTAACAGAGACCCAGATAGAAAGGACTAAGCAGTCTATTCAGAAGGCAAAAGAATTAAGAAGAAATACGCAAGACAATGCAAAAGCACAAGGCATTGAGCTACAAGCCTTTATGGGTATCCCCAGTTTTAGGCAATTAAGACAGTTATTTGGTTCGGAAAAGGTTAGACCAAGAACATTAAGAGATATTGAGCTAGACAGATTGTATGGCAATGCAATGCAACGACTAGACAAAGAGGCACCTAAAGAAAGCGTTAGGGTAGAAACAATACCAGATAACCTACCTCCTAAATTTCAAAGTCCTCTTTCTCGTGCTTTGAATTGGGTTTCAAATGACATGGTGGGTCGTGTAAAATCTATGGGTACTCCAACTTCTATAGAAGCTTCAAAAAAAATGTTTGAGTCTATAGACTTAGAGAAAAAAACATACGGTGAATTAACCGATGTCCTTGACCCCGCATTGATAATAAGTGGTTCAGGTAAAGATGCAAAAAATTTATCAAGGTTTGTTGAAATGGAAATTAATGGTCAAAAAGTTTTAATGAACAGGATGCATTTAGGTATTGAGGGTAAAATTAAACTCAAGGGAAAAGAACTTGAAATAGCAGAAAAAATAAAGGATGTTATTGAGAAAAGAGGTTATATCTTTGAGCAAAATAACATTATGCAGGAAGCTCCCGATGGAACAATCAGACCCTTTAAAGTTGTGGGTAGAAATATAGCTCCTAGAATTATGACTCCTGAATTTTATGATATATTAAATAAAGGCAAATATGATCCCAGTTTCAATATATTGGTAAATGAATTTGCTAAGGCGACAGGGCAGTCCAAAGATTCTATTTCTAAATACTTCGCCGAACTCTCTGATAATGTGAAAGGGGTAGTTAGTCCAAATCAATCAACCCCTACTAGGACAACCCAAGCTGAACATAGTCGTAAATGGAAAGACATTCCCCATGCTATTAAAATAGGTAAAGATATAGTTCCCCTTGTAGAGTATAAACCTTTTGAATATGCAAGAAGACTAGCTGAAACAGGAGCAAGTAGGATTGGAGTTGCTAAGGTATTTGGTCAAGAGATAGATAACACCAGTATTGTAAATCAATTAAAAGAGCAAATAGCCTCAGAGGGTGGAAATCCAATAGTTTTTCATCAAGGAATAAGGGCATTAAGCGGAACTCCTGTAGAGGCACCTGTTTTGTCTGTTGGAACAGGATCAAGAGTAACGAGAGCTTATAACGCATCAATGAACATTATAAGAAACTCTACTCTGTCAGGTTCTATATTTCCTAATATTCCTGAGCCGTTAGGAAACATAAGAAAACACTCTGGTATGCTTCCATTAATGAAAAACATTTTTGATTTAACGACTAATAAAAAAGCAATAGAGGCAATGTTGGAAAAGCAAGGAGCTATTACCGTTGATATTGCTAATATTTCTATTGACCCAATCAGGCCAGTAAGTTCTTTTGGAAGGGCTACAACGGAAGTGACAAGAAGATTGTTTGGCATTAAGCAAGCTAATGAGTGGCAAGAGCTTCTTGCTGGGTATACTTATGCTCAAAAGGTTAAAGATTTTAAGGCTGGTAAAGGAAAATATAAAGATGTGTTGCTTATAGAAGAAATGATTCCTAGCCTATCAAGAAAAAACGCAGAGCTTATAGTAAGTGGTAAGGCTCCTCAAGAGTTTTATGACGCATTAATTAGACGAGCACCTGCATATTTAACAGGTGGTGCTCAAAGAGGCGGGGAGCAATCTAGGTTACAACACAGTAAATATTTTAAAGCCCTTACTGCTTTTGAGACATACGCTCAAATGAAAATCCAATCTCTATCTAAATCTGTTAATACTTATGGAAAGGGTACCAAAGAGGCTATTAACGAAGGTAATTACAAAAAATTTGTTGATGTAAATCGTTTAATGGCAAGCGAGATATTAGGAACGGCAATTTCAGGTTCTGCGGCTCAACTTATGCTTGCTTTTGTTTATGGCGGAAAAGACAATTTAGATATTAAGTTAAAAGAAATACAGAATAACCCTTTAAGGTTTGCGATTGAGTCTTATGCTTATTCAGCAGTTGGAGGGGTTATTGGTTCAATTATGCAGTCTACTGCCAATGGTAAACTATCAGATAATCCTTGGGATGTATTTTTTCCTATTAATGTCATTACTGAAGTAACCGATGCCGCAATGGGAAAAGGAAAATATACCTACCTAGAAGCAGAGGAAAGATACTTAGAAGTTGCCAAAAGATATTTCCCTATAAACAAAGCCCTTAGAACAATGTCGGTTGCGATGGGCTTTGGAAACGAACAAACTCAAAAAGACGATAACGCAATTAAAGGTTACTACAGGTGGAGGTTTCAAAATAAATACGGTGGAGGATATGTAACGGGCGAAATTGACGAAGAAATAAAAAACTTTAGAGTTAATATGAAAAAAGCGTATTCTTCTTTGAGAAACGGTGAGGATGAAACCGTAATTGATGAACACATTTATAAAGCATTGGATTTAACAGGTAAGGATATTTCTAGTGCCCGATTATCCATTCTTGGAAAAAGATTACTTACTAAGTCTAAGATAGCACCGGGCAAAAATGACGAAATCTTTGAAGAACGAAAAGAATCTCTCCGAAAACAAATTGGAGATATTGCCTACGAAAGACTATTAAGGCATGATGAAAGACTAGAAGACTATGCTGAATTTTGGAAAAATTAATCCCTGACTCTTTTTATAATTTCATCATACCACTCTGGAAACCCGTTCTCTTTCCAGAACTCAGCCAGTTCTCTGTAATATTCATTTAACCCTAAGCTCCCCTGACTTAGCCTTCCCATAAGTTTAATGAGTTTCCTACCTTGCCCTTTTTCCAAAAACCTCTCTTCTTTTGGAAAGTCATCTAATATATCCACTATCCACTCCTTATTTCTAATAGTTGTAGTTCTGTTTTTTTATTCTTAACGTAAGTAGTCCTTTGGCTAGTTGTCATTTTAAGCCAACAGTTTGGAAGCGATGAAACACGAGTGTCATAACCACCCGCAACACCACAAAATTCTTTTTTAATATCATCATATTTAGAAATAGTAGGATTATAATTAGAAATTGTACAAAAACCACAAGACCTTTCTATTTTACTACATTTTTCAAACATAGCCTAAAAAAACCCCCTCTATAATCCCGTATTTCGCCGTAAAAAAAGTTTTTGGATATAAGTATAGCATAATAATTATAATTAAAATAAGGGGGCCGTAGCCCCCTTATTACTAATCGAACCTAGAAAGGGCTGTCTTCTTTCTTATAAGGTTCTTTTGCTTGACCAGACAAGTACTTATCACCGTTTTTGTCTTGGTTTATCCAAAGAGAAACGTCTTTTTTCTCCCCTCCAAACATTCCATTACCAGTGTAGTCCGGTTTCTTATCTCCGTCCTTTTTGTACTTGTTCTTCCACAGCTTAAAGCTGTTGTCTTTTTGTTCGTATTCGGCCATGCATGCCTCCTGTTTATGAGATGGTTCAGTTCAGATCTTTGGTCGCCAAACCTAGAGAGTTGTTTTCATTTGTCTCACTCTTGTATCTGACTCCGAACCACCTCGTTTGTTGTAATTGTCTTTCTTCTAATTGTCTTAATCTTTGACAAGCCGCTCCGTATTGCTTAATACGATTCTGTTTCAAAAGTTTTTTATAAAAAGCTATAAGTCCTCTTCTCTTTATTGAGTTGTTACTCCCGCTCATCTGCCATCTCCTTCATTATAGATAATAAGTTAACGAAATATTCATAGTCTAGTACGATGTAGGGTTTACCTCTATCCTCCCTTATAACAACACCCTCTTCCTGCTTCTCTGGCTTCAGCCATTGTGCAATGCGGGTACGTCTTTTACATCCATAGTAATGACCTTCTATTTCTATGTCTCCCTGTTCATGCTGTGCTCCACCTCTATCTCTGTTGTATGCATCTAGTCCGGCATCCTTTGCCATGCGTACAGCCTGTCGCTGTAACTCAGCACCTCTCTGCCGTGCTCTTCTTCCACGTTTTACATTCTTTGGGTCTTTCATATTGCAAGCCTCATTTTGCTATTTACTTTTTTTACAAAACATTTAGGACAGCGTTTAAACAGTCTCTTGGAATCACTCCAGTACTCGTATTCACATTTGTCACAATCATATAAATACTTTATCATGTCGTAACCATTGACATTCTTTTTCTTTACCGTCTTACGCATTTTGAATTACAGATGATTCAACTGTCTGTTCTTTTTTATCTCTGTTTATCATCGCATCATTCTCTTTGTCGAGCATTTGCTCATTAATTCTTTTCATATCTTTCAGTAAAGCTTCGTACCTACCACGATAATTAGAGAGGGTAGGGCTATTCAAGGCCATCTTCAAAGCGTTGATATGAAGCTGAACCTCCTGTCTGGTATATTTTATTTTTGCTGTGCATATATATTTACTCATAATAACTCATTCCCTTTTTTAAACGGTAGATATGCATTTGTTCTTATGATACTACCACCATTAATTGTTTTTTGTGTTCTTGTATTTCTAACGTCAAAGTCAAATAAAAAGTTCCCATACTTATCAGTTATCTTCCAGTACATGATTATCTTATCTTTTATAAGGTATAAAAATCCGAGATAGGGAACTCGTAACATTTCTGAAAGACGCTTGCCATCCATGATCTTATCAAATGTAATAAGCCAAGAACCATAGTTTATAAGTTCCATCATGCTCATGTCCCTACACTTTGATTCAAATATTCCTGTAACCTGATCGTCTTTCACGATCATACCGTCTACCTTTGCATCCATGTCCTTATCAGTCTCGAAGATATAAGAACCTTTTTTATGCTCGGCACATATAGAATGTCTTATGCGGTCTAGCATTTCTCTTTCATAACGAAGCGATGCCTGTCCTTTTTCTGTAAGTATATCCATTAGAAAGGCACTGAAGCGGTTTCAATAAGTTGGATAGCCCTAGCCACCGGATACCTTATTTCAGAGTCAAGGTCGTTCATAAATGTTTTCATAGAAACATCTATCAATACTTTCGCACCTTTGATATCGACAAGGTGAAGGTAGGGTAGTTGCCCACCCTTACCCTCATCCTTGCGGAGTTGCATTATAGAAATGAACTTAGCAAAACCCCAGTTCTTTCTATGCTCATACTGACAATCGTCTACCTTCTTGTATCGAAACACACCATCATCTTTGACCACACATGCCTCATACTCCGGGTGTTCCTTTCCATCAACTTCGTATTCTGGTTTAAAGACATCTGCCACATACCGACCAAACTTAACATTTTCAGATATCTCCATACCTACGACCTTTGCCGTGTACCTACCAGTTGGCACAGATCGTGTGAACTGACTGTCGTCAGCAGGATAAAATGCATCTCCAATATCTACCATCTTCTAGAAATGTTTCATTGTTCCTATCTTATCGAGACAAGCCTGAAGATTATCAAGGGTTATCCTTCCCTCTTTTAACTGATACAAAACCTTATTCTTATCTTTCTGACCCAGTGTCTTTACAGCCTTCTCTATCTCTTTTTTAATGTATTCATCGTCAGTTTCTTTTACCACCTCACCGTCAAACTTCTCCACTATCTCTTCCTTTATCTCGCTATCTGATAGGGATTTACTGTCTTTCTGTGCTTGTTCAAGTATGGCATTGATACCATCATATCCATGTATAATGAATTGAACCCATTGCTCTATCAGCTTTGCGTTCTCCTTATTCAGTTCCATGCCCTTACTAAAGGCCTCCACAGCAACACCGTGCCGTATCTTACCTTCTGTTATCTTATCCCAATCGGGTTGTTTGTCGCTCATAAGTCGACTCCTTTCTCTTTGTATCCACCTCCGCATATCTGATAGAAGTTGCAATACTTAGGGTTGCACTCCCATTTATATACGGGAGCTACTCCTAGCTCTATGGGTGGATTACCTGTTTCAAATATCTTTTTGACATCGTACCAATACTCTTTTGCTTTCTGTATATATGATGTCGGTATTACTTTTTCTTTCATCCTTGAATTGTCTTTGTTATAATAGAGTAACGACAACTTCTTTAATTTGTTCCCAGTTTCTTCTTCAAACCACCAACCGTATGTACCTAGCTGTATATTATAGTTAACAGATGGGTTAGGGTCTGGGTTACGACCAAACAAGCCTTTCCACTTCCAAGCATTGCAGGTCTTAATATCGTACAGGGCGTTATCTTCAACAATAATAACATCTAGGAAGCCTCTCACGTTTACATCAGGCAATCGTATCTCACGTTCTATCATTATCTGAGAACCATTGATCCTTGCATAATCCATCAGTGCTTCCTGTATGTCACCATGTACAAGGTCTCCAAGTCGAAACAACCTCATGGTATTGTCATCTATCTCAGTTGGCTCTACATCTGCTACATGTTGGAAGTAATGCTTTCTCATACACATCCCCGCAGACGATGCATGAAACCATTCTTCTTTGCCTTGATACCTTTTCTTTCTATGAAGGTCGTTGCCTTTACGCAACCAGTCCTCATATACTTTTTGTATGTCTATCATTATTCGATTCCTTTAGTATGTGAATAGTACGGGGCAGACAGAGATGTGTAGTTGTGGGAAGGCGGTACAAATGGAGTTGAAAACCGCCTAAAGCCTGCCCCGTGCGGATCATTGTGCTTGATAGTCTAAGACGTTCTTGTCGCTTGAAAATAGAGTTATCTCTATTTTATCACCGGCCTCTGTCTTAATGTAAATGGTTTTAAAATATTTATTCTTTTGACTGCAAGAGAAGTACTCGTTGGTTTCTTCCACGGATATGGATTCTACGTTATGAATACTAACTTCCTGCCCTGTTCCTAGTTGTAGTTGCATGTTGTTCCTTTCCTTGTTGTTGTTCTGCCCACTTATCTAAGGCTGTGAGCTCTCCCGCCTCTGCCCTTATTATATGCTCAAGGGCACGCCTTAATCCACATATCTCAGCAAAGTAATAGTCATTGTTCGGGTTGTTGTCCCACTGCTCCTCTGCCTGTTGTATGTCTTTATTTATCCTGTACTTTAACTTGCTCAATACACTGAACATCATCGTCTCCTTTTATGTCGTATAGGTCTCCAGTATCATAGGTGAATCCAGTCTTCGGATCGTACATGATCGGTACTCGCACATGCTCTTCGCCATTGAAGCCATGATACTCATACCTCACTTTAAGTGAATCTTGAAGTTCTTTATTAAATGTTGTTTCTTTCATGTTACACACTCATAACGCCTCTTACTATCAGTAAGTTCCATATTCTTTTCATATTCTTTTATCATCCCTCTTAAACTTTTATAATAACCGTATTGCTTATAGGTTCTTATCTTGTGACAGTTACGACAGCGAACTTCACACTTCTCTATTTCTCGCTTGATCGTACTCCACTTATATCCATTCCTGACCATGTAGGATATGCCTTCTGTCTTGTATGATTTCTTCTTGATTCCCTTAACGTGGTCGAACTCCAGAACTCGGTGGTCTCTCGTACCGCAGTCAACACACCCCTTTATAAAATACAAATACAATATCTTCTCGTAGTTCTCATCCCTCAATCTCCGCTTTCTTTCCTTCATGTCTTTAATTCTTTTTTCTCTGTTCCCTTTATACCATCGTTTATTATGGTACTCTCTCTGGCATACCTTGCATGTGGTCTGTCTACCATCATGCTTCTGCCTATTGACATAGAAGTCCCTCTTGGGCTTTTCGTGTTTGCATCTACTACATCTCTTTAACATTCAACTACTCCTTTAAGTTATTGATATTTAGTGTCTTATACCACTAAAATCTTTAACTATATCCTGACATAGTTCAGTTGGCAGTATGCCTCTCTCGTAGGCGTTCTTCAATCCTTGCGTCCCTGTCCGACTTCCTCTTGGTGCTCTTTCGTGATGGCAATCAGGGTTTCCATTTTTACACATCGGCCTCGGCTTCCACGATTCACTGTTCGTCCAGATGTCGGTCGGTTTCATGCGAGTGTCCCCGTACTGGCAGAATGATATGGTGTGCCTGATTGGTAATTCTTTTACTACATCTAATTTTCTGAGTAACCCTCTTGGGTTCTCTATATACCAATGGTCAGGTTCAAAGTATTCTATTATCTCCAATGCTTTCTTTACCATTGCCAATCCAATGTATGCCTGTGAGGTCTTGGGTATGTAGGCTCTGTGTCCACCTTTCCAATGATGTCCAATAGATGCCACACTAAAAGTTGTGCAAGGCGGTGAAGCCCACACCACATCAGGCTTGAAGGATATTTGTTTAGGAGCAATATAAAGGAGGTCGGTCTCCAAGCTGATATCCTCGTTTGCCATGATGTCAACAGTGTAGACCTCATGCCCATATTCCTTAGCCACCTTTGAGAAGGTGCAAGAACCTGCAAATAATTCTAAGACCTTAATTCTCTACTCCTCTTCTTCTTCGCATGGTAAAGAATCTTCAACCTCAAACTCCCAGTATTTCTCATCATCTATGATATACCCAATAGCATTTTCTTTCAGCTTCTCCTTTGCTTCTCCAAGTGAGTGTGCTTCTATAAACCCACTAGCAGTTATTGTCCAATGGTATGATTTCATTACTCCTCCTCAAACTCTTCTTTGATTCCAACGACAGCAAGAGTAACCCCGTAGCAATCATCAATGCCTAAGCACTGTAAAACTTCTTTCCAGATACTTCCCCTAAAGTCTTCGGGGTATATGTTCAAGTGCCTGTCGCAAGGATCGTACTGCAATCTTTGCAATTCTATTTTTTGTTCATTAGTTAATTTCATTATTACTCCTTTGTTTATAGGGGCGGGTTGCCCCGCCCCAGTTTAGTTTAGCTATAGTACTTCTTGTATCTTCTTTTCATGTATGCAACAACTTTCCTCAGCTCATTCCGTTCTTGAATAGCCGACTCGCTCCCATCCAGTATCTCATCGTAATGTACCCAACCACTTCCTTCTGAGTACTTATCCCTAATCTCCTCAACCTCCCGTATAACTTGCTCTGGTGTCATCCTCTCCCACCATTCAATTCCATCTTTAGATTCCCCATCTACACTAAACTGGTATTCTAACTCCGATGAACTAGGCGATCCCTCTAACAATACTTGATAAGGGTATTTATTTCTTACTTCTTGTTTCATATTAACTCCTTTGTTTATAGCACTTTTTTTGTGTGCCGTTTCCCATTATACGCTCTAGGTTTCAAAAAGTTCCAAATTAATTTTTTAGAGGGGCGATAATATATTTGTAACATCGCTTGTCTAATCGGTCTCGATACATAAATTCAGCGAATCTCAGAACCTGATCGTGTTCTCCAACAAAAACCATCTTCACATAATCCCTGACATCCTTACCTATCCTTTTACCTTCTTTCCATCTCAAAGTTCTATTGTCTCCCCAGTTATGATAACTGAACTCACTAGGTCTTGCTCCACATATACCCAATAAGAGCATTACCTTTGCTTCTAACGGCGTTTTATGGTTGTGGGTATACTTTACCATGCCTATTCCTCCTCTTGGCTAAAATGGTATACTTCAACATGAGTGTTGCAGTCGTAATTAGAACAGGAAAAATTGGATGCGATACCTTCCTTGTCCTCGTCTAGTATGATCTCCTGTATGTCGTGGTCTCCACCCCAGATCAGTTCACAATCACAATGCCAACACCTGAATCTTCGTAGATCATTCGGGTCTAGGGATGCGATCACGCTCTGTAATCTTTTTATCTTCTCTTCTCTTCGTTCCACCATCTGTTCATATCTCAGAACTTCCAACTGCAACTCCATGTATTCTTTCATTTTCCTCTCCAGTCCTGTATTGTATATATCACCAGACAGGCAATGAACATTACCATCGTAAGCGTAATAAAGCTCATTGAAAGGATGAATAGGTTCACCACCCATTCCCAAAGGTCTAACACTATCATTCTTCCTCCTCCTGCTCCATCATTAATTGAAGTTCGTTCTTCTCGCCTTCAGCCAGTAGCCAGAGGGCAACCAAAAAGGTCTTTTGCCTTTTGGATATCTTTTCCAAGTGTACCCGCATTTTTACATTGGTGTATATAAAAGTAATACAGGTACAGGCAAATACCACCATCATCAACCACCAAGCGTTCTTCTCATCTGCCGTAAATAGTTCCCATGTGTAGTATAGAATATCCATTACTTAGCTTTCCTCACTCTCCTCTTATACTTCCTTTTCTTCCTCTTAGGTTTAGATGTCACTTCCTTTCCCAGTATTAGTTGAGTTACCAGTTCCATTGCTTTTAGGAATCGTTTCATTTTTATCTCCTTTGTATGTTCTGATCATACAGAGCAAGAGCAAAAGATAATTGATCATATCCATTATCCTACCCTCGATACTCTCTGCATATTCTTTCTCTGTTTTTAAGTAGTTCAATAAACTACTAATATGTTTCTGTAAATATACAGACAACACTTTCATGGGAGTAAGTCCCAAAGTTTTCCCAATGTGTTCAAAGTTCCACAATACATTGGTCTCGTGATTCCCTTCAGTATACTCAATTCGTTTAGCATCTGAGAGATTCAAGGTTTCCATAAGGAACTGCTTTCTCATAAATTCATATTCTTTTGATGTCATTATTCTACCTCAAAACACTTTTCAGGAAATTTGTAATAAGGGATGAACTCATCCTCATTGTCGTAGATACCAAACCATTCAAAACTATCCTCATCGTACTCCTTTGGCAGTTCAAGATTCTCTACTTTTTCCTTGATCTCTTTGATCGACATTTCATCGGGAAAATCGTAAGCCAATCTAACTTTTATTATTGCTGTTTTCATTATTCTACCTCCTTATTAAATTCATCAGCCGTTGTCGGCTCTCCCTCTAAGCACTCAACTGTTATTCCAAATATGTCCCAAATGTCATCATGGTCAATATTCACAACACCTTTGTTCGCTATTAAGTTTCTTATCTTTTCCATACCTCGCTCTATTTCTACACTATCCCTTTCTTCCTCACTATCCTTTCTTTCCCACTCTAAAGCCTCTTTCTCCAACTCGTCCTCTAACTCCTGAACATCCTCCTCTTCGTATGGATCAGTGTGTTCTAGGCAACTAGAGCATATATCGTGATACTTTACTTCATATCCACAACAATTACTTATTAACATTTTCCACCTCTTTCTTTAGTAACTCCATTGTTGCCTTGTCTACGGTGGTTGTAAGGGGTAGCCTTGCAGATACCCCCACAGACCATGTTTCTACTATCCTCATCATCATATCGTGCTTGATTCCCCAGTCATGCTCTATGTCTGCTATGACCTCATCTAAGATAGAGTCTAGCTTCATAGCTATGTCCTCATATAAATTGTCAAATATGATGTCTTGTTCTGTTATCATTTGTTTCTCCTTTTGTTTCATTGGATATGGCATATACGCTCCTTACTTTGATAAGTTCCCATTTATTTTTAATAGTGTACATCTGCGGGTACGACATAAACTTTCATGCCTTTGTACTCTGTATTATTGTCCCATTTATTAAGTGCATTGTCAAGATGTCTCCTATCCTTTATACCCTCTGCATCGTGGTCGTACAACCAAACAGAACTTCCATAGTATTCACCAACAGAATGATAACGATACTGAAGCCAGTCTTTTCTGATATCTCGCATGACCTCTGTAACTTTCTTACCTTCTGTAAGTTTTTTTATTTCCCTTAAATGCTCTCGCATATCTCTTAGGGTGGCCTTCCATCCGTCTACTATCATTTTACGCCCTTCAGGCTTATTTAAAAGCGATATTTCGGGACATCTGTCACCCCAGTATGCACTGCCCCCATCATCAAACATATCGTAGTAGTCAAATATTCTCTGTCCTTTACATAGGTTCTTGAAATTCTCCTTAGCCACAGAAAGTGCTTCTTTCTTAGAATTAGCATAGACTATGTTTCTTATTATCATGTGCATTATTTCTTCTCCCCTTTATTAAGTTTCTCACACAATTCTTGTGCTTCTTGTAAGTCTGTAAAATCGTATGACATTGTTCTTTCATTCTTATTATCTGTGCCATCATAAGGTTCACCATCAGACACTTGATATTCTTTCTGCTTTGCATCTTCTGTGATACCTTCTACTATTATCCACTTCATTACTCTTCCTCCTTTGTTTCTTCTATATTTATGCAATCAGCTTTTTTATAATCATCATCTAATATGAAATCCTCACTAGGCATTAAGTCAAGATTGTTACACAGCTCTTCCCTTGCCTCTGTTTCAGAATCTGCATTTATCTCATAAAAAATAGATTGCTTTACTTCAAAAGTGTACTTCTTCATCACTCTTCCTCCCCATCGTGTTCTTTTATTGCCTCTTGTCGCTCTTCCCAAAGATGTTCAGCCACTTCATAGAAATTAACCTCTTTTATAGAACTGTTTACCATGTCCGTAATAAACCCACCTCCACTATCTGAACCTACTACATCATCAGCCATCTCACACGCCCACCCCTCTAGTCTTTTACTGAGTTCGTATTCATCTAGAGAATCAAACGCCATTTCTAA
>CEQK01049981.1_pt1 | contig 21837 bp, 18 predicted proteins | sample 531051 | NCBI WGS metagenome assembly CEQK01 (sample SAMEA2621229, study PRJEB7988) | marine metagenome | biome: marine biome (ENVO:00000447); feature: deep chlorophyll maximum layer (ENVO:xxxxxxxx); material: "saline water (ENVO:00002010), including plankton (ENVO:xxxxxxxx)" | depth 150 m
GGCCCCGGACCAGCCATTATGGCTGGAAACGGCCTTCATCGAGTACGAAGAAAACCCCCACGACTTGATCGACCCGTTCGCACCGAACATGACCTTGTCCGCGGAACGTCCGGGCCTGGGCTTCAACCCCGACGGCACCCTGTTCGACCGCTATCTGATTTCCCGCAGCGTGATTTCCTGACCCAAGCGGGAGGGCGCAACAAGAAAGGCCCGCCGGGATGCGGCGGGCCTTTCCTGGATTAACGGGCCGTGGCCTGGGCTAGTGAATTTCCTTCGCCCCCTTCATGGCGGCCTTCAACTTGTTGATGTCGAAATCGGGCGCCTTGGCGGCGGTCAGGATGACCGCTTCGCGGCGGGTAATCCGGGCCACGACCTCGGGGATCTGCTTGACCGCTTCGTCGGGGATCATCACAGCACCATGATGGTCGGCGTGGATGATGTTGTTGGTGACCACGGTCATGCCGTGGATGGTCACCTGACAATCGATGTCGACGACATGGACCCAGGCGTGGGATGGGCCGACTTCGCCGCCGATCAGGTTGAAGCCGCGCGCACTGTCTTTCAGATCGCGGAACGATCCGTTGGTCACGCCGCCGACGGCTCCTAAGCCCTTGTGCACGGTGGTCTGAACCTCGCCCCAGAAGGCGCCGTAGCCGGGCCGGGGGTCGATGTCCTGGATCACCACCACGGTCGGCTTGGGACCCTGGGCGATGTATTCGTAATAGGCTTCGCGTTTGGCCGCCATTTCCGCCGGCGTTTCGTTGGGCGGCTCGGCGGCGCGGATGGTCGCCGTGCGGGCATACCCGCAGATCGGCTTAAGGTCCGGGTCGAGCGGCACCAAGGGCTCGGTGGTATAGCCGTGGCCGCGCCGTTCCGGGACGATTTCCTCAAGCGCGTTGCAGATGGTGGGCGTGTCCCATTGGGTCAGGACCGCCAGGTCTTCCGGCGTGAAATCGGTCAATTGGATGTCCTCTCTTGTTGGTTTTCGTCGGGCCCTATTCGGCCGCGCGGGTTTCCGCCGGTCCGGCGAAGGAGGCTTCGTCGAACGACCGCTCGTTGTCCCACACGTTCTTAGGGATCGGCAAGCCCGCAAAATCGGCGTCGGTCAGGGGGCCGTTGGGTTCGATCCCCAATTTCTCGCGCAGCATCAGGATGATCTGGCGGGTGTGCTGGCCCGTGTGCCAGCCCGTGCGTTCCAGAACCTCATGAAGCGTCACTTCGCCGTAATAGACCTTGCCCGGTTGCTTGAAATCCGTGGTCTTGCCGTCGCGATCCCACCAGGCGGCGAACCGCGTGCGGGTATTCGCGCCGTAATCCAGCAGATCCTGTTTGCTCTTCATGGTTCCGGGCAGGATGGATTTCAGGGCGTCGTAGGTATAGGGCGTATCGTTCTCGACCCGGTTGAGGAACACGTCGGCGATGTTGAAGACGTGATAGACCAACTGGCGGTAGGAACGCGGCCGGCCCGGCAGAAGCTCGTCCAGGCGGTCTTCCGGAATTTGCGCAAGGTAGCGCCCGGCGGCGTCCAGATTCTGCAGGACCTTGTCCTTCATGTCTTCGGGACTGAGCATCTTGTGGCCGTCGTAGTCGAACCCGGCGACCTTGGCGACATCGCGGAACACGGCCCCGTTGGCCCATTTGTCACCCTTGGCGACGATCGGCACCAGGCGCACGCCGAGCGCTTCCAGTTCCTTGAAGCCTTCCTCGTCCTCGATCACGTTGACTGAGACGAAGGGGATTCCGTGCTCAAGCAGAAACTCTTTTGTTTTCAGGCAACTGGAGCAGCCGGGCTGCCAGTAGACTTTGACCGGCAGGGCATCGCCCTCGGCCTGGGTTCCCGTTGTTTGGGACATGTGACTGTTTCCTCTCTGTTGGGCTGGTGAAGTCAGCCCATTATTGTATACAAAAGGATAGGCTCGCTTTGTTGCTGTAGGCAAGACGCATTGTCCCCGATCTTGTGGGGCATCGGAAAATTTCTACAGTGGCACGATAGAAAAACGAAGGCTTGCCGCCGGGTCCGGGCGCGCTAATCTGGCGCGCGACCGTCCATAACCAGAATAAACGACCTCAGGAGACCTACCTTGACCCCCTTAGCCGGCATCCGCATTCTCGACCTGACCAACGTCCTGGCCGGACCCTTTTGCTGTCACCAACTGGCCCATATGGGCGCCGACGTCATCAAGGTCGAGGTTCCGGGGTCTGGCGATCTGGCCCGGCAATTGGGCGCCGATCCGGATTTGAACCGGAAGGGCATGGGAACCTCGTTCCTGGCCCAGAACACCGGCAAGCGGTCCATTACGATCAACATGAAATCGGACAAGGGGAAGGAGGTCTTCCACCGCCTTGTCGCCACGTCCGATGTCCTGGTGGAAAATTTCCGGCCCGGCGTCATGGACCGCCTGGGCGTCGGCTACGAGGTGCTGAAAAAGAAACACCCGAACCTGATCTACTGCGCGATCTCGGGCTTCGGGCAGGACGGCCCTCTGAAGTCGGCCCCCGCCTATGATCAGATCATCCAGGGCATGGCGGGCGTGATGTCCGTGACCGGGACGCCGGAAACCGCGCCGCTGCGCGTCGGCTATCCCATGGCCGACACCATCGGCGGCATGACGGCGGCCTTTGCCGTGGCCTCGGCCCTGGGCAACAAGGACCCGAACAACCGCGGCTGCTTCATCGACGTATCGATGCTGGAATCGGTCCTTTCGACCATGGGCTGGGTGGTGTCCAATTTTCTGCAGTTGGGTATGGAACAGCAGCCCATGGGCAACGACAACTTCACGGCCAGTCCGTCCGGCACCTTCCGCACCGGCGACGGGCCCATCAACATCGCCGCCAACAAGCAGGAACAGTTCGAGGCGGTCTGCGACGTGGTCGGCCGCCCGGACCTGAAGACCGATCCCCGTTTCGCTGAACGCCAGGCGCGTCTCGACAATCGGCAGGAATTGACGGCGTTGCTGGAGGACGCCATGGCCACGAACACCGCCAATCATTGGCGCGCGGCCCTGAATGCCGCCGGGGTGCCGGCGGGCGAGGTTCTGACCGTGCCTCAGATCCTGGCGCATCCGCAAATCGCCGACCGCGGCCTGATCGCCACCTTCGAAAACGTGCCCGGCGTCGGCCGCGACGTGCAGGTGGCGCGGGCGGGGGTCAAGATCGACCGCGCCCCCGTGGCGACCAACACGCCGCCGCCGCTGTTGGGGCAGGACACGGACGCCCTGTTGGGTGAACTCGGGTTCACGGCGGACGACATCGCGGCGCTCAAGGCGGACAAGGCGGTATGACCGGGGAACCGGCCCATCCGCTGGACCTGGCGGCGCTTGCCGAGCACATGGCGACGCACCTCGACGGGGTGACGCCGCCGCTCACCGCCCGCCAGTTCGCGGGCGGCATGTCCAATCCGACCTTCGAATTGACGGATGCGGCCGGGCGGCGCTTCGTGCTGCGCAAGAAACCGCCGGGCGACCTGCTGCCCTCGGCCCATGCGGTCGACCGGGAATTCCGCATCATGTCGGCGCTCAAGGGCGGCGACGTGCCGGTCGCCGACCCCCTGGTCCTGTGCATGGACGATGCCGTCATCGGGCAGGCCTTCTATATCATGGCCCATGTCGACGGCCGGGTGTTCCGGGAACTGGAACTGCCGGGCATGGCGGCATCGGAGCGGGCAGCGATCTACGACGCCATGAACGAGACATTGGCCAAACTGCACCGCGTCGACTGGCGGGCGGCGGGGCTGGCGGACTTCGGGCGCGAGGGCGGCTATGCCCAGCGTCAGGTCAAGCGCTGGACCGCGCAGTATCAGGCTTCGGCCACGGACGATCTCGACGCCATGAACCGGCTGATCGACTGGCTGCCGGAAAACCTACCCGAACATGCCGAGACGACCATCGCTCATGGCGACTTCCGGCTGGAGAACATGATCTTTCATCCGACGGAACCGCGCGTGCTGGCCGTCGTCGATTGGGAGCTCTCGACGCTGGGCGATCCGCTCGCCGACCTTGCCTATAACTGCCTGCCTTGGCACATGCCCGATGCGCGGCGGGGCGACCTGCGGACCAACGATCCGGCGCAGACCGGCATCCCGGCGGAAGCGGATTACCTTGCGGCCTATGCCCGGCGCACGGGCCGCACCGGCACGGGCGACTGGATCTTCTATCTGGTGCTGTCCCTGTTCCGCCTGGGGGCGATCGCCCAAGGTGTGTACAAGCGCGGGCTTGACGGCAACGCCACCTCGTCGGCGGCGCTGCAGCGGCGTGACGTCTGCCGAAATCTGTCGCAGATCGCCTGGGCCTTGATTGAGAAAGCAGGCCGGGCCTAGGTCACACCGTGGCCGGCGGATTGACGACCCGCGATTTCGGCAGGTGAATGCGGACGGTCGTGCCCGTGCCAGGGGTGCTGTCCAGGGATACCCGGCCGCCGTGCAGTTCGATCAGCGATTTCACCAGCGTCAGACCAAGCCCCGATCCACGATGGGACGCGACGTAGTCATGGTTTCCACGTTGCGCGAACGGCTCGAATATCCGGGCAAGATCGCGTTCAGCGATTCCGATGCCGGTATCTTCCACGGTAATCACGCATTCCCCGGCTTCGTCAAGGGTGACGGATAAGTCGATACGGCCGCCGGGCCGCGTAAACTTCACGGCATTGGACAGCAGGTTGAGGGTCGATTGATAGATCGCCCGCCGGTCCGCGCGAACGAACAAGCCCGTTTCAAGGTTATGGGCCTCAAAGACCAGCGGGCCCGAGGCCTCCCACCCCTTGACGACCTGGAGGGCTGCATTGACGCATTTACCGATGTTGAATTCACTTTCCGTCAGGTCGTACTTGCCGAAGTCGATCTTTGACAGGTCGAGCACATCGTTGACCAGGGACAGCAGATGATCACCGCTATCGTAGATGTCCTGCACGTATTCCCGATGCTTGGGGTTTTCCAGCGGGCCGAGGTCGCCGCGCAGCAGAACCTGGGTCAATCCCTGGATCGAATTCAAAGGCGTGCGGAATTCGTGGCTCATATGCGCGAGAAACCGGCCCTTGGTCTGCTCCGCCTCGCGTGCGCGGTTGCGTTCGATGTTGAGAACATGGTTCTGGCGGCGCAATTGCAGGGCGGTCCAGACGGCCAGCCCGGCAGGAAGGCTGAGCGCCAGAATGATCAGCCCTGTGGCGCGCCAGCCGAACGTCAGGAAGTCGGCGCGTAGCGCCGCCGTTTCGGCTGTGCGGTCCATGTACACTTCGGCGACCGCGACCATGCGATCATTGCGCCATACAGGCACATAGGTTTCTGCATAGACGTCCGGCCGGTCGGGCTTGAGCCGACCGTCCTCCAGCTCGGAATAGGGCTCTCCCGTCTCAACCACGGAAAGAGCCTTCCAATTGTCTTCGCCCACGGTGGGGTTGTTGGCGAGGTCCGTATGCAGGTCGTCTGAGATCAGCCGAATGCGGCCCTGAGTGTCGAACAGTTTGAACCGGAAAATGTCGCCGAATCCCCGCACGCCGTTGAGAAACTGCTGTTCCTCTTCGCTAAGCGGGGCCCCCTTGGCAATGTCCTCAATCCGGTTCATGCGGTTGCCGATATAACCGGCCCAGGCGATCGAGGTGCGTTCCGCCTGCTCAATCACAATCCGATCAAGCGTCGCATTGAAGGCGGCGACGCCGACAAAAACCAGCGTGGCAAAAACACCTAGCGCAAGCGCGATGATCGGGACGAGCCGATGTTTCAAGAAGTTATATCCGCGTAGATGGCAAGTTTCTGAAATCTAAGACATTATATCCACTGATGACGTGCGCGCATATATAACCAAAGGCTGACCGGTGACGTTCGGATTGGGGCAGGTGGCAGATTGGGGCAGATGGGGATAACAATGTGCGGCAGGCTTGCCTTATTGGTTTGCCTTCTGGTCCTGGTTGCACGGCCGCTCGGTGCGGAGATGCGGTCTCCGCTGACGGTGCTGTCCGAAGGCGGGCATTTCGCCATGGTACGTCATGCCCTGGCCCCGGGTGGCGGAGACCCGAAAGAATTCACGTTGGGTGACTGTTCGACGCAGCGCAATTTGAACGATGTGGGACGCGCGCAGGCGCGGCGTATCGGAGACGCGTTCCGGGCCATCGGAATCACGCAGGCGCGGGTGTTTACCAGCCAATGGTGCCGCTGCCGAGACACCGCGGAGGGCATGGCGCTTGGCCCGGCCGTGGAATTACCGGCGCTGAATTCCTATCACCGGGAACCCAATCAGAAGGACAGTCGGCTTGCGGGGATTCGCGCATGGCTTGCCGAACAGCCGTTGGATCGGCCGACGATTCTGGTCACGCATTACACGGTGATTTCGGGGCTTGTGGGGGTCGCATTGCGGCCCGGCGAGATCGTCATTCTGCGACGCGACGGCAATGGCCGTTTCCCGGTTGTGGCAACCGTCGCGGCGGAATGATCGATGAGGCGGAGAAGGGCGAGGCAAGCTGGCCTTGCCGGGGGGTCAGCTGACGGTTGAACCGGATCGCTGGGGAAGGGGAGCGTCGTTGCGCCAAGCGCTCGACCCTTTGCAGCGCGGGCAGATCCGTTCGCCGGACCAGGCGCTCATGAATCGGGTCTCGCACCGAAGACAGGTCCGCGTCTTGGGCCGGTCGGGGGAAACCTGGCCGCCATCGGCGTCCGTTTCATAATCCTTGGTATCGATAGCGTCGGTCACGGGTCTTCTCTTCGTTCAATATCTTTGTACAGATGCCGCATTCAACAGGCCGTGCAGCCCCTAGAAGCGATGAAATTGAGGCAGGCTGCCGGCGGGTTTCTTCTTTCCCGCCTTGATCGGCTTCACGGTCTTCGCGGCCTTGGCGGGTTTTGCCGGCTTGGCGGCGGCTTCGCGTTCGGCTTCTTCGCGCTCGACGGCTTCCTTGGCCAGACGCTGTGCCTTCAGCTTGGCCATGTGCTGGGATTTCTCATCGCGCTCGCGCTCTTTTTCTTCGAGCACTTTCTTGTTCTTTTTCTGAGTGGCGAGAAACTCGTCCTCCGCCCGTGAACGGGCGGTCGTGCGTTGGCGGGTCGATGTCGTCACGGGAGCTCTCCTTTTGCTGTAACGAAGGTGGAGGCGGCATGGAAATGCACACTGCCCGCGAACGATTGAGCCCGCCCCCGGCCCAAAAGCAGGGGGCGGGATCTCAGACGTTAGTCGGCGATCGTCAAGTTCTCAGCGGAGGACTTGCCGTTCTGCCCGGCCTGGAGGTCATAAGTGACCTTCTGGCCTTCGCGCAGGGAATGAATGCCGGCGCGTTCAACGGCGGAGATATGCACGAATGCATCCTTGGAGCCGTCGTCGGGCTGAATGAAGCCGAAACCCTTGTTCGGGTTGAACCATTTTACGGTACCAGTAGCCATTGTCGTTTTCCTCGTTCAATGGGTGAAGCAAATGCGCCCCGCACCATGCGCGGCGCGGCGTTTTAACGTTCACATTGTCAGGGGATAACGAAGCTACCCGGCGAACCGGTATCTAAGATCGACATAACAAATGTAACACGTATGAGCCATATGGGGGTGAAAAGGCCCAAAAGTCAATGGCCTGGCTCCCTGTGTCATTGTCGCAATGCCGTCGATGGCCTTGAAAAAAATCAAAAATTTCCGAAAAGGACGGTTTTTAACAAGGACCTACAGTCGATTTCATGAATATTTGCGAGGGCCCGGCCGGATAAATAAAATTTTGCGATTGTTTGCTTTGTTATTTTTCAATTCAGGGAATTTCACCCTGCCGGGCCAAGCATTGAACGACCGGTCCATCAGAACCCATAGACGAGCGAGGCCTTGGTCAGGGTGTCCGTGGCCTCGGTTCCCGCCGGCGCGCCCGAGTTGTGTTCCAGGTGATAGGATAGGCGCCCGGACAGGCTGCCGATGATCTTCATGGTCAGGGCGGCGGTGTTTTCGGTGATCGTCCGCTCATCGCCCCATGTCACCGACGCCTTGTTGGTGAAGGTGGCGTTGTTCGAGACCTGCCAGCGGAATTCAAGCCCGCCTCGGGCGCCGGGTTCGACAAGCTGTTCTTCCGTCGCTTTGACCTCGCTGAGACGAAGGGCGGGGCCGGCGGTCACCTCAAGACCGATATCGTCCGAGCGAATGACCTTGTAGCCCAGGCCGGCGGCCTGGGTCAGTTCGTAGGTGAAGCCGCTGAACCGGTCATCGTCGTAATCGACAAGCCCGAAGACGAAGGCGCGGTCGGTGAAGAGATATTTCGCATTGCCGCCCAGGCGCAGGTGCTGCGTGTTGATGGTCCCGGTGTCCTTGGCGAAATCATAGCTTGCCGTCGCTTCGGCTTCCCACGGCCCGCGCGTGTAGCCGACCTTGGCCGCCGCGTTGACTTCTTCCGTTTCCGTGTTGCCCGTGGCGCGCCCCCCGCCCAGTTCGATCTCGCCCGACCATTCGCCCGGTGACGCGGTCGGCGTTATGGGCAGGACGGCGGCACCGGTTGTGCCGCTGGTCGTCACGGGGGTGCCGTTCGCGGCGGCGTTGATGCGGCCGCCAAAGGCCGGAAAGGCGGCGGTGGCGGTGGCGACCAGGGTGTCCCGGTGCCGGGGGGCGGCAGCGACCGCGTAGGCTACCAGTTCGTCCAGCCGGCGGGGCTCTGACGCGATTGCGGATACCAACGCCAGCTTCAGGCCGGCAATGTCGTCGCGGCGGGCGGCGTCCGCCATGGGGGCGAATTCGGGGGCGGCGCCGTTTCCGGTCGCGGCGCGAAGGGAAGGCGTGTCGAACAGGAAGACGGCGGACATCAATAAAAACAGTCCCGCCCCGGCAGGCAGGTTGGAGATCTTGGGCATAACGATCCTAATTTTCTGTGTTCAGCGCCGGCGATGGGGCCGGCGCACCGCCCCGCGGTTCGGCACGCGGGGGAGGAACGGAACGGCCGATTCCGCACGGAAATGGCCGGACGATCATGGGTGATCGTCCCCTAGGGCCTAACACGGCCCCATGCCCTGATGCAAATTTGCCCGGGAAAACCGGGGTCAGCCGCGCGGCGGCCAGTTCATCTGGCGGCGCAGTTCCGTGCGCGCGATCTGGCGGCGGTGGACCTCGTCGGGGCCGTCGGCGAATTTAAGGGCCCGCATGCGCGCCCAGTAATAGGCGAGCGGCGTGTCCTGGCACATGCCGGCGCCGCCGAAGGCTTGGATCGCGCGGTCGACGACCGCCAGCGCCATGTTTGGGGCGGCGACCTTGATCATGGCGATTTCCTGACGCGCCGCCTTGTTGCCGACTTCGTCCATCATCCAGGCGGCCTTGAGGACCAACAGGCGGCACATCTCGATCTCGATGCGGCTTTGGGCGATCCGTTCCTGGGTCACGCCGCGGTCGGCCAAGGCCTTGCCCCAGGTTTCACGCTCGGTCGCGCGTTTGCACATCATTTCCAAGGCCCGCTCGGCGATGCCGATGATGCGCATGCAATGGTGGATGCGCCCGGGGCCGAGGCGGCCCTGAGCGATCTCGAACCCGCGTCCTTCGCCCAGCAGCATGTTGCCGACGGGAACCCGGACATTATCGAACACGACTTCCCCATGGCCGTGGGGCGCGTCGTCGAAACCCATGACGTTCAACATGCGCAGGACCGTGACACCGGGCGTGTCGACCGGCACCAGGATCATCGACTGCTGGCGGTAGGTTTCGGCATTGGGATCGTTCTTGCCCATGACGATCATGATCTTGCAATGGGGCGAGCCGATGCCCGAGGTCCACCATTTGCGCCCGTTGATGACGTAGTGGTCGCCGTCCAGGCGGATGCTGGTCTTGATGTTGGTCGCGTCCGACGACGCGACATCCGGTTCGGTCATGGCGAAGGCGGATCGGATATCCCCGCTCAGCAAGGGTTTCAGCCATTGTTCCTTCTGCGCCGCATCGCCATAGCGGACCAGGGTTTCCATGTTGCCCGTGTCGGGGGCGGAACAGTTGAAGACCTCGGGGGCCCAGGGCACGCGGCCCATGATCTCGCACAAGGGCGCGTATTCCAGATTGGTCAGGCCCGCACCCAGCTCGCTTTCCGGCAGGAACAGGTTCCACAGGCCGGCCGCCTTGGCCTTGGTCTTCAGGTTCTCGACGATGGGCACGACCTTCCATCGCGTGTCCCCGGCCGAAAGCTGTTCCTGATAAAGCGCTTCATTGGGATAGACCTCGGCCTCCATGAAGGCCGCGAGTCTGTCCGCCAGTTCAACGGTGCGGGGGGAGGGGGTGAAGTCCATGGCCGTGTCCTTAGGTCTTTTCGGTGGTCTGGTGGAAAGCGTAAGAAGTGTTAGCGCATCGCCCGGCGAATACAAGGCCCGCCCGGCATCCGTTCCGCACTGCGAACCGTGCTTTCATGGATGCTTGATCTCGGCTGGGGCGTGCCGCCATAGTCCGGAAAACCGGGTGCAATGCCCGGATAAAGACCAATACGCATGAAGGAGGAACACCCTTGCAGGGATTGATAATGGACGTGCCGCTGCTGACGTCGATGATCGTCAAGCATGCGGCCGCCTGGCACGGCGATGTCGAGATCGTGACCCATCGGGTCGAAGGCGACATGCACCGCTATACCTACGCCGACGCCTACAAGCGCATGTGCCGCCTGGCCAATGCGCTGGCGCGCCTGGGTATCCAGCAGGGCGACCGGGTCGGCACCATGGCCTGGACCACCTACCGGCATTTCGAGCTGTATTTCGGCATCGGCGGGTCGGGTTCAGTAATCCACACGATCAATCCGCGCCTGTTCCCCGATCAGATCGTCTACATCATCAATCACGCCCAGGACCGGGTGATGTTCATCGACACCACCTGGGTCGAGATGATGGAAGGCCTGCAGGACCAATGCCCGACCATCGAGAAGTTCGTTATCCTGTGTGACAGCGGCAAAATGCCGGAAACGTCACTTCGCAACGCGGTCTGTTACGAAGACCTTTTGGCCGCCGAGGACGACACCTTCGACTGGCCGGAGTTCGACGAGAAAACGGCGGTGGCGCTTTGCTATACCTCGGGCACCACGGGCAATCCCAAGGGGGTGCTCTATACCCACCGGGCCATGGTGCTGCACGCGATCGCTGGAACGTCCAGCGACCATCCGCTGTGCATCGATTCCCGCACCATCCTGTTGCCGGCGGTCAGCATGTTCCATGTGCACGGCTGGATGGTGCCTTATGCCGCGCCCATTTCCGGCACCAAACTGGTGCTGCCCGGCCCGCATATGCATGGCGACAACATCTGCCGCCTGTTGGAAGAGGAAAAGGTCACCGTCACCGCCGGGGTGCCGACGATCTGGATTGGCGTGCTCGAGCATCTCAAGAAGACGGGCGCCAAGCTGCCCCACCTGAAGATCTGCAACATCGGCGGCTCGGCACCGTCGCTGGCCATGATCAAGGCGTTTGAGGAAGACTACGGCGTCGCCGTCGTCCATGCCTGGGGCATGACGGAATTGAGCGCCGCGGGCACCACCGGGCGCCTGCGCCAGCGCCATCAGGACTTGCCGGCGAACGAACGCTACAAGGTGCAGCAGACCCAGGGCCGGCCGCTGTTCGGGTTCGAGGTCAAGATCGTCGATCTCGACGGTACCCGGCTGCCCCATGACGGCGAGGCCGTGGGCCAGATGTTCGTACGCGGACCCTGGGTCGCCGCCGCGTATTTCGAGGACGAGGCCGCGACGGAAGCCGCTTTCGATGCCGAAGGTTGGTTCGGCACCGGCGACATGGCCTCGATCTCGTCCGATGGGCTGGTCCGTGTTTCCGACCGTTCCAAGGACCTGATCAAATCGGGCGGCGAATGGATCAGTTCCATCGATCTGGAGAATTATGCCCTTACCCATCCCGACGTGGTGGAGGCGGCGGCGATCGCCGTCAAACACCCGAAGTGGGAGGAACGGCCCCTGCTGGTTATCGTCCCGCGACAGGGTGCGACTGTCACGCCCGACAGCATTCGCGCCGTATTGGCCGAACACGTCGCCAAATGGTGGCTGCCCGACGATATCGTGTTCGTCGAGGAAATCCCCCATACGGCGACGGGCAAGATTTCCAAGAAGGATCTGCGTGAGCATTTCGCCGACTATCGCTGGCCCGAGACGGCCGGCGTCGCGGAATGAAACAGCACACCATTTTCACCTGATCGCGCCATGCTAAAGTTCCGGAAAGATTCAATCCGGGAGGAGACAATAAAATGAAACGCGCCGCCGACGCCTTGGTGGATACACTGGTGCTGCACGGTGTCGACCGTGTGTTCTGTGTGCCGGGAGAAAGCTACCTTGCGGTACTGGACGCCCTGCACGATAGCGACGACATTCAGGTCGTATCCTGCCGCCACGAAGGCGGAGCCGGGTTCATGGCGGTCGCCGATGCCAAGCTGACGGGCGCCCCCGGCGTTGCCATGGTCAGCCGCGGGCCGGGTGCCTGTAACGCCGCCATCGCCGTGCATACGGCGGAACAGGACGCGGTGCCGCTGGTCCTGTTCATCGGCCAGGTGCCGCGCGCCGACCTGGGCCGCGGCGCATTCCAAGAGGTCGACTATAAAATCACCTTCGGCGACATGGCCAAGCACGTGGACGAAGTGCATGAGCCCAAGCATCTGGCCAAGGCCGTGGCTCAGGCGTTCCAGATCGCCCAGGAAGGCACGCCGGGCCCGGTCGTCGTGGTCCTGCCCGAGGATATGTTGCTCGACCCGGCGGAAGATACGGGCGTTAGCCCGATCACCCTGGAAAAACCCAAGGCGACGGACGCCCAGGTCAAGGCCGTGGCGGCGGCCATCGGCCGCGCCAAGCGGCCGGTGCTGATCGCGGGCGGCATGCTGCGCGCTCCCTCGGCGCGGGCGGCGCTTCTGGCCTGTTCCGGGGCCTGGTCGCTGCCGGTCGCCGCCAGCTTCAAGAACCAGGACATCTTCCCCAACGAGCACGATCATTTCGCGGCCCATCTAGGGTACGGCGTGCCCGCGTCGATCCGGGAAACCCTGCAGGACGCGGACCTGATCGTCGCCGTCGGCACGCGCCTGGGTGACGTCACGACCCAGGGCTACCTGCTGCCCGAGGCCCCTCAGCCCAAGCAGCCGCTGATCCACGTCTATCCCGACGGCGAACATCTGGATCATGTGTTCGAGACGGCGCAGTCGGTTTGTGCCGATGCCGAGGATTTCATCGAACGTCTGGCCGCCCTGACGCCGCCGCAGGCGCCGCAAGGGCGGAGCGACTGGCTGAAGCGCCTGCGCGACGCCAACCGCAAGATGGCGGAATGGAAGCCCTGGTCGGCGCCCGACGGCGTCAACTTCGGCCATGTTATCGCGGCCTTCCGCAATCAACTGAAGGACGATGCGGTCATCACCATGGACGCGGGCAATTTCAATTCCTGGGTCCATCGCTATTTCCCGTTCAAGCCGACGCATATCCTGCTGGGCGCCGTGTCCGGGGCCATGGGCCTGGGCGTTCCGTCCGCCGTGGCGGCGGCGCTGCGCCATCCGGACCGTCAGGTCGTCACGGTATGCGGCGACGGCGGCACGCTGATGACCGGCAACGAGTTGGCGACCGCCGTGCAGTACGGTGCGAAGGTGCGCATCTTCGTGTCCAACAACAAAAGCTACGGCACCATCCGTCTTCACCAGGAAAAATCCTTTCCCGGCCGCATCGAGGGCACCAATCTGGTCAACCCGGACTTCGCCAAATGGGCGGAAAGCTTCGGGGCCAAGGGCCTGCGCATCGACACGGCCGAGGATGCGGACAAGGTGCTGGCCGAAGCCCTGGCCCATGACGGCCCCGTGGTCGTCGACGTCGCGGCGTCGCTTGAACACATCAGCGCCTATACCAACCTGACCAGCTTGAAACCGGGCAAGGCCCAATAGGCCAACCGGGAAAAACAAAGGAAACCATCATGCCCGCATCCGATCCCGCAACGCCCGTGACCTTGGACATCAAGGACCGCGTCGCCGTCGTCACCATCGACAGCCCGCCCGTGAACGCCCTGGGCCATGCGGTGCGCAGCGGCGTCATGGCGGCCCTGGACCGGGCCGAGGCCGATGGCGTCGTCGACGCCGTGGTAATCCGGGGCGGCGGGCGGTGCTTTTCCGGCGGCGCCGACATCCGCGAATTCGGCACCCCCCCGGCGGAGCCGACCCTGCGCCAACTCTGCGCCCGGGTTGAGGAATTTCCTAAGCCCGTGGTCGCAGCCCTGCATGCGACGGCCTTCGGCGGCGGCCTGGAACTGCCGCTCAGCTGTCATTACCGGATCGCCGATGCCTCCGCCCAGATCGCGCTGCCCGAGGTCAAGCTGGGCATCGTTCCCGGCTCGGGCGGCACCCAGCGCCTGCCGCGCATCATCGGCGCCAAGCGGGCATTGAAAGTGATTTTGTCCGGCGATCCGTTTTCCGCGGTCGAGGCGCGTGACCTTGGCGTGTTGGATGCCATCGTCGACGGCGACCTGACCGATACCGCCGTCGCTTACGCGAAAAAGCTGGTGTCCGAGGGTGCCCCCCTGCGCAAGGTCCGCGACCTCGCCGTCGCCGATGCGGATGCCGAGGTCTTCGCCGAGGCGCGCAAGACCTGGGAAAAACGCTCACGCGGGCTGCTGGCGCCGCTGGCCTGCATCGACTGCGTCGAGATCGCGGCGACAAAGCCCTTCGACGAGGGCATGGAGCGGGAGCGTGAGATTTTTGTGGCTTGCCGCGATTCCGAACAGTCCAAGGCGCAGCGTCACCTGTTCTTCGCCGAGCGCGAAGCCGCCAAGGTCAAGGACGTGCCGCGCGATACGGCCAAGCGGCCCATCGACACGGCTGCCGTCGTCGGCTGCGGCACCATGGGCGGCGGCATCGCCATGTGCCTGGCCAATGTGGGCATTCCGGTCACTGTGCTGGAAACGACGGAGGATGCGCTTGCGGCCGGCATGGCCAAGATCGAAAAGAACTACGCCGCGACCGTGTCCAAGGGCCGCCTGAGCCAGGACGCCATGAACACCCGCATGGGCCTGATCAGCGGAACGACCAACTACGCCGACTTGGGGCCGGCCGACATCGTGATCGAGGCCGTGTTCGAGGAGATGGAGTTGAAGAAAACCATCTTCGGCGAGCTGGACAAGGTGATGAAGCCGGGGGCCGTGCTGGCGACCAACACCTCGACCCTGGACATCGACGAGATCGCCGCCGCCACCAAGCGGCCCCAAGACGTCATCGGCACCCATTTCTTCAGCCCGGCCAACGTCATGAAGCTGATGGAAAACGTGCGCGGCAAGGCGACGGCCAAAGACGTGATCGCCACGGTCATGGCGTTGGGTAAAAAGATCGAGAAAATTCCGGTCCTGGTCGGCAACTGCGACGGTTTCGTCGGCAACCGCATGTACCACCGCTATACCCGCCAGGCCTATTTCCTGATCGAGGAAGGGGCCCTGCCGCAGCAGATCGACAAGGTGTTCCTGGACTTCGGTTTCGCCATGGGGCCCCTGGCCGTGGGTGATCTGGCCGGGCTCGACGTCAGCTATCTGGTGCGCAAGCGCCAGAAGCAATTCATCAAGCCGGGCGAACGCTGGCCCGTGGCCGCCGACCGGGTGGTCGAGGCCGGCCGCAAGGGCCAGAAGACCAATGCCGGCTGGTATCGCTACGAAGAAGGCTCGCGCAAGCCGCTGCCGGACCCCGAGGTGCAGAAGATCATTGAAGCGACCTCGGCCGAACTGGGGATCGCGCGCCGCGATATCACGGATCAGGAAATCCACGAACGCTGCTTCTATGCCCTGATCAACGAGGGCGCTAAAATCCTCGACGAAGGCATGGCCCAGCGGGCGTCGGACATCGACATCATCTGGACCAACGGCTACGGCTTCCCCATCGCCAAGGGCGGGCCCATGTTCCACGCCGATCAGGTCGGCGCCAAGCATGTGTACGAGCGCCTGGCCCATTGGGCCAAGGTCGCCTCGCCGGTGCTGGAACCCGCGCCGCTTCTGGAAAAGCTCGCCCGCACGGGCGGCAGATTCGCCGATCTTTAGAGACCAAGAAGGAAGAATAGAATGCAACGCGCCGTCATCGTTTCCACCGCCCGCACCCCCATTGGGAAAGCATCGCGCGGGGCCTTCAATAACACCCATGGCGCGACCCTGGCGGGGCATGTCATCCAGCACGCGGTCGCGCGCGCCGGGATCGACCCGGCCGAGGTCGAGGACGTGGTGCTCGGCTGCGGCATGCCCGAAGGCGCGACGGGCAAGAACATCGCCCGCATGTCGGTGATCCGCGCGGGCCTGCCGGTCACGACCGGCGGCACGACCATCAACCGGCTGTGCGCGTCCGGCCTGCAGGCCATTGCCGTGGCCGCCAACCGGGTCGTCATGGACGGCCTGCCCGTGGCCGTGGCCGGGGGCTTGGAAAGCATCAGCCTGGTGCGCGACAACGCCATGAAGAACGAGGTCAAGGAAGACTGGCTGCTTGAGCACAAGCCGGAGATGTGGATTCCCATGATCGACACGGCCGACCTTGTGGCGGAGCGCTATGGCGTCACCCGTGCGGCCCAGGACGAATATTCCCTGGAAAGTCAGATGCGCACGGCGGCGGCCCAGCAGGCGGGCAAATTCGATGACGAGATCGTGCCGCTGACCACCACCATGTTGGTCAAGAACCGGGAAACAGGCGAGGTCACGGAACAGGAAGTGACCCTGGACAAGGACGAGGGCAACCGTCCGACCACGACGCTGGAAGCCCTGGCCAAGCTGGATCCCGTGATGGGGCCGGGCAAGTTCGTCACGGCGGGCAATGCCTCGCAGTTGTCCGACGGGGCGTCGGCCTGCGTCATCATGACGGAGAAAGAGGCCGAACGCCGGGGCCTGCAGCCGCTCGGGATTTTCAAGGGGTTGGCCACGGCGGGTTGTGAGCCCGATGAAATGGGCATCGGCCCGGTGTTCGCCATCCCGCGCCTGCTGGAACGCCAGGGTCTGAAGATGGACGATATCGACCTGTGGGAACTGAACGAGGCCTTCGCGTCGCAGGTGCTGTACTGCCGCGACAAGCTGGGCATTCCCCAGGAAATCCTGAACGTCAATGGCGGCGGCATTTCCGTAGGCCATCCCTTCGGCATGACCGGCGCCCGTCTGACCGGCCACGCCCTGATCGAGGGCAAGCGCCGGGGGGCCAAGAACGTGGTCGTCACCATGTGCATTGGCGGCGGCATGGGCGCGGCGGGTCTGTTCGAGATTTGCTGACGAAATAACGGCGGACGATGGATCACGCGGCGTTTGCGTTGCGCGGCCAATAAGTTGTCGCGATGGTGCCGGTGTTGGGCGCACTCGTCAGTTCCAACTTTCCGCCGTTCAGAACCATCAAACGTTTGACGATGTAAAGCCCCATGCCGGCGCCGTTGGACGTCCGCTCTTGTTTCGAATAGCGGTATGCGGCTTTCGATTTCAGGAACGGCTGGCCAACGGCACTAAGCATATCACCCGGAATGCCCGGGCCGTTGTCGGAGACCACGACTTTGGTGAATCCGTTCGCCATATCGGCGTCGACGCTGATCTTGATTTCCACGCCCACGCCGCCGTGGCTGATTGAATTGGTGGTGAGGTTGAGGATCGTCTGACGAAAGGATTGCTTGTCGGCGGTGATCAAGACGGGAACCTCTTTCTTGAGGAAGGAAAGAACGGCCGTCGCCGCCTCAGTTGTTTTTAGGGGACGGATCAGGTTTTCGATTTCAGCAACGGCATCGAAGGTTTCGAATTCAAGCGCTCTGCCGCCGGACTCGATAACCGATACGTCCAAAATCTCGTTGACCAGATTCAACAGATGCCTGCCGCTTTCGCGGATATCACCCAGGTAGGATTGGACGGTGTTCGGATCTTGTCGCAGTTGCGGAGTTTCGAGCAGAAGATCGGCCATGCCAATCACGGCATTCAAGGGGGTGCGGAGCTCATGGCTCATGTGGGAAATGAACTCCGACTTGGCTTGGCTGGCTTTTTCCGCGGCTTCCTTGGCGCGGGCGAGTGCAGCGGCGACGACGTTTCGTTCCGTCGTGTCTCGCAGGGCCGCGACGATCACGGAGCGATCGGCTTGCCGACCTTCCGTTAATACAGCCTCGAGATACACATGGGTTCCGTCCTTTTGACGGCCGATGATGGAGAACCCGTTTCCTTCCGGTGATCGCGTCGAGGGATCGGAGAAGTAGCGCATCATCGGCGCGCGATCCTCGTTTGTTCTGAGGTTCGAAAGCAATTGGGCGATATTAAGCCCGACGAGTTCGTTGGCCGGATATCCGAATATTCGGACAGCGGCCGCGTTACATGTTTCGATTATTCCGTGACCATCCAATGTCAGCACCGCGTCTGCCACGTTGTCCATGATCAGTTGCAGGCGTTGGGCGGTTTGGCTGGCGCGTTGGCTCGCCTCCTTCCGGAAAAAAACTTCGGATGCCAATCGGCGGTCAAACACGACGGCGGCAATGCCCGCGATCAAAATCAGTGTTGCGACGGTGGCCGTCGCAACGGCCAATACGTCGGTACCGATGCTTGGAAGCGGTGTTGTGGTCCCGTTCCGCGCAAGACAGATTGCGGAACTCATCGCCGTGTAGTGCATCCCTGCCACGGCGGCGCCGATCAGCAGCGCCGAGATCGCCTCGTTGGCCAGGGTGCGGATGGTATCCCGGCGTGACGCCCTGAACGCGACCCAGAGCGCACACATGGCAAGGGCCACCGCGACGAGTAGTGACAGTACGAACAGCGGCAGGTCGTAGCGGATATAAGCGTCGAAATCGACGGCACCCATGCCGGTGTAATGCATCAGGCCAATACCGCCACCCAGGACAATACCGCCCATGTAGAGACGCACCCGCGTCACGTTGCTGCGTGCGACGATATGCAGGTTCCATGCGCTTGCAAGGACCGCGGGTATTGCGGATACCAGGGTGATCAGGGGGTCATAGTTGACCGGAATCGGCAGTTCATACGCGAGCATGCCGATGAAGTGCATGGCCCAAATTCCAAGACCCATGATCAGCGCGCCGCCCGCCATCCACGGGTACCGACTACGGGTGTGCTCGTGCTCCGCGATACGGTGCAACAGATGGACAAAAGCAAACCCTGCCAGCGTCGCGACGAAGAACGATAGGATCACAAGGGCGGAATTGTATTCGGACGGAAGGACGACGCTTGGGTCGACCTTCAGCGCGAAGAAGCGCGCGATATCTAAATGATTTGGCCACATTGGTGATTGCCTGCGGATTTCGTACCGTACTTGGCGGTGATGTTGCGGGCCGAGCCGTTTCGGTGCCGCCAATAGTCAACCGGGTTCATATGCGAATTAAGACGAAGACATTCCTTTGGAACCGGACAGTTAGATTTATTGAGACGCGGGGCTCCCTAATGCAGGACTAAACCCATGATTTTCATGCCACAACAGGTGACGCTTATGCATATATGCATACAGGTTTTGGATAGGATATCAGTTCTTTAGCATGGGGGATGTGTTCTCCGTCACTCTATGGTGCCGGTCTATTGCCTTGGATTTTTCGAAGAAAAAGCTTCATACACAGGAAATGACAAATCAAATCGCCCTGATCCACGCCACCCGCGAAGCCATCCTGCCGGTCGAGACGGCGTTCAAGGATCTCTGGCCCGAGGCCGAGTATTGGACTCTGCTGGACGAAAGCCTGACCATGGATCTGGCGGCTGCCGGCGGCAAGTTGACCCCGGCGCTGACCGAACGGTTTCTCAACTTGGCGGCTTATGCCAAGGCCCGGCGGCCCGACGGCATTCTGTTCACCTGTTCCGCGTTCGGCGCGATCATCGACCAGATCGCGGCACAGTATGATGTGCCGGTGATGAAGCCGAACGAGGCCATACTCGATGCCGCCCTGGCCCGGGGTGGGCGCGTTGGCTTGTTGGCGACCCATCCCCAGACCCTGCCGGACATGACGGCCGACATGGAAAACCTGGCGGCGGCCCGGAACATCGACATGACCGTGGTGCCGCTTCTGGTCGAAGGGGCCTGGGCCGACCTGGGGGCGGGGCGGCGCGACGCCCATGACCGCGCCGTGGTCGCGGCCGCACCCCGGTTGAACGATTGCGGCTGCATCGTGCTGGCGCAGTTTTCCATGGCGCCGTTGGCGGCAGAAATCGGTGCCGATACGGGCCTGCCCGTGCTGACCAGCCCCCATGCTGCCGTGGCCGAAATGAAACGCCGGGTGCTGGGCGTCTGACGCGGCTGGTTCCGCAGGCTTGTTATTTCGTGACCAGTGCGGCGACTACGCCGATACCGATCACGATCATCACCCCAAAAATGACCAAATCGCGCATCGATTTAGGTTTTGCCTGGCCTTTGGTGTCGGTATGACCTTCGGGGCTTGTGGGATTTGTATCCATGGCGTGCTCCCTCCGTTTGTTGTCACGTCCAATCCATGAATGAACGGTTGCGGACCGCAAAAGTTCCAGCGCGGCCATGATTTTTCTCTGCCTGCACCGATTTACATCAGGAAAATATGTTATGATCTCTGCCATGACCGAAAGGCGGATCATGCAGGCGATTGAGGATCAGATTCCCGACCTGTACCGGTATGCACGGTTCCTCGAAGCCACTCCGGACCGCGCCGACGATCTGTTGCAGGATTGCCTGGAGCGGGGCGTGTCGCGCCTTGACCGTTTTCAGTCCGGTACGGACTTACGGGCTTGGTTGATCACCATCATGCACAACCTGTTCATCGACCGTGCGCGCCGACGGCAGCGGCGGGGATTTCACGTTCCCGTCGAAGATTGGCTTGTCGATTTCCACCAACCGCCTAACCAGATTGATCGCCTGCGCCTCAAGGATTTGGACCGCGCACTGGCGGCCTTGAAGCCCCGGGACCGGTGGATTCTTCATCTCGTGGTGATTGAGGGAAAACGCTATCACGACGTCGCGCGCGAATTGAATATCGCCGTCGGCACGGTGAAAAGCGGCCTGTCGCGGGCCCGTCGCGTGCTGGCCCGCGCGGCCTGAAGGCACCCGGTTCCAGCCGGGAAAACGCCACAATCGTTTCATGAAATGGAAATGCGTCCCGTGTTGCGGAATGCATCCTTGCGATCAGGGCAAAGCCGCCAGACGTCAGTGGCGCGTACAGCCGGCAATGCGGTTTGCGCAATTCCTTTCATGCATTGCTTCGAAAAGAGGAAGAAGATCACATGACCTATCGAACTCATATTCGAACCCCGAATACCCGTATCCCCATCGCCATTCTGGCCGCGGCGGCAGTCGCCGCGGGCCTGTCTGCCGCGCCGGGCGCCGCCCAGGCCGCAGGCGACAAGGCAGCCCCTCAGGAAGCCACGGCAGGGGATGCCGTCGATGACTTCGTCAACTGGGCGCAAAAGCAGGCCGAGGCATTGGACAGCAAGCTCGATGAAGCGGCATCAGATGCCAAGCAGGCAGGCGTCAATGCCGCCGACGAGGTCAAGGAGGAATGGCGCGAAGCCCGCGCGGCCATCGACCGCCAGCGCGATGCGCTCAATCAACAGATCGCCGATCTGAAAAAGTCGGCCAAGGGTGAATGGACGGATGCCAAGGAGGCCACCAAGGAAGGCCTGGCGGCGCTCGGCGACAAGATCGAGGAATTCCGCGCCATGGTGACCGATAAGCAGAAGTCCTAACGCAGGCGCTTGCCGGCGGGCGCTGCGGCGTCCGCCGGCTGGTCCCACCGCCGACCGGCGCACTTTCCCCCCCCATGAACACGAAGGAACCGATAATGACTTTCAAGCTTCCCGATCTTCCCTATGCCAAGGACGCCCTGTCGCCGCATATGTCGGAACGGACCCTCAGCTTCCATCACGGCAAGCACCACAAGGGCTACGTCGACAAGCTGAACGACGCCGTCAAGGGCACCGACTATGACGGCATGACGCTGATCGACGTCGCCCGCCGCGCCCATGGAAAGGGCGATACTGGGG
>CEQK01001016.1_pt1 | contig 21772 bp, 16 predicted proteins | sample 531051 | NCBI WGS metagenome assembly CEQK01 (sample SAMEA2621229, study PRJEB7988) | marine metagenome | biome: marine biome (ENVO:00000447); feature: deep chlorophyll maximum layer (ENVO:xxxxxxxx); material: "saline water (ENVO:00002010), including plankton (ENVO:xxxxxxxx)" | depth 150 m
CCAAGAGGTTATGCTCAAGCAGACCAAAACTGCTTTCAACGTCCTTGCGACTGCATTAGCAAAGGGAACTGGAACTAGCGGAAGTGCTGGAGACCAGATTATCTCTGCTGTTGCTGGCGGTGGCGTTGGTAAGACAGGTAGGTTTGTTCTTGCTGACTTGAACAACTTAATTACAAAGAGTAAGCGCATCAACAGTTCCTTCAGTGGAGGGACTCCTGTTGGTGGTGTTAAGTCTGGACTCACTGACCTTCTGGTTTCCCCAGAAATGGTTGAGGAGCTTCGTGGAATGGCTTACAACCCAATTAACGACAAGAATGCACCTGCTGGTGGAACTGTCGCTGATGGTCAGCTTGCACCAGAGGCTCTTCGCCAAGAGCTTTACAGTGCTGCTGGTCTCCCTAGTTTCTATGGTATTAACATCATGGAGATTAACGAAATGGGTGTCAACCAGCGTTACAACAAACTCTTTGATGCTATCTTGACTTCTGAGGGTCTCACCCCTGAAGGTCCTGCTGGCAGTGGTAACTGGACTCAGACTACTGATGAGATTCTCATCGGGGTTGACCGCTCTAAGGACGCTCTTATTCGTCCTACGGTTGTTGGTGAGGGATCACCTTCTGAATTCCAAGTTCTTGTGGACGATCAGTTCTCTGTTCGTCAGAACAAGATTGGTTACTACGGTAAAGTTGAAGAGGGTCGTATCTGCATCAACAATAAAGCCCTTATCGGCTTGGTTGCTGGAGCGTAAGCGATATAATGCTTCATATAAAGAGAGTCGCCTCGAAAGGGGCGGCTCTTTTTTATTGATATTTTATAAAAATTTTACTATCATATGTTATGAGTAAGAAAAAATCTGCTAAAAAGAAAACTACAAATAAAGAGGTTTCTCCAGAAATGCAAGTTTCTAAGGGGGTAGAGAAAAAGCACTTAGAGGAGTTTGATGTTACAGACGGGAAAGATAGGACTGAGAAGGAGAAGCAAATCGAAAATGTAAAAGAGTTGGAGGAATTACTAGGAATGCCTCAAATGAATCCTTATGGGACTTTGCATAGAGATGTTTTCAGGCACCGCATAGATGCCTGTTCTGTTGCTGAATTGACTGATCTAGCGGCAAGAGTTGGTATACCTAGAGAAAGAAATATGAACTTGCTCAGAAAATCTCTTTTAAAATCTTTTGATTATTATGTGCAGAAACATAACGTGACTGTGCAGGGTTCTGCTAAACCAATTATAGATCCAAGTTCCCCAGACTACGAATCTACTGTAAAGTTATTTAAAGAAGGTTTTTAAATAATGAATGATCTTGGTGTGATAGCTAGTGGAATCGTAACTTACGATTTCCCTAATGATACTGGCTCATATAATATGAGCTTTGTTTCTGGTTGGCTGGAAACAAATATTGGTGAATTAAATGGCTACATACATGAAGAGTTTGAGGTTGATTCTACTGGCGCGATCAGGATGGACGGAACTGGGCTAGCCCCAGTTGAAATAAATATTTTCGGAACACTCTATGAGCTTTGGTATTATAGTAAATCAGCAAGAGAGTCGTTAAGGTCTTTTACTTATTCTGATTCTGTTGATTGGGTTACAATTAAGGAGGGAGACACAACCCTCCAAAGACAAAATAAAAACTCTGTTGCTAAAACATACAAAGACTTAGCAGAAGAGACCTCAAATAGATTAGACGATCTTATATTTCAATACAACTATCAAAAATCTTCTCCGTTACAAGTCGCTGGAACGGATGGAACTTATAACTTATCTGGCCAATTAGTGTAGTATGGCTTCACTTCTTACAGACGCGGAAAAAACTGCCATAAATTCGGCTCTTAGCGATGTTCATGATACTTTTGCTAGGAACATATATGTTTATGTAGAGGAGACCGCCTCTGTGCCTGTAGAGCTTAATTACAACCCTTTATACGGTAGGAGAAAGGATGCAACGAAAATCTCTTCTGAGCAGACGCTAACTAAGTATACTTATGCTGCCCGCATTTATTACAAGAACGAGCAAAAGGAGGATATTCTTGATGGTAATGGACAAATGAGCCTCATGGCTTCTGAGGGGCAGATAAGAATCAAAGTTAAGTCTGATGCTTATGAAAAGATTAAGATTTGTTCTAAAATAGAAGTTGATAATGAATTATTTATTGTTGACGGAGATGCCAAAGTGATTGGTCCATTTGATGCTCAATTTTACTCTATTTTTCTGAAGCGTGAGAACTAATGGCTGGGGGAAAATTTATGTCGGTGTCAAAGCCCGTGGTGACCATAAACGCCAAGGAGCTTTTGAGAGAGTTAACTGTAGATAGCCCAAACCATAAAAGAATGGGCATGGCCATAAGATCGGTCATAGAACCCAAAATACAAGAGAGACAAAAAGAGTTACAGCAGAATTTTGCATCTCATCCAATCACTATTGAGTTAAACGCAGGGCCAAGAGCTTCAAACACTAGTGGGACTTTAGGTGGGTATGGTAACCTTTTTTCTTTTATAGGATTTTCTTCTGGAGATCGTCCCACAGAAGTAATATCTCAGATATTTAAGGAAAAAATTAAATTCAAAGTTAGAAGAAAAAACAATAGAGGTCAATATACGGTTACATTCTTTATACCATCTGTTGATGAGATATATGGATTAACCCCGATACCTTGGATGACTGGCAAAAGCTGGGCGCAAAGCATAGAAGAGGGCGGTTTAACCAACTTGGGTCAATATCTGTTTAGCAGTTCGGGATTTGGTGGGTCTAGCTCTGGGACGGGTATACAGGTCAAAAATAGATCTTCTAGTGTAAGTTTTAGTAGGACTCCATATATTGAGAAATTAATACAAAATTTTACAAAAAGATTATTGAGATTAGATAAATGAAGGCTCAGTTTGACCAGAATATTTTATCCAGTTTCTACCTATGGTTTGAAAACCGTTTATTAGGTAGTTCTGCGAAAGCTTATAAAACAGATTTAAGCAATGCTTTTACTTCTGGGTCTTTTCCTGATGTCCCGCCTAGCCATATTGCTTTCCAAGGAAAATATAGATCATTGGTTGGTGAATATGGAGTAGACCAACCTAACTCTGGATTTTTTTTAAATAATGCTTTTATTAGTGGTAATTATGATCAAAACGGCGGGGTCTTTACAGATTATGAAAATGGCAGGTTAATTTTTCCGAAAGCTTCTGGAGCTTCTATAGCTGGTAAGGAATTGACTGCGAATTCGACAGTAAAGGAAGTAAATACCTATATTACAAATGATACAGACGCGCAAATAATCCTCCATTCTGACTTTAAGGATAGCGCAACAGAACTACCGTATCAATATGGCAAAACTGGGGAGTATGATGAAACAACATATTTTTTACCTGCTTGTTTTATATCTGTAGCCTCCTCTGATAACAAAGAATTTTCTTTTGGGGGAGAGGAAGATACCAGAACCAGAATGAGGGTAATGGTCCTATCTTTCGATAATTACACACTAGATTCTGTTCTTTCTCTATTCAGGGATACAGTCAGAAGAGATATTACGCATATTCCGTATGAAGACTTTCCGTATGGGTTTTCCTTTTCAATTAAAGATTTCCCCTACAGTTACGACAATTTAGTTGATGCTCAGTCTAGCCCAGTCAAATCGCATATTGAGAGCGTTTCTGTGTCAAAAATAGTCTCAGAAAGAATCAGGGAAAATTTAAATAAAAATATCTCAATTGGCTATATAGACTTTGAATTATGCACTTATCGTTTCCCTAGACTCTAAATCCGTGTAAGAAAGTGTAAACATTTCACTTTTAATTTAAATTAACATGGCTTCTAGAACTAGAGTAATCTCACAAAGCAAAGCTGTTTATATAGCTCCCACAGGCACTATTAGTGGTTTGGGTGCTGTAGGAATGCACAAAACTGGCGTTATGCCACAACAGCTTCATCGCGTTGACACTTTCTCTTTTGATGTTGACATCGCTGGAGGGCGACAAGACATTAGGGAATTTGGGCAATTAGCGCGAATTGGAACAATCACACTTGGTGATTTAAACCCGTCATTTTCATTAGGTTATTATCTTGGTAACGGCGAAAATGAGGCGAACATAGGATTTAACCCACTTGGGCAAACAGCAGCAGGTTTACAAGATCAATTTATATCTGGTATTCTCTCAGAAGACCCGCAGAAAAGGGAGAAAAACTTGTTTGTGTTAACGGTAAAAGAGGGAGAAGATGCATTCGCTGCAACAAGTTCTTTTATTGATAACCCAACAGGAAGATTTACTACCGCCGAAAGAGCGGGACATGATGTCGTATCTTTTGGAAACTGCAACTTCGAAAGTTACAATGTGAATTTTGCTGTAGGAGAAATTCCAAGGGTAGATATTGAGGGAACAGCAGAGAACGTAACATTCGACACAACCAGTTCTGGATTGTATAATCCATCACTTAACAAAGAAGGTGGACGAGCAGATACTGGGCAGTTTATGCTTGGAACTCCAACAACTGGAAACATGGATGTTCTTGTGCTTAGGCCAGAAGATGTGACTCTTAGTTTTGACAACACCTCCTTTACCTTTGGTGGAACCGACTTAAGTGACATGCATGTTCAAAGTGCTTCTATTGAAGTTCCTCTTTCAAGGACTCCTATTGAGGCTCTTGGTTCTGCTAAAGCAGTAGCCAAGCCGTTAGACTTCCCAATTAACGTCACAATGAATGTTAGTGCGTTACTGAAGAATTTCAGTGCAGGTCAAATTGACAAAATTCTAACTGGTGCTGCTGGTAACGAGACTACGAACATTACCCTTAAAGTGAAGGGCGACGATGGGGCGCATAGGCATATCTATACAATGCAAAAAGCAGTGATGGACTCGCAAGGTTTCTCACAAGGGCTAGATGATAACGAGACTCTTGATCTTGTCTTCTCAACTCAAATTGGAGGTGTGAACCAAACTGATCAAGGATTCTTCTACTCTGGTGCAGCAGGAGCAACGAGGGATAAATACTCTGCCACTGCCGCCAGTGATGTCTTCCAACAGGGTTTCTTATACTTTAAGAACAACAGTAAGGGCAAGTATTCCGCTTCGGACGGTTAATACTTTGTTAAAATATCAACAGAAAAGCCTCGCAGAAATGCGGGGCTTTTTTGTGTAAACTATTATATGCCAGATAGGATACATTCTAGCGACATCCAACTTTTTGTGGATGACGCAAGAGTTCCAGCCGTCACAGCCGTTGATGTTAACTCCTCTAAAGGTGTGACAGACATTCAAAGGCTGGGGACTTCTCATGTTGTTGACAGGGTGTTAACGGCTAATCAATCCTCTACTGTTAATATAAGTATAAATTTAACTACTGGAAATACAGGTGCTGAACCTATTTATACCTATCAAGAAATGGGTTCTGGGTTTCTTTCTACAGGAAACTTTAATCTAAAAATAAAAGACAAAGTTGGGGTTACGACTGTTTCTGGAGGTTCTTTGACAAGCTACTCAATAGACGGTTCTGTGGGAGATATTGTAAAGGGGCAAACATCATATGTGGGCGATGGGGCTATATTTACGTCTGCTGGAGCATTGACTGATAATGATGCCTCAAATGATATATTTGACGGATTCTTTAGGCCAAAAGATATAGAAATAACCAGCACACATGAAAAGGAGGGGATTAGCACAGCTAGTTTCAATATCCAAGATTTCTCCATATCTGTCTCTATGGAAAAAACTCCTGTCACTAGATTGGGGACTAGGGTTCCTAGATTTAGATATCCGACAATGCCAGCTAATGGCAGTTTGTCATTTAATGCAATTAAAAATCAAGTTACTGGTTTAGATTTGTCTAGTCTTATTTGTGATAGCGGCGTAATTAAAATTAAATTAAAAGACCAAGATGGAGCTTCTGTAATGGAGTTTGATAATAGTGGTTGTTGCCTAGAAACTGTTGATGAATCAACTTCTCTAGATGATAATACAACAGTAAGTTTTTCTTACTATTTCCCAATAATGAAATGATGACCACGGGAGAGATAGCCAATTATAAAAACGCTGTTTATGATTTAGATATAACAGTTAATGATCCAGCGAATGGTTTTAGGCTTGATTTAATGGAAACAGGGTCTTCTAGCCAAAGGACTTTAGTCACTTTTTCTGGCTATCAAGGATATCTCTTTGATCAGAGCGGCAATTTCTTTGGCGGCTATGACAGTGGTGTTCCGTTTGAGTTAGTTGTTCAATACGATCACACAAACAAAACTTTTTCGTATTATCATGATACTGTTTTAATGGCTAACGGACTAGATATTACGGGGTATGTAACTGATGGAAAAGTCAATGTTGTTCGCTTCGATGGGTATAACAACGGCTCTTTATCATTCTCTGTTAGCGGAGTAAAAAGTTGATTTTATTCTAAATTTTAATATAATATTCTTGTGAAAGAAGTATATTCATTTGATGTAAAGAGGCAGATAGTCAAAGAGGTTCCTTATATGAAAAAGACCAAGGACGGGGAAGAGGTTGAAGCTATTAAAAAATCAAAAAAAACAATTAAAAATAGAGTTGTTTTTGCAAAGCCTAATATTTCTGCAATTGAGGATGCCGAGTTCTTTTATGGGCAAAAATTCAACGAGTATATTAATGCTGGGTTTTTAACCAAGGCGATGTTGGCGAAAAAGATGGGAGACAACGGGGGTTTAAACTCTGAGGTCGCGTCAGACAGGATGGCAGATATTGTTAAGAAGAACATGGCTGCTTCCAAGGTTATTGAATTTTTTGCTGGAGCCAAAGATCTAACTGAAGAGCAAAAGCAGCAACTAGAAGAAGCAGAAGAAGACTTTATAGCTACGCAAGCGGAGGTTCATGAATATGAAGTTGCGCTAGCTTCTCAATTCAATCAAACCGCCGATGCAAAAGCGGAGCAAAAACTAATAGAATGGCTTGTTTTAAAATTTTCTTTTTATGAGGAGGAGGCAGAAGATAAGAAAAAACTATTCCCTCTCTTTGAGGGGGAGTCTTATGAAACGAAAAGAAACAGCATGATCATGCTTCAAGAATTAGAAGATGAAGATATTGAAGATGCTGTCTTGCATAAACTTAAAGCGGTTTTTGATAAGTCTTTTGATACTTTAATTAGGGTCGTTAGTATTTGGTATAACAAGCTAGGAACCGATCAAGAGTCTATAGATAAAGTATTAAAGGATCTGTTTAATGAGTCAGCAGACAAAGAAGAAGAAAAATGATTCCTCCCAAGTTGATCTATTAGATATAACTCGCGGTTACAGCATTCTTTCTCTTGAGGATAAGAAATACTATTTTAGACATCCCACGGTTCTCCAGACACTAGAGAATGAGTCTCTCTTTTTTTCTGACATAGAGGAGTCGGCTAAATCTGGGATTAAAACAGAAGAAGAAATTCTTTCTCGCGCAATTGAATTGGGGTCTTGGTCTAAAGCAGAAGGGGAAAAAATAGAATCCCTGAAATGGATGTTAAAAAAATCCATTACTGCCTTGTCAAAAATTGAAGATCCAAAACAAAGGGAGCTTTTTAACAAGCAGATAAAAGATCAAGAAAAAGAGCTACAGGATATCAAAGATAAAAGAAGCAAACTTGTTGAGTTTAGTGCAGAACACCTTGCAGGTGTTAAGAAGACTAAAAGAATTTTAACTAATTGTTTGTTTAAGGATAAAGAGTTTACAGAGGGTTTAGATAATTTAAATGTGGTGGCAGCTTTGTTGTTTGCCTCATACGCAAGGTTTCTTTCTAAAGAAACTATACTAAACGCATCTTTCCACGGAGGTTTTTTTGATTTGTATGTTCCTCAAAATTCTAATCCATTAGCTTTATTTGGTAAAACTTTTTATGATATTACTCTTTTTCAAAAAAGTCTTATATCTCTTTCTAGTAGTTTATTGAATAAGATGAAAAACACTAAAATTCCAGATGAAATCTATGGAGATCCTCTCAAAATGCTGGAATATGAAGAGAAAGAAGAGAAGGACTCAAAGGTAAGTCATGGGGTAGGTGATTTAAAAGCAAAAATGGCTATGAGGGGTGGAAAGCTGAAAGCAGAAGACTTTTTAAGCTGATAAGTGTAATTTACACTATATGGCTACAAGTCTAAATGCATCCCTAAATGTAAGCCTTAATCCGCAAAGTTTAAATGCTTCTACAAAGCAGATATCACAAGCTTTAGGCAGGATTACTGGGCAAGCTTCTGAGTTCCAGAAATCTCTGGATGCTTCGACTGCCCGTGTTTTTGCATTTGGAGCTACTACTGCCGTTTTGAACGGAGTAACACAATCATTTAAAAAGTTAGTTTCGACAACAATTGAAGTTGAGAAAAGGTTAATAGAGATTAACTCTATTTTTCAAGCTACTGATGTTCAGTTTAATAAATTTAGAAACTCAATATTTCAGGTAGCCAAAGAAACAGGGCAAGCTTTTAATACTGTAGCAGAAGGTGCTGCTGAGTTAGCTCGACAAGGTTTAAGTGCAGAAGAAACTGCCAAGAGACTCAAGGCTTCTCTCGTTTTAACTAGAATATCAGGTTTAGATGCAGAAAAGTCGGTTAAAGCTCTTACGGCGGCAATTAACGGTTTCACATCGGCTGGATTAAACGCGAACCAGATAGTCAACAAAATGGTTGCGGTTGATACCGCTTTTGCTGTTTCAGCCCAAGACTTAGCAGAGGCTTTTAGTCGAGCGGGTTCTACAGCGGAAGATGCGGGTGTTAGTTTTGATCAATTGCTTGGTCTTGTTACGGCTGTAGAGCAAAAAACAGCTAGGGGAGGTGCGGTTATTGGTAACGCATTTAAATCAATTTTTACAAGACTCCAAAGGGGAACAACAATTGAAGAGCTTAAAGAATTAGGAGTTCAGATTGATGCGTCAATGAGCGGGGTTCAAAAACTCAGTGCTCTTTCTAATGCTATAGAAAACATAGCAGACCCTACAGTTGTTTCTAAGATAAAAGAATTAGCTGGTGGAGTCTTCCAGATAAACGTGGTTAGTGCCGCATTAAAAGATTTAAGTTCTGACACTTCTATATTCCAAAAAGCCGCTACCACAGCTTCTAAAGCCACTAATGAAGCTTTCGAAAAAAATGAGGCTTTGAATAAAAGCTTGGCTTCACAAATTAACGCTTTAATACAAGGTGTTACTAGTTTGGCTGAAAAGATAGGCAAACTAACATTCGGGCCTCTTTTAGAAAACTTAGTAGGTATAGCTACAAAGTTTACGGAATTTTTAGATAAAGCTTTAGATCCAGAAAAAGGTAATATTTTTATAAAAGGTATCTTTAAGGCAATAGGAGCTTTCATGGGTGGTCCTGCTGTTGTTTTAGTTACTGCTGCGTTTGCAAAAATAGCAAAGTTGGTTGCTAAGTTCGCTATTGAAGGTTTGAGATCCCTTTTCGCGATGGGGACTCAGGCAGAGAAGATAAAGAACATTGAGGCGGGTCTTGTTGGTCTTTTGCAGAAAGATGAAAGTCTCCGCAATATGATTCTGAGCACTACTGCTACTCAGGCTCAAAAAGAACAAGCGGTATTAGCTGCGATACAAAGAGAAAACCAACTGCTGACAACTCAAGCTGCTCTTATGAGACAGATAGCTACTTCTGCTGCCGCTAGAGGCGTAGGAGGTTTCAGCGCAGGAACTGGGATATTTGGCGGTAAAAAAGGTAAACCTTTTGCTGTCGGTGGTAGAGTTACTGGAGGATCAGGAACAAAAGATGATGTTCCAGCGATGCTTACTGCTGGTGAGTTTGTCATGCAGAAAAGTGCGGTTAATAAATTTGGCCAGCCTTTCATGGAGGATATAAATCAGGGTAGGCTTAGTTTTAATAGAGGTGGATTTGTCCCTAATTATGCAAAGTTCGCTCGGAAGGGGGAAGGCAAAACGCTTAGAACAAGCACTAGCACTAAAAATTTAGAGAAGGATCTAGAAGCTGGCAGATATGATAAAGATGATGCCACAGCAGCGAAAGCTTTAATAGCAAAAAGAAAAAAGGGGAAGAAAGGTGCTACAAAGCCCATAGATGTTCTCGCTAGTAGTTTCGCATTTATAGTTCCTTCTCCGAGTGCAGGTAGAGGCGCTAATTCCTACAAAAAGGGCCAAACTAAAGTAGGTGGAGTTTGGTATCCCTACAAAATAACAGATAGCATTAAAACTTTTTCTCCAAGTATTAAAGGATTAGATGCTAAAGCAGAACCCTATGATTCAAAAATCGAAAAAAAGATTTCTAGCTCAGTCACTGACGCAGCAACACAATATGCAAATTTAATAACAGTCCCCAAGGGTGTCAACAAAGCAGATAGAGGAGATATAAAAAGGAGACTGGGGCAAGGTGGGCAAAGGGGCGCTTTTGGCGCTATAAGAGGTGCGGTCGGAGCCGCGTTTGAGGCTGCTGTATTTTCTGCTTTAGGTTTAGATGAGTTTACAGCGGCAAAAGGTGGTGCGGATTGGGATGTAAGAAATTTAAACACTGTAGGTAATGGAGAGCTTGCCCAACTACTTGGGACTGGAGCAATGGTTCATGGTGACATGAAGGTTGGTTCATCACCAGATACAGTAGCAAGTTTTGTAGGTAAAATACTTAGGCATCTCGATAGATATGAACCCGAGATGGAGAGGGTTAGAAGGGAAAAAAAAGCTGCCAAAAATAAAAAAGCTAAAGGAGGTATTATTCCTAACTACAATGCAAGAAGAGGTTATGGGGTTCCAGCTTCTCAAGTAAGAGTTCATTTAGATAAAAATAAGAATGCCTTTGCGGTAACTAATACTTCAGATGAGCGCCCTAATTCTATCGAGGAGAGAGCGGCTTTAGACGATGCGATAGGAAGAGAGAGAGCGGGCATACCAATGGCAAGAGGGGGATTTGTTCCCAACTATAGATTTGGTGGTATCAAGAAAATTTTTGGAGGTGGAAAAAAGAAAAAATCTTCTAGCGGTGGAGGAGATATTCAACAAGCAGAAGGTGGAATGGGTTCTTTTGCAACTAATTTGCTATTGTTGGGGACTATGTTGGGAACAGGTAGTGCTGCTGTGGAACAAAACACTGTTTCTCTTGATACAGAAAGGGAAGAAAGAATTGCAAATGCTCATGCAGCAGAGAAAGAAATTGGAGCAAGGATGAAGCTTATTGCTTCTATAGAGGCAGATATTTCCGCAAGGAAAGCGAGTCAAGGTGGTGGAGGAGGATTGAAGAGCATGTTAACATTTGATAATGCTTTAATGGCCCTATCAATAGGAAGTATAGGTGCGCCTCTTCTGAAAAAGTTTGGTGGGAGTAAAATGGGGCAAGGAATTGCTGGGAGTAAAATGGGGCAAGGTGTCGGAGGCTTTTTTCAGGGAAGCTCAAAGAAAGGAGTTGGGGGATTCGTGGCACGAAACGCTCCAACTAGAAATTTTGCGACAGCACAAAGAATGGGTAAAGGTGCTTCGATTGGTGTCAGGGGCGCGGGAACAATTGGTGCTGCTATTGGAGCTATAGAGCTTTTGCCTAAATTATTTGGAGACGAATTAACAAAACACGAAAAAAAGGTAGCAACGGGTAAAACAATAGGGCAAGTAGGTGGGGCTATAGCTGCTGGCGCTGCTATAGGTAGCGTTGTCCCTGTGGCTGGGACAATAGCTGGTGCGGTTGTCGGTCTTTTGGCAGGAGTGGGAGGAGCACTCCTTGGGGGTTTTTTAGGAGAAAAAGGAACTGAGGCAGTTTTAGGAGATGACGAAGAGAAGGGAGAGTCTAAGGCAGATAAACGGCGACGAAATGTGCAAAATCTAGTTTCTAGAAGGGTCGATCAGGTGGGAAAAATAGGGTTTGATGAAGAGACTTTTGGGGCGAAAGCTCAAGCTGGTGCTGATATAATATTTCAACAAGCAGGAGGTGAGAAAGATGCAGAAGCGGGAGAGAAAGCGGTTAATCAAGCTCTAGAAGATTATACTACAGCAAGACAAGATTATGCGGAGGCTGTTATGGGCCACTTAGCGGCTGACGTAAATGATGAAAAAGCATCACAAGCGGCACATGAGAAGATGATTAAAGCGGAGCGTGAGTATGCTAAAGCGGCAATGCATCTAACTCAGTCTACTCATGATAACCAAGCAGATAGAGATGCAAACGATGCCTTATTTGATGAATTAACCTCAAAAAGAAACTCTTTACTTGAGCGATCAAATGCAAATCAGGAAAAATTAAATAAAGCTTTATTAGAAACAGAGGTAGCCCTACTTGAACACAGGAATAACATGGCAGCAAGGCTTGCTATGGGAGGAAATTTGCAGGGTCCATTTGGAGCGGCTGTTCAAGATGCCAATCAGTTTGGTGCAGACATGGCGGGCATCAATGATGCTAGGAATGTGAGAAATCAGGAGCAGAACAAACTAGATGCATTTTTAAGAGCGAACACGGACAAGAAGACGGGCGAGTTTACTGGCGATGTTGGTCAACGTGGAGTATTTGAAGCGGCAGTTGCGAAAGCTGGCATTGATTTCAAAAGTAAAGTTGGAGAGTCTGCTACAAGACTTCAAAACTTAATTGGTAGTCTTAAAAAACAACAGGAAGACCTCAAGACCAAAAGGGCAGATATAAAAGCCCAAGAGGATCAAAATAAAATAGACTTTGGAGGAAAGTTCCAAGGAACTGGATTCAACAAAGTTGATCCTACTTTCTTAAAAGCTCAAATGGATGAGTTACAGAAAACTTTCTTAGATCCAAAAGCAACAGAGCACGATAAGGCAAAGTTATTAGAAAACTTTAATCCTCAAGACTTAGGCTCAGTAACTGAGGTTATTAAAGGTTTAGGTAGTCCTGAGCTTGTCGAAGCTATAAACAGCTTTAAGTCAGCAGGAGTAAACAAAATGAAAGATGCTGGCTTCTCTGACGAGCAAATAAAGAATCTTCAAGAGGAAACTGGTGTTCTAAAAACAGATGAATTAGCTGGTGTTGATAAAGAAATAGAAGCAGTAAAGGCTAGGATTTTAGGGGCTGAAAAAGCATTTAAACAACTAGAAACAAATACTGACACAGCATCAGTCGCAAAAGAAATGAAAGATTTAAAAGCCGCAATGGAGGCAGCAGCAGGAAGTTTTGATGGGGTAACAAATTATATTGATGCTCAAGTAGATGCCGCAAAAGAAGTTACTAAAGTTGTAGAGGGCAATAATGAAATTGTTAAAAGTGCGACAAAAATACAAGAAGACCTAAGCGGAAGACTGGCTAATGTTGAAAAGGAGCTTGGACAGATGAAAAGGAATCCATAAGACATGGCATCTTTAATAGTAAATAATGTTCTATCTTCATCGTTGGATGTAACCTACGATTATCAAGATACCGTAGAGCTTTTTGCATATACAGTAAAAGGTAGTTATACAATAGATGTTTCTGATATAAATATTCAGCTAAACGATACTACTTTAATAGCTGGCAGAACAGCCATAACAGACGCTTACGCCCGCCCGAACATAACAGCAAGAATAGGTGCTGATGATTATATTAATGGCAGAATAACAAGTTATAGTTTTGATGCTAACACATTGGTTGGCAAAGAGACTGTTTCTATAACAATAGAAGAGTCAAGAAGACTAGATGATTATAGCTCTTCTCAATTTGCAAAATATATACCCAATCCTCACGCGCTAGCTAGCTTTTCCGAAAATTATACTTTCAGCAGAAATGGTGCGACCTACTCATCAAATAGAAATATTTCTATATCTTACAAGCAGATGGCGGGAGATCAGTTTCTCGACAATGCTAGAACATTTTTAACTAATTATTATTTCGCTAATAGGCCAAGTCTTGGGTATCAGGAAGATGGTATATCAGAAAACGCAAAAATAGATAAGAATTTTAAAGGGTTAATTAGCGAGACTTACGATATATTAGGCTTAAGTGTTTCTTTGTCAGAAAAAGTAGACTCTTCATTCATTGATGAACCTAACAATGTCAGCAAGCAAGAAACTCAATCAATAAACATTGATGAGAGGGGCTATAAGACAAAGAGAATAAATTTTAATTTAAAATCCTTAAGAGAAGACTCTCAGAATGTTCTGAGTAAGGCGATGGCTCAGATCATAGATCAAGCCAAGACTGATAACGAGGCAGAGTTTGGCACTCCTTTCTCTATATCGAAAACAATAAACAAACACGGCGATGAAGGCACCCTCAACTTATCGTTCACTACAGACCCTAAGAAATCTCAGGATGACACGGTTTCTTATTCTGGCGCAGAGAATAAAGCTAAAAAATTTAAAGAGTATGTATTAACCATCTCTTATACGTCTAAAGGCAAGACAAATTTTGAAAAATTCGAAAACTCTAAAAAGTCTTGGGTAAAAGAACAGTCTACTTATCCGCAAAAAATTAAAAGATTATTTCACCCAGTTTCTGACTTTTTTGAAAAAAGTAGAAGCACTAGTTTTGATAAAGCAGACGGGAAAGTGAATGAGAATGTGGTATTTACCACAGACCCAGCATATAATACAACAGACGATGGTCTTTTAAAATTGAAAAAAACTCTCTCCAAAACCCATCAGATAAATAGAGTGGGAAAATTTTTAGATTTATCAAATTTAGAGGAACAAATTAGTTTCAAGGCTTTAAAAACAGTCGGTCAAGCCTCGGTGAACGCGGAGGCAACAGTTAGTCAAAGTATGGGATTATATGAAGCAAAAAGAATTTTAGAATCAAAAACAGAAGAGTTTAAAGATTTTGTTAATGAAGATGTAGTTCATATGATTAATGATACCGTCACCATTTCTCTTGGCAGGGGTCAGGCGCGTAGGACAATGCAATTTTTATTTTTATAAATGTCAGAAAATATTACATATGGTTCTTATACTTTTCCATCTCCCACTCCTTTTGTTGGTTATGGAGTAAACCCTGTGTATATTGGTGGCAAGGTTGACCACATTATCGAGTCCGTAGAGTTAGTTGGTAATTTAACTGGCTCAAATTTGAGTGGTTTACATTTGCAAAAGATGCAAATGATGAGCGGGTTGATGTCTGAGTTTCAAAATTTAACAATTACTCACAAGGACGGAACCACTGGTTATAATTTTGCAAAACCTGAAGGTATTTCTTTTGGTGATTCAGATTTAACTACAGTTTTACCTTACTCTGCTTCTTTTACTTGTTATGAGTCGGGGTCTTTTTCTGAGTTTGTTGGGATTACCGATCCTGTTGATACTTGGTCTTATAATCAGGCAGATAGAAAAATCACAGATGTATCCCACACGGTATCAGCTAAAGGAGTTAAAGTGGGTCCATCTAGTCCTCTTCAAAACGCAATTGATTTTGTAACTGGGAGAGTGACTGGCTGTAGAAATATCAGTGTATTCCAAACAGGTGTTTCAAGTGGAGATTTTGTCAAAAAGGCATTCCTCACCTCAAGAACAGAGGATATCAACAGGGCTAATAACACTTACAAGATAACAGAAAATTATAAATATAACACTTATGAAGAAGGTTCTTTGACTGACTTTGGAGTGTTTACTTCTGATGTCCAAGTTGGTTTTGATAAAGATGCTGGATTAAAAGTAAATGTAAACGGAAAGATTCAAGGTGCCTTTGATGCCAATAAAAACAACGTAGCAGGATTGGTTACAACAGGTCTTTTTACTTCAGGGCAAGCTACTGAGATGGCTTTGAATGCCGTAGCTTCTTCCTTGTCTGATTACGAAAGTGGTGCTTATACTTTTATTGATAAGGGGCCGAGAACAGCGAGTTACAATATAGACACTGGGACCAATACAATTTCTTTCTCATATGGATATTCTGATCCAAGCAATATAGATCAGGAGGGAGATATTTTGCACAAGAAAAAAGCAAGTATTGCCGCCTCTAAAGACAAATCCACTATTGATGTATCTATCAACGGGGAGATTGTATATAATGGTATGGGTAAAATCATAGGAACTGGAGATCCAGCTACGGGCGAAAGATTTAAAGAGGTTGATGCTTTTTACAGTGGGGTAGAACAAAATTCTGGATTTTTAAATTTAGCAATTGAAGCACTCCAAGATTTTAGAATGGATGCCACTGGTTATCATATTAGTGGGGATTATTTAAACGAAGTTCCTTTGACTAAGAGTATAAATAAAACTCCAGAAAATTCTACTATAAATTATTCTTTAACATTCGATAATAGAATAGATCTATCTTCTGGAACTCTCTCTGGTTTGACAATTGATATTACTGATAAAAAACCACTACAGGTAAGCGGAATAGTTCCAAGTTTAGCTGGGTTTAGTAAGCAACTATTAATGAATAGAACTGCTGGAGAATATGGAGTAACTGCAAATTGTGAGTCTGATTCAGGTGATTTACAGCAGATGAAAAATGTGGTTAGTGGAAATATGACGGGCTTCTATACTTTCGAAGAAAGCAGTAGCATAAATAATGATACTATTACTTTTAACACAAAAAGATATTATTAATAATGAGTTCTGATGCTTTAAGTTTTAGTTTAGATGATACTTACGGAAGCAATACAAGGCTTCTAATTCACTATGATTTTAATGCTGGCGCTGTTACAAGTGGCACAGCAGCAGCACAAGATGGTTCTTATTATTGGGGCTATATTCCAAATGGAACACCAGCAAACAATACTGGTCTTTGGAGTGGTAAAGTTTTAGATTCTCAAAGTCCCTCTATTGGAGGAGCTATTCAGAGAGTCACAGGAGATTTTTTAAGTGGGTCTATAGCTCGATTGGACGATTCTAATATAGAAGTTAATACTGCTGGATCGGCATCAATTAATTATAGCAGTCTCTCTGCTGTTTTTGATATGGAATTTACTGGGCAGCTTAATGACGCTGTGTTGTTTGGATCTCTGGAAAAAACATCTACGACTATAAACGGCGTTACATACACTGGGTCAAAAGGATTTAACTTTGGCATTACAAAAAGAGGTCAATTATTTTATCAAAGTTTTGATTCAAACGGGGATTTTATACACTCGTTTAAATCAACAGAGCTTTCTAGAAGAAATGTAATAGCTTTTTCTCATGGGGAAACAAACATTGGTTTGCATAGGTTTGATATGTTGAATGGAGAGTATCATTCAGAATATTTAACCAGAAATGATTCTCCCAAAATGGCAGATAGTGATAGCTTTTTTATAGGCGGCTCTAAAAATTGGTATGAAAACCCAAACTCTACACAAGATGGCTCTTTTAAAACAAGCATACCTCTCTCTAGTGTTTACATAAATTCCTTTGCTCTTTTATCTGGAGAGACATCTCCTAGTTCTTTGTTTTCTATCGCAAGCGGGCTTGTTGGAGAATACTCTACCACCGAGATTCCAAGAATACTTGGTGAAAGACTTACTGGATATCAGCAAGAAATAATTTATAAAACTGGGATAACTGGCTATGACTATACTAGCACTGGAAGCATATCTTTAGCTACAGGTAGAAATATGTTTACTGGTAATTTCTTTGGTGCCAGCACTGTTAACACTGGAGAAGGAGATAGATACTTCCTCTATAGATCTTTTGATGATGCATTGTCTGCAAGCGGAGTTAAAACATTTGTAAAAGAAGAAGTTGGTTATTTACATCCAAATTCTGGTTATCAATATTCTCCAACAGGAGAAAATGCTTTTGATACATTAGGTCTACAAAATGTAGATGGTGCTGTAACAGAATATATTGAACAAAGGGGTATATCGGGCGCAGCTACGGTTGGTGTTACTCTTTTCGGTTCTAGATTTTTAACGGGCGTTACATCTGGAATAAGTGGTGTAAGGCAGGTTCCTAAATATGAAACGACTATAGAAAGAGAAGCTAGAATCGAATCTGGTATTTCTGTATCGGTTCCTGCGAACTTATTTAAAAAGAATTTTATTTACTACTTGGGAGAAAGATTATGATTTACGAAAGTGTTATATCTAACGGAGATTCTACTATCTCAGGTTGTCGTTCTGATGAATTAGGAACAAATGTTTTTATTTCAATTAACAAAACCGCTTCTCAAACGGCTGGTGAATTCTATTATGATAGAAGCCTTAGCACTGGAGAAATTAATTTAAAGCTTGCGGCTAATGGCCAAATGTTATTGCAAGAGAAGCCAGTAACAGGCAGTGCTTTAAATGAGGTGGTGTATCAAATTTCAACAGGGGATTTTTTTACAAAATTAGATGATCAAGTAGCTGACGAGTTTGAAAAATCTAAAATACAATTCGACTCAACAACTCCTCACAAATCAAATTACAATTTAAAATACGATGTAACTACAGGTGGAATTTTTGCAGCTACGGGTGATTTTGGTCAATCCCTCAAGACAAGTATATTGGCTAGATACCCTGCTTTTGCATCAGCAGCAGAAAATTTTGTAGATTTCGAATATTTTTTAAATGGCCAAAAGGTTTATTCTGGCCTTGGGATTGGAGCTTCTGCTTTGAATCAGCCTAATTTTTCTCAAGACGGTGGAGTGGTTACTAGTAGCAACAAGGATAATTTCAAATACACTGCTTATAAGAAAGAGCCTAGAACAGCTTCTGTTACAGGAGAAAGTCCAGATATTGTTACTGGAGATGGATTTATTGAAAAAAGGACAAAATTTTACATTAATGGAGTGCAAGAATTTCCCGATAGCTATTTAGAGCTTTATTCTGGTGTAAATATGATTAAAGCGGGTTCTAGCGCGTTAGTGAGCGGGAACCAGATTTTGAACTTTTCTACAGACTCATTAAATTTATGAGAGAGACGATAGAGACATTAGATATGAATTTTACCAACCAAGCTGGTGGACACACAGCTACGGTGGGGACTGTAGCTAATGCTAAAAACATAGATGGGACAGATGGGTTGGGAACTGTTATTGGCAATCTAGGAGAGCTTAATGAATTCTCTAATACAAAAATAGCAGAGAAAATGAAAAATTTTATCTGTGTTAGTATAACAAATTCGTCAGACGCTAATAGAGATACTGTAACAAGAAATTATATTGATAGAAGCACCTTACTGCTAGAGTCTCATCTTGTTTTACTTAGAGGGGAGAATGCACCACCCGAAGGTGGATCTAGTTATGAGGGTCCAGTGCCTTATTTTACGGAGGTGGCTGGAAGCCCTTTAAAATCATTTAAAAAGAGTGGGCCTAAAAAAGTGGGGCATGTTATATATGCTGGATCAATTTATAATGTAGAATCAGCACAAAGGTTTGATGGAGTAAAGATAAAATTAATCTATCAAAATAAAAAATTAATAGAAAAGCTATGTTTGAATAGTGATTTTGCTAGCCCAACTTACAAAGGCTCTCCCGATTTATCTCAATATAATTTAAGCTTTGGTTATACCATAGCTGATTTTAGAACAATGCTGGAGATAGTGGGCCTTAAAGTTAATGGCTTACCTAGTGATTCAGACATATTACTAACGGAGAGCGGCAATCTTTCAAGTGTTGCCACTGCAATAGCTTCCAAGTTGGGTTTTTTCTGGTATGTTAATCCTGAAGATGGATCTATAAATTTTATAAATACTGCCGTTGCTGCTTCAATAAAATTAGATGATTTTTCTAAAACGGCAGATCAAGACATAACTACCTCTTCTTTTACTAAAAGTTTAAGAAAGAATCTAGTTGTTAATACATATACAGGCTCTGCTGAAAAGAAGCCAGACGAAGAAGAGAAAACTGCTACTACAGAAGATAGACCAAGACCTATCTTTTTTAAAAGAATAATGTGGGACAGAAGTGCGTCTTTCCGAAAAATAATGACAGGAATGGAGCTTAGTTGTTTTTATGCCCTCTATCAACAAAATGAAAAAAACAAAATAAAAGATACATTTACTTTTTTCTTATTATATTTAAATAGAAAAGGATTGGTTAAGAAAATCCTTGGATTAAAAAGGAATATAAATATAACAAACATGTATCCTTATAGATTCACCAGTCTTCAGTTGAGAGATTTTTATAAAATAGATGGTGTTAATTATGATGGTAATGACGAGAGAGGTTATTTGCTTCCAAAAGCAACAGCAGAGGCTGAAAAATCTGGATTCAGAAAATCTAACATAGTAGATGGTAAAAATAAAAAACTTGATCGCTTTGTTGAGAAGTTTCAATACATCAGATTAAATAGTGTAAGGCTTGATAGTCCTTTTGAAAAAAAAGATCCAGATGAAGAAGATCAAGTGGATATTCCAAATGGTGAAATAGGAATAAAGCCTAAAAGACCTACCGATACTGTTCTTGATAGATTCTTAAAAGCTTACTTCGCTGTAGCAGGAGGAATATATATAACAAACTCTTACAGCAAATATAAAGCGGAGCGCATCGATTTTCAGAATACTGCTGACTTAGCAATTAGTGGTCCGTTTAAAAAAGATGAAACAGTCGCTGAAATTGATGAGCTTTCAGATCTTGCTGATCTTATGAACTCGATCAATATAGATCCAGAAAAAACAGACATTGAAACTCTAGCGAAGCTGACCAGAGGAGAGTCTGTAATTGGTAATGATTTTTATTTTCTCGGCATGAGACCGCTCAAACAATTAGAAAGAGTTCAAAAAGATAAGCCTATTAATTTTGAAGATTTGGAATTGGTGACTGAATTTGCTGAGTTTGATGCGTCCCCAAGCTTAAAAGGAAAGGAGTTCTTAGGGGGGACAGAAAGGTTTATGAAAAATAGCATCGAAAAGTTTTTTCAAAAAGCTCTTATTCAATCAAATATTCTTTTTAACAATGCTATTGATTTTCAATCAAAAATAAAATGCACATATTTGAGAGGAAAGACTAGAGTAAACCCAGTCGGAGAAGATGATGAAGAACAGGAAGATAACAATTTGTCTGGCAGTTCAGAAGACGATCAGGCTTTATCTGATCTTTTTGATAGATATGATCTCAAATATTATTGTGTTGAAAGTCCTTCATATAATTTAATGAACAAAATTAGCCACAGTTCTTCTAGTGGATCAACAATGGATATGAAACTGTTGAAGTCGGTAAGAGGAAGCATGGCTCAGGACAGTGGGGAGCAGATAAGTTCGTCTAGAACTTTATATGGATTGCATCTACCTACATTCAAGCCAACAATGAACTCAGTTTCTGTATCAGTAACAAGTTCAGGTATTACTACCTCAATTAAAGAATCTACCATAAAACTGGTTCCACCAGATCAAACGGTTCTTATTGATAGGGCTAATAATGCACTTCGTCCTGACAGTCCATTATCGACGCAAATATCTGCAAGTCAGAAGAACTTTATGGGATTATGATTTTTTGCAGATTGCTATAAGCTTCCTACACTCTTTGGCTGGGATATCGTCATAAGACTTCCAATTTGCCGCTTCCTCATTTTTGTAGATTTCTTCCTTCCAGAACGTCCTCAGAAGCGATTTGAAGTCATCAAAGGACTTTACCCCATTATCTTCGTCCAAAGCCTTCTGGAGCGTTCCTGCTGGCGTTAATGGGAGCATAGCAGAGTCGCTAGAGGCATCATACTCCACGGTATTGGAATTATTAGCTCCTTTTGACTTATCTATCTCGTCTGCCCCTACAATGTGGATATTGAGATAATTACGCACACAACGGACAAAAGCGCGGTTACAGGCTATTGTTTCTAGGAATTTAGCGCAGAAATTGTCTGTATTTGCAAGAGTGGCATTAGCTACATCTGTGTAGCGGGAGCTAATACCTCCAAATGAACACTCATAATTTTCTATCCAGTCTATCTGGCATTTTGCAGTAACGTAACCATCTGAGATATTATCTACTTTGAAATCAATGGTGTGATAGCCTCTCATTTTAGCTAGCTCTTTGATGCCTCCAAGCATAATGAGAAGCTGCTTATCAGAGAGACCCTCAAC
>CEQK01054792.1_pt1 | contig 21724 bp, 20 predicted proteins | sample 531051 | NCBI WGS metagenome assembly CEQK01 (sample SAMEA2621229, study PRJEB7988) | marine metagenome | biome: marine biome (ENVO:00000447); feature: deep chlorophyll maximum layer (ENVO:xxxxxxxx); material: "saline water (ENVO:00002010), including plankton (ENVO:xxxxxxxx)" | depth 150 m
CCAACGGCCTGCGGGCCGCAGGCGTGAAACCCGGCGACCGGGTAGCCGCCGTCCTGCCAAACCGGATCGAGTGTCTCGTCACCCTTCTTGCCACAGCAGCCGTGGGCGCTGCCTGGACTTCCTGTTCGCCCGATTTCGGCGGAGCCGCAATCAGCGACCGTATCGGCCAAGTGCAGCCCAAGGTTCTCTTCGTTCAGCCGAACATCAGATATGGCGGCAAGGCGCTGGATATATCGGAGCGGCTGTCGGACGTGACGAGCCGACTCGAGGGCCTGGAGCAGATCATCGTGATCGGCGAGGGCTCTTTCGCAGCGTCCACGCCCATGACCGCCTATGCCGATTTCGGCAGCGCCGGGCCACTGGAGTTCACCCGCGTCGGTTTCAATGACCCGGTCTACATTCTCTATACGTCGGGGACGACCGGAAAGCCGAAGGCAATCGTGCATCGCGCCGGCGGCGTGCTGCTGCAGCACGTCAAGGAGCATATGCTGCACGGCGATGTGCGCCCCGGCGACCGGCTGATGTGGTATTCGAATTCCGCCTGGATGATGTATCACTGGATGGTCTCGGCGCTGGCCTGCGATGCGACGATCGCGCTTTACGACGGGGCGCCGATTCTCAAGACCTCCGATGGTTTGGACTGCGGTCCGCTCTGGCGGATGGTCGAAGCCGAAGGGCTCACGCATCTCGGGATTTCGCCGAAATATCTCGCCACGCTCGGCGACAACGGTTTCGCGCCGGGACGGGAGGCCGATGTCTCCTCGCTGCGCTGGCTGATGTCGGCGGGGAGCCCGGTTGCACCGCACCAGTACGACTGGATGTATGAGGCGATCAAACCGGATCTCGGCTTCGCGTCGATTTCGGGTGGCACGGAAATCCTCGGCTGCTTCCTTATCGGCTCGCCGCTGCATCCGGTGCGTCGCGGCATGCTGACCACGCGTGCCCTCGGGCTTGCGGTCAACGTGCTCGATGAGCGCGGGGCGCCGGTGATCGGTCGCGCCGGAGAGCTCGTCTGCACCGAACCCTTCCCCGCCATGCCTCTGACATTCTGGGGGGAGGGCGGTGACGAGCGCTACCGTCAGACCTATTTCGCGGATCGTGCGGAGATCTGGACCCACGGCGACCGCGCGACGCTCAACGCCGACGGCAGTGCCGTCATTCACGGACGTTCCGACTTCACGCTCAATCCGGGCGGCGTGCGTATCGGCACGGCGGATATCTACAATGTCTGCGAACAATTCGCTGATATTGAGGATTGCATCACCTTCGGCCGACCCGTGGACAATGACGAGGAAATCGTCCTCTGCCTGAAAATGGGTGAGGGACGTCAGGCCACGCCGGAACTCGCTAGTTCGATCCGCACCATGTTGCGCAAGGAATGCTCGCCCCGCCACGTGCCGGCGGCGATCTACATGGTTTCGGACATTCCGTACACGATCAACGGCAAGCGGGTGGAAGGTGCCTGCAAGGCGATGATTTCCGGGCTGGAGGTCAAGAACAAGGCCTCGCTCGCCAATCCCGATTGTCTCAACGAATACGCCCGGCTCAGCGAAGGAGCAGCATTGTGACGAGGTCAAAGGCGGCGCTGATTGGTGCCGCGTCCCTGAAACCCGTGCGCCAGACCGAAGGCGAGACGACGCTCGGCATGCTGGCGCGCGTCAGCGCCCGGGCGATTGCCGATGCCGGTCTCGAGAAGGACGCGATCGACGGTCTGCTTGTCGGCCCGCAGGTGGGCGAGACGCCGCAGCATGTGCCGGCCACGGTCTCGGAGTATCTCGGTCTTCAGCCGGTGATGGCGAATGTGGTGGATCTGGGGGGCGCGTCCGGGCCCGGCATGATCTGGCGCGCTGCTGCTGCGATCTCGGCGGAGATGTGCGAGACGGTGCTCTGCGTGCTCGGCAATCATCGCAATCCGGAAGCGCCGCGCAGCCCCAACCGCAATCCCATTCGCGAATTCGACGTGCCATTCGGGGCGTCGGGCGCCAATATTTCCTACGCGCTTCTGATGCAGGCGCACATGGCGAAATACGGCACGACCGCCGAGGATTTCGCTTTGATTGCCCATTGGGCGCGGGCCAACGCGCAACGCAATCCGAACGCGATCTTTCACGGCAAGCCGGCGAGCGTCGAGGATGTGCTCAATTCACCGATCATCGCCTCGCCGCTGCATCTCTATGAGATCGTCATGCCGGTGGCCGGCGCGGAAGCGGTGATCGTCACCTCGGCCAGGCGTGCGAAGGAACTGGGATCGCGCGCCGTGCATCTGCTCGGTGCCGGGGAAAAGGTCACGCATCGGGCCGTCAGTCAGGCGCCGAGCCTCACTTCGGGACCGCTCAAACCGTCGATGGAACGGGCTTTCGCGCAGGCCGGAGTCAGCGCGCAGGAGATGAGCCTGCTGTCCCTCTACGACTGCTACACGATCATGGTCGCAGCCACGATCGAAGATGCTGGGCTCTGCGAGCCGGGCGGTTTCGGGCGTTTCATGCGTGCGCATGATTTCAGCCCCGAGGGCGACATGCCGCTCAACACCCATGGCGGGCAGATCGGCTACGGACAGCCGGATCTCGCGGGCGGCATGACCCATGTCGTGGAGGCCGTGCACCAGTTACGCGGGAGCGCGGAAGGCCGGCAGATCAGCAATCCGCGCTTGGCTCTTGTGACCGGAAACGGCGCGACAATGAGCGAGGCGGTGGCCCTGGTGCTGGGAGCGGACGAATGAGCGAATTTGCAGACCTCAAGGTTCCCGGTCCGACCGAGATTGAACTGACGAAGCCGTTCTGGAAGGCAGCTAGCGAGGGACGGCTGATGATCCAGCGCTGCGAGGATTGCACGAAAGCGATCTTCTATCCGCGCGAGATCTGTCCCCATTGCTGGAGCGAGAAGCTTAGCTGGGAAGAGGCGAGCGGGCTTGGGCGGCTGAAGTCGTTTTCGGTCGTGCGTAAGCCGGGTCATCCGGGGTGGGCGCCGGTCGCCCCCTATGTCGTCGGCCTTGTGGAGCTCGATGAAGGGCCAACCATGCTTTCGCACATTCTTCCAGGTGACAAAGACCCCGTCGTCGGCGACCGGCTGGAGCTGAAACCAACCAATATCGGCGGCCGCGTGCTGCCCGCATTTCAACGACAAGACCAAGGAGAGAATGCATGAGTGACGTCAAGGACGGTTGGGCCGGCACCATCAAGGGACGCCCGGAGCAGGGTGCGAGCGCCGAACGCAGCCGCACGACCAGGATGGAAGACATCCACGCCTTTACCGAAATGACCGGCGACCGAAATCCGGTCCATTACGACGAGGCGCTTGCGAAAAAGACCGCTTTCGGAAAGCTTATCGTTCAGGGCGGCGTGACCACGGGTATTCTCAATGCCGTCGTTGCCGAAGATCTGCCGGGGCCGGGTACCGTGTTTCTCAATACCAATCTCAATTTCAAGAAGGCTGTCGGCGTCGGCGAGACGATCACCGGCCGGGTCGAGGTCGAGACGGTGCGTCCGGACAAACCGATCTGCCAGCTCAAGGTGTCGGTGACCGACAGCGTTGGCGACATTTGCGTCGAGGGAACGGCAACTACCTATACGATGCCGCTGGAAGGTCTTTGATGTGACGGGGACGATGGCTGCCGAGGGACGGTGGAAGGCGCTGACACTGATCTGCGTCGGTGTGGTGGGTGTGCTCACCACCTGGTTCTCGGCAACCGCGATCGTCCCCGAACTCATCGTCACATGGTCGCTCTCGACCTCGCAGGCCGCCTGGCTCACCAATGCCGTGCAGCTGGGCTTCGTGCTGGGTGCGGTCGGTGCTTCCCTCGTCAATCTGCCGGATCTCGTGCGGATGAACCGGCTGATGGCGATCTCGAGCGCGGTGGCGGCGCTCGCCAATGCCTCGCTTTTGTTACAGCCCGGGCCCGAATTGGCGATCGCCGCCCGGTTCGTCACAGGCATTGCACTTGCCGGCGTCTATCCGCCGGCGCTCAAGCTGATGGCGACATGGTTCGTCAAGGGGCGGGGACTGGCGCTCGGGTTTCTGATCGGCGCGTTGACGCTGGGTTCATCCATGCCGCATCTCTTTCGCGCCGTCACCGACGGTCTCGACTGGCGCGCGGTGGTTATGCTGACGACAGCGACCACGCTCGTGGGCACGCTTCTTTTTGCGTTGGCTGTCCGAGAGGGGCCGCATGCCTTCGGCCGGGCCACCTTCGATCCGCGCCAGTCGTTGAAGGTCTTTACCTCGCGCGGCCTGTTTCTCACCAATCTCGGCTATTTCGGTCACATGTGGGAGCTTTACGCCATGTGGGCCTGGATTCTCGCTTTCGCCAGTGCTGCGGAGGCTGGACTGGCGCCGTTCCCCTTCGGCTCCGCCTCGATGTTGAGTTTCGTGGTCGTCGCCTCCGGGGTCGTCGGATGCCTGCTCGGCGGCTGGCTTTCAGACAGGATCGGGCGGTGCCTGACCACGGCTGGCATGATGGTGGTGTCCGGCGTCTGCGCGATGCTGATCGGTTTTGCTTTCGACGGACCGGGTTGGCTCTTGGCGCTGATCGGCATTGTCTGGGGTATTTCCATCATCGGCGACAGCGCCCAGTTTTCGGCAGCAGTCACGGAACTTGCGGACCGGAATTTCGTAGGCACCGCACTCGCGCTGCAACTCGGCATCGGGTTCGCTCTGACGGCGGCGACCATTTGGCTGGTGCCTGTCATTGCAGACTGGTTGGGTGGCTGGAAGTGGGCTTTTCTGGTCCTCATCCCAGGCCCTGTCGTCGGAGTACTGGCAATGATGCGTCTTCGGGCGCTGCCCGAGGCTGCACGGCTTGCGGGAGGAACAAGGTAATTCTGGTTATTCACAACCGCCGATAGTTGATCTGCTGTGACGTATGTATAAGAACTATCAATAATTTGCCCGAGCCACAGCGGCGGGACAGGATTTCGGGAGAGACAGGGTGGCGATTGCACAAGAAGAGCGTCGGGGTCGGGGGCGACCGCGAAATGTCGAGGACGACAGCTCCAATGTCATGGTCCTGCGCGAAATTGCCGATGACGGCGCTCTCGATCGTGACAGTGCCACGCCGCTGTGGGTGCAGCTGAAGAACGCGCTCTCGGAGAAGATCGGCAAGGATGTTCTCAAGCCCGATGCGCGGCTGCCCTCGGAGCAGGCGCTATGCGAGATTTTCAACGTATCCCGGCCGGTGGTGCGTGCTGCGCTCGGCAGTCTGGCGGACGAAGGGCTGCTCATGAAGGTGCCGCGACGCGGAATTTTCGTCGCCAAGCCCGTGATGGAAACCAACTTCCTCACCTCCAACGTGTCCGTGCATTCAGACCTCGAGGCCCGTGGGCACAAGGTGACTTCCGTGGCCTTCGAGTTCCGCCGTGTCGAGCCGGATGAGGACGAGGCGCGGGTGTTCAGTCTGCCGCCTGGTGGAACGGTCGTGCGGGTGGGGCGCATCTACAAGTCCGACGGACAGCCGATCACGCACACGCTGATCTCGCTTCCGGGTCACAAGGTGCCGGACATGGAGAAGCTCGACATCACGGACCAGTCGATTTTCCAGATACTCAAAGAACGATACGGGCTCGTCTCCCGTCGTGCCGAGCGATGGTTCACTGCCGCCATGCCGGACAAGACGGTCGCTGAACGGCTGGAAGTGAGCACCGAGCATCCACTCATTTCCATCGAATCCATTGCATATGATGGTCAGGATGCCCCCCTGGAATATTATCGGGCATTCTATAATTCGGCAGTCGCGCGCATTCACGTTTCGACTGGTACATTCAAAAACTAGGCCAAATCAACATCTTGTATCTTTCGGAGTGGTGGCGGCCTCCACCTCCGTGATGCACCTATTCTGGTTATTCCCAAAAAAATTTCATTTGTGGTTATAACCAGATTGACATCGCCGCCTTTGCCGGTCATCGTGCATGACAGGGAGGAGGAGATCTCCCCGGTAAAAATGACCCCGAAGAGGGTGCTTTAACGTCGGACGGCCTGATGTGCCGCGGCCGGCGAGGGAGTTCGCTTGGACTACAGAAATGCAAACGATCTGACCGGAAAGCTTGCCGTTATCACCGGCGGCGCGAGCGGGATCGGCCTGGAGGCTGCCCGGGCGCTTGGTCAGTGCGGCGCGAAACTCGAACTGCTCGATTTCAATTCAGAGGCGTTGGACACAGCAGCAACCGAATTGTCTTCGGCCGGCTATGGTGTCGGTACCGCCCTTCTCGACGTCACAGATCCCCAGGCTGTCAACGCCGTTTCCGAGAGCATCAAGGCTCGTAGCGGCACGCCGGATATTCTTCTCAATTCAGCGGGCATCGCCCGGCTTCATAGCGCCACCGAAATTTCTGATGCGGACTGGCAGCTGGTGATGGATGTGAACGTCAACGGCACCTTTTATTGCTGCCGCGCCTTCGGTGCGCAGATGGTCGAGGCGGGCCGCGGTTCCATCATCAACATGGGCTCCATGTCGGGCAGCATCATCAACCGTCCGCAGTTCGCCTCGAGCTACATGGTGTCCAAGGGCGCGATCCATCAGCTGACCAAGGCGCTTGCTGTCGAATGGGCCAAGACCGGTGTTCGCGTCAACGCCCTGGCTCCCGGCTACATTGCAACAGATATGACGCTCGGCATGCGCGCCCGGCCGGAGCTTTTCGATGTCTGGCTCGACATGACCCCGATGGGGCGTTGCGGTGAACCCGAGGAGGTCGCCGCCCTCATCGTCTTCCTGGCCTCGCAGGCCTCAACCTACATGACCGGTTCGATCGTGGCGATCGACGGCGGCTACACCGCGCTTTGAGAACGGAAACTACATGACATCGGCTAAACCCACTTCCATCGAAAAGCGCGAAGCGATCATCTCGGCCTGTCTGGAGATGAATCGCTCCGGGATCAACCAGGGCACGTCGGGCAATATCTCGGTCCGCGACGGTGATGGAATGCTGATCACGCCGACATCGCTGCCGTATAACGAAATGACGGTCGAGGACATTGTCTGGATGGGGTTCGACGGAGGGCGCGACGGAGGGCGCCGCCCCTCGTCCGAATGGCAGTTTCACCTCGACATCATGAAGGCAAAGCCCGAGGTGGGCGCGATCGTACATGCCCATCCTACGGCTGCGACGACGCTGTCGATCATGGAAAAATCCATTCCGCCGCTGCATTACATGATCGCGATATGCGGTGGTTCCGATATTCGCTGCGCACCCTATGCCACTTTCGGAACCAAGGAACTTTCGGATAGCGCGCTCAAGGCCCTGGACGGCCGCAGCGCCTGCCTGCTCGGTCATCACGGGATGATCGCCACGGGCAACACTCTCAGCAAGGCGATGTGGCTGGCCGTCGAGGTCGAGACGCTCGCCAAACAGTATCTCGGCTGTCTGCCGTTCGGTGAACCTCCGCTACTCAGTGAGGATGAAATCCAGAACGTCATCAGCCGGATGGCAGGTTATGGGCACGGGGGGTGAACCAACCGGTCAAGTCGTGTCGCCGGAGCACGTAAAAAGTCAACGCCGGAATGTCGATGCACCAGAGGAGGAAACCATGCATCATATGTCAAAATTCTCTCGCCGCACTACGGTCAAGGCTCTTGCACTCGCCACGACCATGCTTGCAGTTTCGTTCCCCGCCATGGCGCAGGACAAGCCGCTTGAAGGCAAAACCGTCGGCGTGACCGTCATCGGTACCGACCACCATTGGGACCTGATGGCCTATCGCGGCCAGGTCGACCGTCTCAAGGAACTCGGCGCCGAAGTGATCGCGCTCGATGCCGGTCGTAACGACCAGACGCAGATCAGCCAGATCCAGACGCTGATTGCCCAGAAGCCGGACGCCATCATCGAGCAGCTCGGCAACCTGGACGTTCTCAATCCGTGGCTGCAGCGCATCCGCCAGGCCGACATTCCGCTCTTCACCGTGGATACGTCGACCCCGCACGCGATCAACAACACCACCTCGGACAACTATTCCATCGGCGCCCAGCTGGCTCTCCAGATGGTCAATGACATGGGTGCCGAAGGCAAGGTCGCCGTCTTCAACGGCTTCTACTCGGTGCCGGTCTGCAAGATCCGTTACGACCAGCTCAAATATGTTCTCGAGTCCTACCCGAACATCGAGATCATCGAGCCGGAACTGCGCGACGTGATTCCGAACACCGTTCAGCAGGCCTATTCGGATGTCACCGACATCCTGACCCAGTATGGTGAAGACAGCGACCTGAAATCGGTCTGGGCTTGCTGGGATGTTCCGATGATCGGCGCAACCCAGGCAATCGAGGCCGCCCGCCGCAAGGGTGTCAAAACCTACGGCGTCGACGGTAGCCCGGAATATGTCGAGATGGTTGCCACCGCGGACTCGCCGGCCGGCGCAGTCGTCGCGCAGCAGCCCTACGAGATCGGACGCAGCGCGGCCGACAACGTTGCTGCGTATCTCAGCGGCGAAGAGGTGACCCCGTTCACGTTCGTGCCGGCGGTGCTGATCACCAAGGAAAATGCGGCCGAGACGGCCAAGGACTTCCTCCCGAAGAAGGACTGAGTGTCTTACACTCGGTTTCGGAGCCCCCCTTCCTCGGGGGGCTCCACCCACAACAATGCTCTGCGAGGAGGATTTGATGACCGCTGCTGCCATCGAAATGCGTTCGATCAACAAGATCTTCGGGCCGGTGAAGGCCCTTGATGAGGCCGATCTTATCGTTGAGGCAGGCACCATTCATGGTGTCGTGGGACAAAATGGCGCCGGCAAGTCGACCATCATCAAGATCCTGGCCGGAATTTACCGCCGGACCAGTGGCGATGTATCGGTTTTCGGCAAGCGGCTCGAACAGATCACGCCTGCCGCGATCGAGGCGGAAGGCGTTCACTTCATTCACCAGGATCGCCTGCTTGTTCCGACCGCGACCGTGGCGGAGGCGATCTTCCTGCGAAATGAGCCGCGTGTCGGTCCATTCATCAATTACCGCCAGATGAACCGGCGCGCGAGTGAGCTGCTGCAGCAGTATTTCGAACTTGATCTCAATCCTCGTACGCTCATCAGCGAGTTGTCGACGGCCCAACAGAAGATCGTCCAGATTACCCGTGCCCTGGCGCACGACGCAAAAATCCTGGTGCTCGACGAGCCGACTGCCGCGCTCGTCAGCAAGGAAGTCGAGAGCCTCTTCTCGGTGCTGCGCCGCCTGAAGGCCGACGGTCTCGCGATCGTCTTCATCTCCCACTACATGTCCGAGATTCTCGAGATCTGCGATGTCGTCACGGTGCTTCGCAACGGGACCGATGTCGGCGTGGTCGACCCCTCGGAAGTCGGCATCCAGAAGATCGTCGAGATGATGACGAACCGCGACACGTCCGAAATGTATCCGCGCCGAGACGTCGAGATCGGTGCGCCGGTGATGTCGGTGAAGAACCTGACGGTCGACGGTGCGTTCGAGGATATCTCCTTCGATATTCGCTCGGGCGAAATCCTCGGTCTGACCGGTCTTCTCGGTTCGGGCGACAAGGAGGTTCTCAACACGCTGTTCGGCCAGATCAAGCCCGATGCGGGCGAGATCATCCTGCACGACAAGAAGCAGAAGTTCAGCTCGCCGGTCGATGCGGTCAACAGCGGGGTCGCCAAGATCCCGGAGGACCGCCGTGCGCATGGCGTGGCGACCGGACTTTCCGTCGGCGAGAACATGTCGCTTGCTTCACTGGGCCAGGTGTCGACGCGAGGTTTCGTCGACCGCAAGAAGGAAGCTGCGGTCATCGACGGACTGATCAAGGAACTCGGCATCAAGACGCCTGATCGTCATACGCTGGTCAAGAACCTCTCGGGCGGAAACCAGCAGAAGGTCGTCGTGGGCAAGTGGCTGAGCTGCAATTCTGAGATCTATCTGCTCGACGAACCGACTGTGGCCGTCGATGTCGGCGCGAAGGTGGAAATCTACAATCTGATGAACCGGCTGGCCTCGGAGGGTAAGGGACTGGTGTTCGTCTCCTCCGACCTCGAGGAGGTCACCGAGATGTGTGACCGTGTTCTCGTGATCTATCGTGGCCGGATCATCGCGGAATACAAGCGCGGCGAGATCGACGCGGACCGGCTGCTCGCCGCCGCATCGGGTGCCGTCTCTGAAACTGAAAGGAAACGGGCATGACGGCTGTTGAGCACGCACCCGCTACCGCCAACCGCGGGTGGTTCAATTCCAAGGTCTTCGCCAAGCTGGCGATCCGGCTTGGCGCCTTTGCGGCTTTCGCCGGCATCATGATCTATTTCGCGCTGACTGCGCGCGGGTTCACGTCGAGCTACAACCTCGTCAACGTGGTCGAGCAATCGACCATCCTGGGCTTTCTCGCCTTCGCGATGACGGTGGTCTTCATCGGAACCGGCACCGACGTCCAGAAGGGCGGCATCGATCTCTCGATCGCTGCCAATGCCGGCCTCTGCGCCGCCGTCTATGCCGTCATGATGCGCGAAGGTTACGGCAACATGGTCGCCATTCCGTCAGCGATCGGGACCGGCATGGTGATCGGCTTCCTCAACGGTCTGGCCGTCGTGTCGCTGAAGATCATGCCGCTTCTGGGAACGCTGGCGGTGATGAACATCGCTGCGGGGCTGGAGCTGACATTGACCGAAAACACGGTCGTCCCCGTGCAGTCCGATCTGATGAACGTGCTGGCCTTCGGCCGCTTCCTCGGTATCTCGACGCTCGCCTGGTGCCTGATCATCGGCTCGTCGCTATTGATCTGGGCGGTCCATTTCAGCCGCATCGGACTGAGGCTCTACGCCGTCGGTGGTCATATCGAGGCCGCGCGGGCCGCAGGTATCCAGACCGGTGCCTATATCTACGGTGCCTACATCTTCTCCGGTTTCATGGCCGGCGTCGGGTCCATCCTGATCGTCTCGCGGCTGTCTTCCTCCACGCCGGGTACCGGGCTCATGCTTCTTCCGATCCTGGCTGCGGCGCTTCTGGGTACGGTATTTTCACGCCGCTTCATCCCGACAATCGGTGGAACGCTGCTGGCGGCACTGTTCATCGGCTTCCTCGCCAACGGTTTCCAGCTCCTGGGGATTTCATCCTACTGGGTCAGCGGTGTGCAAGGTGCACTCATCCTGCTGGTCGTGACCGTGACATCGTTCGCCAAGAGCCACTGACGGAGGCAACAATGACAAACCAGACCGATACTGCCGTCCGCGAAAGCCGCTTCACTCTTGAAGCTGCATCGAACTACGCGGTGATTGTAGCCTTCATCGCGGTGGTGATCTTCTTCTCCTTTGCGGCGCCGAGCTTCATGACCGGCGAGAACATCTTCAACCTGATCTCCAACAAGGTGGTGCTGCTTGCCATCGTCGCGCTCGGCATGACCATCGTCATCGGCGCGGGCGGTATCGACCTGTCCGTCGGTGTTTCGATCGACCTCTCGTCAATGATCTTCATCATGATGATCGCGGCGGGCTACATGGGTGCCTTTGCGGTGATGGGAGGGTTGGGCGCGGCATTCTGCGTCGGCCTGCTCAACGCCTTCCTGATCAACAAGCTCAAGATCAACCCGTTCCTGGCAACGCTCGGCGTGCTCTTCATCGGCAAATCGATCCAGCAGCTTTCGACCCAGGGCGGCGTGCCGATCTACCTGACGCGCGCAGAATATGCTGCGCCTTTCGATGCGATCGCGCGGACTTCGCTTCTGGGCATTCCGACCCCGATGATCGTACTCGTGGTCTGCATCATCGGCGTCTATCTCGCGTTGCACCGCTCGGTCTTCGGCCGTTACGTCGCAGCGCTTGGAGCGCAGGCGGACGTCGCACGCTTCTCCGGTATCCGCGTGCCGTTTCACATGTCGATCGTCTTCATCTCCTGCGCGGTTCTATCGGGCGTCACGGGTATCCTGCTGTCGTCCACGGTCCGGTCCTATGTGCCACTGGCCGGTGACGCGTTCCTGCTCGATGCCATCGGGGCGACCTTCATCGGAACGGCCATCAGTGCCGAGCGGCGCCCCTCTGTCGTCGGCACGCTGATCGGCGTGGCTCTGCTTGCGGTGATGCGAAACGGACTTCTGCTGATCGGCTGGAACTTCTTCTGGCAGCAGGTGGGCATCGGCGTCCTGGTGTTCCTGGTGCTCGGACTTTCCTTCGGATTGCGCAAGCGTGGCGAATAAGGACAACACACGACATGACGACATTTGACGTAAGCTCGGTCGGCTTTGCCGTCCTCGACATCCTCGGCCGGCCGGTCACAAAGATACCCGAAGGCGGACGTGTGGATTTCATCGAGGAAATCCGCATGACCGTTGCCGGCACCGCGGCTGCGACCGGGATGGATTGCGCCATCCTCGGCCTGAAGACCCGGATGGTGACGACCGTCGGCACCGACGACATGGGCGACTTCCTGATCTCCAAGATGCAGCGCTATGGGATGAATACCGACATGGTATCCCGTGACCAAAAGCACCAGACGTCATCGACGATCCTGCCGGTGCGCCCCAACGGCGAACGTCCCGCGCTGCATGTGCCCGGCACCGCGCGTTCCTTCACGTTGACCGAAAAGGACTATGCCGGCGCGCTCGATGCCAAGATCGTCCATGTCGGCGGCACGGGCCTGCTTGAATCCTTCGACGGCGAACCCTCCGTCAAGTTCATGAAGGCCGCAAAGGAAGCGGGCCGCACGACGACCTTCGACCTGATCCAGGCCAACCCGGAGACGGTTGAACTGGTCAAGCCGCTTCTGCCCTATATCGACTACTTCATTCCATCGATCGAGGAAGCATCCGAGATGGCCGGTGTGAGCGATCCGGCCGAGGTCGCGCGTTACTTCAAGAGCCACGGCGTGAAAAACGCGATCCTGACGATGGGTGGCGACGGGGTCTATGTCGACCCGGAAGAGGGAGACGCCTTCACGCTGCCGGCCCACGACATCAAGGTGGTGGATACGACCGGTTGCGGCGACAGCTTCTCGGCCGGCATCATCGTCGGGCTGTCGAAGGGCTGGGACATTCGCGAGAGCGCCCGCTTCGCCTCCGCCGTCGCCGCCAAGGTGGCGATGGGGCTCGGCTCCGACGGAACGCTCAAATCATTCGACGACACGATGGAGGCCATGAACACATGGCCGGTCAAGGAATAGGACCATGACGGAACTCAACGGAAAAACCGCATTTGTAACCGGCGCGAGCCGCGGCATTGGCGCAGCGATTGCCGTCGGCCTCGCCGAGCATGGCGCGGATATCTTCATCTGCGATCTTGCGCGGGAATCGGATGCGCTTGCCAAGGTAAAGGCGGAAGTCGAGGCGACAGGTCGCAAGTGCTGGAGCTACGACCTCGACGTCACCGACAAGGCTGCGATCGAACAGGTGGTGGCGGACGCGACCGAAAAATCCGGCGGCATCGATGTGCTCGTCAACAATGCAGGCATCCTCAAGCCGACGACACTCGAAAACCTGTCGGAAGCCGACTGGGACGCGCATTTCGATGTGAATGCCAAGGGCGTGCTGCTGGTGACCAATGCGGTGCTTCCGCAAATGCGGGAACGCAAGGCAGGCCGCATCATCAATATCGCGTCGATTGCAGGCCGCCAGGGTGTGCCGACGCAGGGCCATTATGCGGCCACGAAGGCAACCGCGATCACGCTTACACGCGTCTATTCCCAGGAAGTCGGCATGGACGGGATCACGGTGAACGCGATCTGCCCCGGCATCATCCTCACCGAGATGGGCAAGAACAATCTCGGATCTCAGGAGGCGATGGACCACTGGACTGAAGTCACCGCACTCAAGCGTCTGGGTGATCCCAAGGATATCGTCGGCCCGGCGGTCTTCTTCGCGTCCGACCTGTCAAGCTTCGTCACGGGGCAGGCGCTGAACGTCTGCGGGGGCATCTACTTCCACTAAACGATACGCGAGATCCGGGGAGGGCACACGCGTGGACAAGAATGTCGCCATCATCGGCGGCGGGCCGGCCGGGCTCGTCGCTGCACGGTACCTTATTGGCCAGGGTTTCGAGCCCAAAATGTTCGAAGCCCATGACAAGATCGGCGGGCAGTGGGAATACACCAACCCGTCGTCGGGCGTCTGGCCGCTGATGCGCACCAACACCGCCCGGATGGTGACGCGGTTCTCCGATCTCGACTATCCGGAGGGCACCAAGACATTCCCGCGCAATCAGCAGGTCGCGGCCTATCTTCGCGCCTATGCGGATAAGTTCGGTATCGCCGTCCGGGTGGAGCTGTCGACCCGGGTGACGAACGTTGAGCGTGATGGTGACGGCTTTGTACTGACCATCGAGAATGACGGCGAAAGCCGGACAGAACGCTTCGACCGGGTGGTGGTGGCGAGTGGGGCTTACAACAAGCCTGCCATTCCGCCTGTTCGCGGACTTGACAGTTTTACCGGTGAACTCGGCGCGATCCACGCATTCGACTACAAGGATCCCGAGCTCTATCGCGGCAAACGCGTGCTCGTTGCCGGCGGGAACATCTCATCCCTCGAAATCGCGCAGGACCTCGCCATGCTTGGCGCGCAGTCGGTTGCGACCACGATGCGGCGCCAGCGCTACGTGATGCCGAAGCTGATCGCCGGTACGCCTGTCGAAAGTTTCGGGTTCACCCGGGCCGGCGCGCTCTGGCAGGAAACCGCCAGTTCCGACGACTGGGCGAAAGCGACCAAGGACTTCGTGCTGCAATATGGCGGCAACCCCGCCTGGTTCGGTGCGCCCGAGCCGGATGATGATGTGCGGATCGCCGGCACCACGGGCAGCCAGAACTTTCTCAACCTCGTCGCCGAGGACCGGATCACCTGCTATCCGTGGCCGGAACGGATCGAGGGCAACAAAGTCGTCTTCAGCGACGGACGTGACGCCGAGTTTGACGGTATCATCTTCGGCACCGGCTATCACCTGAACCTGCCGTTCCTCTCCGACGAGCTGGCCGAAACGCTGGAAGTGTCGGCGAAGTCGATCACACTGGCAGATCACACTTTTCATCCGGAACTTCCGGGCCTCGCCTTCATGGGGCTGTGGGGTCAGATCGGCCCCTATCTGCCGCCACTGGAGCTTCAGGCCCGCTACCTCGCCTACACGTGGGGCGGGACCGTTCCGGAACGCAGCGCCGCCCAACTCGAGGAAGCGCTCGAAACCTGCCGGCAGTCGGTGGGCAAGGACATCTATCAGCACATCCAGACGATCCGGTTTGCACGGTTGGCGGGCTGCGATCCGGAAGGCCGGGTCGACAGCGATCTCGCGCAAGTTCTTGCCGACAACGCCGTGACGACCGTGAGCTTCAGGCTCGTGGGTCCTGATCCGCTCCCCGATGCGGACGCGCAGGTGCGCGCCGATGCCAAACGATTCGGCCGCAAGGATCTCCACACGAACTGAGAATGGTCCGCACAGCGGGCCGCGACGGCGAACAACAGGGAGCCAGACCATGAAACACATCGACAAGTTCTACATCGGCGGCAAATGGGTCGCGCCGCAGGGCGGAGACGTCCATGAGCTGATCAATCCGGCCGATGAGAGCGTGATTGCATCGATCCCGATGGCGAACGAGGCGGACGTCAACGCAGCCGTCAGTGCCGCCAAGGCCGCGTTCGATGACTGGCAGATGACCAGCAAGGACGAGCGCCTCAAGCTCCTGCGTCGGCTTCTCGAGCTCTACAACGAGCGCTACGACGACATCGCCGAACTGATGACGCGCGAAATGGGCACCACACTCGATTTCTCCAAGGCCGCGCAGGCATGGGTCGGGCAGGCGCATCTGGAGGCAGCGATCGACGCGCTCGATCGCCTCGAGCTGGAAGAGGTTCGCGGCAATACGCTTATCTCGCTGGAGCCGGTCGGTGTCTGCGCATTGATCACGCCGTGGAACTGGCCGATGAACCAGCTGGTGGTCAAGGCCGCGCCCGCGCTGGCTGCCGGCTGCACGATGGTGGCGAAGCCCTCGGAGTTTTCACCGCTTTCGTCACTCCTATTTGCCGAATTGATAGACGAGGCAGGCTTCCCGGCGGGCGTCTACAACCACATCACCGGTCACGGTCCGAGCGCGGGCGAACAACTCTCGCGTCATCCGGATGTCGACATGGTCTCGATCACCGGTTCGACCCGTGCGGGAATCGCAGTGGCGCGCTCCGCGGCCGAGACGGTCAAGCGGGTGGCACAGGAACTGGGTGGCAAGTCTGCCAACATCATTCTGCGCGACGCGGATCTCGAGAAGGCTGTCAAGGACGGGGTCGATGCCTGTTACGTCAATTGCGGCCAGGCCTGCCGCGCACCTGCGCGCATGCTGGTGCCGGCCGAGAAGATGGAAGAGGCCAAGCGGTATGCCAAGGAAGCCGCAGACGCCCATTCGGTCGGCGATCCCATGAGCGACGTCAAGCTCGGTCCGGTAGTCAACAAGCTTCAGTTCGACCGCATCCAGACGCTGATCCAGTCCGGCATCGACGAGGGTGCCACGCTGGTCACCGGCGGTACCGGCCTGCCGGATGGTCTGGAGAAGGGCTACTACGTCAAGCCGACCGTGTTCGCCGACGTCACCCCCGGTATGACGATTGAGCGCGAGGAGATCTTCGGCCCGGTGATCGCGCTCATCCCCTACGACAGCGAGGAGGATGCCGTGCGGATCGCCAACGACACAATCTACGGTCTGTCGGGCTACATCCAGACCACCGACAAGGACAAGGCGCGCAAGATCGCCCGCCAGCTTCGCGTCGGCTCGATCTGGATCAACGATGCGGCCTGGGATCCACGTGCGCCTTTTGGCGGCTACAAGCAGTCTGGCAACGGCCGGGAACATGGCGAATGGGGCCTGCACGACTATCTCGAGGTCAAGTCCACTGCCGGCTGGGCCTGATCTGCGATCATGTCATGACGAGTAAAGGCGGGCGCCGATATCGCGCCCGCCTTCATTCATGAGAGGCTCACAATTGCCTCCGGAAAGTTCTATTTGGTCAGAGATTCGAGCGGCGTATCTTCGGGGCCGTACCATGCGAATGCCGTTTCACCCTCGTTGTTGGTGAACTCGCCCAGCAGGCGGTCCTTGTCGACCCACTCGAATTTCCAGCTCCGGAGCTCGTCGGAATAGGCGAATTTCGACTGCAGCGAGCCGGTATAGGCCATGTCGAAACAGTTGACGTTCCGGCAGCTCTGGACGTTGCAGTAGGTGAGCTTCCCGGCAGCGTCGTCGAAAACGAGCTTGGTGTAGATCGGCACGCCGGCGAAGCCGTCCCAGGTGCCGACGAACCGGCGATCCGTCTTGCGATCGCCAGCCGCTGCGAGGGCAGTCGACAGTGCCGTCGCCATGACTGTGGCCAGCGCCAATGTCGAGATTGTTCTGAGTTTTAAATCCATCACGAGTTCCTCCTCCCGATCAGGTCGACGACATTACTGGTTATAACCAGATAGTCAAACGCTATCGTCGGCCGGAAGCTGAGATGGTCGAACGTTCAGGGCGTCATGTAGAGGTAGTAGATCTGTGCGGCTCCCCATGAAAGAACTGCCAGCACGAAGGCGGCTGCCAGAATTTTCAGCGCGCGTCGTCTGTCGGTGTCCTGATGGGCCCTGTCCGGGGTCAGTTCCTCGACATCGCTGTGGCGCATGTCGCGATCTTCGTCGGTGTTTCTTTCGGCGTTCATGTCGTCGCCTCTCTGTTCGCGGTCGTCTGAAGCCCAATCGACAGTATGCGTGAATATTCCGGCAGATCCGTTGCGGCTTTTCGAAGCATTCGAGACCTCGGCGCCTCAGAGAGGTTTTCTGAGTTCGTCGTCGCGCACCTGGCCCTTGGCATAGCGCAGCATGAAGCGCTCGATTTCCGCGCGTCTGCGGCCGGAGCGGATCTGCTCTGCCGAATAGGCGCGAGGTGCCATGCGCCGGTCGTCGCCTTTGATGTCGAAGGTTCTCTCTGCGCCGATAATCTGATCCTCGGCCGTATAGGTGGCGACGACCGCTATCTTCAAGCTGCGCAGCCTCGGTTCCCGAAGTGGATGGTCAGATGAATTGGGTCCCAGAGCGCGGTCGATAAGCGATCGATAGGTTCCGATGTCGATGAGTTCACCGCTGCCCAAAGGTCCCTGGAACCAGACCTGTGGCGGCATCTCCTCGGCCTCATTGTCTGCATGCTCCGTCAGTACGAAGGTCTGCTCTTCCTCGTCGTTTCTAAGGACCAGCAGCACCGATTCGAGGTGGATTTTCTCCGAACTCATGTTGGTGATGACACAGCGCGCATCGAGGGTGTAGCCGGCGGCCCGGTTGATCAGGATCTTGGGACGCATGCCATGTCGATAGGTGTGCAGCAGGAGTTGAAAATAGAGCACCCAAATCGCCAGCATCATCACATTGGTGACAACGCTTATGCCACCGCTGTTGGTCGTTATGAACTGCCAGATATCGGACATGATCGTTTGCTCTCTCTTTCGTCGCCAGCCTTCAGGGAGAGTTTTACCAACGTGAGCACGACAAAGTTGTTCCAGAGCCGGCTACAACACGCTGAAGGTTTGTGCCTCCAAGGCATTTGACACGTGGCCGGCTTCTATGACTACATGAGTGTACAAGTAGTCATTATTGCGAGCGCGAGGATACCATGCATCTCTCCATGTGGACCTATCCCTGGGACATTCAGGATCAGGGACTCAATCGGACCTTTGAGGATCTGTCCGAACGCGCCGGTCTCAACACGATCAGTCTCGCGACATCCTATCATGCAGGCCGCTTCCTGCAGCCGCGCAGCCCGTCGCAGAAGGCCTATTTCCCGCAGGACGGCACGGTCTATTTTCGCCCCGACGACGCGTTATGGGAGGGCAAGGAAATTCGTCCGTTGCTGGCAGACAACCTCATCGAGCGCGGCGACATGCTCAAGGCGCTTGTCGATGCACGCGATGCGGGCCACGGCATGAAGGTGTCATGCTGGACTGTATGTCTGCACAATACGCGTCTGGGGCTTCTGCATCCCGATCATGTGACGCGCAACGCGTTCGGCAATCCGAACTATTACAATCTCTGCCCGTCGAGCCCGGCTGCGCGCGATTATGTGGTGACACTCGTTCGCGATGTGACGACGAGCTACAAGCCTGACATGCTGGAACTCGAAAGCCCGAATTTCATGGGCTTCGCGCATGAATTCCATCACGAGAAAGACGGTGTCGGCCTCAACGAGGAAGATGATTTCCTGCTCTCCCTGTGCTTCTGCGATCACTGCACGGCGCGCGGCAAGAAGGCTGGCGTTCCGATGGATGAAGCGCGCGAGACGGTCAGCCAGTTCATCGCCGAGATGTGCGAGCGCGAAGTGCCAGAGCAGCAGTTCCCAGATTTTCCTGTCGCCGGCAATTATGCCTTCAATTCCCATCCGGCGTTGCGCGCCTTCCTGGAGTGGCGCACCGAGCCTGTGACCAGCCTGATTGCCGAAATCCGTGAGCAGGCGGACGCGGGCACGAAGATCGTGCTGATCGATCTGGCCGACGGCTGGAAGGGTGGCGTTGATCTCGAAGCAGTCGGCAAGGTGTGCGACGGCGCGATCCTATGCTGCTATTTCATGGAGCCCGATGCCGTATCGGCGCTGATGCGGCAGGGGCGCGAGGCACTTGGGCCGGACAAATATCTCGGTGCCGGGTATCGCGTATTCTACCCGGAAGTCACCTCTGCCGAAGAACTTGCCGCCCGGTCCGCTGCTGCGATCGAAGCCGCGGCTGACGGTATAAATTTCTACAATTACGGACTCATTCCCGAAAAGCGGCTCGACTGGGTTCGGAAAGCGGTTGATAGCCTTCCGGCATGAGTGCAACGCCCGGATGCGGCTTCAATGTGCACACCGTCAGATTCCAACTTGACTACTTGAGTGTACAAGCTAACATTTGACTTAGCGTAGACAGCTTTCGAAAGGGGAACACCGTGAATTTCAGAAAAATGCTTCTCGTCGCTTCTGCCTTGGCCGGCATGGCAGTGCCTGCCGTCGCACAGGACAAGTTCGACATCGGCTACGATATCTATTTCAGCGGAAATTCCTGGTCGGTTCAGCTGGCCAAGGAATTCGAGGCCGAGGCCGAAAAACACAAGGATAAGGTCGACGTCGCCTATACGGAATCCGAGTTGAAGGCCGACAAGCAGGTCTCCAACATCGAGGACATGATCACCAAGGGCGTCGATGCGATCATCCTCACCCCCATCTCCCCGACTGCCGTCATCCCGGTTCTCAAGAAGGCCGAAGCCAAGGGCATCAAGATCGTGCTGCTGGCGTCGAGCATCAAGAGCGACGATTATGACGCGCTCGTCACCGTCGACGATGTGGATTTCGGCAAAGCTGGCGCGGAATGGCTTGCCGAAAAGCTCGACGGCAAGGGCAAGATCATCGCTCTCAACGGCATTTCGGGAATCTCCGCCAGCGACGACCGCTGGACCGGCGCGAAGGAAGTCTTCGATGCTCATCCCGATATCGAAGTGATCAGCGTCGTCGATGCCGGCTGGGATTACGCCAAGGCGAAGGTGGCCGTTTCCAATCTTCTCGCCGCAAATCCGGAAATCGACGGTGTGTGGTCGCAGGGCGGCAGCATGACGCTTGGCGCGATCGACGCGTTCGAGGCAGCCCAGCGTCCGCTGGTGCCGATGACCGGCGAAGACAATAACGGCTATCTCAAGCGCTGGGCGGCACTCCAGGCTGACGGCTTCGAGTCGGTTGCTCCCTCCAAGCCGACCTGGCTCGGTTCGGAAGCACTTCTGGTCGCCATCGATCTGCTCGAAGGCAAGACCGTCGAGAAGAACAAGATCTACGACGTGCCGATGATCAGCGCCGACAATCTCGGCGAATTCAAGCGTGATGATCTTTCGGATTCGTTCTGGGCCAATACGCGCCTCAGCGATGAACAGGTCCGGGCAACCTTTCAGGATTGACCGGTCTGACCTGCGAGAGAGAAACAGTGGCTAGTCTGAATACCGCAAATCATTCCCCCACCCTGATAGCGGTGTCCGGTCTTTCCAAATCCTTCGGGCGAAATACCGTCCTGCAGGATGTTTCTTTCTCGCTCGGTCGGGGGGAAGTGCTAGCACTCGTCGGTGAAAACGGCGCGGGCAAGTCCACCCTGATGAACATCCTCTCCGGCAACCTTTCCTATGATGCCGGAGATATCCGTCTCGACAATGCGGACTACAAGCCTTCGAATCCGGCTGACGCCGCGAAAAACGGGGTCGCGATCGCTCACCAGGAAACGGCCGTCATGCCGGACCTCACGGTGGCCGAAAACGTCTTCTTCGGCCGTGAGCCGCGCAATGCGTTCGGGATGATCCGGCAAAAGCAGCTTCACAACGATTTTTCGGAACTGGCCGACGAGCTCGGCTTTGATTTGGATGGCCGGAAACTCGGCCGCCATTTGAGCGCTGCGGAGCGGCAGCTCGTGGAGATCGCCGGCGCTATTTCCGCCCAACCCGATATCCTGATCCTCGACGAACCGACGGCTTCGCTGTCGTCTGAGGCCGCGCATAGCGTGATCAAGCTCATGGAACAGCTGAAGGGGCAGGGGACCTCGATCATATTCATTTCCCACCGTATGGGTGAGATCATGGCAGCCGCCGACCGGGTGGTCGTGCTCAAGGATGGTGCGCTCACGCTGTCTGCGGCGCGTGGCGGGTTCTCCGAGGATGACCTCATTCACGCGATGGTCGGGCGTAAACTCGAGAACATCTTTCCCGCGCGACCGGCTCTCGAGAATGCACCCGTTCGCTTTTCTGTGCGCGGCGGCACCAATGCGAACCTGCCGGAAATCGATTTCGAGGTTCGCCGTGGCGAGGTTCTCGGCTTCGCAGGTCTCGAGGGGCAGGGACA
>CEQK01007709.1_pt1 | contig 21722 bp, 20 predicted proteins | sample 531051 | NCBI WGS metagenome assembly CEQK01 (sample SAMEA2621229, study PRJEB7988) | marine metagenome | biome: marine biome (ENVO:00000447); feature: deep chlorophyll maximum layer (ENVO:xxxxxxxx); material: "saline water (ENVO:00002010), including plankton (ENVO:xxxxxxxx)" | depth 150 m
AGCGCGCGCCGTCAAGCCGGGTTTGGCGGTGTAACGACGCAGAGCGCAATTTTCTGCAGTATTGGCTCCGGTGTCGCAGGATCTTCGGCAAAAAACCAGACTTCGCCAAACGGATCATTTGCGGAAAAGGCATGTCCCTCAAACTCGAAAGACAACCAATGTCCAAGCTCCGAGGGCGTAAGAGACACTATGTTCGCGCCATCCAGAAAATTCAGGCGCAGCATGCATTCATCCATACTCATCGCAGCCGGCGCATCAAAGAAGTGCCGGCCAGCGTCATGGGATAGGGATTTCAGCAGCTTGGGAGGCTCAATGTCGGAGCCCCGCCCCATCAGGCCGCCATCACCTTGTCGACCTCATCCACGATTTCGCGGAGATGGAAGGGTTTGGACAGCACTTTCGCGCCTGCAGGTGTCGGAGCCCCGGAGGAGAGCGCCACGGCGGCGAACCCCGTAATGAAGACGATTTTCATGGCCGGGTCGAGTTCGGCGCCCCGGCGTGCCAGTTCGATTCCATCAAGGCCGGGCATGACAATATCGGTCAGCAGCAGATCGAACACTTCGCGCTCCAACGCGGACAACGCGCTTTCGCCGTCAGCGTAATCCTGGATCTCGTGTCCGGCGCGACGCAGAGCGGCGGCCAGGAACAAGCGCATGGAATCGTCATCTTCGGCCAGCAAAATCTTGGTCACGCGGAATACCCTCTTCTCGGTAGAACCCTAAGCATAAAGACGCAGTTCGGTAAATCAGGCGTGAATATCTGCGGACTTAAAGTCGGAAATTACTGCGGGCACCGGCTGGATTCTCGTGAAAAGGCTTGACCTTCAGGCAAACAAAGAAACGATGTGCTGAATGACAGACGCCCCCCAATTTCTTGACAGACCTGAGCATTTTCAGCGAACGGCCGGTTCGCAGGACAGCCCTGCGGCCACGCCTCGTTATGAAACGCCGTACCGGCTGGTAACCCCGGAAAAAATGTTGGCGCCAGTCATTTTTGCCTCGCCACATTCGGGCAGTCTCTATCCACATGAGATGCGCGAGGCACTCTGCGTACCGGTGGACACCGTACGCCGGACGGAAGATGCGTTCGTGGACGAGTTGTTCAGCGCCGTTCCTGAGCAGGGCGGCATACTCATGGCGGCGAAATATGCTCGCACAGTCGCTGATCTCAATCGCGACCCACGGGAACTCGACCCGAACATGTTCAGTGATGGAGTCCCTCGCCCCTGCGGCATGCCGACAGCGCGTGTGGAAGCCGGGCTCGGCTGCTTGCCGCGTGTCGCAGCCAGGGGAGAGGCGATTTATGCGCGCCGCCTTACCCGATCAGAAGGAGAAGCGCGCCTGTCTGGCATTCACGACATCTATCACCAGTGCCTGGCGACTGAGCTGGGCAGTCTGAAGGAGCGGCACGGCCGGGCCTTCCTTATTGACTGCCACTCAATGCCCAGCGTCCAGCCTGGGCGTCGCAATCTGGCAGATATTGTGTTGGGGGACCGGTTCGGCTCCAGCTGTGACCCACGTCTGACGGGGCGAATTGAGCGCGCATTCCGAGCGAACGGGTTCAGCGTTGCGCGGAATGCGCCCTATGCAGGAGGGTATACGACACGTCGTTATGGCCGCCCCAAGCGAGACTTCCATGCGGTACAGATCGAGATTAATCGCGGACTGTACATGGATGAACAAGCGGTCGAGACCAGTGCCGGCTTTGCGCAAATGCAGCAAGTCTTGTCCGCTATTGTCGTCGAAATCCTCGACGTCGCGACCCAGATCGGTCGGCGCTGATCGTCGGAATACCCTGCAATTGCAACAGATCCGCGTTACTTCCAAAAAAAAGGCCGCGCTACGAGAGCGCGGCCAAGGTCAAAGGGAGGAAACGCCAGAGGCGTCTGCACCGGAGTGCAAGACCAGATTTATGTTGCGGCGCACAAAACGCAACCGATGATTTGGCAAATTCCTGCAATTTGGAAATGCAGCCCAAATTTTAGGCAAATGTGACCACCGGCACGCCATTTGCGAGAGACCAGCCCGAACATCCCGTTTTGGGACTGAGAGCGGTCCCATCCGCAAGGAGCTGAACATGGCTGATGAAACCGACCTGCACGTAGGCAAACGCCTTCGCCGCCGCCGCCGCCTGCTGGGCATGACCCAACAGGACCTTGCGAGTCAGGTAGGCGTGCGTTTCCAGCAGATCCAGAAGTATGAATGCGGTGCCAACCGCATCACGGCATCTCGACTCTATGAACTGGCGAAAGCCATGAACGTCTCAGTGCAATACTTCTTCGACGGCATTCCCGCAGCAGACGCACCGGATGCCGCGAATGACGCCGAACGCATGGAAGGTGATATTCTTTCGCAAAAAGAGACGTTGGAACTGGTTCGCGCCTACTATCGCCTCGGCGAGCGCCCCCGCAAACGCCTCCTGGAACTGGCCAAGGCGCTGGAAGGCGACACCAGCAGCACGGGCGTCGCTTGACGCCCAGCCCGGGGCGGGGCAATCCCATGCCCGCATGACAAATTCCTACTCCCTCGAAGATGAGCTGACCTTTGCAGGTCGTCTCGCAGATGCGGCCTGGTCAGCGATCCGGCCGCATTTTCGTGCACTGGATGCCGTCGACAACAAGATCACAATACCCCACGCCGAATTTGACCCCGTGACGGCCGCCGACACGGGCGCCGAAGCGGCGATGCGCGCCCTGATCGAAGCGGAACGGCCCGATCACGGCGTCACTGGCGAGGAATTCCCCGCTAAACCTTCGAAGAACGGGTTCACTTGGTTACTGGATCCGATAGATGGCACGCGCGCTTTCGTAGCCGGCCTACCGAGTTGGACCACATTGATTGCCTTGTGCGATGAAACGGGCACGCCCGTCATCGGCATCATTGACCAGCCCGTTCTGGACGAGCGTTATCTCGGCTGGCCGGGGGGTGCAGCGGTTCAGCGCGCGGGGACACAAACACCGATCCAGGTCTCCGACTGCCGAGACCTCCGCGAAGCAGTCATCTCCACGACAGATCCCTTTATCCTGAACCCCGCCGAACAGGGCGCATGGACCCATCTGAGAGCTACAGCTCGGATCAGCCGCTATGGGCTGGACGCCTACGCTTATGCCCGGCTAGCCGCCGGCACGATCGACCTTGTGGCGGAAAGCGGTCTGAAAGCATGGGATGTGGCCGCGCTGATCCCGGTTGTGCGGGGCGCAGGTGGCCTCGCGACGGACTGGCGTGGCAACGAACCAAAGCTCGGCGGTCAGATCGTCTGCTGTGCCAGCGCAGAAATCCTCGAGCAAGCGCTGTTGGCGCTCCGCCGGTCTGCCGATACATGAGCGCCTACGGGCCCTCGACCTCGTAGCCTTTGGCTTCCAACATTTCGATAACGCTGTCTTCGCCCGCCAGATGACCGGCTCCGACAGCGATCAAGCGCGTGCCGGGCTCTTCCAGCATGGCTTCGATCTTGCCAACCCAGATCTCGTTACGAGACTTCAACAGTGCATCATAGACATCGTCTGACCCCATCATGTCCGGATTGGACATGAGCAGGCCAATCCCGTGCACATCGCCATCAACCCACTCGGACACCAGCGTATCGAGCACATCTCCCCCCTCCTCGATGGACTCGGCAGAGCTCACAAGGAAATCGACCTGCACATCTGTGGGCATATTGGCGAGACGGCCCAACTGCTCGTCTATTGTCTCCAGATAGGCGAATGACTTGCCTGCCGCGCGAGCTTCTGCGCCCAGAACGGTTTCTACGCCGGCATTCGGGTCGAAGCCTTCCTTCTTGATCTGCAGAACAGAGAGATTCACCGCCGCCCACCACGGCCGCATCGGCTCAATCGCGCCGAGTGGCAGTCCGACATGGTCAAGCGCCTTTTGAAGCTCTGCGCGCTCCAGTTCGCTGAGCAAACTCGACAATTGCTGACCGTTTTGCAGCATGCCTTGTGTGGAGATGAACTTCATCATTTCGGACGCCGCAGCCTGGCTTGTGACATCTGCCTCAAAGACGACCGTATCAGCCTCCGCGAGGGCGGCATCCATCTCATCGCTGCGCCATTCCAACTCCGGGCGGAGCAAGTGCACCGTACCAAATATGTAAAGCGTCGTGTCTTCGTCCTGCAGCGTCCACAAGGCTGGCTCCCCTGCCCCTCGGGAAGCTTCCGCTTCGCTCAACGCGGCCTCATAAGCAGCCTTCTGCGCTTCCAGTTGCGCCGCTCGGTCTGCGGGCTCTTCCTGAGGCACTGCCGGGCTGGGCTCTTCCCGTGCCCCGCAGGCCGGAAGGCCCAGCAACAGCGCCATGGCTGTGACGGTCATCGCAATGGTGAAAGTCCGCATGTCTGGCTCCTGAATCTGTGTCTGTTCCAGACCTAGCCCAAAGTGATCAAGGCGCAAGCACCCAGCGCTGCGCAAACCGCACTCCGGCGTTGCACTCACTCGCCGGTTGCCGTATTCACCTGCTTCGGTTTGCACCCATAGCTCAGCTGGATAGAGCGCTGCCCTCCGAAGGCAGAGGTCAGAGGTTCGAATCCTCTTGGGTGCGCCATATTTTTCAATGACTTAGGCCATCCGCCAGCATGGGCTCACGCCAAAAAGTAATCACATAGTAAGCACGACTGGTATTGTCACCTCGCCTCTACTGGAAGCTTTCCGGTTAGCAGCTGCGCGCGCCGAAGCGCCAGCAAGGCCGTGTCGTGCTCTACCTGCATCTGCTCGGCTGCAAAAACACCCAGCGCGCTGGATAACGCATCAACCGCTTCAGAACCGCCCGAACGATTCCCGCGTTCCTCGAAAGCCAAGATGGCAACGCCAAGGTTGTATTGAGTAAATGCCCATTTCACTGGATCACGCTCGCGGGTCCGTTCGGACAATGCGAGACGAAAGGCTACAATAGCTTCCTCAAGCGTCTCACCCCCATTCTCTTCATCCATAGCAGCTAGAGCCAAGCCCAAATTATACTGGGTCATTGCCCAATCGGACGGACTTCGATCGCGCGTGAGTTCCTTCAACGCCTCACGATAGGCGACAACCGCTTGCGCTAAGGCCAAATCATCACCTTGCTCACCAATAGCGAACAATATCGCACCGAGATTGTTTTGGACCATTGCCCAATCCAATGGAGTTTTTTCTCTAGTGTACTCATTCAAAGCATATCTAAAGGAAACGACTGCTTCGTCCAGCGCACGATCGTCACCATTTTCCCCCAATGCAGAAAGCGCATAACCCAGATTATTTTGCGTCATAGCCCAATCGAACGGTTGTCGCTCTCGCCTGTATTCTCGCAGCGCCTCACGAAAGCACAAAACTGCCTCTTTCAGAGCTGCCTCATCTCCTCGCTCGCCGCGAGCCACCAGAGCAATTCCTAGATTGTTTTGTGTGGAGGCCCAGGCAAGCGGCTCGTGTTTTTGGCGCTGCACAGAGAGAGCTTTACGATATGCCCCTATCGACGGCTCAAGTGCTTCGTCCTTCCCGCGCTCATACAGAGCCAGAAGGACATTTCCAATATTTACCTGCGTTTCAGCCCAATCGGACAGACGACTTCTATTGTAGACCTTCAGTGCCTCTCGAAATGCATCGAGCGCCTCAATAAGTGCTGGCTGATCACCACGCTCTCCCAGTTCTGCTAACGTGATTCCCAGATTGTTCTGGGCCATCGCCCAATCGAGTGGTGTGTGCTCATAGCTGTATACTCTTAGCACTTCGCGAAATGTCGAGACTGCCTGTATAAGCAAAGCGCGTTCGGCGCTATACTTCCCTGCCTCGTAGAGAAACGTACCCTGATTGTATTTCAATCTCGCCCATTCAGCTTGATCAACCGCGAGCATCAAATTGGCCGCTTCCGAATAGAGGTTGGCGGCATCTACAAAGCGACTTTCGATTTCTGCCAATTCCGCGCGTTGTTCGATCGCTTCTGCAGCACTTTGCAAGCGGCTATAGCCTGCTGCTAGATCTCGCTTCGCTGCCTCCGCAAGAAGTTCATCCGCACGAGCAAAATCTGCAATGCTCAAAGCCGTTCGGGCCTCAGTCAGTAGTGCACCAGTCTGATCTTCGTTATCCCCCTCGCTCAACATTGCCTCAAGGCTCTTGAGCCGTTCTGCACTTTCTAAAAGCTTTTCCGGCCAGTCCTCGAACGGTATGTTCGTAAAGCCAAATGACGCCAAAATGTGTTTAGCTTGATCCGCGCTGATGCCTGCTTGCTCCCCCGCTGACACAAGGTAGGCAGGCGCACAGGAGATCAAACACAGCTCTTCTCCGTAAAGCAAATTGTTGGTCCAAGGCTTTTGTCCTCCAAAAGTGCGCTGAGCCACCCGGCGCTGAGTCCAGGCAAATGCTGTTTCGATGCTTTGGTAAGGACGCACCAACGCCTCAGCGAGCTCGGGAGCGAAATTTCCCTCGATGGCGGTAGCGCCTACACCCGTTGAATAGGCGATAAGCATGTCATTCTGCGCTTCAACAATTTCGAGTCCTCGCGCATCGACGCCTTGCGCACCAGGATCCAGCCGCTTCATTCCTTTTGGTCCCGAAGCGACGGAAGCAAGAGCCCCCTCATCTCGACAAGCATCAAAGACCAGAACAACAGCCTTCGCTCCAAGTAAGTCAAAAGCATCGCGTATAGAAGAAATGCTCAGGCCTGCACGATCCAGATCATCGATCGTATGGATTTCGGCATCGGTACCAAGCAAATAGCTTTCATGCTGAGCTGGGTCATTCGCTCCGTGACCCGTATAGTAGAGAAAAGCAATTGTTTGTTTAGTCGTTGACGATTTCACCAACCTACGAAAATCGCTCACCGCATCCTGCAACCCCTGACTAGTCAAATTGCGAACACGTCCAACTTCAAAACCCGATTGCTCAAGTGCTGTAGCGACCAATTCGGCCTCCTCGGAAGCCAATTCTATGTCACTCAAATTGCCGCTGTAGATTTTCTGTTCCACAACCAGCGCGACGCGCCTCTCTGCCTGGGCAGGAATCGAACAATAAGACCAAATGAATACGAGTAGGATCACACGAGAGCAAAGCACTGCCACTCTTTCCAACGGATTGGTGCTTTGTTCTATTTTCGCAGCGGCCACCTACTTGGACACTCCAGCTGGAACTCCCCGAGACCGAGCAGATTTTCCATCTGTCCAGCGAATCTCCACGCTATTCGGTGTTGACCGAACTGTGACGTCTAAGTTTTCACCACCGACATCTTTCCAGGCTTTGGCGCACCAATCCACCATGGCGCTGAAGTCGCGTGCATTAACAGACATCTCTCGCGACCACTTTCCTTTGACTATAGGCAAGCTCGTTTTCACAAAGGGGGTGTCAACGATCAGGTCATCGCCTTCAACCCGCAACAATGTGCTTCGAACGACTTTCCCTTTTGCACCAGCGGGAGCGCGCAGCATGTTACCGTATCTCGCTGCCGCGTCTTTCAAGGCGCCCAGATTTACGACGACACCACTCATTCGGCACCTCCTGAAGCATCGGCCAGATTAACCGGTTATATTTAAGAGTCGATTATCAAGACCGCATAATCTAAAATTTCGCGTCGAAACGCCGAAAAATTGAAAGTGCGACCATGAATCTGTTCACGCCGAAAACGATCAACAAGAGAATTAAAGGCGACGCTCAGATCCCACCCGGACACTTGAAGATTCTGACCGAATGGTCGGACGACATAAAATCCGGAAGGATATACGCCTTCAAGGAAACCGCCCTTCACGGCGAGTTCACGTCCAAAATCGTTCAGGGCGTCCTTGGCTATCAAGGCCCGTCCGGCAATGAGACCTATACTGTCTCGACCGAAGAGGCGATTCTGCAAGGATCAGTGGACCTGGCCCTTGGCCAGTTTACCGCCACGACCTCTGACATCATCGCCCCGTTTGAACTCAAAGGCGCAAAAACAAAAGACCTCGATGCGATCATGCCGGGGCGCAACAAGACGCCGGTTCAACAAGCATGGGAATACGCGACCAATCAGGCAGGCGTGAAATGGGTTCTGGTCTCGAACTATGTCGAAATCCGCCTCTATGGCTTTGGCGAGGGCACATCAGCCTACGAAGTCTTCAACCTCGCCGACCTGACCAATCCTCAGGAATACACGCGCCTCATGCTATTGCTGGCGGCGGACAATCTCTTGACCGGCAAGACGCAAGCCTTGCTCGAAGAGTGCCGGAGGGAAGACAAGGATATTACGGACGCGCTGTACCGCGACTATAAGCAGCTCCGCTCCAACCTGATCAATACGATCCGCGAAACTGCGACCACCATACCGCCGCTCGAAGCCATCGCCGCTGCACAGAAAATCCTCGACCGTATCCTGTTTATCGCCTTCGCAGAGGATACAGGCCTTCTTCCTTCGCACATCCTCGAAAAGGCATTCGTGCACTCTGACCCATTCAATCCAAAGCCGATATGGGAAAACTTCAAAGGCCTGTTCGCCGCCATCGACAAAGGCAATCACGCGCTCGACGTGCCACCCTACAACGGTGGCCTCTTCGCACCTGACAAAATCGCGGACTATCTCACCCTTCCGGACGACGTTTGTGAGGGATTCAAAAAAATCGGCGACTACGACTTCGCATCTGAGGTGTCTGTCACCGTGCTTGGACATATATTCGAGCAGTCCATCGCAGACGTCGAACGCCTCCAGGCAGAGGCGCGCGGCGAAACCGTCGAAGAAGAGAAGAAGACCGGCACAAGCGGGCGGCGCAAGCGTGACGGCGTCGTCTACACTCCGGACTATATCGCTCGTTTCATCGTCGAGCAGACTATCGGCAAGCATCTAGAAGACCTGTTCGCCGAGAGCCTTGCCCCCTTCATGACCAAAGGGTCAGACGCCAATGACTACGAAGCCATCCAGTGGCGCAAGAAATCCGGCGAACTGGAAGCATGGGAAACCTATCGCGACCGGGTCAAGACATTGCGCATTGTGGATCCGGCTTGCGGATCAGGGGTCTTTCTCGTCATGGCATTCGACTATCTCAAAGCCGAATTGCATCGCGTGAACCGCAAGATCGTCGAACTGCGACCGAAAGCTGCCTATGATAGCGGCCTATTCGACTACATGCCGGATTCCGAAATCCTGACGAACAATCTGTTCGGCGTGGATGTTAACTCTGAAAGCGTCGAAATCGCCAAGCTATCACTTTGGGTCAAGACCGCTCAAAAAGGCAAGGCCCTCGATAGTCTCGACAAGAATATTCTCGTCGGTGATAGCCTGATCGAGGATTCCAGCTTTGCCTATCTCGAACATGGGTTTTCATGGAGAAAGGCCTTTCCCGATGTGTTCACGGACGGTGGCTTCGATATCGTGCTTGGCAATCCACCATATGTGCGCATGGAACTGATCAAGCAAATGAAGCCCTATCTGGAAACGCGCTATGAGGTGGTTTCGGACCGTGCGGACCTCTATTGTTATTTCTATGAGCGCGGTCTGCGACTGCTCAAACCGGGTGGGCGGCTAGGCTACATTTCCTCGAACACGTTTTTTAAAACCGGTTCAGGTCAGAATCTACGCGAATATCTGCTACGCGAGGCGAATATCGAAAGCGTCGTGGATTTTGGTGACCTGCAAATCTTCGAGGGCGTGACCACCTATCTGGCCATCCTCATTTTGCGGCGCGGCAAGGCGGAGGCCGGTCATGCCTTGAACTTCTGGAAGCTCAACGACCTTCCCGATAGTAACTTCCTTGCCGCATGGGATAAGGCGGCGGCTCCCTATCTACAAAAGGCTTTAGGCAGCGGATCATGGGAACTGGAAAGCGACGACTTACGCACCCTACGCGGCAAGATCAGGACCGGCAGGAAGACCCTGAAAGAGGTTTATGGTTCACCGATGTATGGCATCAAGACCGGCCTCAATGAAGCCTTCGTCATCGATACCCCGACCAAGGAAAGACTTTGTGCCCAGGACCCACAATCGGCGGACGTTCTTAAGCCCTTTTTGGAGGGAAAGGACCTGAAGCGCTGGCGCGCCGAACCGCGTGGTCTTTGGCTGATTTACATTCCTAAGAACAGGATCAGGATCGAAGACTATCCCGCCATACGCGATTGGCTTTTACCCTTCAAGGACCGGCTGGAAAACCGCGCAACAAAACAAGAGTGGTTCGAATTGCAACAAGCGCAAGAAGCCTATGCGCCGTATTTTCAAGCACCAAAAATTAGTTATCCGCACTTCAACGCCGAGCGAAACTTTTCGATCGAACCGTTTGGCGCGTTTTCGAACGATAAGTCCTATTTTGTTCCGAGCGACTCAATGGCTCTGCTCGCATTTCTCAATAGTAACATTTCTTGGTTCATGGTTTCGTCAATGAGTCCGCCCGTGCGAGGCGGTTACCATGAATTGCGAGTGCAATACGTTGAAACCATTCCGATTCCCGACTGGAACGGTAAAGAACAGGAGGTAGTCGGCAATTTTGCAACGCAGGCCTCATCGGCGGCTAGGTCTCGCCTCGAACTCCAAACAGCACTCATCCGCCGTATTCCCGACCTGTGCCCACCCGATCGCGACCCGAAACTGACAAACCGCCTGAAGGAATGGTGGACCCTGCCGGATTTTGCCGCATTCCGCGCAGAGGTGAAGAAGGTATTCAAGGTCGATATTCCGCTGGCAGAGCGCTCCGCATGGCAAGACTGGATCACCCGCGACAAGGCAGAAATCGCCCGCCTGACTGCAAAGATTGAACATGCCGAAGCCGAAATCGACGCCATCGTCTATGACCTCTTCGACCTGGCGCCCGAAGAAATCGAAGTCTTGGAAGCGAACATATGACCCGCACATTCGTCATCGAACCTAAGAAGTTTCCAGAGCTTCCCAAGCTGATGCTGGCAACACTGAACGCGCTGCGCGACCTCGGTGGTTCTGCCAGCCTTCATGAGTTGGACGAGCGCATCATCGAGTTGGAAGGCGTCAGCGAGGAAGAACAAGCCTATACAATGCCAGACGGCGAAACGCTGAAACTCAAATACTATCTGTCGTGGGCGCGCACCTACCTCAAGCGCGGCGGCGCGCTGGAAAACTCGGCGCGAGGTGTTTGGGGACTGACTGACCTGGGTGAAACGATCCACTCCGTAGTGGCTACCGAAGCCATCTACCGCCAAGTCAACGAAGAGGAAAAGCAGCGCGCCAAGGAAAAACGCGCCGCCAAGAAGCAAGAGGCGGAAGCCAAGGCGGAACGCAAACTCCTGCGCGAATCCAGCGTGATCCTGCCTGAAACCATTAGCCCGGAAATCAATGCCGACGAAGACGACACGATTTCCGATGATTGGAAGGACGACTTGCTGGCCATACTGAAAGCAATGGACCCCGCCGCCTTCGAACGCCTATCGCAGCGCCTATTGCGAGAAGCCGGTTTCACCAAGGTCGAGGTGCGGGGCAAGACGGGCGACGGCGGGATTGACGGCGTCGGAGTTTTACGGGTGAACCTGGTTTCGTTTCAGGTCTATTTTCAGTGCAAGCGCTACAAAGGAAGCGTCGGATCGAAGGAAATTCGTGATTTCCGCGGAGCGCTTATGGGTCGGGCAGACAAGGGCCTATTTATAACCACCGGCACATTCACAAGCCAAGCCTCGGACGAAGCAACCCGCGACGGTGCCACAGCTATTGACCTTATCGACGGGGACCGCCTGTGTGACCTTCTCAAACAGTATGATCTCGGCGTCAGCACACAAATGGTCGAGCACGTTACCATCAATGGTAAGTGGTTTGACGGGCTTTAACCCTTAAGTGATCCCCTTAGCCTTAAACAGCGCCTCTAAATCGGCCATCGTCACCGGCACATTCTCGCCCCGATCCGTCACCGGCCCTGCAAAAGCCTCACGGACTAACCGCCCCTGTTCTTCAAGTGATATCTGCCCGTATGAGGTCAGCGTCGTCAGTAGAGATTCATGTCCAAGGTTCTGACTGCCTGCTTTGAGTACGGCTACCGACACACCGCGCCGGTACATTTCCGAAACCAGCATATTGCGGAAGCTGTGTGGCCCAAAAGGCGGCAAGCCCGCCGCTTCGAACGCGCCCTTGATAATGCGCCGTGCACTAGCCGATTGCTTCCAGTGCGCGCGCTTCAGACCGACCGTCTTGAATTGGCGGCGTTCATCCTGGCCCATCAGGTTTTGCGGAAAGATCGGGTCGCCTGGGCCGAAAAGCTCGACTGTTTCCAGATATGTGATCCAGTCGAGAAACACGCTCTCTATCCGGTCACTGACCGGCATCAAGAAAGTGTCGATCCGTTTGGAAAACTTTGTCTCAACCTCGTCTGGCATCTGGATAATCAGGCAGCGTCGGGGATCAAAATGCTTCAGCTTCAGCGTCGTCATCGCAGTCACGCGAATCGCAGTCAGGGCTGACAGGGCCACCAAGGCGCGATCACGCTTCTCTACGGCAGTTGCGACCGGCATCAGGTCAATCGCCCCCTCAATCATAGCCAATGTCGGAAAATCCCGGTCCCGCGGCGCACTCGCCGACCGGATCGCCTTCTCTGACAGGTTCATGAAGTCTATAGCCTCGCTCTTAACCTTCGACTTGTAACCCGGCTGCATAGATAGCCAGCGAAGAAACCGCATGACCTGCTTGACCGTCGAGAGAATTGTCGCAGGCGCAAGATCGCGATGCCCCATATATGCCTTGAAGCCGACCGCCTGCTTTTGATTGAACGTTCTGAAATCGGCGTGACAAGTAAAGTCTTCGAATCGGCTCAATGCCATGACGGTCTGCTTGATCGTCGCTTCCGCCTTCCCGTCAGCGTGTTCGAGATAGTAGAGATAAATGCGTTTCACCTGCTCATTCGCGGGGCATTTAATGGACACTCCCAGAGCCTCCTTCATACTGCTCAAAATCAAACGCGCCCTGCCCCGACCATAAGGGCGGATTAGCGCGGGGGTCGCAGTAGCCTGTTAGGTTCGAATCCGCTTTCGCTTTCCCCATCATCTCGCGAAGTATTTCGGGCAAGTCTGCGGTCTTTCTGGCTTGGTGCATTGATGTCCCGCACACTTGACATTTGCCTTTGATCAGCGTCGTCGCCACCATGGCTGTGGGTTCTGTTTTAACGGTGGCAGGATCTGGCGAACGTGGTTCGCAGCACTTGCAGCAGTACAGCTTATCCGTTCCGCAGGGCTTCTTGCGCTTAGCCTGCCGTGCCTTCAGCCATTCCTTCAACTCCGCGCCGTCGATCAGGCGGGGGGTGGTACCCGGAAGGACTGGAAGCCCCTCTTGAACCCAAGTCCTTACCGTCTCGACCTGACGATCAAGGCGCTCCGCAACTTCTCGGATGGTATAGGATCGCGATGTCTGGATCAGGCTCACATTCGGCTTTCGCTTGTTGCCCATACTCAAGACGCCTCGCCTTCTTTGGCTGCGCCATATTCAGAGGTCGAACGAAAGCGGTTGGTTAGAACCCAGGATTCGAGGTCTTCGATCCGATAGGCGATCCGTCGCCCGAGTTTTACATAAACAGGCCCTGTCCCCGTCAGCCTCATCTTTGCCAACGTACTGACAGAAGGCCCGTATTGCTCCTCGACCTGTCTAGGCGACAGGAGCGTCGTCTGAACCGTCTTCACAAGCGTCATAGGTCAATCCCCATCGTTGTACCGGAACCGCCCGGTTGGATGAAGAATGCCTATCAATCGAAAAGGGTGTTGCGCACGTACTTGTGTACGCAACAGGTCAATTCGGCTCGCGCTGATCCCTTTCTCTTTTGAATCGGCCCATGGCGAATGCGTCAGTGATCGCATGCCAGTCCTCGACTTCCTTCACGAAGTCGCCGTCTTTGAACCAACGCATAACCGTAGAGCGCTCTACATTCATCATCTTGGCCACGATGCCCAACGAAACGGGTGTCCCCTGCTTCATGAGTTGAGCGCCCAAGGAAACGGCGGTGTGCCGATTGTGCCTCACTTGCATGTCCCGCGCTTCAACTGACACCTCAGCACGCAGTTGGTGCTTGATTAGTACGATCAAATCCCTGGGAATGATCATCTGATCGTTCCAGTCTAAAGCGTCCAGCATCATGGCAATCAGATAGTTTAGGAAACTATCGCTGACAGCTTCACCCCGCCCAACAAGATGAGTTTCACCCAACGCCTCCCGCGCGCGCCGCTCAACCAGTAGCTCGATTAGTCGCAGGCTCACCCGACTTGCTGAAGCTTCATCAGCATCCAGGGAACCCACGACATCTTCAGGTTCGATGTCCAAATCTCTGAGACGTTCTTCGTTCGCAAAAACCCATTCCAGAGACCAATTGGTCGCGACCTCGATCAGCTTGCCCGGGTTCTGCCGCCTTAGTTCGAGGTAGTGTTCAAGCGTTGGGTTGTCTTTGAACGCTTTGGATAATTCGCTGAAACCACCGGCTTCGCTATTATGCTGTGCAGATAGCGAAAACGAGGTGTAGTCCTCATCATATTCTTCATTATCGTCCATCCTCAGGAACTGGATGGATTCGTCATCTTAGTCTTGGATCAATCCCGCCAGACGCTGGCCGACAGTTTCAGCAGCGCCACGCACCGGATCATCATGCAAGTGTGCGTATTGCGCTGTGGTGGCCGTATCCTTATGGCCAAGAAGTGCACCGATTACTGGAAGGCTGGATCCCGACGAAACAGCCATGCTCGCAAAACTATGGCGAAGGTCGTGCAGGCGAACTTCTCCCAGGTCAGCCGCGGCGCGCAGGCCAAGCCATACCTTCGGGGTGCCTACGTAGGGACGTTCTAAATCGCTTCCCGGGAACACTAAATCGGTTCCCTCAAACTTAGGTAAGCTTTTAAGGATCGCCTGCGCCGCGCTGCTCAAGGGCCGGATCGCCTGCCCTGTCTTTGAATCCGGTAAGCGCAAAAATCCGAGGTCAAAATCGACATCTTGCCACCGAAGTTGTTCGATCTCGCCTTTCCGGCAGCCAGTGAGGATCAGTAGTCGAATGATGGCGATTCCCGATGGATTGACGCCTGTCGCTTCTGCCTGGCGTAAAGAACTGCCAAGTCGCTGCAATTCTTCCAGGCTGAGGAAGCGCTGGTTTTGTCTATCCTTGAATCGCTTGACGCCTCTGACGGGATTATCCGCCATAAGCCCCACATCAACGGCAAATGAAAAGATTCCTCCCAACAGTCCCACGGTTCGCGAAGCGGTCCCCTTCCCACCTGTCACAATGGCTCGTCCCCTTTTTCGGGTTTTCACGTCAACCGCCGTTTTGCCCGCCGCGACATCCTGCATGAATCGGGTGACGGTCCCTTTCGACACATCAGTCAGGCGCAGGCGACCAATTAGCGGCTTGATATGCCTCTCGATCCGCCCGCGATCAGTTGCCAGAGTTGATGCTTTCTTCGTGGCAGTGCCGCTGGCCTGATACTCGTCGCAAAGTTCTGCAACCGTCAAAACCGACTTGGCTTCCTGCTTCATTTTCGCCGGGTCTTGCCCCTGCACCGCAGCCCCAAGCAAACGTCGTGCCTCATTGCGTGCGCTTTCGACGGTCCAAGGCGAGCCATGAGCACCGATCGTCATGCGCCGTGTTGGAGCCCTCCGACCGCTACCATGGCGATACTGGCAAACGTAAACCTTTCGACCACTCGGACAGACCTTGAGACCGAACCCTTTGAGATCCTTGTCCCAAAGGAAGAAGTCGCGATCAGAAGGCTCGGCTTTGTCGATGACGGTTTTAGTCAGTTTGCGGGTCAACAGTGCATGCTCCATGGCTCCCAGTAAGCACACAGTAAGCACCAAAGAGAAAAGCACAAGGAACCGACTGGAAACCAAATCTCACAAACGCATATTTTTCAGTGATTTATAGACTGTGTAGGAACACCAAGGATCGAAGCAGAATGCATTTCCCCTGCCCTCCGAAGGCAGAGGTCAGAGGTTCGAATCCTCTTGGGTGCGCCATTCCTCATCTTTAGTCGCAGAAAAGGCGCGGCCTCGGAGCAGTCTTTGACGTGAACTCCCTGCAGGCATGCGCTCCAAGAAATACCAGAACGATATTCGATGAATTATTGAATAATAATGTATGCGGCACTAACTAGCCCGGATCGGAACGCCGACAGAGTAAGATGCGGGGCATACTCATGGGACTATTCGAAAGATACCTCTCTATCTGGGTATCACTCGCCATTGCGATTGGGATTGGCCTGGGGCAGATCGTGCCTGGCGCGTTCGAAGCACTTGCCCGTTTCGGATATGCAAATGTGAATTTCGCTGTCGCCCTGCTCATCTGGGCCATGGTCTGGCCCATGATGATCGGCGTGGATTTTTCTGCCATGCGCCGCGTCGGTGAGAAACCGAAGGGGCTGATCATCACACTGGTTGTGAACTGGCTTATCAAGCCCTTCACTATGGCGGCCCTCGGCGTTCTTTTTTTCCGCCATGTCTTCGCGCCGTTCATCCCCCCCGGAGACGCGGAAGGCTATATTGCCGGCCTCATCCTTTTGGGCGCTGCCCCCTGCACGGCGATGGTATTTGTCTGGTCACATCTGACACGTGGCGACCCGAATTACACACTGGTTCAGGTCAGTGTGAATGATGCGGTCATGGTGTTTGCCTTCGCACCGATTGTCGCTTTCTTGCTGGGAGTCACGGATATCGCCGTGCCGTGGGAGACGCTGCTCCTGTCGGTTGCGCTCTATGTGGTCGTTCCCCTGATGGCGGGCATTCTGGCTCGTAATGCCCTTAAGAAGCGCGGGGGTGAGGAATCGGTGACCGCCTTCACGCGCCGTATCAAACCCCTGTCGGTGATCGGCCTTCTGGCTACCGTTACACTCCTGTTCGGATTCCAGAGCGAAACGATCCTGGCGAAGCCGATCATCATTGCGCTCATTGCCGTACCAATTCTCATTCAGTCGTATGGTATCTTTGCACTCGCCTACGCGGCCGCCTGGGCATGGAAAGTGCCACACAAGGTCGCCGCGCCCTGCGCCATGATCGGCACGTCCAACTTCTTCGAACTGGCCGTCGCGGTGGCGATCAGCCTGTTCGGGCTGAATTCCGGAGCGGCGCTCGCCACAGTTGTCGGCGTGCTGGTCGAGGTGCCGGTCATGCTGTCGCTGGTAGCCTTCGCCAATCGCACCCGCAATGCGTTCCCGGAAACTTGAGAGAGCTCTCACGCAAAGCCTCACTTCTGAACGCGAACAGGTTTGCATGAGTGGAGCAATCAACTGATCTGCCCGAGAAAGACCAACACACAGATGACCTCCACGAATGACCTTCCTGCCCTTCACGAAGACAGTTTTCGCGAGACCGACCCAGACGCCCTCCTGACTCCTGCGCTCAGCACACACAAGCCACGTATCCTGCTTCTGCATGGTTCTTTACGGGAGCGGAGCTATTCCCGCCTGGCAAATGAGGAAGCCGCTCGCATTCTGGAAAAGCTCGGCTGCGAGACTCGCATGTTCGATCCCGATGGTCTCCCGCTCGCCGATGGGGCGGAGGACTCCCACCCAAAAGTACAGGAATTGCGAGACCTCGTCGTATGGTCGGAAGGAATGGTCTGGTGTTCACCGGAGCGGCACGGTGCAATGTCGGGAGTCATGAAAACCCAGATCGACTGGATTCCCCTCTCTCTCGGCGGTGTCCGTCCTACCCAGGGAAAGACACTGGCCGTCATGCAGGTCTGTGGCGGGTCGCAGAGTTTCAACGCCGTCAATCAGCTACGCATTCTGGGACGCTGGATGCGGCTCATCACCATTCCAAACCAATCGTCTGTCGCCAAAGCATTCCTGGAATTCGACGAACGCGGCCGCATGACCCCCTCGCCATATTACGACCGAATTGTCGATGTGATGGAAGAACTCGTGAAGTTCACGCTCCTGACCCGGGACCGTGCAGACCATCTTGTTGACCGCTATTCAGAACGCAAGGAAAGCCCCGCCAAACTGTCCGAACGAGTCAATCAGAAGAAAATCTGATAGGGGCATTCCAACCATAGCCGAGCTCAGTCTGTTTCGGCTATATCCATGTCAGTGGGACGCAATCGGTCAGCCAATGCGCCAATGTCGCTGGTCGTGAAATTTTCGATCAACTGTCTGGCCTCCAGCACCGCCTCTTCGTTTCCCTTGCTGCCGTCTGCCACTTCACCGGCGAGGGTCAGCAGAGGCATGTAGAGCGCTTCGGTCTCGCCCTTGATCGTGACGGCAAATGCTTCGTTCTGACTGGCAATCCTGTCCCATTCGCCGCGAACGCCAGCCCAGAAGCCTGCGGTACCGCTCCAGTAATCTGTTGCAATCTCGGTCTCGAAATCGCTGTCTCGGCGATATGTGTTCAGGCCAGTCTCACGCGCCAGCATGTGTGGCTGACTACCGCTCAGGACGAGCTTTCCATTGTCCTGCTCATGCACCCAGCCCCAAGACGTAACGACGTGCCGGTTCATCGCATGGATGGCGTGGTAATCATCGCGCGTGGTCATGTCGCGCCGCGGTAGCGGGCGCCATTCATGTGGCGGCTGCCATGTGGCAATCCCATTCTCGTGCGACCATGTCGCAACAGCCCCGTATCGCGGCGCATCATCGACCTGGTAGACCGTCTGAGACCAAGTACCGGCTCGCTCGGATGCTGGCACGTCACGCCACACCCAGGCATTTCCGCCAATGAATATCAGCACACGCTCAGGCTCATACTGCCAGTCCTGACGCCAGTGCTTGATCGCCATCTTGTGCTCGCCGCCTACGACCAGAATATGCTGTAGGCTGATGAAGTTTCCGCGATCCTCGACAACGAGGACCACCTCATCCCCACCAGACACTTTGCGAGGCTTCAGAAAATAGTCATCGTCGAAGGCGACGGTTTCGTTGAAGTCGAACTTCACCTTGTAGTTTCCCGCCGTCGCCAGGATAGCTTCACGATCTGCCTGGAACTGAGGATCCCTCAAATCGGTCGCCGCAGGATGCGATATCACATTGGAAATATCAGACCGCGCCGGCAGCGTCGTACACGCAGCAAGCAATACGCCTGCCAGTACGGAAATGGAAAGTACGATCCGATTCGTCGCAATCATAGGGTGCCCTCATTCACGTCATCTGTCCGACACGGGTAAGAGCGCGACCTAGCATTGGTGAAAATGATTGGCAATCGCAAACTTGCGTGCGACGCTATCCCAGTTCTCCAACGTCCAAAAAGGGCGCAGCGTCGAGCTCTTCGGCATCAAGCAGGCCAGCCGCGCGCTCAAGAGCCGCTACCAGCATGGATTGTTGCCAGTCAGGGAGTTTGTCGAATCCGGCAGCGAATGTTTCGTGCAGGGGGTCGGGCGCAACCGACAGAGCCTCTTTACCCGCAGGCAGCAGGTTCAGCCAAACGCGCCGACGGTCGGTGTCACACCGGCGCCGCGCGATCAAGCCGCGTGCCTCCAGTTTATCGACGAGGCTGGTGATGGTGGCATGTTTCAGCTGAGTGGCCTCTGCCACCCGGCCTGCGGAGATCTCGCCCTGCTCATCGAGCATGCGCAAGACCGTCATTTGCGACGGAGTAATGCCCGCCGTCTGAGCCAGCCGCTTGGACGCCAGTTCTGTCATGCGCTGTATTTTACGCAGCGCGATCAAGGCATCATCGGACCGTGTGCTCACCTGACGACTCCTATTGGGGCGCGAGGTCGGGTCCCAGCGCGGCTTTCAGTGGATCAAGGTGTGCCTCATAAGGGCGCCACTGCTCAACCCCGCTTTTGTTGATCGGACGACGAACCTGCTCGGAGCTGGCCGTGCGCACGGCCCGGTCAGTCTTGTGAAAATTCACACAGGCCTGATCAAACGGCAAACCACAATAATCGAGAATCCGCCGAACCTGGCCTTCCAGGTCTTCCAGGACATCCTCGTGCTGAACGCGCAGGACTCGCCCTTCCGGGAGAACACTGTCCCAATGCGCCATCAGATCGACATAGCCGCGATAGTAGTTTCCAATATCATCGAGGCTGTAGGTGAACTCCTGACCTTCCGCGAAGAGTTGCTTGAAGCCCGACCAACAACAATCCATCGGGTCGCGCCGCGCATCGATGATCTTGGCATTGGGCAGGATCAGATGCATCAGGCCGATATGCCGGAAATTGTTCGGCATCTTGTCAGTGAAGAAAGCCGCTCCCTGACGATGGATGCCTGTCGTCTCAATATATTCCTCACCGAGCGCAGACAGCTCATCGGCGGAAAGTTCATGCAGGATACGCGGGTAGCGCTCCCGGTCTGTCAGTTGCTTGCGCCCCCGCAGGCGATGAGCAAGTGACAGGATATTGGGAAGCTCAAGCGTTCCGTCCACGTCTGGGTGCGACGCGAGAATCTGTTCGATCAAGGTCGAGCCCGCCCGCGGAAGGCCAAGAATGAAGATCGGGTCTGGCGCGGGGCAGCCCTTACCGGCCTGAGCTTCAAACAGGTCAGCCGTACAGATTGCTTTTTGCGCGTCGAATTCCGCATGCATCTGGTCGGTCGTATAGCGAACCGTCTGGTGCTTCAGCGCGTTGCCTTGCGCGTAGGCCAGGAATGCGGCGTCATGATCGCCGCGATCCTCATGGGCCTTGCCAAGCGCAAACGCGATGTGGACGCGGGACATATGGTCAATATCGAGTGCAGCAAACTGGGCTTGCATACGGGCGAGTTCATCATCGCCGAATGTGTAGGTCTTGAGATTTGCGAGACCGTACCAGGCATCCCCCTGCCCCGGCGCAACATCTGTTGCCGCCTTGTATGAACTGATTGCCTCTTCGGTTCGACCATAGGTTTTGAGCGCATGTCCCCGCGAGACCAGCGTAGCAGGATCACCGGGGATTTTCTGTAGCACCCGTTCAAAATGGTCCAGCGCGGTTTCATAATCACCCGCCTGCATACTCTCGATGGCGAAATGCGACTGGAATAGCGGATTGTCCGGATCACGCGCCATCAGAACTCCAGCCTGCTCCAGCGCTGCTGCAAATTTTTGCCGCTTGCGCAACACCTGAATATAGTCGAGCCGCAACTGCACATTGTCCGGATCAAGATCGACCGCGCTTTCAAGCAGGAATTCTGCATCCTCCTGAACACCGAGGCGGGACCCGATATCCGCCAGCAGGCGCATGCCTTCGACATGGGTCGGGTGCTTCTGGAGAAACGCTCTGGCGATTTCCTCCGCCCGGAAGACGCGGCCCTCATGAATATGATTTGTCACCGCTTGCAGCTCACGCGGAAGCGCGCGTACACGGTCTGCCTGCGCGCGGGCGTTGGTCGCCGCGTCCGTATTGCCCGCCTGATGGTACAGGTCTGCTAGCGCAGACCAGCTTGCCATCAAGGCAGGATTGTAGCGGGTCGCGCGCTCAAAAGCGCCGACGGCTCCGGACAGATCTCCGAGCTTGCGCTTGAGATGCCCCTCTTCCTGATAAGCGCGGCCGAAATCCGGTGAGAGCGACTTCAACGCGTCCAGATGCGCGAGCGCGTCCGCGCTGCGACCTTCATAGCGCGCGCAAACTGCCGCCATGTAGAGCGCTTCCTTATGAGTCGGCTCGCCAGCAAGAAGCGCATCGGTGATTTGTCGGGCGGTTGCAAAATCGCCAGACTGTATGGCTTTCTGCGCGTCCCGCAGGGCGAGGTCCGGATCAGAGATTGCGGTCATCGTGGTGCCTGAAGTTCCCGTCAAATAAAAGCAGCGCCCTGAACCTGTCAGGGCGCTGCTTCAGTATCAAGTAGGCGTATGTCCTAGTAGTCGTAGGAAACGCGAATACCGATTGTGCGCGGGCGCATTGGCGTGATGCGTTCGCGGTCATAAACGAAGCTGCCACTAAGCTCGGCATATTCGTTGGTCAGGTTCGAGGCGAAGATCTCCGC